>Ga0114939_10003571_pt1 | contig 10821 bp, 8 predicted proteins | sample AshMeaCrysSpring_FD_87196 | JGI IMG/M metagenome (GOLD analysis project Ga0114939, IMG submission 87196) | Groundwater microbial communities from Big Spring, Nevada to study Microbial Dark Matter (Phase II) - Ash Meadows Crystal Spring | ecosystem: Environmental > Aquatic > Deep subsurface >... | reverse complement strand
TGCCGACGCGGCGCTGCAGGGCGCCGACGTACTCGCAATCATCACGGAATGGCAGGAGTTCCGCAGCCCGGATTTCGACGCCATCCGCGACACGCTGGCCTGTCCGGTGATCTTCGACGGCCGCAACATCTACGACCCGGCGCTGGTCAAGGCGTCGGGGCTGCGCTATTTCGGCATCGGTCGCTCCGCCTGAGCGGCCGCAGCGGCAAGCAAGGCGCAGCAGCCCGATGACACTGGATATCCTGATTACGCTGGGCGTCGTGCTCGGTGTGCTGGTGCTGCTCACGACCAGCCGCATCGACACCGACGTGGTGCTGGTCGGGGCGATGATCACGCTGACGCTGGTCGGCATCCTGAAGCCCGACCAGGCGCTGCAGGGCTTCGCCAGCAACGGCGTCATGACCATCGCGGCCCTCTACATCGTCGTCGCGGGCCTGCGCGAGACTGGCGCGATGGCGTGGCTGTCTCGCTGGGTCCTCGGGCGGCCGAAGTCACTCATGGTCGCACAAAGCAAGCTGATGCTGGTGACCGGCGCGCTGTCGAGCGTGGTCAACAATACGCCGGTCGTGGCGCTGTTCATCCCGGTGGCGCAGGAATGGTCGTCGCGCTTCGGCTACTCGATTTCGAAGCTGCTGCTGCCGATGAATCACCTGGTGATCCTGGCGGGCACCTGCACGCTGATCGGCACCAGCACCAACCTGATCGTCAACAGCCTGCTGGTCAAGACGGTGCCGGACGCCGGGCTCGCGCTGTTCGACCTGATCTGGATCGGCCTGCCGCTCACGATCGTCGGCTTCATCTACATCCTCATCGCCAGCCGCTGGCTGCTGCCCGAGCGGCAGAGTCCTGTCGAGCAGCTGGAGAACGCGCGCGAGTACGCGGTGGAAGCCCGCGTGCTGCCGAACAGCCCGCTGGTGGGCCGCAGCATCGCCGAGGTCGGCCTGCGCAGCATGAAGCATGCGTTCGTGCTCGACATCAAGCGCGGCGAGCACCTGATCACGGCCGTGGGACCCGGCGAGGTGCTGCAGGCCAATGATCGCCTCACGTTCGTGGGCGTGGTCGACGCCGTGAACGAACTGCGCCGCATCCCCGGCATCGCGGTGGCAGAGGACCAGACGTTCCAGCTCAACCTCAAGCAGGTCAACCGTTGTCTGGTCGAGCTCGTGCTGGGCCAGAACGCGCCGATCGTCGACCGCACCGTGCGTGAAAGCGATTTCCGCAGCCTTTACAACGCCGCAATCATCTCGATCTCGCGCGAGGGCGCGCGGCTCGAGGGCAAGGTGGGCGACCTGCGCCTGAAGCCGGGCGACACGCTGCTGGTCGAGGCCAACAACGATTTCGTCGACCGCCATCGCTACAACCGCGACTTCCTGCTGGTGAGCCGCCTGCAGGGATCGACGCCACCCAACCTCGAGCGCGCCCCGGTGTCGTTCCTGATCCTGCTCGCGATGCTCGTCGTGTCCGCGTTCGAGATCATCCCGCTGTTCCAGGCGTCGTTCATCGCGGCGGGCCTGATGGTCGCGACCCGGTGCGTGACGCTGTCGATCGCGCGCCGCAGCATCGAGTATCCCGTGCTCGCCGGCATCGGCGCGTCGTTCGCACTGGGGTTCGCGCTGGCCGAGTCCGGCGCGGCCGACCTGCTGGCACAGTACATCGGCAACATCGCCCGCGGCGACCCGTTCTGGGCGCTGGTGGTGCTGTACATCGCCACGGTCATGATGACCGAGATGATCACCAATAACGCGGCCGGGGTGCTGATGTTCCCGATCGCGATGGCGGTCGCGCAGGACGGCAACGTCAGCTTCATGCCCTACGTGATTGCGGTGATGGTCGGCGCCTCGGCGGGTTTCATCACGCCGATCGGTTACCAGACCAACCTGATGGTCTATGGCCCGGGCGGCTACCGCTGGATCGACTACATCCGGTTCGGCACGCCGCTCTCTATCATCGTCGGCATCGTGACGATGCTCATCGTACCGCGCGTCTGGCCATTCTGATGGCGGCGCGCGCGGCAAGAATGCAATGGTGACAGCATGCTCATACCGCTGATCCTCTCCGGTGGCTCCGGCACGCGGCTGTGGCCGCTGTCGCGCGAACTGCACCCGAAGCAGCTGCTGCCGCTCGTGGGCCCGCATACGCTGCTGCAGCAGACGGTGCAGCGGACCAGCGGCCTGGGCGGCCTGCTGCCACCCATCGTCGTCTGCAACGAAAGCCATCGCTTCATGGTGGCCGAACAGATGCGCGACCAGGGCGTCACGCCGCAGGCGATCATCCTCGAGCCCGTGGGTCGCAACACGGCGCCCGCCGTCGCCGTCGCGGCGCTCGTCGCGCTCGATCGCGCCCGCAAGGCGGGCGACGGCCAGGGCGGCAACGATGCCGACCCGATCCTGCTCGTGCTGCCCGCGGACCACGTCATTCGCGACGTCGCGGCGTTCCAGGCGGCCGTGACGGCGGGCTTGCCGGCCGCCGCCGCGGGGAGCCTCGTGACATTCGGCGTGGTTCCGGACCGTCCCGAGACGGGCTACGGCTACATCCGGCGCGCGCAGGGCGCAGGTCCGGCGTACGCCGTGCAGCAGTTCGTCGAAAAGCCGGATGAGGCCACCGCCCGTCAGTACGTGGATTCGGGCGAGTACTACTGGAACAGCGGCATGTTCATGTTCCGGGCGCGCGCGTATCTCGAGGAACTGCGCCGTCACGCCCCGGCAATGCTGTCGGCCTGCGAGGACGCCGTGGCCGCCGCCTCGCGCGACCTCGATTTCACGCGCCTGTCGAAGGCGGAATTCGCTGCGTGCCCGAGCGACTCCATCGATTATGCCGTGATGGAGAAGACCGGCGCAGCCGTCGTCGTGCCGCTCGATGCCGGCTGGAGCGACGTGGGTTCGTGGTCGGCCCTGCAGGATGCCCTCCCTCACGATGCATCGGGTAACGTGACGGCCGGCGACGTGCTGGTCGAAGACGCGAGCGGTTGCTACCTGCATTCCACCAGCCGGCTGATCGGCGCGGTCGGCCTCAAGGACCACATCGTGGTCGAGACCAAGGACGCGGTGCTGGTCGCGCCGCGCGACCGGGTGCAGGACGTCAAGGCGCTCGTCAGCCAGCTCAAGCAGCAGGGCCGGTACGAGAGCTCGCTCCATCGCGAGGTGTTCCGTCCGTGGGGCAGCTATGACAGCATCGACCATGGCGACCGTTTCCAGGTGAAGCGGCTGGTGGTGAAGCCGGGCGCGGAGATGTCACTGCAACTGCATCATCACCGGGCGGAGCACTGGATCGTCGTCTCGGGCACGGCCAGGATCACTCGCGGCGAGGAAACGTTCCTGCTCGGCGAGAACGAATCCACCTACATCCCCGTGGGCACCAGGCATCGCATCGCGAACCCGGGTAAAGTCATGCTGCACATCATCGAAGTACAGTCGGGCAGCTACCTCGGCGAGGACGACATCGTCCGCTTCGAGGACATCTATGGGCGCGAAGGGACCACGAAGTGACACCCATTTCCATCCAGGGCTTCAAGGCCTATGACCTGCGCGGTCGCATCCCGGGCGAGCTCAACGAGGACGTCGCTTATCGCGTCGGCCGCGCATATGCCGAGTTCCTCAAGCCCAAGCGGGTAATCGTCGGGCGCGACATCCGTCTTTCGAGCGAACTGCTGTGCAAGGCGCTGGAACAGGGTCTGCTCGATTCCGGCGTCGACGTCTACGACATCGGGCTCTGCGGCACCGAGGTCGTCTATTTCGCGACGTTCGCCCGCGAGATGGACGGCGGCATCATGGTCACGGCCAGCCACAACCCGCCGGACTACAACGGCATGAAGTTCGTCCGCGAAGGCTCGCGGCCGATCAGCGGCGACAATGGCCTGCAGGACATCCGCCGGCTCGCGGAGCAGGGCGTCTTCAGCAAGCCCGCGCACGTTGGCGAACGATTCGCCGTCGACATCATGCCCGAGTACATCGAACACCTGCTGTCGTACGTCGATCGCTCGAAGCTCAAGCCGCTGCAGGTCGTCGTGCACGCGGGCAACGGCGGCGCGGGGCTGATCGTCGACAAGCTCGAACCGTACCTGCCGTTCAAGTTCATCAAGGTGCATCACGAGCCGGACGGCACGTTCCCGCATGGCGTGCCCAACCCGATGCTGGTCGAGAACCAGGCGGCGCCCGTCGAGGCCCTGCGCAAGCACGGCGCGGATTGCGCGATCTCCTGGGACGGCGACTTCGATCGCTGCTTCCTGTTCGACGAGAAGGGCGGCTTCATCGAGGGCTACTACATCGTCGGGCTGCTGGCCGCCTCGTTCCTGCAGAAGCACCCTGGATCGAAGATCGTGCACGATCCGCGCCTGACCTGGAACACGCTCGACATCGTCCAGCGCCTGGGCGGCGAGGCGGTGCAATCCAAGTCAGGGCACGCCTTCATCAAGCAGACCATGCGCGAAGTCGACGGCGTCTACGGCGGTGAGATGAGCGCGCACCATTACTTCCGCGATTTTGCCTACTGCGACAGCGGGATGATCCCGTGGCTGCTGGTCACGCAGCTGATGTCGATCAGCGGCAAGCCGCTCTCGGAGCTGGTGGGAGAGCGCATCCGAATGTTCCCCGCCAGCGGCGAGATCAACCGTCGCGTGCCGGATGCGAAGCAGACCATCGCCGCAGTGCTCGAGAAGTACGGCCCGCTTGCGAAGGGCATCGACCACACGGACGGCGTCAGCGTCGAATTCGACCAGTGGCGGTTCAACCTGCGGTCGTCGAACACCGAGCCGCTGATCCGGCTCAACGTCGAGAGCCGCGGCAACGAGGCGCTGATGCGCGACAAGACCGCCGAGCTGCTGGCGCTGATCGGCGGCGAACCCGGCTGAGGTTTTCACCTCTCCCGTCCGCGGGAGAGGTCGCGCGCAGCGCGGGTGAGGGCAGTTCACCTCTCCCGTCCGCGGGAGAGGTCGCGCGCAGCGCGGGTGAGGGCAGTGCAGCACCGATTTGACCCTCCGCGACCGACCTCCTAAACTACGCGGCCTTCTATCGGGCGGTTAGCTCAGCGGTAGAGCACTGCTTTCACACGGCAGGGGTCACTGGTTCAATCCCAGTACCGCCCACCATTTCTCCCGATCCGTTCCCATCGCTAAAAATCCGGGACGGACCGGCCTTCAAGTCAGGATCCTGGCCATTTCCGCGCGGTTGACGCGCGGGGCGTCGGTGCGTTTGCCAGACATACTTGCCGGATCGTTTTCTTTCGCCCCTGGATTCCTTACAATTCGAAGAAATGTAAGGAAGTAAGGTTTGCAGCCATGTCCACTTCCACTGTCACCAGCAAAGGCCAGACCACCATCCCGAAGGAAATCCGCGATCAGGCGGGCCTGCGGCCGGGCGACAGCATTCGCTACACGGTGCTGGGGGACGGGACGATCCTCGTGCGCGTCAAGAATCGCAGGTTGCGGGAAATCGCAGTCAAGCCCAGGGCGGGCCGCCACCTGGCCGCCGAGCAATTGAATCGCTGAGCGCGGGCCCGGCATGATGCTCGGCATCGATACCAATGTGCTGATCCGCCTGCTCGTGGCGGACGACGTGACGCAGACCCGCAAGGCCCGGCAGCTTGTCGAGCGATGCACGCGGAACGGCGACGCGGTACTCATCTCCCTCCCGGTCCTGGTCGAAGCGGAGTGGGTCCTGCGCAGCCGCTACGACTTTTCCAAGGGTGATGTGATTGCAGCGATACGCGCGATGTTGTCGACAACGGAACTCAGCTTCGAGGACGAGAGCGCGATCGAGGAGGCGCTGCATGTCTGGCATGACGCTGCCGCTGGGTTCGTCGACTGCCTCATTGCAGCCCACAATCGGCGGCTGGGTTGTGCCTCCACCGCTACTTTCGACACCAAGGCGCTGCGTGTCCCCGGGTTCGTCCACGCCTGACGCCGCCCCGGTACAATGCGCGGGCTTTTTTTCCGTCACTGGTGATCCATGACCGTCCGCACCCGTTTCGCCCCCAGCCCCACCGGCATGCTGCACATCGGCGGCGTGCGCACGGCGCTCTTCTGCTGGCTGTACGCGCGACGTCATGGCGGCACGTTCATCCTGCGCATCGAGGACACCGACCGCGAGCGCTCCACGCCCGAGGCCGTCAACGCCATCCTCGAGGGCATGCAGTGGCTGGGTCTCGCGCACGACGAAGGCCCGTTCTACCAGACGCAGCGCATGGACCGGTACGGCGAGGTCATCCGGCAGTTCCTGCGCGAGGGCAAGGCGTATCACTGCTACTGCTCGAAGGAAGAGCTCGACGAGATGCGCGCCGCCCAGACCGCGCGCAAGGAGAAGCCCCGGTACGACGGCCGTTGCCGCCAACGCACGGAGCCGGTGCCGGGCGTGAATCCGGTGGTGCGGTTTCGGAACCCCGACGCGGGCAGCGTGGTTGTCAACGACGTCGTGCACGGACCGATCACGTTCGACAGCGGCGAACTCGACGACCTGATCATCGCGCGTTCGGACGGCACGCCCACCTACAACTTCTGCGTCGTGGTCGACGATTACGACATGCAGGTCACGCACGTCATCCGCGGCGATGACCACATCAACAACACGCCGCGGCAGATCAACATGCTGCGCGCGCTCGGTGTCGAGCCGCCGCTGTACGCGCACGTGCCGATGATCCTCGGCCCCGATGGTGCGAAACTCTCGAAGCGCCACGGTGCCGTCAGCGTGCTGCAGTACCGCGACGACGGCTTCCTGCCCGAGGGGCTGCTCAACTACCTGGGCCGCCTCGGCTGGTCGCACGGCGACCAGGAGATTTTCTCGCTCGACGAGATGACGCAGCTCTTCGACATCAACGACGTGAACAAGGGCGCGTCCGCGCTCAACCTCGACAAGATGCTGTGGACCAACCAGCAGCACATCATGCGCGCGACGCCCGAGCGGCTGGCGCAGTTCCTGCAGCCGCAGCTCGCGGCGATCGGCATCGTCACGGACGACATGCGCAAGCTGGCGGCCGTCGCGAAGTCGCAGCAGGAGCGCGCGAAGACGCTCAAGGAGATGGCGCAGAACAGCGTCTTCTTCTTCCAGGACGTCACGACGTACGACGAGAAGGCGGCAAAGAAGAACCTGACCGCCGAGGCGGCACCGCTGTTGCGTCTGGTGCGTGAGCGCATGGCGGGTGTCGCCTCATGGACGGCGCCGCAGCTGCACGAGATCATCCAGGCCGTTGCAACGGAGAATTCCGCCGGCATGGGCAAAGTTGCGCAGCCGATCCGCGTGGCCGTGTCGGGCGGGTCCGTCTCGCCGCCGATCGATGCGACGCTGGAGATCCTCGGCCGTGAGGCAACGCTGCAGCGGCTCGATCGCGCGATCGCTGCCTGCCACTGAGGGGCCGCAAGGGAGGCGGTGATCAGAGCACCGCCACCACCTCGTCTGCGTACGTGCTCGCGACGCCGGCGTTGTTCACCGCCTTGACCGAAAAGTAATACGTGCCCGGGGCGAGGCCTTCGACCACGACCGAAGTGGCGCTCGCGCCGGCGAGGTACATCGACGTCGAGTACTGCTGCGATGCCACGCCATAGAACACCTTGTAACCCGACAGGTCGGTGATCGGCGTGCCGTCCGTGTTCTCCGTGGGCGGGAGCCACTTGACGGTCACGCTGCGGGTTTCGGACGGCGTCACGGTCAGCGCAAAGGCCGCCATCGAGCTGCTGGCCGTGCCGTCGCTCACCGAGATCACGATGTTGGAGTACGTGCCGACGTCGGCCGTGTCCGGGGTGCCATAGAGCGTGCCGTTCGAGCGATCGAACGTCGCCCACGACGGCTTGCCGCTGATGCTGAAGGTCAGCGCATCGCCGTCGGCATCCGAAGCGGTTGCTTTGAAGGCATACGGGTTGCCCGCCTGTATGGAAGTGACGGCAGTGCCACTGATTTTCGGTACCGAGTTGGCCGTCGTCGCAGCGACGGCGATGGAGAACGGCGCCAGGGACGCCGTCAGCTTGCCGTCGGACACGGAGATCGAGATCGAGGAATACGTGCCGCTCTCGGTCGGCGTGCCACTGAGACGCCCCGTGCTCGTGCTGAACGTCGCCCACGCAGGCAGGTTCGTGACCTTGAAAGACAATCGGCGGCCTTCCGGGTCGCTGGCGACCGGCTGGAACGCGTAGCTCGCGCCAGCGGCAACCGAGGTCACGGGGGTGCCCGAGATGATCGGCGGCTGGTTCGTCGGCTTGCCGGCCTGGGCGGCGGCGCCGAACACGAGCAGCGGCGTAAACGTGAGAATGGCAATGGCCCGACGGGCCAGGCGACTCTTGCGGCGCTGGAGCATTACGAGGTCCTCTCGGCAACCCCGCTATCCCTCGGCTTTGCAGCCGGTGGACCGGAGGCTTTGCGTCCCCGCCTTGCGACGGGTTTGCCCTTGGTCAACTTTTCGCCACGACCGCGCGGATCGATGGCGAAGCCTGGTCGCCGCCGATTATTCGCCAGTCCGGTGCAAATTCAACCGCTGCACCGGGAAGCGCGTCACGAATCCGTCAAAGAGTGTCCGCGTCTGTGCGAAAGCAGCGGCAGTTGACATTGCAGATGCCAACTTGGACAATTCGCGGCCCTCGTGGGGCCATAGCTCAGCTGGGAGAGCGCCTGCATGGCATGCAGGAGGTCGACGGTTCGATCCCGTCTGGCTCCACCACGATGTCCCCATCGTCTAGAGGCCTAGGACACGACCCTTTCACGGTCGCGACCGGGGTTCGAATCCCCGTGGGGACGCCATCTCTCGCGGTATCAGCCGATGGTTTTCGAGCCGGCATTCGATGCCTGGCTCTCGACACCGGCGGTCGTGAACGCGCTGACCGTGAAATACCAGGTCCCGGGTCCCAGATTCTCCACCACGGCACTGGTGATGCTCGCGCCGGTCACGCGCAGCTCTGCGCTCGGGGACGCCAGGCTGGTGCCGTAGCGAATGATGTAACCGGCGAGGTTGGTCAACGGCGAACCATCGACGTTCTCGGTCGGAGGCATCCAGCGCAGCGTCGCCGAACCGGTCACGACGGCTGCCTCGACATTGATCTCGAATGCCGGCAGCGCGCTCGAGGTCGTGCCATCCGAGACGCTGATGCGAATCCCGCTGAACTTGCCCGTGTAGGTTGACGACGGCGTGCCGGCCAGCTTGCCGGTCTTCGAGTCGAACGACGCCCAGGCCGGCTTGTTCTCGACCGTGAACGTGATCGCATCCCCGTCGGGGTCGCTCGCTGACGGCTGGAACGCGTACGGCTGCAGGGTCTTGGCCGAGGTCAGCGGCGTGCCGGAAATCGTCGGCGCACGGTTCGAGGGCGTGCCGGTCGAACCGCCAGTGGAACCACCGGTGGAGCCGCCAGTCGACGGCGGCGCTGCCGAGTTGCCCGAACTGCTGCCACCGGAGTCGAAACAACCCGTCAGCACCACGGCCAGGGCCAGCAGCGGCAGTACCCGAACACGATGCAGGGAGAATGTCATGCCGTGCGCTCACCTCATGTATCCGGCTCGGCGCACAGACAGAGGGGGCGTGGCTGGCAGCAGCGCTTCGGGCAGCTGGCAACCCCGCTATCCCTGACTGTCGTACAGCCGTGGACCGGAGGCTTTGCGTCCCCGCCTTGCGACGGGTTTGCCAAATAACGTGGAAGCGAGTGTCGAAGCTCAGTGGTCGCAGCGCAATCGGGTTCCTCGAAAAGCGTGCAGCCAGTCTCACAAATGCTTGAGTACGACGCTGCTGCGTGAGCTTTCGGCGCCGGTCCGCGTCACTTGCTTTGGGCGCGAAAAAGCAGGGCAGGCCGATCACAGCGGACTGCGGCGGCGAGCCGCCGATCGCCGTTCTTGATCCGCAGCCTATGGTAAGCGGTGGCCTGTTTCGGCCGCGAAAATGCGCCGCTGTTGGACGACGCTCATGCCGCGCGCCGGATCATTCCTTGAAATCTTCCGGCCGCAGCTCGTGCTTCGTCAGCAGCTTGTAGAAATCCGTGCGATTGCGCTTGGCCATCCGCGCGGCCTGGCTGACGTTGCCCTGCGTGATCTGCAGCAACTGCACGAGATAGTTGCGCGTGAATTCGTCTCGTGCCTCGTCGAAGCTCGGCAACTGCGTGGCCTGTCCCTGGGCTTCCTGCACCTGCTCGACCGTGATCACGGGTCCGGCGCCCACGGACGCCACCTGCCGCACCAACATGCGCAACTGGCGCACGTTGCCCGGCCACTTGGCCGTGGCCAGGGCCTCCATGGCTTCGGGCGAGAGCGAACGCTTGGGATGCCCGGTCTCCGCCGCGAGGTCTTCGAGGCACTGGGCGGCCAGCAGTGGCACGTCCTCGCGCCGCCGAGTGAGTGGCGGGAGGTCGATGTGGACGGCACTGATCAGTTCGAGCAGGTCGGTCGAATAGCGGCCGTCCGCGGCCAGCTCGTCGGGTCGACGATCGCTCGTCGCGAGCACGCGCACGTCACGCGGGGCGCGGATCAGGCCGGCCAGGCGCGTCTGCAGATTGAGCGCAAGGTCGTCGACGTTGCGCAGGAAGATCGTGCCGCCCGTCGCCTGCTCGGCCGCCCGGGCCATCTCCTGCTCGCAGGCGGCCAGGTGCTCGGCACCGCCGTCCAGCGAGCTGCAGTCGACGGAGACGAAGGGCCCCGCGCGACGACCGCTGGCGCGGTGGATCGCCCTGGCCAGCAGCTCTTTGCCGGTGCCCGGTTCGCCCGTGATCAGGACCGATGAGTCCGTCCCCGCAACGAGATGTGCTTTCGCCAGCCGGTCTTCCAGCAACGGGCTGCGCGTCGCGAACTCGGTGCGCCAGTCCTCCGCGGAGTCGGCGAAGCCCGACGTCTTGAGCGCGCGCCGCACTTCCTCGAGCAACTGCTC
>Ga0114939_10003570_pt1 | contig 10822 bp, 5 predicted proteins | sample AshMeaCrysSpring_FD_87196 | JGI IMG/M metagenome (GOLD analysis project Ga0114939, IMG submission 87196) | Groundwater microbial communities from Big Spring, Nevada to study Microbial Dark Matter (Phase II) - Ash Meadows Crystal Spring | ecosystem: Environmental > Aquatic > Deep subsurface >... | reverse complement strand
CTTCGAGGGCCGCGTGTCCTTCGCGAACGCGGCCGCGGAGCGCCTGCTCGGCGCCGTCGCCGGGGCACTCGCCGGGCGCGGTGCGCTGGCCGGCGCCTGCACGCCGCTCAGCACCGAGCTGGGCCCGCGCTGGCCGATCACGGCCAGCGCCAAGGCGCCGAGCATGAACAGCGCCCCGAGCACCGTCGTGGCGCGGGTGAGCACCGTGGCTCCCTGGCGGGCGCCGAAGGCGGTCTGGCTGCTGCCACCCCCGCCGAAGGCGCTGGCAATGTCGCCGCCGCGTCCCTGCTGCAGCAGGACGACCACCAGCAGGAAGAGGCAGACGAGGACGTAGACGGTGACGAGCAGGAACCAAACCATAACGCGCCAGTATATCAGCGAGATTGCCCCGCGCCTAGCGGCCGAGCCCCCCGGCGCCCGGGGAGATGGCTTCCGGCCAGCGTCCCGCGCGGATGGCCCCGCGCCGACGCCCCAGGGTCGCCCGCCCGCGCACCTGCCTGATAATCTCCCAATGCGCCTGCGCCCGCTGTCGTCGGCCCTGCTGCTCGCCACGGTGGCCGCCCTGCTGGTCACTGGTGTCCTGGCATCCCCGGCGACGGCGTGGGCTCGGGACCCGGGGACCGGCGCACCCCTCTGGCCGGTCGGTGCGTCAGAGCAGACGGTGAGTGCGCATGGGGACGTCCTGCCGGTGTCGGCCGTCGAGCGGTTTGCCGCGCTCGCGCTCGAGTGCGTGCACCGGGAGTACCCGAACAAGATCAGCCACGTCCTCGCCGGCGATGCCGACGCGCAGCCGCCCCGGCTGCTGACGCCGGCATTCTATGGGTGCTATGACTGGCACTCGTCGGTTCACGGTCATTGGTTGCTGGCGCGACTGGCGCGCCTCTACCCCGACGCGCCGTTCGCGCAACTGGCTCGCGCCGCGCTCGCGCGCAGCCTGACGCCGGCCAACATCACGGCCGAGGTACAGTACCAGCGCGGCCCGGGCCGCACCAGCTTCGAGCGCCCCTACGGACTGGCGTGGCTGCTGCAACTCGGTACGGAACTGCACGAGTGGGGAATACCAGAGACCCGCGGCTGGTCGGCCGCCATGGAACCGCTCGAGCGAGAGGCCGCCGCGCGGCTCACCGCCTGGCTGCCGAAGCTCACACGTCCCATCCGCGTCGGCGAGCACTCCCAGACGGCCTTCGGCTTCGGTCTCGCGCTCGACTGGGCGCGGGCCCGTGGCGATCGCGCGTTCGAAGCCCTGCTCGTGACGCGCGCGCGCGAGTTCTACGAGCGCGACCGGGCGTGCCCGATTGCGTACGAACCCTCGGGCGAGGACTTCCTGTCCCCCTGCCTGGCGGAAGCCGACCTGATGCGGCGCATCCTCGAGCCGGCGGCGTTTGCGGCCTGGCTCGGCGCGTTCCTGCCGGAGGTCACCCGCGACACGCCCGTCACGTGGCTCGAACCGGGCATCGTCACGGACCCGAGCGATCCCAAGCTCGCGCACCTCGACGGGTTGAACCTGAGCCGGGCCTGGATGCTCGACGGGATCGTGCAGGCCCTGCCCCCAGGCGACCCGCGGCGCGCCGTGCTCGCTGAGACCGCACGCGTGCATCGGGAGACCGGCCTGCGCAGCGTCACGGGTGAGCACTACGAGGGTGGCCACTGGCTGGGGACCTTCGCGGTGTACCTCGTCACGGGGCGGGGGGTACCCCGATAGACGCCGCGACCGACTGACCGAGTGAAAGACCGCCCGAACGACCGACCGAAACACCGAAAGATCGCGAGGTTCCCCCATGCCCCTGAACCAGATGTGGAAGCTCACCAGCCGTCCCGTCGGGCGATTCAAGCCCGGGGACTTCACCTGGGCCGAGGAGCCGCTTTCCGACCCGCAGGACGGCCAGGTGCTCGTGCGCCAGGTCTACCTCTCGCTCGATCCCACCAACCGGGGCTGGGCGGACCCCACGCCCACCTACCTCCCGCCGCTGCCGCTCGGCTCGACGATGCGGGGGCTCGGGCTCGGGGTGGTGGAGGCGTCGCGGCATCCGGGGTTCTCGCCGGGGCAGCTCGTCCAGGGCATGCTCGGTTGGCAGGCCTACTACCTGGGTGACGGCCGCGGCCTCACCGCCTTTGACGCCATGCCGGGGGTGCCGCTCGACGCCTACCCCGCCGTGTTCGGCCACATCGGGGCCACGGCCTACTTCGGCCTGCTCGAGATCGGGCAGCCGCGGCCCGGCGAGACCGTGGTGGTGTCGGGCGCCGCCGGCGCGGTCGGCTCGCTCGTCGGGCAGATCGCGAAGCTCCACGGTTGCCGTGCAGTGGGCATCGCAGGCAGCGACGAGAAGTGCCGGTGGCTGACCGAGGAGCTGGGTTTCGACGCGGCGATCAACTACAAGGCCCGGATGGGGCCGCTCAAGCACCGCCTGGCCGAGCTGTGCCCGCAGGGCATCGACGTGTACTTCGACAACGTCGGTGGCGACATCCTCGACACCGCCCTCACGCTCGCCAACCAGCGCGGGCGCTTCGTCATCTGCGGGCTCATCTCGCAGTACAACAGCACCGAGCCGCCGGCCGGCCCACGCGCCTTCGGCTACGTGCTGCTCCGCCGCCTCCGCATCGAGGGGTTCATCGTACTGGACTACGCGGCACGCTTCCCCGAGGCGTTCGCCGCGCTCGGGCGCTGGATGGCCGAGGGCCGGCTGAAGTACCGGGTGGACGTCGTCGAGGGGCTCGGCCAGGCGCCGGTGGCGATCAACCGGCTGTTCGATGGCGCCAACACCGGGAAGTTGTTGGTGAAAATCTGAGGCGCCGACGGCGCGGCGCCCCCACAGCTCGTCGCAGCCAGCCGTTCGCCGGTCGCGCGGCACGCGCCGGTCGCCAGCGGGGCAGGCTGCCGGCGGCGACCCCGCCTCAGCGTCCTCGCGCGACGATGTCGTGGAAGCTGTTGACGTCGAGGCTGGCGCCGCCGACGAGCGCGCCGTCCACGTCGGGCTGCGCGCGCAGCTCCTTGACGTTGTCGGGCTTCACCGAGCCGCCGTAGAGGATACGGCACGCCGCGGCGGTCTCCTCGCCGAACGTGCTGCGAAGCCGGCCGCGGATGTGGGCGTGCGCCTCCTGCGCCTGTGCGGGCGTGGCGTTGCGTCCCGTGCCGATCGCCCAGACGGGCTCGTACGCGATGACGAGCGCGGCAACCTGCGCCGCGGTCACGCCCTCGAATGCGCCCGTCATCTGGCGGTCGAGCACGCTCAGCGTCTGGCCGGCCTCCCGCTCCTCGAGGGTCTCCCCGATGCAGACGATGGGTACGAGGCCTGCCGCGAGCGCCGCGCGCGTCTTGCGGTTCACCCACGCGTCGCTGTCACCGAACAGCCGCCGCCGCTCGGAGTGCCCGACGATCGCGTATTCGGCCCCGGCTTCCTTGAGCATGGCGGCGCTCACCTCGCCGGTGAACGCGCCCTCCTTCTCCCAATAGAGATCCTGGCCGGCCACGGCGATCTCGCTCGCCCGTGCGGCCTCGGCCACGGCGTGGAGGGCCGTGAACGGCGGCGCCAGTACGACCTCGACGTTGTCGACGTCCTGGAGCGCCCGGCGGAACTCCTTGGTGAAGGCCACCGCCTCGTGGACGGTCTTGTACATCTTCCAGTTCGCGGCGAAGACGGGTGTGCGCATGGTGCGATTGGGACTGCGTCGGGGGTCGGGCGCCGGACCAGGGGCTCCGGACGCCGTCGACGAGGTTGAGGGCGCGACAGGAGCCGACGTGGCTGAGCGTACCCGCGCGCGCCGGGGGGAGTCAACCTGACCTGCGGCGGGCGAGGTGCGGCTGGCGGCTGGCGGCTGGCGGAAGGCGACTCGTGCGCCACGGCCCGCGACGAGCGACGCGGAACCCCCTGTGAGAGTGGTAGACAATGATGCCCGTGACCGCGCCTGCCTCGGCCTATCGCTTCACCGGCGAGGACTCGCTCCGCACGCCGGCCCTCGTCGTCTACCCAGAACGTGTCGACCGCAACGTGGCGGCCACGCTCGCCTGCTTGGGTGGGGACGCCGCGCGCTGGCGGCCCCACGTGAAGACGGCCAAGCTCGCCTGGACCATGCGGCGTCTCGTGGAGCGGGGCGTGCGGCACGTCAAGTGCGCCACGACGCTCGAGCTGCGCACCGCGTGCGAGGCGGGCGTTGCCGACGCGCTGCTCGCGTACCCGGTGGCCCCGCCGCACATCCCGCGCGTGGCGGCGATTGCCGCCGCGCATCCCGGCGTGCGCGTGTCGGCGATCGTGGACGAGGAGGCCGCTGTCTCGGCCTGGTCCGGCACCGGTGTGGGGCTGTTTGCCGACGTGGATGTCGGCATGCACCGCACCGGGCGCGACGTGGCCGACCTCGCCGGCCTGGTGTCGCTGGCGCGCACGATCGTCGGGGCGGGCGTGCGGTTCCGCGGGCTGCACGGCTACGACGGCCACGTGTCGAGCCTGCCGGCCGGGCAGGCTCGCGGCCTCGTGCACGCCGCCTACGATGCGCTCTGGGAGGCGGCCGCGGCGATCGCGCGCGCGGGCATCCCCGTTGAGGAGGTCGTCACGGCCGGCACGCCCGCGCTGCCGCACGCCGCGGCCTACAGGGGGTTCGCCAACGCCGACTGCCTCCACCGCGTGTCCCCCGGGACGGTCGTCTACAACGACACCACCAGCCTGGCGGAACTGCCGGCCTCGCTCGGCTACGCCCCGGCGGCGCTCGTGCTGACCACGGTGGTGAGCCGGCCTACCCGCGATCGCATCACGTGCGATGCCGGCCACAAGGCGGTGTCGGCCGACGCGGGCGTGCCCACCTGCGCGGTGCTCGACCGGCCCGACCTGGTGGCGGCGAAGCCGAGCGAGGAACACCTGCCGCTCCTCGTCCACGACCCGGCGCGGCGCCCGGCCCTCGGGGAGCGCCTGCTCCTCGTGCCGCGACACGTGTGCCCGACGGTCAACAACTTCGACCACGCCGTCCTCGTCGCCGGTGGGCGCATCGTCGGGGTCGAGCCGGTCTCTGCCCGCGGGCACGACGCACCGATCTGAGGACGGCGGTGCCGCGCTGACGCGAAGCGCCGCCCCGAGCGCGCGGGGGTCCATGGTGGCGTGCGGGGCGGTCGGAATCGCCGCGTCGGTTCAGCACGGCGCTGAGTCGCTGTGCCACGACCGCGGGGCGTGCGGCCCAGCCCTTCAGGGCTGGGCGTGGGGAGCGGGGCTTCAGCCCCGCCCTCCGAGGGGTTCTCTTATCGGCCCGGCTCGATGGTCGGGAACACGACCTTCCCGCCGCCGGCGCCCGTGGCCGCGCGGACAACCGGGAGGAGGGCGGTGTCGGCGACGGGTGCCGCATCGATTCGCGCGTCCCCGGCGAAATACCGTGCCTCGCCGTCCGCGCCGGCCTCGATGCGGTAGCGGATGCCCGGCTCCGCCTTCCAGGTGCCGCGCAGCATCCCCAGATGCTGCACGTGGACCTCGCCGCCGCGGGTGGTGATGCAGAGGTCGCACGTCCCGGCCTTCGACGCATCGAGGCTGAAGCCGATCGTCGCCTCCCCCTCGAGCCCACTCTCGACGGCGGCTGGCCAGGTGGCCGCCGCGTCGGCCGTCACCACGGCGTTGCGATCCGCGGCGGCCTCAGTTGACGAGGTGACGATGCCGTCCGTGTCCAGCCAGTCCACCACGGATCCGAGCGCCCCGCGCACCCGTGCCACGGCCAGCCGCGACGCTCGCGCGCCGAAGCTGACGTCCACGAGCAGCGGGTAGCGCGGCGTCGTGTCCGAGATCCAGAGGAGCGTGTCGTTGCGCCAGTATTCCACGAGCCCGTCGTGGACGGCCACGCGCAGCCGATCGCCGTTGCTGAAGGTGCCCACCGTGGCGCGCGCCACGCCACCCTCCATCACGTCCAGTTCACTGCTGTCGGGCCGCGTGCGAAGACCGAAGTCCACGTCGGCGGCCGACGCGTCGTGATCACCGTGGCTGAGGCCGACGAGCACCTCGCCCGACCGGCCGTCCACGCGCCACGAGACGTCGCCATCGCCGCGGAGGATCGCCCGCGTCGAGCGTGCGCCCGCACGCCAGGCCGCGCCGGCATCGTGCTCGAGCGCCACGCCGCGGACCCGGGCCGCCACCGCACGGGTCCAGCGCACCCGCTCTGATCGTGCGCCCGGCGTGCCGTCCGCGCTCCTCACCTCCGTGTCGGGCCCGAGGAGGTCCTCGCCGGCGGCCGTGGTGGGGTCGGGCGCCGCGGCAGCCGGGAACGAGAAGGCGCCGTCGGGGTCGGCGCCGCTCGAGGCGAACGCGATGAAGGGCGGGTTGAGCACTTGGACGAACGCGGGTCCCGGCACGGCCGCCGCTGGTACGGAGAACTGGAACTCGCGATCGCTCACGACGGTGAGGGGCACGCGCGGGCCCGACGGCCCGATGCCCCCGATGTTCACCACACCCCCGCCCTGCACGTTGAAGAGGTTGATCACCGACAGGACCGAGAAGCCCGTGCCCGTCACCGTCACGGTCCCGCCGGCTACCGCCACCGCCGTGATCGTGGGCCGCGCACCGAGAACGGCCGCCACGGTGTTGGAGACCACGTTGCCCGTGTAGGGACTGTTGACCACCTGGAAGTTCGCGGGCCCCGTCGGCGCCCCCGCCGGGATCGACACCTGGATCTGGCCGGCCGTCGCGCCGGCGAGCGGCGTCAGCGGCCCGAGGTTCCCCCCGGCCGTGTAGATGTTCACCTTGGCGTTGTTGAACCCCGTGCCGGTGAGCGTCACCGTCGTGCCCTTGGCCACCACGACATCGGCGTGCGCGAGGCCGATCGCGAGGTCCGCGGGGGCGAGGTCCGTTCCGTTGATCCGCGTGACCGTCGGCATGTTCCTGGAGGCGGCCCCGTACAGGAGCGTGCCGACAATGTTGGATTCCCGGTAGTCGGCGTCCGTGTTGACCACCTGCACGGCGGCAAAGCCGTTGCCGAGCGGCACCGTCGCTGGCGCCACGAAGGAGATCGACGTCGGCGCGTAGCTCGCAATCGGGAACGGGCCGTACGACATCGGTCCCGATCCGGTGGCCACGTAGAGCTTCACCACCGCGCCGGGCGTGAAGTTGGTGCCGCTGATGGTGGTGGTCCCACCGATTGTCAGCGTGGGGGGGAATGATGTGATTCGCGGCGCAGGCACGACGCCCGCGACCTTCCACAGCTCCCGCCCGGTGCTGGGGGAGAAGGCCACGAAGTAGAGGGTGCCCCCCACGGCGATGAGACTGGCCGGCTGCGAGCTGTCGATGCCCGGCATGAGGTCTGCCACGAGCAGTGTCCCGGCCGCCGTGCCGTCGCTCCGCCAGAGCTCCTGGCCCGTCGCGCCGTCGTTGGCCACGAAGTAGGCGAGCCCGCCGACGTTGACGAGGGACGACACCGACGAGCTGCCGCTGCCCGGCCTGATGTCCTTCACCATCACGGTGCCCGCCGCCGTGCCGTCGCTCTTCCAGAGCTCCCAGCCCGTGGCGCTCTCGCCGGCCGAGAAGAACACCGTGCCGTTCACGTCGGCGAGCGAGGAGGGGTTCGCACCGATCGCACCGCCGTAGATGTCCTTCACGAGGATCGTGCCGGCGGCGGTGCCGTCGGTCCGCCACAGCTCGGCGCCGCTGCTGCCGTTGTTGGCCGAGAAGAACAGCCAGCCGCGCGACGCCACGAGCCCCGACGGGCTCGCGCTGCCGCTGCCCGGGCTGATGTCCTTCACCATCACGGTGCCGGCGGCGGTGCCGTCGGTCTTCCAGAGTTCGATGCCGTGGCTGCCGTCGTTGGCCGTGAAGTACACGGTGCTGCCGACGGCCGTGAGGTGCTGCGGGTACCCACTCGCGCTGCCCGGCCCGATGTTCTTGACGAGCACGGTGCCGGCGGCGGTGCCGTCGCTCGTCCACAGCTCGAGACCCGACGCGCCGTCGTTGGCGCGGAAGTACGCCACACCCGCGGCGTTGACGATGCTGCCGACATCGGCCGACCCACCCGGGTTGATGTCCTTGACGACCACCGTGCCGGCGCTGGTGCCGTTGCTCTTCCAGAGCTTGGCCTGCACAGTGGTCCCGCCGGTGGCCGCTCCTTGGAAGAACAGCGTACCGCCGACATCCGCGAGCTGCGCCAGCGACGAACCGAGTGCACCCGCCGTGATCTCCTTCACGAGCACCGTCCCGGCGGCGCTGCCATCGGTGGCGCGCAGCTCGAGTCCGGCGGCCGGATCGGTGGCCGTGAAGTACAACGTGCCGGCGACGCTCGTCAGGTTGCCCGGTCTCGATCCCGTGAGGCCCGGCCACAGGTCGCTCACCAGGCGTGTGCCGGCGGCCGTGCCGTCGCTGGTCCACAGTTCGGCGCCGTGCTCGTCGGTCGCCTGGAAATACAGTCGTCCGTTCACGTTCACGAGCTCGGCAGGCGTGGAGGTGGCCGGCACCGCGTTGATGTCCCTGACGAGCACCGTACCGCCGCGGGTTCCGTCGCTCTTCCACAACTCCCTCGCGAACAGGCCGTCGTCGGCGGCGAAGAGCAGTGTCCCGTTGGCCTCGACCAACGCGCTGGGGTACGCGCTGACGCGCCCGGGATAGATGTCCTTCAGCTCGACGGTGCCGGCGGCCGTGCCGTCGCTCTTCCACAGTTCGACGCCGTCGCTGCCGTCGTCGGCGGTGAAGTAGAGCGTGCCGCCCACCTCGGTCAGGTTCCCGGGCTGCGAGCCGTTGACGCCCGGCGCGATGTCGGCCACGAGCACGGTCCCCGCGTTCGTGCCGTCCGTCCTCCAGAGTTCGAGCCCGCTCTCGGGGTGGCTGGCCGAGAAGAACAGCTGCGTGCCGACCGGGGTCAGGAGCTGCGGCCCCGCGTGTCCCCTGGGATCGATGTCGCGCACCATGACGGTGCCGGCGGCCGTGCCGTCGCTCTTCCACAACTCGCGCCCGCTGCCGCCATCGGCCGAGAAGAAGAGCAGCCCGTTGAACGCCGTGAGGTGATCGAGGTCGGACCCGCTGCCGCCCGCCTTGATGTCCTCGACGAGCACGGTGCCTCCCGGCGTGCCGTCGCTGCGCCACAGCTCGAGGCCGGTGGCGCCGTCGTTGCCGCCGAAGAACAGGAAGTCGCCGGCGGGGGTGGGCTTCACCACCCCCGACGCGCCCAGGCCGGGGTTCGGCGTCTTCACCAGTACGGTGCCCTCGGCGGTGCCGTCGCTCGCCCACAGCCCGACGCGGCCGCCGGCCACCGCGCTGAAATACACGCGCCCCTTGAAGACCGTCAGTTCGCGGGGCAGCGAGCTGTCGGCGCCAGCCACGATGTCCTTCACCATCACGGTGCCGCCGGGCGTGCCGTCGCTCCTCCAGAGCTCGGTGCCGTGCGGGCCGTCGCTCGCCACGAAGTAGAGCGTGCTGCCGAGGGCCACGAAGAAGTCAGGGTTCGACCCCGTCGCACCGGCCCGGATGTCCTTCACCATCACGGTGCCGGCGGTCGTGCCGTCACTCTTCCACAACTCGATGCCGGCGCTGGCCGTGTTGGCCGTGAAGAAGAGCGTGGAGCCGACGCGGGCCAGCAGCCCGATCTCGGCGCCGCCGGGGCCCGGGTCGATGTCCTTCACGCGCATCGTGCCGGCGGCCGTGCCGTCGGTCTTCCACAGCTCGGCACCGGATGCCCCGTCATTGGCGCGGAAGAAGGTCGTGGCGCCGATGGTCACCGTCAGCTGAGGCCAGGACGGCAGCGTTCCCCCGAGGATGTCCTTCACGAGCACGGGGGCCTGCGCCTGCGCGCTCGTGCCCGTGAGCGCGACCACGAGGGCGGCCGTCGCCCCGACCAACACCGTCCTGCGTCCCGAGTGCATGCCAGCCTCCCCGACGATCCAAGTTCCGCACCTGCCTAATCGGCGGGCGAGGCGGGGCGAGGAGCGGAGCGGCGGGCAGGCCAGCGGGGTGAATTCCGAAGGATTTCGCGAGAGTACGAGACGCCCGGGTAGGACGTCGGGCCGGTGTGTGCGGGCGCTCACACCGGCCCGGGCCAGTGCCGACGAAACTGGAGGGTGCGATTTCAGTTCTGTCGCACCCCCCGCGGAGGCCTACCGATCCGTGGCACCCTCGGTGGCGGCCATGTCGATGCTGCCGCCGCGGGTCCCGATGCGGCCGCGGACCACCAACGGGCCGTCGGCGGCCAGCGGCGCCTCGTCGAGGACCGTCTCCCCGGCGAGGTATCGGACCGCGCCGGCGGGCGTCAACTCGACGCGCACGCGCGCCCCCGGTGCCACGTCCCAGGTCCCGCGGAGATCGCCGGCGTGGCGCACGCTGAGGCGACCGGGCGCCGTGCGTGCCAGGCAGAAGTCGCACCCCACGGTATCGGCCGACAACCCGACGGCAGCCTCTCCCGCGAGCACGGCTTCGACGGCACCCACCGGTGCGGCACCCTCGGCCTCGAGCACTGCGGCCCGCGCGGCGGTCACCGTCGTGGAGCCGGCACGCAGGCCCGAGGCGGGCGCCCATTCGACGATGCGGCCGAGTGCGCCGCGCAGCTGCGCGGTGACGCGACCCGGGCCGCCAAAGGCGGCGTCGGCCACGAGCGGGTAGGCCGGGGTACCGCTCGAGGTCCAGAGCAGCGTCCCGTTGCGGAAGTACTCGACGACGCCGTCGCGGACCGCGACGCGAAGCCGGTCACCCGGTGCGAAGGCGCCGACCGAGGCCCGCACCACACCGCGCTCGAGCACCTCGATCTCACTCGTCTCGGTCCGCGTCCGCAGTCCGAAGGCCACGTCGGCGATCGACGCGTCGCGGTCGCCGTGGCTCAACCCCACGACGACATCGCCGGTGTCGGGCCCGACCCGCCAGGTGACCGCGCCGTCGCCGCGCAGCAG
>Ga0114939_10003569_pt1 | contig 10822 bp, 11 predicted proteins | sample AshMeaCrysSpring_FD_87196 | JGI IMG/M metagenome (GOLD analysis project Ga0114939, IMG submission 87196) | Groundwater microbial communities from Big Spring, Nevada to study Microbial Dark Matter (Phase II) - Ash Meadows Crystal Spring | ecosystem: Environmental > Aquatic > Deep subsurface >... | reverse complement strand
CCTTGAACAAGTGTTGCCCGATGTGCGTTGGAGTCCGCAAGGAGGCGGCATCACAATTCCGCCAGATGCTGCCGCCCGTCTTGAAGAGATGTGGAGTGATCAGATTACCTCCATTGGATTGTCACCGAGCAAGTCACCTGATGAGATCATTGCACCCGAACGGTATTGGGAAGGAGCCGTTCGACGGATTGCAGTTGACGCTTACGAACGTGATCCGAGAGCCCGCAAGGCCTGTTTGAAGCATCACGGTTTGACGTGCTGTGTTTGTGGTTTTGATTTTGCCGAGGCATACGGCGATCTAGGCAAGGGCTTTATTCACGTCCATCATTTGAAGCAGCTTTCCGATATTGGCAGCGAGTATGAAGTGGATCCGATCAGAGACCTAGTTCCAGTCTGTCCGAATTGCCACGCCATGCTCCACAAACGCAATCCCCCTCTGACACCCGTAGACTTACGCATCACAATCAAGAAAGCGAACAAGAATAGATGAGAAGGCAGCAGGGCCAGGACTGGCCTGATGTGGTAAACTGCCGCTGCCATGAAAATCAAATCATCCGACATCACCATCGGGACCGATCTCGGAATCGAGCGGAGCAAGATGGACAGGAGCGAACGCGACGCGCCCCGCAGGGGTGCGACCGGAGGGGAGCATCAAACCGCAAGCACGCCGTGTGTGTGTTGAACGCCAAAGGCGAGATCCTCAAGCAGGAGATCATTGCGAACAGCCGCGCGAGCCTCGTCGCGTTAAGCCGCCGTGATCCCGGCGCGTTGATGGTGATGGAGGTCGGGATGCACAGCCCGTGGACCAGCCGCTTCCTCAAGGAGCAGGGGCACCGTGTGCTGGTGGCCAACCCGCGCAAGGTGCATGCGATTTACAAGAACGTGCGCAAGTCCGACAGGAACGACGCCGAGCTGCTTTCCCGGATGGCCCGCAGCGATGAGAAACTGCTGTCTCCCGTCGAGCACGTCAGCGAGGAATACCGCGGAGCGGGATGGACAGGAGCGAATGCGCCGTGCCCCGGAGGGGTGCGAGCCGTGGGGCGGCGAGCATCAAATGCAGCGCGATCTGCTGCAAATCAAGCTGCGCGACAACCTGGTGCGCCAGCGGGTGGACATCATCAGTTCCGTGCGATTCACCCTCAAGAGCCTGGGCATCACGCTGCCTTCGCCAAACTCGGAAGTCTTCGCCAACAAGGCCCGCGCGACACTCAGGAAAGAGCATTCCGACATGCTCGCGCTCATCGAACCATCACTCCGCGTTCTGGATGGAATGACCGAACAGATTCGCACTCTGGAGAAATCCATCGCCGCGATGGCCGCCGAAAAGTATCCCGAGAGCGAGTTCCTCAGCCAGGTCGGCGGCGTCGGCCTGCTCACCTCGCTGACATTCATCCTGACCATCGGCGACCCCACACGCTTCCGGCGCAAGCGCGATGTGGCCGCATTCCTCGGCCTGGTTCCCCGCCGCGACCAGTCCGGTGAAACCGACAAGCAACTGCGCATCAGCAAGGCGGGCAACACCTACCTGCGCAGATTGCTCGTCGGCTGCGCCCAATACATCCTCGGTCCCTTCGGCCCGGACACCGCGCTCAAACGCAAGGGCCTCAAACTCACCGAAAAGGGCGGACCGCGGGCCAAGCGCAAGGCGGTGGTGGCCGTGGCCCGCAACCTCGCCGTGCTGCTGCTGACCCTATGGCACGACGAGGCGTTCTATGAACCGGACCACCGCGCCGCCTGAGCCCGAAAGCACACTCTCCGATGAAACAAGATCGAACAGATTCCGGAACGATCACGATGGTCACGCCTGCCACCGGGCACCGCCCGAGTGCGAGAACAAGAAGGTGACGTTCCACCCTTTCCCCGGATGACAATCATGGAAACACCGGATCAATACATGCACCGCGCCACGAAATGCGGCCGAGCCGTCGCCGGCACGAGTGCGGATGGAAGCCTGAATCCACTGTTTCCGGCACAAGCGCGGGGCTGCCGCCCCGCACCCCGCCGAGCGGACGCCCGCTCGACCGCGATCGGGTTCGCCCCCAAACCCCCGTCCGGGGGCTTCTCCCCTCCCGTCCCCCAGGGGAGCGGGGGGAGATTCCAAAGTAACTATCAACTCCAACCCCATGAACCACAACGCCCTCGGAAATTCGTGTTGAAGTGAACTTCAATTTTCTATTGACTGCCTTCTCATGGAAGGCGTCACACCCCCGCCGACGACGCGAAGGGGCGGGACGGGACTCGACACCGGCGGGAGTGGACAGCGAACGATGTGCAAAAAATTGGACTGGATTTCTGACCAGAACGAGCAAGTTTAATCCCGTGAGCACATTCACCGAAATCAGAGAATCTGTGGTCAGTCTCTCCAAGCCTGAGCGGGCGGAATTAGCCATATTGCTGCTTGGTAGCCTCGATGACACCCACTACTGGGTTGAGGATGAGGAGGTCGAGAGACGGTCTGCCGAGTTGGACTCGGGAGCCGTGGTTGGCGTGAGCAAGGAAGAATTTAAACGGCTTTGTGGGCGGTAAGCGGTTGCATGAAGCCATTAATTATACATCCCATGGCGGCGAAGGATGCACGCGACATCGCCGCGATGTATGCTGAGGTATCGGATGAGTTACGCGACAAGTTCTGGAAGGAGATTGATGACGCAATCGATTACATTGAGCAGTATCCAGAGAGGCATCATTACGACCCAAGCGGCAGGAGAAGAAGCAATCTTAAACGGTTTCCATTCCATATACTGTTTGAAGAACGTCTAGAGTGCAATAGGATCATGGTCATCCGGCATCACCACCGGAATCCTCGTTACGGTATCAGGCGGAGATAAAAAGAGGCACAACAAGACGCGCCGTGACAACCACTACCAGCCGTTTCGTTGAGATGCCTTTTTGTAACCAGAGCCCCAAACTTGTAAGCGATTACCGCTGTCGCTGGTAGTGGTGCACGCGCTCTACGTTAGCAGAAAGAAATGAAGATCCGATTAGCCACACGAGATGATGCAGACGCTGTTCGGCGCGTTCATTTGTCGGCTTTTCCCCATGGAGAAGGCGACATCGTCTCACAGCTTGCAGTCAATCTTTTATCCGAAGAGGCAGCACCTCCAGTCATCCCGTTGGTGGCCGATGATGACGACATTGTAGTGGCACATGTAGCTTTCAGCCCGGTGAGGATACGCGAGACGCAGGAATTCATAGGATACATTTTGGCCCCTCTTGCCGTAAGTCCCGGCCATCAGAAGCGCGGCATCGGATCATGTCTGATCAAGAGCGGCATTGAGCGGCTGGCGGTGACTGGGTCGGATGTGCTTTTCGTCTATGGGAATCCTGAGTTCTACGGCAGGTTTGGTTTCAGGGTTGATTTAGCGGAATGCTACATACCACCCTACGAGCTTCAGTATTCGTTCGGGTGGCAGGGCATGGCGTTGAGACACTTCGAGGCACGAAGGTCTCCCGCCGGCATATGCTGCGTATCCGCTCTCAGTATTCCAGCCCTCTGGTAGAACAGAAGATGCCAACAAGTCGTAACGCACCAACCGGCCATAAGCTTTTCAATTTCAATTCATTCTCCTTTCAACCGCGCCGGTGGGCGCACATTTAACGTTGGGCAGGATATGAAAATAGCAATTGTAGGCAACTCAGGTTCCGGAAAGTCGACGTTAGCATGTCGCCTCGCCGCCAACAGTTCTGCCGTCATTCTGGATCTCGACACGGTTTTCTGGAATCCGGGTCCCGTGGAGAGACCCAGCGCAGAGCGTATAGGTGAAGTGCGCCGATTCTGCGGCAACCATGAGACATGGATCGTCGAAGGCTGTTATGCGGATCTAATCGAGGCGACGTTTCCGTGGTCTCCCGAATTGATCTTCATGGATCCGAGTCGGGATACCTGCATTGCGAACTGCCAGCGTCGCCCGCACGAACCCCACAAGTTTCGGACGAAGGAAGAGCAGGATCAGAACTTGAGTTTCCTTCTCTCTTGGGTCACTGATTACTACGTTCGTGATGGAATTATGTCTTATCGTGGGCACAAGGAACTGTTCGACCGCTACGATGGGCCAAAGAAAATAGTCACAGAACAACAAGATGCCCAACAAGCCAGCGCTGGCAACCCCTGGTCCGCTTTGAGTTTGAATGATCACTGGTAGCGTAACCCTCAACCCGCAGTCGAAAGCGCGCTCACGATCAGGAGTGCCATGCCTTTGACGTTGGAAAGTTGAAGACACCCCATCGCCAGTCCCGCCTCACAAGCATTGAATGCGTCTCGACTTCCCATGGTCGTCTCCCCCCCCGCATCACGCACAGAGCATTGAATCCCGCCCTCCAGCCACGCTCAAAATATGGCAGGCAATGAGCAATCCGCGAACAGCCGTGGCGGGCGAAATGGTCAACATTCCACGCATGCACCGCATTCTGGCCAAGCAAACCCTGAGCCCCAACGTCACGCGGCTGGACGTCCACGCGCCAAGAATCGCGCAAATCAGACAGGCGGGGCAGTTCGTGATTGTCCGCCTCTCGGAAAACGCGGAACGCATTCCGCTGACCATCGCCGATTCCAACCCGGAAACCGGCGCGATCACGCTGGTGATCCAGGCCGTCGGCAAAAGCACCAATGAACTCGTGGCTCTGAACGCCGGCGATTTCATCCGCGACGTGGCCGGCCCGCTGGGACACCCGACCGAACTGATCGAGACCGGCCATGCCTTGTGCATCGGCGGGGGCGTGGGCACGGCGGTGGTGCATCCCATCGCGCAGAGCTTGAACAAAGCTGGCGTGCGGGTCACCAGCGTCATTGGCGGCCGCGCGAAGGAATGGGTGATTTTCGAGAAGGAACTGCAGGCGCTCGGCAAAGTCGTGGTCTGCACTGACGACGGCGGCTACGGGCGCAAGGGCTTCGTGACCGATGCGGCGAGGGAAATTCTCGCGGCGGAGAAAGTGGACGTCGTGTATGCCGTCGGCCCGGTGCCGATGATGCGCGCGGTGGCCGACCTCACGCGCGAATCCGGCGTCCACACGATTGTCTCGCTGAACCCGGTGATGATCGACGGCACCGGCATGTGCGGCGGCTGCCGGGTTTCCCTTGGCGACGAGATCAAGTTCGCCTGCGTGGACGGGCCGGAGTTCGACGGCCACAAGGTGGATTTCGACGAATTGCAGGATCGCCTCTCGACCTACCGCGAATTCGAGCAGCGCGCCACCGCCTGTGCCGCCGGCTCCTGCCGGATGGAAAAGCAATCCCCACCGCAAAACTGACATGTCCGCCCGCATCACCACCAAGGAACGCATGCAGATCACCCGGCAGGCCATGCCGGAACAGGACGCCGCGGCGCGCGCCGCCAATTTCCTGGAAGTCAACCTCGGCCTGCCCGAGCGGCTGGCGCTGCTGGAGGCGGACCGCTGCCTGCAATGCAAAGATCCGCGCTGCATGAAAGGCTGTCCGGTGGGAGTGAACATCCCCAAATTTCTCGATCTGCTCACCGCGGGCGATCTCGCGGGAGCCGCGCAAAGCCTGCTGTGCGACAATGCGCTTCCCGCCGTAACCGGCCGCGTTTGTCCGCAGGAAACCCAATGCGAGGCCGAATGCGTCCGCACGGCGAAAGGCCTGCCCGTCGCGGTGGGCTATCTGGAGCGCTACGTCGCCGACTGGGCGCGGGAGCATCGCGACCAATTGCCGCAGCTCAAGCCGCCGCCCACCGGCAAAAAGGTGGCCATCGTCGGCTCCGGCCCGGCGGGACTCACCGCCGCTGGCGAACTCGCGAAGCTCGGCCATGAGGTGACGATTTACGAAGCCCTGCACAAGCCCGGCGGCGTGCTGGTCTATGGCATCCCCGAATTCCGCCTGCCCAAGAAAATCGTCGCGCAGGAAGTGGAGCGCCTGCAGGAAGCCGGCGTGAAGATCGAGTGCAACGTCATCATCGGCCGCACCTACACGATTCCTGAATTGCGCAAGGACTTCGACGCCATCTTCATCGCCAACGGCGCGGGGCTGCCGGTGTTCATGAATGTGCCCGGCGAGAATCTGAAGGGCGTCTATTCCGCCAACGAGTATCTCACGCGCATCAACCTGATGGCGGCCTATGATTTTCCGCATTCCGACACGCCCGTGCTCAACGGCCGGCGTGTCGCGGTGGTTGGCGGCGGCAACGTGGCGATGGACGCCGTGCGCACCGCCAAGCGGCTCGGCGCGGAAGAGGCGATCATCGTCTATCGACGCACCCGTGACGAGCTGCCCGCCCGCGCCGAGGAAGTGCATCACGCGGAGCAGGAAGGCGTGCGGTTCGAATTCCTCACCGCTCCATTCGAAGTCATCGGCGGCGACACGCGCTGGGTGGCGGGCATGAAGTGCCGGAAAATGAGACTGGGAGAACCTGACAGTTCCGGCCGCCGCCGCCCCGAAGTCATTCCCGGCTCGGAATTCATCCTGGACTGCGACGTGGTCGTCGTGGCCATCGGCACCAAGTCCAATCCCCTGCTCACGGCGACATGCCCGGACTTGAATTTGAACAAGTGGGGAAACATCGTCACCGATGAAAACGGCGCGACAAGCATACCCGGCGTGTTTGCCGGCGGCGACATCGTGCGCGGAGCGGCCACCGTGATCCTCGCGATGGGCGACGGCAAGAAATCAGCCATGGCCATTGATGCCTATCTGAAGAAACCGGCCACGGCCTGAGCCGTGGGGTTGTCAGTCCCGGCCCCTTGGCGATCGTTTCCAAACCGCACACGCCGCATGCCTTCCTTCACTCGCTGAATATCGGCGCGCCAACCCCTCTGCGCCATGCTCGACCGCGTGGTCTGGTGGCTGCGCCTGCGGGCGATACTCCGGCCGGCGGCGCCGTGGCGGCATCACCCGGCTTGCCACCTGTCCGCGCCCCGCCCATGCTTGCCGCCATGCGCGAAGACGTGATGATCGAAACGGCGGACCTCCACCGCGGCTACCGCATCGGGAAAAAATCCATCGAGGTGCTGCATGGCATCGATCTGCGCATCCATCGCGGCGAGCGCGTGTTTCTCTGCGGTCCCAGCGGCGCGGGAAAGACCACGCTGCTGTACACGCTGGCGGGATTGGAGCGTCCCGAGCGCGGGACCGTCCACATCCATGGCAAGGATCTCTATGCCATGGGGCGGCGCGAGCAGGCCGCCTTCCGCAACCGTGAAATCGGCTACGTTTTCCAGAACTACCACCTCCTGCCGGAGCTGACCGCGCTGGAAAACGTCGCCGTGCCGGGAGCCATCTCCGGCAGGAATACGGAAGCGGCGGCGCTCAAGGCGCTCGAACGCGTGGGGCTTGCCGACCGCGCCGAACACCTGCCCGCGGAACTCTCCGGCGGCGAGCAACAACGCGCCGCCATCGCCCGCGCCATCGTCAACGAACCGAAGGTGCTTTTCGCGGACGAACCGACCGGCAACCTCGATTCAAGAAACAGCGCGGAAGTCATGGCCATCCTGCTGGATCTGGCCACCGAACATCACGTGACGCTGGTGGTCGTCACCCATGATCAAAATCTCGCCAAGGCGGGCGACCGCACGCTGGTCATCCGCGACGGCTCGATCCACCCCGCGGAGCAGCACTGAGAGCAGCCCCGCCGCAACCTTGCTCAACCCCCGTCATTCTTGTGGGACCGGTGCGATGGCAGCTTGCCGATGGAATATCGGACACTCAGGGCGATCCGTTCTCCCTCACCACCATCCTCACGAATTTCCTCGGCTCGCTGCCGATCCTCACCCGCATCTCCCGGATCGGATCGCCGGTTGTGACATCGGTGCCGACGTCCAGAACCGCATCGGGCTGGATGGGTTGCCAGGAATCCACGGTTAGATCGTCGCAGGTTTCCATACCGACGCTCAATCGTTCGGCATCGCGGTAATGACGGTAGCGGAGCGCGCGAGATAGCGCCATCTGCCGTCAGCCAAGGTTAGCCATCGACATCCTCCATGAGGCGACGCGGGATGTCCATGGACTCATGCAGAATGGAAATGACCCCGAGGCGGTCGCCAGACAGTTGGCGGAAGAAGATGAAGTGATGCCGATAGCGGATGAGCCAGACGCCGCGAAGCGCCGGATCCCGGACGGCTTTCCAATGCGATGGGTTGTCCGCAACCTCTTCGATGGCTGCAACAAGCCCGGTGACGTAGGAATCGGCCTGCTCCTCGTCCCATGTTTCGAGAGTATAGCGCCAAATCCCGATCAACCGGGATTCCGCCGCCGGGAGGATTTCAACCCTCATGGGTTTTCCGTCCGGCTTTGGCTTTTTGAAGCAGGGTTGCCGCGTCCAGTGGCATGAATGCGGATTCGTCCGCGGCCAGGCCGGGAGCCAGTTCCGCCCTTAACATGTCCCAGCGGCGTTCTTCATCCCGCTGGAGATCCCGGCGGACCAGATCGCGGATGTATTCGTCGGCGGAACCGTAGAGCCCCGAACCCTCCACGCGGTCATGAATGAAGCGCTCAAGGACTCCGGAAAAATTCACATGGATGCCCGCAGCCATGGACGGAAGGTGGCCACAGTCCGGCAATTTGTCAATTTTGCGGAAAGGCGCAGGTTGAAACGTTACTGCGTTTTTCATCCCGCTCAACGGGACGCCTCCGCACCGCTGCCTGCGCGCTTGAGCCTAAATTCAGAAATCGACTTCCTTGCCGACTTGCGCAGGGGGACACGCGGGTCACTCCGCGCGGGACAGGCGGGTGATGCCGCGCTGGAGAAGCTGGCCATCCACAGTGCCGGAGACGAGTTCGTCGAGGTGGATCGTTAGATTCTCATCGGCGAACTCGATGGAGTGGATCCCGCCGGTGTTGGAATCGAAGGCCTCGATGAGGCTTTTGATGTTGCGGATTGCCCGGCCGTTGACCTTGCGGACGATGATGTTGCGGAGGCGCTCATATCCCACGGTGGCCGGCGTGGGAATGACGCCGCCGAGAAACACGACCCGGTCCATGTCCGCCTCATACGCATCCGGGTTTTCAAGGGCGTCCAGCAGGTTGAGCGGGGCGCGGGACTGCCAGTCCTTGCCGAAGCTCTCCAGCAGCGGGCGCGAGAGTTCCTGGAAGACGAGGCCGCCCTTGACCAGGTAGTTGGGCGCCTTGTCGAAGAGGTGGTTCGGCACCAGGCGGCCGCTCTCTTCCTCGCGGCTGAGTTTCGCCTTCAATTCCAGCGGCCGGCCATCGCGCAGGAGCGAGAGCGTGACTTCATCACCGCTGGATTTTCCGCCGCGGATGAGGTGTCCCCAGAACAGGCTGCCATAGTTCGGGTGCTGATAGTAGCCGCGGCGGTCGATCAATTGGCCGTCCACGGCGAGCAGAACGTCGCCTTTTTTCACACCGGCCAGATCGGCGGCGCCGCCCTTGCGGATTTTCTGGATGTAGATTCCGCCCTGTTCGTCTCCGAGTTTCAACCACTCCCTGAGTGATGAATCCTCGGTGCGGGCGATGGAGACGCCGAGGCTCGGGAAGCCGGCGTAGGAGCCGTCGGCGGCCTCTTTGAGAAAGTGCGTGAGGATGTCGGTGGAAATCACATCGCACAACTGGTCCTTGGAATTGTAGCTGGTGAGCACTCCGGCGAGCTGCCGCCCGTGCAGGACCGGCAGGGAGTAGCTGCTCGAGGCGCTCTGCATCGAGGCTTTCACCCGGTATGTCAGGAAGCTTTGTCCGGGCATGAAGTTGGCGGAGACATCGACGCTCTGAAGCGTGCCGGGCGTCAGGAGCGGCAGACCGTTGTCCTCGATTTGCAGGATTTCGAGCGACTCACCGATTTTCGGCGGGCTGTTGACTTCGAAAGGAAGCGTGTTTGCGAAAAAGGCCGCGCCATCCGGCCCGGCGGCGGGCCCCAGCAGCGCGAGATTGGCCTCGTAGTCCACGGCAAGCACCTTGGCCGGCGCGAAGCGCGTGCCATCGGCCGACTCCAGCTCCAGGTATGTGGCATCGGCCACCAGCTCGGCGGTGGTGATGACGCGCTGCGGGCCGATGATGGCGGCCAGCGCGCGGCGGCGGCTCGGTGGATTTTTCTCCCACGGCTGCCAGGGGTTCCATGTCTGCTGGGTGGAGTTGATGCGGACCACGGAGGACTTCACGTCATACTCCGCCGCGGCGGCGGCGGGGGTCTCGGGTTTTGCGGATTGCGGCTTCGGCGGCTGGCAGGCGGTCAGGACGAATGCGAGTGGAAGGATGGCTAGCTGGCGCATGGAGGTGGGGATCGCGGGGTGGCGCGGCATCGATGAGGCCGCATGGGGTTGGGTGGTTTGGAATGGGCCGGGCGCGGGCATGAGTTCATTTCAGGCCCAGCACGTCCTGCATGTCATAGAGGCCGGCGGGTTTGTCCCGGAGCCAGACGGCGGCGCGGACGGCGCCGGCGGCCAGTGTCAGGCGCGACGACAGTTTGTGAGTGAGTTCAACGCGCTCGCCATCGGCGGCGAAGATCACGGTGTGGTCGCCCATCACATCGCCGCCGCGCAGCGTGTGCATGCCGATTTCACGGGGCTTGCGCGGGCCGATGTTGCCGAGGCGTCCGTGGGTGACATCGTTCTGATAGGAAGTGCCGGTTTCCTCGTTGAGGATTTCCAACAAAGTGCGGGCGGTGCCGGAGGGGGCGTCGATCTTGTGGCGGTGGTGCATTTCGACGACTTCCATGTCGAAGCGGTCCTGGGTGAGGATGCGGGCGGCGCGGCGGGTGAGCCAGAAGAGGGTGTTGACGCCCACCGAGTAGTTCGACGAGCAGACGACGGGGATCGTTTTGGCGGCATCGCGGATCAGGGCGCGCTGTTCGTCGCTATGGCCGGTGGTGCCGATGACCAGCCGCGTTCCATGGCGCAGGGCTGCCTCCACCACCCGGGCGGT
>Ga0114939_10003568_pt1 | contig 10823 bp, 5 predicted proteins | sample AshMeaCrysSpring_FD_87196 | JGI IMG/M metagenome (GOLD analysis project Ga0114939, IMG submission 87196) | Groundwater microbial communities from Big Spring, Nevada to study Microbial Dark Matter (Phase II) - Ash Meadows Crystal Spring | ecosystem: Environmental > Aquatic > Deep subsurface >... | reverse complement strand
TGCAGCCACTCGAGCGGCGATCGGTCGAGGCTGATGCGGCCCCGCGCGGCCGCCGCCGCCACCTCGAAGCAGCACACCGCGGGCACGCCGATCCGCTCCGCGGCCTCGAGCGCCGCCCGGGCGCGCCGCCCGAGCCGGTCGGGGTCGCTCGCCCACCAGATCCAGGCGTGCGTGTCGAGCACGATCACCGGTCGACGTCCCACGCGTCCAGGATCGGCGCGACGATGTCACCCCGAACGGTGACGCTGCCGCGGAGCGAGGTGCGCCCGCTCTGACGGGCCGGCACGACGCGCGCGACGGGCCGGCCGCGCTTGGTCACGATCAGCGGTTCGCCGGTCTCCGCCACGTGGTCGAGCAGGGCCAGGCACCGCGCCTTGAACTCGCTCGCCGCAACGGAGCGTTCGCTTGACATGACCATATTGTCTGACTATATAGGTGTTACGTCAAGACCAGTGCGACAGCCGCTGGCCGTGCGTGGACGTTGATGGTGGCCGGCATGAATCGGCTGCCCCAGGCCGAGCTCGAGGCGTTCATGTTCGGTACCGACCGGGTAGCGCTCGACGCCGTACCAGGCGTGATTGACGGCCAGCTCGATAACATCCCGATACGGTATCGGCCGCGACCTGCGAGGACAGGGATGGCTGACTGGGCACATGTTGACCGTGCGCCGTCGTCGTTGTCCTGACGACCGATCCATGCGAATCCTCCACACCAGCGACTGGCACCTGGGACGGAACTTCGGCGCTGTCCCGTTGATCGACGACCAGCGGTCGTTCCTCGACTGGCTCGTCGAACTGTGCCGCGAGGAACGCGTCGAACTGGTCGTCATGGCGGGTGACGTCTACGACCGGGCGATTCCCCCCGCCGAGGTCGTGCCGCTGTGCAACGACGCCGTCAGTCGGCTCTGTGCAAACGGAGCGCAGGTGGTCGTCATCACTGGCAACCACGACTCCGTCGACAGGGTGATCCCCCCGTACGGGATGCTCGACCCGGCGGGCGCCCACATCCGCGGCGGATACCGGAGCATCGGCGAGGTCCTGCACCTCAACTGTTCCGACGGCCCCCTCGACGTGGTCCCGCTGCCGTACCTGGACCCGCAGGCGTCGCCGGACGACTTCGCGGTGCCCGCGGGCCTGAAGGCCCAGGATTCCAGCGGCGCAACCTTCGAGCGCCGACTTCGACGCACGCATCAGTTTGTCCTCGAGGAGGCCGTGCGCGCCGCCGGCGCGAACAGGATGGTCAGGCGCTCGCTGGCCGTCGCCCACGCATACGTTGTCGGCGGACTCCAGTCGGACTCGGAGCGGGACCTGGCCATGGGAGGCACCGGGGCCGTCGACGCCAGGGTGTTCGACGGCTTCTCGTACGTCGCCCTCGGGCACCTCCACCGGCCGCAGGGCCTCGAGGGCCGGGAGCACGTGAGGTACGCGGGATCGCCCTTGGCGTATTCCTTCTCGGAGGAACAGCCCAAGAGCGTCGTCCTGGTGGACATGGCCAGGGACGGATCGTGCCGGGCCGTGGAAGTCCCAATCCCCGTCGGCCGCGGCGTGCACACCGTCGAGGGCCTGATGGAGGACCTCCTCGCGCGAAAGCCGTCGCCGGCGGTCGAGGCGTCGTTCGTGCGGGCGATCGTGACCGACCCGGGCGTGGTGCTCGACGCCAGGCAGCGCCTGAGCGCGGTCTACCCGCACGTCGTCGAGATCGAGCTCCGGCCGGCCGTGCAGGGCGGGGCGCACGGCGCCGCCGTGATCGAGCTGTCGAAGACGTCCGCGATGGCGGCGATCGAGGCCTTCTGGCTCGACTCGCTCGGCGAGTTGCCGACCGAGGGCGAGCGCACGCTGCTCGAGCAGGCGATCGCGGCGGTCCAGCGGGAGGAGCACGCGTGAAGCCCATCCGTCTGGAGTTGCGCTCGTTCGGCTCCTATCCCGGGACCGAGGTCGTCGATTTCGAGGCGTTGTCGAAGCGCGGCCTGTTCGCCGTGACCGGGCCCACGGGCTCGGGCAAGACGATGATCTTCGACGCGATGGTCTACGCCCTGTACGGCGTTCTGCCCGGCCAGCGCCAGGGCGACGGCGAGGCCCGGTCCCATCACGCGCCAAGCGACGCGGAGACCTCGGTCACGCTCGACTTCGAGGTGGACGGGGCCCGCTATCGTGTTCATCGTCAGCCAATGTGGCAGCGCCCGAAGAAGAAGGGCGAGGGGACGACGCTGCAGCCCGCCAAGGCCACCCTGGTGAGGCTGAACGGAAGCGCCACGGAGCCGCTCGCGACGTCCGCGAGCGAATGCGGCCGTCGGTGTCGTGAGCTCGTGGGCCTCGACGCGCTCGAGTTCCAGCGCGTTGTCCTGTTGCCGCAAGGCGAGTTCAACAAGGTCCTGCTGGCCAGCGACGACGACAGGGAGAAACTGCTGAGGGACCTCTTCGGCGGCGAGCTCTACGAGCGCGCCGTGACGTGGCTGAAGGAGCACGTGAAGGGGCTGGAGGACGAAGCGCGGCAGGTCGACGCGGACCTGCGGCACCACCGAGCCAATGCGGTGGTGGCCCTCGCGGCGGCCAGCGCCGCGTGGAAGGAGGAGGCGGACCCGGCGCGCATCGAGGGGCTCGACAACGACGCGCTGGTGCGCGAGGTCGAGGAGCTCGAGGCCGCGCGAGCCGGTCGCCGCCAGGCGCTCGACGCTGTCCGGCGGAAAGCTCTGGAGGTCACGCAGCGAAAGAGCGTCGCGGACGAGGCCGCGCGGCGGTTCGACGATGCGGAGGCGGCGCGGCGCAGTCTCGCGGCGCTCGACGCGCAGCGCGAGGACGTGGCGGCTGCGAGGGCCGAGGCGGAGGCGTCGCGGCGCGCCCGGCCGGTCGCCAGGCTGGGCGAGCACGCGGAGGGTGCGGAACAGCGAGCGGTCGTCGCGAGAAGGCAGCGGGCGGAGACGGAGCACGCGGTCACTGCGGGCCTGGTGGCCCTCGGCACGTCACTGCCTTTGGTGGACCCCGCCCGCGTGGCGGCTGCGGTCCAGGACGTGACCCAGCGGGTCGAGGCAGAACAGAGAGCCCTGGCCGACGTCGAGGCTGCCGACCGGAAGCTCGAGCGGTCGTCGGGCGAACTCACCGCTGCCAAGGCGGTTCACGAGGGGCTCGTCGCATCCGCTGGCGCGATCCGGACCGAACTGGCGTCGTTGGCGAGCAAGATCGCGGAGCTGCAGCCCCTTGCCGCCGTGTTGCCGGAGCGTCGCGCCGCGTTCGAACGCGCCACGCGGCGCATTGACACGCGGTCCCGGCTCGCGGAGGCCGCCGCGCAACTGGAGGGCGCCGAGGCGCGGGAGGCCCGCGCAAGGGGCGCCTACGAGCGGACGATGGCGCGCTTCGTCGAGACGCAGGCGCCCCGGCTCGCCGCGGGACTCGAGGCGGGCGTGCCGTGTCCCGTGTGCGGCTCCACCGAACACCCGAGTCCGGCGCGGGCGAGCGACGGCAAGCCCGTCGATCACGAGGAGGTGGACCGGGCGCGGCAGGCGTGGTCGAAGGCCACCGCTGCGACGGAGCAGGCGCGGGCGTCCGTTGGGGCGCTGCGCTCGGAGCTCGGCGACGAGGCCGACCTGGGAATCATCGAGGTGTTTGGCGCGGCCCTCGAGGTTGCCCGTGGGCGCTTGGAGGAGGCGGAGCGCGCCAGCGAGGACCTGGCCGTCGCCCGCCGGGCCGTCGTGGAGCGTGGGCAGGCGCTTTCCGAGGCGACTGAGCGTGAACGTCGGAAGGCCCAGGGCGTGGCGGCGCTCGAGGAACGCGTCCGGGGCGAGCGGGCCGCACTCGAGGCAGCCACCGAGCGCGCGCGGGGCATCGACCCCAAGGCCGTCGAGGAGAGAACGAGCGGGGTGCGGGCCCTGAAACTGGCCAGCGCCGGCTACGGTGAGGCCTACGACCTGTCAAACCGGGCGGAGAGCGAGCACGAAGCCTTGGGCGCCCAGCTGCTTGAGGCCCTGGTCTCCCAGGGGTACGCGGCGCTCGAGGACGCGCGCCGGCTGCTGACCAGTGAGGAGTCCGAGCGGCAGGCCCTCGAGCGGTTCCGGGCGTGGGAGAGCGGCGTGGCCGAGCAGGGCACGCGCCTGCGCCAGTTGCAGGAGCAGGGCGTGCCCGAGGCGAGGCCCGACGTCGAGGCGCTGGCCGGCGACCTGGCCCGGGCCGCCGCGCGAGCCAACGAGGCCGAGAGGACCTTCACGACCGCGTCGAACGCCGTCGACGCCGCGCGGGCCGCCATGCAGGCCCTCCTCGAGCGGACGTCCCAGACGGCGGGCCTGCGCGACCGGCTCGACACCGCGCGGCTGGTGTTCAAGACGTGCAACGGCGAAGCCGGGATCAAGGTGAAGCTCGACCGGTGGGTGCTCGGCGGGGAACTCGACCGGGTAACCAGGGCCGCCAACGTGTACCTGGCGCGCATGACCACCAGCCGATACCGGCTCGAGCGCGTGAAGGGCAACAGGGGCGGGCTCTCGCTGGAGGCGTTCGACGCGCACACCGGGCGCGCGCGCTCGCCGGCGTCGTTGTCGGGAGGAGAGCAGTTCCAGGCGTCGCTCGCGCTGGCCCTCGGGCTCGCCGACGTGGTGAGCCAGGGCGGGCTGGCCAGCGGCAAGCGGTTCGAGGCGCTGTTCGTGGACGAGGGATTCGGCTCGCTCGATCCCGACACCCTGGACGAGGCCATCTACGCGCTCTCGATGCTCCAGGCCACCGGCCGCGTCGTGGGTGCGATCACGCACGTCGAAGCGATGAAGGAGCGGCTGCACGTCGGCATCGAGGTGCGGCGGCTCGGAGACGGCAAGGGATCCACGCTCGTGGTGAACCCGTGACGCGCTCGTCCTCCCGTGGGTTTCCAGGACTCTCCCCGGCCCACTGTGGCCCCGTGTAGCCGCCAGCCCGCACGAACGCCATTGGCGCGCCGAGCACGTGCCGCCCTTGACTGTTGGTCTAAATCTGGAGTATACTCCCGATTAGTTGAACCCATCGGGAGCGTCATCCTGAAACCGTTCGAGCGGCTCCTTCGCATCGACCTCCCGCCCCGCCAGTCGGCCTTCCTCTGGGGCCCGAGGAAAGCGGGGAAGAGCACGTACCTCCAGACCGCCTTTCCCGCCGCGGTCACCTTCGACCTGCTCCAGACGGACCTGATGCTCGACCTGACCAAGCGTCCGGCCCTGCTGCGGGAACGGATCCTGGCGTTGCCGCCGGCCAGGCGGAAGGCGTCGCCCGTCGTCATCGACGAAATCCAGAAGGTCCCGGCCCTGCTCGACGAGGTCCACTGGCTCATCGAGCACGAGCACGTTCGCTTCGTCCTGTGCGGGTCGAGTGCGAGGAAGGTGACGCGTGGCGGCACGAACCTCCTCGGCGGCCGCGCCTGGCGCTTCGAGATGCACCCGCTCGTGTCCGAGGAGGTCGGCGACCTGGACCTGCTGCGGGCCCTGAACCGCGGCCTGCTGCCGGGTCACTACCTGGACGAGCACTATCGCCGCTCGCTCGACGCGTACGTGCGCGACTACCTCAGGGAGGAGGTGTTCAACGAAGGGCTGACCCGCAACGTTCCCGCCTTCGCCCGGTTCTTCGAGGCCATGGGCTACTCCCACGGCGAGCTGACCAACTACGCGAACATCGCGCGCGACTGCGGCGTCGATGCCAAGACCGTCAAGGAGTACTACCAGATCCTCGTTGACACGCTGCTCGGCACCTTCGTGGAGCCGTATGCCCGGCGCCAGGACCGCCAGGTGATCACGAAGGCCAGCCGGTTCTACCTGTTCGACGTCGGTGTGGCGGGGGCCCTCACGAAACGACGCCTCGCCGAGCCGCGCGGCGAGGCGTTCGGGCGGGCGCTCGAGCACCTGATCCTGATGGAGCTGCTGGCGCACCGCTCGTACCGCTCGCTGCACTACGACGTCCGGTTCTGGAGGACGAAGAGCGGCCTGGAGATCGACTTCGTCCTGGGCGACGGCGAGGTCGCGGTGGAGGTGAAAGGAAGCAGCCGCGTGGACGACCGGGACCTCCGGCCCCTGCTCACGTTCCACGACCTCTGCCGGCCGCGCAAGGTCATCGTCGTGTGCACGGAGCCGTCGCCACGACGCAAGGACGGCGTCGATCTGCTGCCGTGGCGCGAGTTCCTGGCGCGCCTCTGGGCGGGCGAGATCCTCTCGTAGACCGACGCGGCCGGCACTCTATTCCCTCAGCCCCCTCCACCTCGCCAGGCAGTCCCAGGTGTCGCTCAACGGCGTCGGCGCCTGCTACGGCAATCCGCCCAGGCACGCGAAGAGCCACGCCGCCTCTACCAGCTCGCCGCCCACCTTGGCCTCGGCGTCGAGGTCCTTCCCGGCCGCGAGCCGGTCCTCACGCTGCCATGGCGGGCGTGCGAGCGGATGGTGAAGGCGGTGCCGAGCATGCGGGGCGCGCTGGAGAAGGGGCGGAAGTCGAGCGGGGGCGCGGTGCACTGGCACGGTGACGGACGCGCGCGCTGACCCCGCCTGTCACGCCACCCTGTTACAGTGACCCAGCCGGACGCACCGCGTCAGCGCCGGGCGGGCAGGTCGTTGTTGAGTCGGGATCGACGGCCATCCTCAGCTGAGGCGCAGCACATCCCGCTCGTCGTGCGAGTAGACTTGCTGCCGAGCTTCCGGCGCATCCTCGGCATCGACCATCGCCTGCTTCGACACCGCCGTGCCTGACGTCCCCGTCCCCGAGCCGGGCCAGCTCGTCCGGGTGCGCGACCGCCACTGGGTCGTCACGTCGGTCGCCGCCTCCTCGCTGCCGCCCGACGTGCTCGCGGCCATGGACCGCCGCCCCTGCCACCTGGTGGAGCTGGCCTCGGTCGAAGACGACGCCTTCGGCGACGAGACGACCCTGTTCTGGGAGGTCGAGCCCGGCATCGCCGTGCTCCCCAAGGCCACGCTGCCGCACCCCGCCGCCGGCGCTTTCGACGACCCCGCTCGCCTCGGCGCCTTCCTCGACGCGGTCCGCTGGGGCGCCATCGCCTCGGCCGACGCCCGCGCGCTCCAGGCGCCCTTCCGCAGCGGCATCACGATCGAGGACTACCAGCTCGACCCGGTGGTCCGCGCGCTCCAGATGCCGCGCGTCAACCTGCTCATCGCCGACGACGTGGGGCTGGGGAAGACGATCGAGGCCGGCCTGGTCGTGCAGGAGTTGCTGCTGCGCCACCGCGCGCACACGGTGCTCGTCGTGTGCCCCGCCAGCCTCCAGCTGAAATGGCGCGACGAGATGCACGACCGCTTCGGCCTCGACTTCCACATCGTCGACAGCGAGGCGGTGAGGGTGCTGCGCCGCGAGCGCGGCGTGGGCGCCAACGTCTGGACGCACTTCCCGCGCCTGATCGTTTCGATCGACTGGCTGAAGCGCCCGCGTGCCATGGCGCTGCTCGACGAGGTGCTGCCGCACGACGCGTCGGTGTACCCGCGGAAGTTCGACCTGCTGATCGTCGACGAAGTGCACCAGTGCGCGCCGGCGGGCCGCGGCGCCTACGCCACCGACTCGCTCCGCACGAAGGCGCTGCGACGCATCGGCCCGCACTTCGAGCACCGGCTGTTCCTCTCGGCCACGCCGCACAACGGCTACACCGAGAGCTTCACGGCGCTGCTCGAGATGCTCGACCCGCAGCGGTTCGCACGCTCGGTGAAGCCGTCGCCCGAGGCGATGGCCCGCACGGTGGTGCGCCGCCTGAAATCGGAGCTGCGCCGCGAGCTGCCGCCGCGCTCCGACGGCTCGCCGCGCTTCGCCGAGCGCCACGTCATCCCGATCGAGGTGGAATACCCCGACACCGAGCGCCGCGTGCACGGGCTGCTCCAGGCCTACACGTCGGCCCGCCGCGGGCAGGCGCGCACGAAGGCCTCCGAGACGGCCGCCGACTTCGTCACGCTGCTCCTGAAGAAGCGCCTGTTCTCCTCGCCCAGGGCCTTCCACGAGACGCTGAAGGAGCACATGAAGACGCTGCGGCGCCGCCGCGCCGCCGAGCAGGTCACCGAGGCGCAGCTGCGCGCCGAGTTCGAGCGGCTCGACGAGGAGATCGAGAGCGAGGAGGACCTGGCCGAGGCCACCGCCGGCGCGCTCTCGGCCGCGGCCCGCGCGCTCGAGCCGCTCACCGCGGACCAGGAGCGCCTGCTCGCCGGGATGCTCGACTGGGCCGAGCGCGAGGCGCACCGCCCCGACGCGAAGACACGCGCCCTGATCGCGTGGCTCGAAGCCACCTGCTGTCCTGGCGGCGCGTGGAACGACGAGCGCGTGATCGTGTTCACGGAGTACCGCGACACGCAGGTGTGGCTCCACACGCTGCTGGCGGCGCACGGCCTCGGCGGCGACCGGGTGGCCCTTCTCTACGGCGGGATGGACGAAGCGAAGCGCGAGCGCATCAAGGCCGAGTTCCAGGCGCCGCCCGACCGCGCGCCCGTACGCATCCTGCTTGCCACCGACGCCGCCAGCGAGGGCATCGACCTCCAGCTCCAGTGCCACAGGCTCGTGCACGTCGAGATCCCGTTCTCGCCGTCGCGGCTCGAGCAGCGCAACGGCCGCGTCGACCGCCACGGGCAGCCGGCGCCCATCGTCGAGATCCGCCACTTCGTCGGCAGGGGCTACGAGCGCGCCGCGCCGGGCTCGATGGAGGCCGACCTCGAGTTCCTCTCGCGCGTGGCGCAGAAGGTGGACACGATCCGCGACGACCTCGGCACGGCGGGCCCCGTGCTGGCACAGCAGGTCGAGGACGCGATGCTGGGGCGGCGCGCGGCGCTGGACGAGGCGGGTCTTGCGCTGGCGAAGGAGCGGGCGAGCCGCGCGGCGCTGCGCATCGAGCGCGACCTGCGCGAGGAGATCCGCCGCCTGCGCGAGCAGCTCGACGACAGCGTGCGCGACCTCGCCCTGTCGCCCGCGTCCGTCGAGCGCGTGGTCTCGACGGCGCTCGAGCTGGCGCGCCAGCCGGGCCTGCGGCCGGCCGCGAAAGCCGGCTGCTTCACCGTGCCGCCGCTCACCAACGCGTGGGCGCTGGCGCGCGTCGGGCTCTTCGACCCGATCACGTCACGCGAACGGCCCATCACCTTCGATCACGCCGTCGCGGAGGCCGATCGCGACGTGGTGCTGGCGCACCTGGGGCATCGGCTGGTGGCGCAGTCCACGCGCCTGCTGCGCGCGGAGATCTGGAAGACGGGCGCCGAGGCCGGCCTCAGCCGCGTGTCGGCGAGCCTCGCGCGCGACGGCGTCCTCGACGACACGGCCGTCGTCGCGCACGCGCGGCTCGTGGTGACGGGCGCCGACGGCCGGCGCCTGCACGAGGAGGTGATCGCGGCGGGAGGCCGGGTGCGCAACGGGCGGTTTGCACGGATGAACGTGGGCGAGGTGAAGGCGGCGCTGGCCGCGGCCACGGGCGAGCGGGCGCCGGCGGCCGCCGAGGAGCGGGTTGCCGCCGAGTGGGCCACGGTCGAGGAGTCGCTCTACCGAGCGCTCGAGGCGCGCGCCGCCGAGATCACCGGAAGCCTCGACCGGCGTCTCGCCGAGCGTGCCCAGGCCGAGCGCGCGACGGTCGAGTCCGTGCTCGCCGAGCTGCGCCGCAACATCGAGGCACAGGTGGCGGCGTTCAAGGGCGACGCGGGACGCCAGCTCGCGCTGCAGTTCACGACGCCCGACGAGCGCGCGCAGTTCGACCGCGATCTCGACGCCCTCGAGCGGCGCGCCGCGGAGATCCCGGGCGAGATCGAGCGCGAGGTGGCGGCCATCGATCGCCGCTACGCCTCTCGCGACTTCCGCCTCTTCCCGGCGGCCCTCACCTGCATCGTCCCGCCCCGGCGGGCCGCGGGAGGGCGGTGAGCCATGGCGCGCACCGTCTCGGCCCTTCACGCCGACTGGCTCGCGCTCGTCGAGCCGTCCGGGGCGTTCCTCACGCTCCCGGTGCTGAAGCGGGCGTTTCCGAACGGCCTGCCGCCGGCTGACCGCGGCCTCCGCGTCGAGGTCCGCGCCAGGCTCGAGTCGCTCGGCCGCGATCCCGCCGCCCGCACGGCGTGGCTGCAGTTCCTGCTGCGCGAGGTGCTCGGCCTCGACCCGCGCCTGCGCGAGGGCGCCGGCGTCCCGCCCGGGCTCCTCCACGTGGTCTCGGAGCACGGCACCACGCTCCGGCCGGATCTCGCCGTCGTGGAGGAGCACGACGAGCACGCGCGCGCGCGCCTGCTCGTGTGCCGCTGGCCGCTCGGCACGCCGCTCGACCAGCGCCCCGCGCGCGACGAGCACGGCCGCGCCACGCGCTGGGCCGCCACACCGATCGACCGCGCCGCCACGCTCTGCCGCGCCGCAGGCGTGCCGCTGGCGCTCGTGACCGACACGGATCGCTTGGCCCTTGTCTGGGCCCCGCGCGGCGCGCCCGGCGGGCACGCCACGTGGGTGTCGAGCCTGTTCGGCGAGGAGCGCGTCCTGCTCGACGCCTTCGCGGCCGTGCTCGGCCTGCACCGCTTCTTCGGCGTGGCCGAGGGCGACACGCTCGAGGCGCTGCTCCGCGAGAGCGCGGGAGCGCAGCACGAGGTCACCACCCAGCTCGGCGCGCAGGTGCGGCAGGCCGTCGAGCTGCTCGTGGGCGCCTTCTCGCGCGCGCACCGTGCGTCGGGCCTGCAGGCGCTCGCGGGGATTGCACCGGGCGAGGTCTATCACGCCGCCGTCACCGTGATGATGCGGCTCGTCGTCCTGCTCGCCGCCGAGGAGCGGCGGCTCCTCCCAGCAGACGACGTGGTATGGGCCGAGGGGTATTCGGTGCTGACGCTGCGCGAGGCGCTCGAGGCGCAGGCCGCGCGCGACGGCGTCGAGACGCTCGAGAAGCGGCAGAGCGCC
>Ga0114939_10003567_pt1 | contig 10823 bp, 8 predicted proteins | sample AshMeaCrysSpring_FD_87196 | JGI IMG/M metagenome (GOLD analysis project Ga0114939, IMG submission 87196) | Groundwater microbial communities from Big Spring, Nevada to study Microbial Dark Matter (Phase II) - Ash Meadows Crystal Spring | ecosystem: Environmental > Aquatic > Deep subsurface >... | reverse complement strand
TCTACACCAAGACCCCGGGCAAGCCCGCGCTGCACGATCGGCCGTTCACGCTGCGGCACGGAGAGCAGACCGTCGGCGACGTCGCGCGCCTCGTGCATCGCGATCTCGCGCGCACGCTCAAGTTCGCGCGTGTCTGGGGCCGGTCGGTCGTCGCAGAAGGGCAGCACGTCGGGCGCGAACACCTGCTCGCGGACCGCGACGTCGTCGAGCTGCACACCTGAAGGCGTGCGGCGGCGGCCGTACTGGTAGCATCGCGGGATGATCCCGTTCTGGTTCAAGCTGGCCTACACGGCGTTCGTGCTGTACGTCGGCGTCATCTGGTGGCGCAACTACGGCTGGAAGAACTTCCTGTGGTTTTCCGACATCGCCTTCATCGGCGCCGTGCCGGCGATGTGGCTCGAGAATGCCGCCCTCGCAAGCGTGCTCGCGGTGGCGGTCCTGCTGCCCGAGATCCTCTGGAACCTCGACTACGCCGGTCGTCTCCTGCTGCGACGGCGCATCACGGGACTCACCGACTACATGTTCGAACCCGAGCGGCCACTGCTGCTGCGCGGGCTCTCGCTGTTCCACGTGCCGCTGCCGCTCGTGCTCCTGTGGCTGCTCGCGGCCTACGGCTACGACGAGCGGGTTGGGCTCCCGGGCGCGATCGTGCTCGCGCTCGTCGCACTGCCGTGGAGCCGCTGGGTGAGCACGCCGGACAAGAACATCAACTGGACATACGGCCTCGGGCGCGTGCAGACGCGCTGGCCGGCGTGGCAGTACATGACCGTGCTGATCGCCGGCTTCGTCGTGTTCGTGTTCGTGCCGACCGACTGGCTGCTGCGCCGCGCCGGCTTCCCGTAACGGGGGAACGTCTCTTATAATGTCGGCCAGCATCAGGAAGGGGGCTCACGCCCCGGCCAACCTGCCTCCCCGGGCAAGGTGGCGCGCGCCGCGAGGCGCGGATGCGGCCGGAAGGCAACGAAGCGGGTGAAAGCTCTCTGAACCCTCCGGCGCTCGAATCGTGGCGCGGAGGGTTTTTCGTTTCGGCCTCCCGCCCGTCGCGCGCCGTTCGTTGGACCCCCCCGGTCAGGTCTGCAACGCCCGCAGAGGGCCTGGAGGTTTGACCATGTCGCCCACGACCCACGCACTCGTCGACTACTGGCACGAGCTGCCGTCCCTGTCACCGGCCGAGCGGCGCCGCGCGCTCGAAGCCACCACGCACGCCGTGCGAGACGGGTTCAAGCCCGCGAGCGCATTGCTGCCCGCGGCCCTCGGCGATCCGGACGGCGACGTCGTCCGGCGCGCGACGGCTCACTACGTTGCTTCATGCGGCGCAGTATCTGCAGACGGGCGGCTGCACGCGATCGAGGAGGCGGCGGAGTGGATCCGTCGCAGTCTCGCGCTCAATCGCGCGGCCGTGTTCCTCGCGCTGTTCGACCTCGACGACCCGGCCGCGGATCCGCGGCTGGCGCAGTTGCGCCTGACTCTGTCCGAATCCGACACGGCATTCATCTGTAGAGAGCTGGAGGTCGACGGCAGCCGGCGTGCGCGTGAATTTCTCTTCGACTGGCGCGAGTTGCTGCGCGAGGCCCTCGAGGAGCGGGCCGCCGCCTGAGCCCCGCCGCTCAGCCGGTCAGCGGGTGGCGGTCGAATCCCAGCTGGCCGCTTCCGGTTCGGGCGCATCGCCATCGACCACCGGGGCGGCGGCGCCCGGCGTGCGCACCGTGCCGAGCCAGTTGGCGTAGTCCCGCGGCTTGCGGCCGTCGAGCCAGCCGAAGACCACGCCGTGCCACGACACGCGCTGCACGTAGCCGCGCGTCTCGTTGTACGGAATGTTCTCGACCCACACATCCGTGGGCATCGGTGAGGGCGGGAGCCAGCGCTTCACTGCGCCGGGCCCTGCGTTGTACGAGGCGATTGCGAACGGCGCCTGGCCGTCCCAGCGATCCAGCATGCTCTTGAGGTAGGCCGAGCCGAGCGGCACGTTCACCGCCGGTTGCAGGAGCGACGCTCGCGACGGCGGCGGCAGGTCCCAGCGGCGCGCGGTGTGCGTGGCCGTGGCCGGCAGCAGCTGCATGAGTCCGAGCGCATCGGCGCTCGAGCGGGCGTCTGCGCGATATAGGCTTTCCTGGCGGATGATCGCGTAGATCAGGTCGGGCGGCAGGCCGGTCAGGCTCGCGCCACGTCGAACCTCCGGGTCGTATGGACGCGGATAGAGCAGGTCGTAGTCGTCGAAGATGCCGAGCTTTGCAGCCGCGGCGATCGCCTGCAGGTACCACTCCCACCGCGCGGCGAGCCCGATGGCCTGCACCCGCTGCGACGGGGTCAGCGTGTCGTACGCGGCTCGCCACTCGGCGATCGCCTCGGTCTGCATGTCGACGAGCTCGAGTTCGCGCGCGCGCACGAACGGAGCCTCGCCCGCGAGGCGATCAATCTCCGCGTCGCTCAACCCGGCGGGCTTGAGCGTCGGCGCGAACGGCTGGCCGAGGCGGGCGGCCGACAGCACGGCGTACCAGTTGTCGGTGGGCGCGACGCTCGCGTATCCCTGTTTCGCGGCCTCGACGTTACCTGTCTCGCCGGCCGCACGCGCCGCCCAGTATTTCCAGCGGTTCTGCGTGCGGAGGCTGTCGGGCATCGCTGCGACGGCCTTGCCCGCGCGCGCCCAGTCGCCGGCCCAGAGCGCCGCCCGCGCGTGCCACTCGTGCGCCGGCTCGTCGAAGTCGTCCGGGTGGCCCAGCGTGAAGAACTCGAGCGTGCGCGGATCGCGGCTGAGCGCGAGGCGCACGGCCACCGCCAGCGCAAACGGGCTCGCCGATCGGGCGTCGAGACCACGGGCCTCGACGAGCGCGGGAAACCGTTCGGCCGCCGCCTGTGGATCCGCCCGCGCATACCGCTGCCAGCCGTCGAGCAGCGCGCCCGGATCCATGGCGCGGGACGGGTTGGCGATGAACGCATCGACCTGCGCCCGCGGCTGCTCGATCAGCGCGGCCCACTGGTTGATCGGCGCCGCCTTCGACTCGGGCAGCGAGCGGGCGAGGTGGCGGGCGAGTCCCGCCTGGCCGGCATCGAGCGCGGCCTCGGCGCGGCGCTCCACGAGATCGGCCGTGAGGAGGCCGCGGTCGCGTGCCCAGTCGAAGGCGGTGTTGCAGACGGGAGGCAGGCTCTTCGGCTCCGACCACTGCTCGATCACCTCGCGGCCGAGGCCCTCGGTGCGGCCGAGCGCGATGCGCGCGGCGAAGGCGTTGCAGCGGGCTGCCACCGTGTCGTCGATCCCGGGGTCGTAGGCGGCGAGGTACGCGTCCCAGCGCTTGCCGAGCGCGAGCGTCATCAGGTACCCGCGTCGCAACGAGCGCGACGCGGGCTGGTCGCCGTACCGCTCGAGGAACGCCTGGATCTCGGGGCCGGCCGCCGGATCGTCGATGCGCGGCCCGAGGCGGGCGGCGAGCAGGTACGGGTAGAGCGGGTACTCGCGGAGTGCGGTGCTGTCGGCGGGAGGCGCCGCAGACGGCCGTCCCGCCGCCGCGTAGGCCGCCTTGAATTCCGCACGCACCCCGGCGTAGCGGTCGTCGGACGGTGCACCGCCGGCCCGCGGCGCCACGGCGGCGACGGCAAGGAGGGAGAGCAGCGCGGCGGCGAAGCGGAGGGTTGGTTTCACTGTGGGTCCGGGTTCCTGGGGAGCGACGTAAGTCTATGATGAAAAAGGACCCGGCCGGGTTCCCCGGCGGCCCTCGGAAATTCCCATTAACTTTGGTTGTGCGGTGCCGCAAACTCCGGCCGATGCCCGGCACGCCGAGGTGCGGCGGCCGGTGCGTGCGTCTTTGCATCCTAAGAAGGGAGACCACTCCATGCTCTACTCCGGACCCGCTTTCAGCGTCACCGCGCTGGGCGACGGCATCGTCGAACTGAAGTTCGATCTCGCCGGCGAATCGGTCAACAAGCTGAACCAGGCCGCGCTCAAGGACCTCGACGCCGCAACGCAGGCGGTCGCGAAGGACTCGAGCGTCAAGGGCTTGCTCCTGACGTCCGCCAAGGGCGTCTTCATCGTGGGCGCCGACGTCACCGAGTTCGGTGGCATGTTCGCGGCGGGCGAGGAATCGGTTGCCAAGGGCGTGCTCGAGGTCAACCGGATGCTCAGCCGCTTCGAGGACCTGCCCGTCCCGAAGGTCGCGGCGATCAACGGCATCTGCCTCGGCGGCGGCCTCGAGCTCGCGCTCGCGTGCGAGTACCGCGTGATGTCGACGGCGGCTTCGGTCGGCTTCCCCGAAGTGAAGCTCGGCATCTTCCCGGGCTTCGGCGGCAGCGTGCGCATGCCGCGCGTGATCGGCGTGGACAACGCGATCGAGTGGATCTGCACGGGCGCCGACAAGAAGCCCGATGCGGCGCTGAAGGACGGCGCGGTCGACTCGGTCGTCGAGCCCGACAAGCTGCGCGATGCGGCGCTCGCGACCCTGAAGCAGGCGATCGCCGGCCGGCTCGACTGGCAGGCGAAGCGCGCCGAGAAGCTCTCTGCGATCAAGTTGAACCCGATGGAGCAGATGATGGCGTTCACGAGCGCCATGGGCTTCGTGGGTGCGCAGGCGGGCCCGAATTACCCGGCCCCGATGCTCGCGATCCGCAGCATCCAGGAGTCGGCACCGAAGGGCCGTGACGACGCGCTCGCGGTCGAGGCGAAGTATTTCGCCAAGGCCGCGGTGACGCCGCAGGCGAACGCCCTCGTCGGGCTCTTCCTGGCCGACCAGGCGGTGAAGAAGACCGCCGGCGTGTGGGCGAAGAAGGGCACCAAGGAGATCAAGCAGGCGGCCGTGCTCGGCGCCGGCATCATGGGTGGTGGCATCGCCTACCAGAGCGCGGTTAAGGGCACGCCCATCATCATGAAGGACATCCGCACGGAGGCGCTCGACCTCGGCATGAACGAGGCCGGCAAGCTGCTCTCGAAGCAGGTCGAGAAGGGCCGGATCAAGCCCGAGCAGATGAGCACGACGCTCTCGCGCATCCGCCCGACCCTGAACTACGGCGACTTCAAGGACGTCGACATCATCATCGAGGCCGTGGTCGAGAATCCGAAGGTCAAGAAGGCGGTGTTCGCCGAGGTCGAGGGGCTGGTGCGCGAGGACACGATCATCGCATCGAACACCTCGACGATCTCGATCAGCTTCCTCGCCGAGGGCCTGAAACGCCCGCAGAACTTCGTCGGCATGCACTTCTTCAACCCGGTGCACATGATGCCGCTGGTGGAAGTGATCCGCGGCAAGCAGTCCTCCGACGCGGCGGTCGCGGCCACCGTGGCGCTCGCCTCGAAGATGGGCAAGACGCCGGTCGTGGTGAACGACTGCCCGGGGTTCTTCGTGAACCGCGTGCTGTTCCCGTACTTCGCCGGCTTCCACCTGCTGCTGCGCGACGGCGCGGACTTCATGGCGGTCGACAAGGCGATGGAGAAGTTCGGCTGGCCGATGGGCCCGGCGTACCTGATGGACGTCGTCGGCATGGACACGGCCGTGCACGCGGCGGGCGTGATGGCCGAGGGCTTCCCGGACCGCATGAAGCCCGACTTCGAGAACACGACCGCGGTGATCGTGGCGAAGGGCCGCTACGGGCAGAAGAACGGCAAGGGCTACTACACCTACGCGCCCGACAAGAAGGGCAAGCCGAAGAAGAGCCCGGACCCCGAGACCTACGAACTCATCAAGGGCGTCGTGGCGGCGCGCAAGGAGTTCGCGCCGGAGGAAATCGTCGAGCGCTGCATGGTGCCGATGGTGAACGAGGTGGCGCGTTGCCTCGAGGAGAAGATCGTCGCCTCGCCGGCCGAGGCCGACATGTCGCTCATCTACGGCATCGGCTTCCCGCCGTTCCGCGGTGGCGTGTGCCGGTACGTCGACCAGATGGGCGCGGCGAAGTTCGTCGAGACGGCGAAGAAATACGCGTCGCTCGGCAAGCTCTACGAGCCGCCGAAGCTGCTCGTCGACATGGCAGCCTCCGGCAAGAAGTTCCTCGGCTGATTCCTGCGGCCCTCAACGAATCGGAGAGATCAAGATGAGTCTCAATCCCCGCGATGCAGTCATCATCGATGGCGTGCGCACCGCCATGGGCCGCTCCAAGGGCGGCATGTTCCGCAACGTACGGGCCGAGGTGCTCTCGGCCGAGCTGATCAAGGCGCTCTTCCGGCGCAACCCGGCCGCGAAGATGGACGAGGTCGAGGACGTGATCTGGGGCTGCGTGAACCAGACCCTCGAGCAGGGCATGAACATCGCCCGAAACTCGCTGCTGCTGGCCGGCCTCCCGCACACGGTGCCGGGCCAGACCGTGAACCGTCTCTGCGGCTCCTCCATGCAGGCGCTGCACACGGCCGCGGCGCAGATACAGACCCACCAGGGTGACGTGTTCGTGATCGGCGGCGTGGAGCACATGGGCCACGTCGGCATGATGCACGGCATCGACCTCAATCCGTCGTCGTCGAAGCGGTACGCGAAGGCCTCGAACATGATGGGCCTCACCGCCGAGATGCTCGGGCGCATGCACGGGATCACGCGCGAGATGCAGGACAAGTTCGCGCTGCGCTCGCACCAGAAGGCCTGGGAGGCCACGCAGACCGGTCGCTTCAAGAACGAGATCGTGGGCATCGAAGGCCACGATGCCGACGGCGTGCGCGTGCTCTGCGACGTGGACGAGGTGATCCGCACCGACGCGTCGCTCGAGGCGCTCGCCGCGCTCAAGCCTGCGTTCGACCCTAAGGGCGGCATGGTGACGGCGGGTTCGTCGTCGGCCATTTCCGACGGCGCCTCGGCGATGCTGGTGATGAGCTACGAGCACGCGAAGGCACTCGGCCTCAAGCCACGCGCGAAGATCGTGTCCATGGCCGTGGCGGGCGTGGACCCGGCGATCATGGGCTACGGCCCGGTGCCGGCGACCAGGAAGGCATTGAAGCGGGCCGGCATGGACGTGAAGGACGTGCAGGTCTTCGAGCTGAACGAGGCCTTCGCCGCGCAGTCGCTGCCTTGCGTCAAGGACCTCGGCCTCATGGACCGCATGGAGGAGAGCGTCAACCTGAACGGCGGCGCGATCGCGCTCGGCCACCCGCTCGGCTGCTCGGGTGCGCGCATCACGACGGCGCTCCTGAACGTCATGGAGCAGAAGAACGCCGAGTTCGGCGTCTCGACGATGTGCATCGGCCTCGGCCAGGGCATCGCGACGGTCCTGCAGCGTACGAGCTGAGCGGGACTCGAGCCTGAAGAGAAGTGCCTGCGGCGAGAGTCGCAGGCATTTTCTTGCGCCCTGGTCGACTCCGGAAGCCGCCAGGGCAACGTCGGCGCGTCCTCAAAGTGGTCTCCTCGGACATCGGGACCTGTCGAGTCCGGAGGCGAATCCACCTCCAGACCGGATACGGAAGCAGTCCCGACAGCAAAGGGCCACGCAATCGAGGATTCCCGGAGGCGCGTTCCTCCGCGGGCTGCGCCCGGCTCAGGATCTCGCGGGGTCGCGCGACGAACCCGCTGTGGGACCCGATGCCGGATTGCTGCCGGGGAAGCTCGAGCTCGACGCGGATAGTGCTCTTCGGATCGCCCCGCCTGTCTGCGGACCCGTAGAGTCCCGGGTCGCACTGCACAAATCCGCAATACCCGCCCCCCGGGCAGCTGGGCGATAGTCCGCCGCTGACACAACTTCATTTCCTTTCGACCCGGCCGCGCTGGGGGGATCACCATGAGCGATAAAGACGTTGCGATGCAGTTGGCCGAGGACGCCCGTCAGGCCGAGTGGGAGAACGTCAGTTTCACCGCCGAGGTGTTCAAGGGCAATTTCCGCTGGGACCTCGTGCACCCGTTCCCGGCTCAGTCCGCCGAGGACAGGAAGATCGGCGATGATTACATCGAGAAGATCCGCCCGGTACTCGAGAAGTACGTCGATCCGTGGCAGATCGACGAGGACGGTGAGTACCCGCGCGAGGCGCTCGAGGCGCTGGCCGAGGTCGGCCTCTTCGGCATGAAGATCCCGAAGGAGTACGGCGGGCTCGGGCTGTCGGTCACCAACTACGCGCGCGTGCTCGGCTTCATCGGCGGCTACTGCGCGGTGACGGTCGCGTACCTCTCGGCGCACCAGAGCATCGGCGTGCCGCAGCCGCTCAAGGAATTCGGCACCGAGGAGCAGAAGCGCAAGTACCTGCCGCGGCTCGCGAAGGGCGAGATCTCCGCGTTCGCACTCACCGAGCCGGGCGTGGGCTCGGACCCCGCCCGCATGTCGACCGTGGCTACACCGTCGGCCGATGGCAAGTATTTCGTGCTGAACGGCGACAAGCTCTGGTGCACCAACGTCACGGATCCCAGGACGACCCTGCTCGCGGTGCTCGCGCGCACGCCGGACAAGGTGCTGCCGAATGGCAAGTCGCTGCCGCAGATCTCCTGTTTCGTGGTCGAGACGGGCTGGCCCGGCGTCGACCGCGTGCGGCGCTCGCGCTTCATGGGGCTGCGCGGGCTCGCCAACGGCGTCGTCACGTTCAAGGACGTGAAGGTCCCGGTCGAGAACCTGGTCGGCAAGCCGGGCGAGGGGCTCAAGATCGCGCTCGCCACGCTCAACGTCGGGCGGCTCGGTATCCCGGCCGCGGCCATCGGCGGCGGCATGGCGCTCGTCGAGGACGCGAAGTGGTGGACGTCGAACCGGCAGCAGTGGGGCCAGCCGGTCGGCAAGCACCAGGCCGTGGCGAAGATGACCGCGAACTACATGGCGCAGCTCTTCGCGATGAAGGCCATGGTCTCCGTCGCCTGCGCGTTCGCGGACCACAAGAACGCCGACATCCGCCTCGAGGCGGCGGCGGCCAAGTACTGGTGCTCCGAGACGCTGTGGAAGATGTACGACGACTACGTGCAGGTGCGTGGCGGGCGCGGCTACGAGACGGCGAAGTCGCTGTACGCGCGCGGGGAGCGGCCGACGAACGTCGAGATGGGCCTGCGCGACTCGCGCATCAACCGCATCTTCGAGGGCTCATCGCAGGTCATGCACCTGATCATGGCACGCGAGGCACTGGACACGCACTTCAAGCTGGTGATGCCGATCCTGCAGCCGAAGCCCGGCCAGAAGGTGTCGAAGCGCGAGGCGATGATGAAGGCGGCCGGGTTCTACTCGACGTGGCTGCCGAAGCTGTTCGTGCCTGACACCGGGGGCCACCTCGAGGCGCCCAACCTCAACGAGCGGAACCGCAAGCACCTCGCCTACGCAGCGAAGACCTCGAAGCTGCTGGCGCGGCGGCTGTTTGCCACCATGGCGAAGTTCGGCCCGAAGCTCGAGAAGGAGCAGATCGTCCTCGGCAACTTCGTCGACATCGGCGTGGATCTATTCGTGATGGCCTCGACGCTCTCGTACGCCGACCACCTCGTCGGCGCGAACCCGGAGGACCAGTCGCCGCAGGAGCTCGCCAACCTGTTCTGCTGCGAGGCGCGCCGCCGCATCGAGGGCAATTTCCGCGGCGTGAAGTCGAACTTCAACCGGTCGTACAACAAGGTCACCGGGCTCTTGATGGACGGCAAGCTCGACTGGCTGGCCGAGGGCTCGATCAACCCGATCCCGCCGCGCTACCGCGACTGGGAGAAGAACGACTACGAGCATCCGTCGGGCGAGGTGAAGAAACCGCAGGCGCCGAAGGAAGCCGCGTAGGGGAAATTCGGTGCCTGGCACCGAATTTCTCCCCTATTTTCCCGTCACCAGCCGCACGACTTCCGCGGCCGTCTCGGCACGGTGGATGACGCCGATCTCGGCCTCGTCGATCGTGCCCTGCCGCACCATCGAGTCGCGCAGGAACGCGAAGAACGGATCCCAGAAATCCCGGCCCACCGCGATCAGCGGGAAGTGGCCGAGCTTGCCGGTCTGCATCAGCGTCGCGATTTCGAGGGTCTCGTCGAGCGTCCCGAGCCCGCCCGGCATGACCACGAACGCGCTCGAGTACTTCACCAGCATCACCTTGCGCGCGAAGAAGTGCTCGAATTCGATGAAGCGGTCGAGGTACCGGTTGGGCTTCTGTTCCCGCGGCAGGTGGATGTTGCACCCGAGGCTGAGTCCGCCGGCTTCCTTCGCCCCGCGGTTCGCCGCCTCCATGATCCCCGAGCCGCCGCCCGTCATCACGGCGTAACCCTCGCGGGCGAGTGCGGCGCCGATTTCGCGGGCCAGGGCGTAATACGGGTGGTCCTCGCCGAACCGCGACGAGCCGAACACGGTGACGCAGGGCTGCGTCGCCTCGAAGCTCTCGAACGCCTTCAGGAACTCGAGGAAGAACCGCACTGCGCTCGCGAGGTCCGCCTCGCGCTTGCGACGGCTGGTGAGAAAGGCCTTCTCGGCACCTTCGATCTGCTCGAGCAGGGAGTTGGGCGCCGGGACCGGGTGCTTCGCGTCGGTCATGGCGTTCATCGTACACTCCAGCGCAACGAGCCGCGCCCATGGGGCGGCGGCGTAACCCGGAGGTTCACGACATGATCGGATACGTCACGCTGGGCACCCGCGACATCCCGCGCGCCGCGAGCTTCTACGACGCCCTGCTCGCCGAGATCGGGGCCGGACGCTTCATGCAGTCGGAGCGCTTCGTCGCCTGGGCCGTCGCCCCGGACAAGCCCTCGCTCGGCGTGATCCTGCCCTACGACGGCCAGCCCGCCACGGTCGGCAACGGCGTCATGGTCGCACTCGTGGTGGACAGCCGCGCCAAGGTGGATGCGCTGCACCGCAAGGCGCTCGAACTCGGCGGCAAGGACGAGGGCGCGCCCGGGCCCCGGGGCAGCGAAGCCTTCTACGCCGCCTACTTTCGCGACCTCGACGGCAACAAGCTCAACTGCTACTGCTACACGCCGGGCTGAGGCCGCACGCCGAAC
>Ga0114939_10003566_pt1 | contig 10825 bp, 8 predicted proteins | sample AshMeaCrysSpring_FD_87196 | JGI IMG/M metagenome (GOLD analysis project Ga0114939, IMG submission 87196) | Groundwater microbial communities from Big Spring, Nevada to study Microbial Dark Matter (Phase II) - Ash Meadows Crystal Spring | ecosystem: Environmental > Aquatic > Deep subsurface >... | reverse complement strand
TGGCAGGTGGTGGATGGCGCGCTCCGCAAGGGGTTTCGCTTCCCCGACTTTGTCGCGGCCTTCGGCTTCATGACCCGCGCTGCGCTCGTCGCGCAATCGATGGACCACCACCCGGACTGGCGCAACGTCTATGACCGCGTCGAGGTGACCCTGTCCACGCACGATGCAGGCGGGATCACGGCGCTCGACTTCGAGCTGGCGCGGCGGATGGAGGGGCTGCTGCGCTGAGAGGGGCAGCGCGCGTTCTCGACGGGCGGCCGCGGGCCTATCGAGCGCCGCGACCTATCGATTGGCGTCACAGCGGGCGCGTCATGGGCGGTGGGCGCCGCGACGTCTTTCCCTCGAGCACGGCCCTGATCGCGACCCCCGCCAGCGTCAGTCCGAACAGCGCCGGCAGGTAGGACACCGTGCCATTGACCGCGCGGGGGCGGCCGCGGCCGACGTCCTCGGGCGGCAGCGGCGGCACAGGCGTCTCGTCGGACCACACCGCGGTCACGCCGCGCCCGAGGCCGCGACGCTTGAGCCGGGTGCGCACCGCGCGCGCGAGCGGGCACACCCGGGTCGTCATCAGGTCGCTCACGCGCAGGCGTGTCGGGTCGAGCCGGCCGCCGGCTCCCATGCTCGAGTAGACGGGCACGCCCGCGCGCCAGGCGGTCTCGATCAGCGCCGTCTTCGATGACAGGCTGTCGATCGCGTCCAGCACCGCGTCCCACCGGCCGGCGAGCAGCGCAGCGGCATTGTCCGGCGCGAGGAAGTCCTCGACCAGCGTCAGCTCGCACCCCGGGTTGATGTCCCGGATGCGCTCCGCCACCACCGCGAGCTTGGTCCGGCCGAGGGTGCTGTGGAGCGCCGGTAGCTGGCGGTTGAGGTTCGAGGCGGCGACGCGGTCGTGATCGACGAGCGTGATCGCGCCGATCCCCGCCCGCGCCAGCGCCTCCGCCGCATAGGACCCGACGCCGCCGAGGCCCGCGAGAAACACGCGCGCGCCCCGCAGCCGGGCGACGCCCTCGTCGCCCACGAGGATGCGGGTACGCTCGAACAGGGGCTCGACGGTCATGCAACCGGGGGGAGGGCGAAGGTGGCGCGGGCGTTCGCGGTGGTCCGCGCCGCCACGGCTGCTGGCGGCTCGCCGCGCACCGCGGCCAGCGCGGCGAGGCACTCCGGCAGGTACTCGGGACTGTTGCGCTCGCCCCGGTGGGAGGCGACCGTGAGGTTCGGGGCGTCGGTCTCGAGGACGATCGCCTCGAGCGGCAGCGCGCGCGCGAGACGGCGCAGCTTTGTCGAGCGCTCGAAGGTCAGCATGCCGCCGAAGCCGAGCCGGAAGCCGAGGTCCAGATATTGCCGCGCCTGTTCGAGGCTGCCGCTGTAGGCGTGCGCCACGCCGCCGCGGACCCGGACGCGCCGCAGGGTCGCGAGGACCGCGTCATGCGCGCGGCGCACGTGCAGGATCACGGGCAGGTCCGCCTCGCGGGCGATCGCGAGCTGGCGCTCGAACAACTGTTGTTGCCGCTCGCGGTCCAGCCCGTCCACGGCCCAGTCGAGGCCGATCTCGCCGACCGCGACCGGCCTCTCGGCGGCGATCGCCGCGGCGAGCGCGCCGAGGTCCGCGTCGCAGTGCTGCGCGAGGTAGACGGGGTGCAGCCCGAGCGCCGGGTGCAGGTCGGGCTCGGTACGGCACAGCGCCAGCAGGCCGGGCCAGCCCGCGCGATGGATCGCCGGCACCACCTGGGCGGCGACGCCCGCGGCGCGCGCCCGCGCGAGCACCGTCGCGCGGTCGGCGTCGAACTCGACGACGTCGAGGTGGCAGTGGGTGTCGATCAGCTCCATGGCGGCGGCGCGCCCCGGCGCGCGCCGCCGGAGCGCCGTGGGGCTCAGTAACGCCCGTGTGCCTGCGAGATGTAGTTGGTCAGCTCGACGTAATGCAGGTTCATGCGGCGCAGGGTGCGGTGCACGCGCCGCACGATGGCGCGCATCACGTCGTAGACCAGGCGCGGATCCGTATCGAGCAGCGCCTCGAACTTGTGGCGGTCCAGGCTCACCACGCGCGCCGCGGTGAGGGCCTTCACCGTGGCCGAGTGGGGCGTGCCGTCAACGAAGCCCATCTCGCCGGCGAGGTCGCCGGCCTCGATGACGTGCAGTATCGCCTCCGCGCCCCCGCCGGTCCGGCGGCTGACCGCCAGCTTGCCGCTGATGATCATGTGCACGCAGTCGTCCGCCTCGTCCTCGCGAAACAGGATCTCGCCCTCCGCGAGGTCGCGCACCTGAGAAAAGGAGCCGAGGACCGCGCAGGCTCCGCCCTCCAGCTCGCGCCCCAGGGCGCATTGCTCGATCAGTTCGTCCGCGTTCGCCGCACCGCCCATGGTCTCCCCCCCGCCTGTCCGATCCGCGTCGCCGATGGCGCCGACTCGTCCGAATTCTAGTCCCTTTCGCGGGGGAAGAGGCCGACCGCAAAGGTCGGGCACAGGGGGCGCGGACCGCGTGCGCGCGCCGGTGTCCTCGCCTGGCTCAGCCGAAGTGGCAGACGTAGTCCAGGGTCTCCAGGACCTCGATGTCGAAGGCGGTCTGGCCGGGCACGGCGAAGGACTCGCCGCCCGCGTAGGCCTTCCACGCCTGCTCGCCGGCCAGGCGCACGCGGCAGCGGCCGGCGTTGAGCTCCATCACCTCCGGCGCGCCGGTGCTGAAGGTGAGGGTGCCGGGGAAGATGACCCCAACGGTCTTGCGGCTGCCGTCGGGGAACAGGACCGTGTGCGAGACGCACTTGCCGTCGAAGTAGACGTTGGCCTTCTTGACGACGCTGACGTGGTCGAACTGGGACATTGCTGCCTCGGAAAAAAAGAAGGGGCGCCGGTGGCACGCCCCGAATCGACGCCGTTGTCACACCCACCAGTTCAAAAAAACGGTCGATGCCCTCCGTCCACGTTCAGTCCCAGTTCAGCGTGCCGCCGGTCTGGTACTCGGTGACGCGGGTCTCGAAGAAGTTCTTCTCCTTCTTGAGATCGAGCACCTCGGACATCCAGGGGAAGGGGTTGGTCGCCCCCGCGTACTGCTCCGGCAGGCCGATCTGCGCGCAGCGGCGGTTGGCGATGAACTTGAGGTACTCCTCGAACATCGGCGCGTTGAGCCCCAGCACGCCGCGCGGCATGGTGTCGTAGGCGTACTGGGTCTCGAGCGCCACCGCGTCGCGGATCATCTGCGCGATCTCGTCCTTGAACGCCGGCGTCCACAGGTGCGGGTTCTCGATCTTGATCTGGTTGATCACGTCGATGCCGAAGTTCATGTGCATCGACTCGTCGCGCAGGATGTACTGGAACTGCTCGGCGGTGCCGGTCATTTTGTTGCGCCGGCCCATGCTCAGGATCTGCACGAAGCCGACGTAGAAGAAGATGCCCTCGAAGATGATGTAGAAGGCGACGAGCTCGCGCAGCAGCTTCTGGTCGTTCTCCGCGGTGCCGGTGTTGAAGTGCGGGTCGGCGAGGTACTGCGTGTAGGGCAGGGCCCACTCGGCCTTGCGCGCCACCGCCGGCACTTCGCGATACATGTTGAAGATCTCGCCCTCGTCGAGGCCGAGGCTCTCCACCACGTACTGATAGGCGTGCGTGTGCAGCGCCTCCTCGAAGGACTGCCGCAGCAGGTACTGGCGGCACTCGGGGTTGGAGATGTGGCGGTAGACCGCGAGCACCAGGTTGTTCGCGACCAGCGAGTCGGCGGTGGAGAAGAAGCCGAGGTTGCGCTTGACGATCGTGCGCTCGTCCTCGGTCAGCCCGTTCGGGTCCTTCCAGAGGGCGATGTCCGCATTCATGTTGATCTCCTGCGGCATCCAGTGGTTGGCGCAGGCGTCCAGGTACTTCTTCCAGGCCCACTCGTACTTGAAGGGCACGAGCTGGTTCAGGTCGGCGCGGCAGTTGATGATGCGCTTGTCGTCGACGCGGATCCGGCCGGCGCCCATCTCCAGCGCTTCGAGACCGGTGGCGCCGCCCGCGGCCTCGTGGTCGTAGGCGTGGCGCGCGAGATCGGCGGCGAGCGGCTCGGGGCTCACCACGGGCGCGTCGCCCGCGGTCGCCATCAGGGCGTCGTTGCTCACGACCCCCTGGCCAGGCCGCACGTGGACCGCGGTGTCGTGCGCGCGGATCGCCGCCTGCGCCGGCGGAGGCGGCATTGCGGTCGGGGCGGCGGCAACGAGCGGATCATCCCAGTTCAGCATGGCGTCATCTCCCTTCCCGGGTCTCTTGGGGTTGTGCCGGCCTGACGGCCGGTCTCCTCGGTGGTGTTGGGTGCCAAGCGGCCCGTGGGAGGCACGGCCGGCGCTTGCGGACGGCGCGGGAGTTCCGTTGGTCCGTACAGCCCTCGGGCCCTTGGCATGACCGGTCGGCGCGTCGCTACTGGCAGGCCTCGCAATCGGGGTCCAGGATCGAGCAGGCCTTGGGCGCGGCGGTGTCCGCGTCCAGGCCGGCGACGCGCACGGCATTGAGCTTGTTGGCGCGGCTCGCCTCGTCCATCGTCGACTTCTCGACGTGCGTGGCGCCGAGCGAGCGCAGGTAGTAGGTGGTCTTGAGCCCGCGCACCCAGGCGAGCTTGTAGAGGTTGTCGAGCTTCTTGCCGTTGGGCTCGCTCATGTAGAGGTTCAGGCTCTGCGCCTGGTCGATCCACTTCTGGCGGCGCGAAGCGGCCTCGACCAGCCAGCGCGGATCGATCTCGAAGGCGGTCGCGTAGCGCTGCTTCAGGTCGGCGGGGATGCGGTCCACCGGCTGCACCGAGCCGTCGAAGTACTTGAGGTCGTTGACCATCACGGCATCCCACAGGCCGCGGGCCTTGAGGTCGCGCACCAGGTAGGGGTTCACGACCGTGAACTCGCCCGACAGGTTCGACTTCACGAACAGGTTCTGGTACGTGGGCTCGATCGACTGGCTCACGCCGCAGATGTTGGAGATGGTCGCGGTCGGGGCGATCGCCATGCAGTTCGAGTTGCGCATGCCGACGGTCCGCACCCGCTCGCGCAGGGCGTCCCAGTCGAGGGTGATGCTGTCGTCGACCTGCAGGTAGCCCCCGCGCTGCTCGGCGAGCAGGGTCATCGAGTCGTGCGGCAGGATGCCGCGGCTCCACAGCGAGCCGGGGAAGCTCGGGTAGCGGCCGCGCTCCGCGGCGAGGTCGGTCGAGGCCTTGATCGCGAAGTAGCTCACGGCTTCCATCGAGCGGTCCGCGAATTCCAGCGCCTCGGCCGAGGCGTAGGGCAGCTGCAGCCGGTAGAGCGCGTCCTGAAAGCCCATGATGCCGAGGCCCACGGGGCGGTGACGCAGGTTCGACCGGCGCGCCTGCGGCACGGTGTAGTAGTTGTAGTCGACGACGTTGTCGAGCATCCGCATGGCGGTGGAGACGGTCTTCTCCAGCTTCGCCATGTCCAGGCCGTTCTCGCCGACGTGCGCCGCGAGGTTCACCGAGCCCAGGTTGCAGACCGCGATCTCGCTGTCGTTGGTGTGCAGCGTGATCTCGGTGCACAGGTTCGAGCTATGCACCACGCCGACGTGCTGGTTGGTGTAACGGGCGTTGCAGGGGTCCTTGAAGGCGAGCCAGGGGTGGCCCGTCTCGAACAGCATCTGCAGCATCTTGCGCCACAGGCTCACCGCCTTGAGGGTCTTGGCGACCCGCAGCTCGCCGCGTCGCGCCTTGTCTTCGTAGCGCGCGTAGGCCTCCGCGAAGGCCTTGCCGTGCAGGTCGTGCAGCTCCGGCACCTCGTCCGGCGAGAACAGCGTCCAGTCGCCGTCCTCCGCAACGCGCTGCATGAACAGGTCCGGGATCCAGTTCGCCGTGTTCATGTCGTGCGTGCGACGCCGGTCGTCGCCGGTGTTCTTCCGCAGGTCCAGGAATTCCTCGACGTCGACGTGCCAGGTCTCGAGATAGGCGCAGACCGCGCCCTTGCGCTTGCCGCCCTGGTTGACCGCGACGGCGGTGTCGTTCGCGACCTTGAGGAACGGCACCACGCCCTGCGACTTGCCGTTGGTGCCCTTGATGTGGGCGCCCATGCCGCGCACCCGCGTCCAGTCGTTGCCGAGCCCGCCGGCGTACTTGGACAGCAGGGCGTTGTCCTTGATGGCGCTGTAGATGCCGTCGAGGTCGTCGGCGACGGTGGTGAGATAGCAGCTCGACAGCTGCGGGCGCAGCGTGCCCGAGTTGAACAGGGTGGGCGTCGAGCTCATGAAGTCGAAGCGCGACAGCAGCTCGTAGAATTCGATGGCGCGCTGTTCGCGGTCGATCTCGTTGATCGCAAGCCCCATCGCCACGCGCATGAAGAAGGCCTGCGGCAGCTCGAAGCGCGTGCCGTGGCAGTGGATGAAGTAGCGGTCGTAGAGCGTCTGCAGGCCGAGGTAGGTGAACTGCAGGTCGCGCTCGGGCTTCAAGGCCGCGCCGATGCGCGCGAGGTCGTACTCCCCGAGCCGCTTGTCGAGCAGCTCCAGCTCGCCGGCGCGCTTGACGTAGGCCTCGAAGTACTCGGCGTAGCGGCCCCCCATCTGCTGCTGGGTGTCCACCCGGGTGTCGAGGCCCAGGAACCCGAGCGCCTCGCGCCGCAGGATGTCGAGCAGCAGGCGCGCGGCGACCTCGGAGTAGTTGGGCTCCGTCTCGATCAGGGTGCGCGCGCTCATCACCAGCGCCTGGGAGACGTCCTGCTCCTTGACCCCTTCGAACAGGTTGCGGCAGGTGTCCTCGAGGATCGCCTCGGGGCGCACCTCGTCGAGGCCGGCGCAGGCCTCGGCGACGAGGCGGCGCAGGCGGTCCACGTCGAGCGGCCGGGTCGATCCGTCGGCCAGCGTCACGTTCACGAGGCGCTTGGCCTCGGGGGCCTCGGCAGCCTTCGCGGCGCGCTCGCGGGCGCGCTCCTCGCGGTACAGGACGTAGGAGCGGGCGACCTTGTGCTCGCCCGCGCGCATCAGCTGGAGCTCGACCTGGTCCTGGACGTCCTCGATGTGCACGGTCCCGCCGGTCGGCATGCGGCGTGTGAGGGCGGTCACCACCTGGTCGGTGATGGCCTGCACCGTCTGGTGGATGCGGCTCGAGGCGGCGGCGCTGCCGCCCTCCACGGCCAGGAAGGCCTTGGTGACCGCGACGGCGATCTTGTTGGCGTCGAAGCCGGTGACCTTGCCGTTCCGGCGGATCACATGGAACTGGCCGGGCTCGTAGGCCGCGAGCTCGGCGGGGAGCTCGGCAGGGGCCTCGGCCGGCGGGGCAAGATCGGGAACGGCGCTGCGCACAGGGGCTTCGGTGATGGCCATCAGTCCTCCAGTTTCGTCTTTGGTCTAGGTATGGGTGACGCGGTGCCCCCGCATTGCGCGGGGTCGAACGGAGCCGCAAGGGCACAATATATACGGGCTTCCCGGGGTGTCAACCACAACATCTTGTGAAAAAAGCGACCCGTTTCCCGGGGAGAGGCTGTGGAGGGACTGTGGAAAAGTCGGGTGCGACACCCCCCGCTGCGCCGACGACATCGATCGGCGCCCGCGGGGCGCGCCCTCCTTCGAGGAGGCGGGCCGGGCCCGCCGTTTCAGGCGCCGTAGTACGCGCGGTACCAGTCGACGAAGTTGCGCACGCCGGTCTCGATGGGCGTGGCGGGGTGGTAGCCGGTATCGCGAACCAGGTCCTCGACATCGGCGAAGGTGTCCGGCACGTCGCCGGCCTGCAGCGGCAGCAGGACCTTTTCGGCCTGGCGCCCGAGGCACTCCTCGAGCACCTCGATGTAGCGCATGAGCTCCACCGGCTGGTGATTGCCGATGTTGTAGAGACGGTAGGGGGCGGCGCTGGTCGCCGCGTCGGGCGCGTCGCCGGCCCATTGCGGGTTCGGCGCGGCCGGACGGTCGAGCACGCGAATCACCCCCTCGACGATGTCGTCGACGTAGGTGAAGTCGCGGCGGTGTCGACCGTAATTGAACACCTCGATCGGCTGGCCGGCGAGGATCGCCCGGGTGAACTTGAAAAGCGCCATGTCCGGCCGGCCCCAGGGACCGTAAACGGTGAAGAAGCGCAGACCGGTGGTCGGCACGCCATAGAGGTGGCTGTAGGTGTGCGCCATGAGCTCGTTCGCCTTCTTGGTCGCGGCATAGAGGCTGAGCGGATGGTCCACGTTGTGATGCACCGAGAAAGGCATGTGCGTGTTGGCGCCGTACACGGAGCTGCTCGAGGCGTACACGAGGTGCCCGACGCCGTGGTGCCGGCAGCCCTCGAGGACGTTGGCGAAGCCGACGAGGTTGCTGTCGACGTAGGCGAGCGGGTTCTCGAGCGAGTAACGCACGCCGGCCTGTGCTGCCAGGTTCACCACGCGATCGGGGCGGTGCGTGGCAAAGGCCTGCGCCACCGCGGCGCGGTCCTCGAGGCGGATGCGCAGGTCGGTGAAGCCGGGAAAGGCCTCGAGGCGGGCCAGGCGCGCCTGCTTGAGCGCCACGTCGTAATAGGGGTCGAGGCAGTCGAGGCCGACGACCTCGTCGCCGCGCTCGAGCAGGCGCAGGGCAAGCTGCGCGCCGATGAAGCCGGCCGCGCCGGTGACCAGAATCCGCATCGCCATCTCGCGCTCCCCGCGCCGTCAGAGCCGGCCGTCCACCGCGGCGGCCGGAAAGAGGTACTTCACGTCGTACACCACGGCGCCCGGCCGACAGAGCGCACGGACTCCCCCGATGCCCATCTCCCGGAACTGCCGGTGCGCCACTGCCGCCACGACGGCGTCGTAGGCGCCGGGCGCGGGCGCGGCGACGGGCGTGATCCCATACTCCCGCTCGGCCTCGGCGGCATCGATCCAGGGGTCGTGCACGTCCACCCGCGCGCCGAAGCTCTCGAGCTCGGCCACGATGTCCACGACGCGCGTGTTGCGCAGGTCGGGGCAGTTTTCCTTGAAGGTGAGGCCGAGCACCAGCACGCGGGCCCCGGCGACCTGCATGCCCCGCCGGATCATCAGCTTGACGGTCTCGCGGGCGACGTGGTGGCCCATGGCGTCATTGATGCGCCGGCCGGCGAGGATCATCTCCGGGTGGTAGCCGATCGCCTGCGCCTTGTGGGTGAGGTAATAGGGATCGACGCCGATGCAGTGGCCGCCGACCAGCCCCGGGCGGAAGGGCAGGAAGTTCCATTTGCTGCCGGCCGCCTCGAGCACCTCCAGCGTGTCGATGCCGAGCCGCTGGAAGATGAGGGCGAGCTCGTTGATCAGCGCGATGTTGACGTCGCGCTGGGTGTTCTCGATCACCTTGGCCGCCTCGGCCACCCGGATGCTGCTGGCCTTGTGGGTGCCGGCGGTGATCACGGTGCGGTAGAGCGCGTCGACGAAGTCCGCGGCCTCGGGCGTCGACCCCGAGGTGACCTTGCGGATGCCGGTGACGCGGTGCTCCTTGTCCCCCGGGTTGATGCGTTCGGGGCTGTAGCCGACGAAGAAGTCGCGGTTGAACGCCAGGCCCGAGACTGCCTCGATGATCGGCACGCAGACCTCTTCCGTGCAGCCGGGATACACGGTGGATTCGAAGATGGCGATGTCCCCCGCCCGCATGACCCGCCCGAGGGTGCGGCTCGCCGACTCGAGCGGGCGCAGGTCGGGATTCTTGTAGTCGTCGATCGGCGTCGGGACCGTGACGAGGTAGACGTTGCAGTCGAGGAGCGCGGACTCGTCGTCGGTGACGGTCAGGCGCGCCGCAGCGGCCAGCGCCTCCTCCGAGACCTCGAGCGAGCTGTCACGGCCGGCGCGCAGCTCGGCGATGCGCGCCGCGGAGAGGTCGAAGCCGGTGACCGGGTAGAGCCTGGCGAACTCGACGGCAAGCGGCAGGCCGACGTAGCCGAGGCCGATGACGCCGAGTCGGGCCTGCGCAAGGTCTTGCATCGGTGAGGGGGCTGCCAGGGGCGGCGCAGAATCGCGACGGGCGGTGATCCTAGCAGCTTGCCGCGGGGACGGTCACGCAGCCCGGCCGTGCATTCGCCACCTGACGAACGGACGCCGGCGCATTAGAGTGCGCTGCCGGAGAGAAGCGCAACGGGCTGCGGAGGGGTTATTGAATATCACGGGTTTCGCCGCCGGCGCTTATGCGTTCTCCGCGCTGCTTTATGCCTTCCTGACGATCCTGCTGCTCACGCAGTGGCGCGGCCGGGCCAGGGGCGGCTACCTGCTGGCGGCCTGCGCGATCACCGCAGTCTGGGCGGCAGTGAACGCCTGGCAGCTGGCCGCCGCGGCGCTGCCGACGATCGTTCTGTGGATCGCGGAGACGCTCCACGATTTCGCCTGGCTGTTCTTTCTCATCGCCGTGCTCTCGCCGGTCGTCGAACAGGGGTCGGGCACGCAGCGCACCCTCAACGCCGCGCGCCTCCTGCTGCTCGCCCTCGTGGCCGTGCTGCTGCTCTCCCTCGACGAGGGGGCCGGCCTCGGCGCACTGCTCGCGCACACCGCGGCGACGGCCGACATCAAGCTGGTGGGACACCTGCTGCTCGCGGTCGCCGGCATCACCCTGATCGAGCAGGTGCTGCGCAACACCTCGCCCGAACGCCGGCCCGCGGTGAATTATCTGGCCATCGCCCTGGGGGCCCACTTCATCTTCGACTTCTACCTCTACTCCGACGCGCTGATGTTCCGGCGCCTGGACCAGAACCTGTGGATGTCGCGCGGCTTCGTGCACCTGCTCACCGTGCCGCTGCTGACGATCGCGGCGGCGCGCAACCCCGACTGGTCCCTGCCGATCTCGCTCTCCCGCCGCGCGGTGCTGCATACCTCGGCGCTGCTCGGGGCCGGCATCTACCTGCTGGTGATGGCCCTGGTCGGCTACTACATCCGCCTGTTCGGCGGCGAGTGGGGCACGGTCCTGCGCACCGTGTT
>Ga0114939_10003565_pt1 | contig 10826 bp, 9 predicted proteins | sample AshMeaCrysSpring_FD_87196 | JGI IMG/M metagenome (GOLD analysis project Ga0114939, IMG submission 87196) | Groundwater microbial communities from Big Spring, Nevada to study Microbial Dark Matter (Phase II) - Ash Meadows Crystal Spring | ecosystem: Environmental > Aquatic > Deep subsurface >... | reverse complement strand
CTAAGTCCCGCTGCTGCTCCTGTGGCGACAGAAGCGTTGAGGGTACTGAAGGCATTAGGCAATAACGACCAGCGCGCTAACGCCCTTCTAAGAGCCTTTGTACCCGATGTGATGCGAATTGACACTACCAGACGTAGCGGTTACGTCAACGCCACTAACGCCCAAGGTAGCCCCATTACAGGACGCTTATTGATGGATGACGTTGTGGATCAGACATTAACCGTCCTCACCCAAGGCAAAATTCGCACCGACAACGTTTCCTACCAAGGCACCCCTGGTAATCCTGCCACAGGTCATGACCCCCTGGTGCGTGACTTTCCTTATCTAGCGCTACCGAATTAGGGCATGGGGCATGGGGAATAGGGCATGGGGTTAGGGGAATAGTTATTTTCTGCCAATCCCCAATCCAAAATCCACGCATCCAAAATCCACGCATCCAATGACAGACACTCACTTCCACAAACCCAAGTTGTCCCTGCTCATCGGGGTACCCATTACCACTATCCTTCTTATCGCCATCCCTTTAACTTGGCGGATTGGTAAAGACTCTTTCCCCGATTCCTCCAAGCTGCAAGCACCCTATCGCTACCCTTTTACTAACTCCCTCTCGCGCACCGACAACCGGAGAAATACGCTGCAACGGGAAATTACTTTTTACCAACAACGGCTCTCTCAAGACCCCCAAAGCGGCTTAAATCTGGCTGCTTTAGGTGCAACTTACCTGAAAATGGCACGAGCTACTGGGGAAAATAGCTGGTATTTACTAGCAGAACAAGCCGCGAAGCGTTCCCTCGCTAGTCTCCCTTTCCACAACAATGGTGCAGTGCTGATACTGGCACGAGTCGCTCAAGCTAGACATGATTTCCCGGAGGCTATCCGTCTGTCCCAGCAAGTCCTGAAATCTCAACCTGATAACCAAGATGCTTTGTCAAATTTGGTCACAACAAATCTAGCGCTAGGTAATTTGGCAGCAGCGAGTAAATATACTCTAGCGCTAGTGGATGAAATGCCTTCCCAGGCAAACTTCACCTTACAAGCCTTGGTAAAGGTAGCTCAGGGAAAGGATCAAGAAGCACTGCAATCTTTTAATTGGGCGCTAGCGGCGGAAGAACCGGGAGAACAAAGCAGTTCCGCTTGGACACGCACGTTATTAGGTCGTTATTACTACAGTCGCGGCAAGCTAGAACTGGCGCGGGACTTGTATCGGGAAGCTTTGCGGATATTACCTGGGTATTATTTAGCGATGCTGCATCTGGCGGAATTGGAAACTAGAGCCGGAAATTACAACGACGCTCTTGGTTATTACAACCACATCACCAGCAATAGCAAAGAATCTAGCACCGTCTTCAATCACGCGGTGCTGCGAGGGAAGGCGAAAGTTAAACAGTTGCAAGGGAAACAGCAAGAAGCAAATGCTTTCTCTAGCGCTATAGAAACTCTATTGCGACAAGAAGCTGTCGGTAAAACTTCCTTTGGACATCGGCGCGATTTAGCAAGGTTGTTGCTGGAGGGAGGGCGTCCTCAAGATGTGGCGGAAGCTTTGACGCTGATGCAACAAGAAGTGGGTATTCGTCGGGATGCTCAAACATTAGATACGTTAGCTTGGGCACTTTTTAAATCCGGGAAATTACAGTCAGCACAGCAGGTGATGCAAGAAGCGCTGCGACTGGGAACGCGCGATGCAGCGATATTTTACCGTGCAGCCAGTATTGAAAAGGCTTTGGGGAATAATTCCCAAGCGACCGTTTATACAAAATTGGCAAAAGAAGTTGACCCCACTTTTGACGAGGTGGTTCCGGGTGTCGTGGGGTGGGAGAATTTTGGATTTTAGATTTTGGATTGGATAGAAGCGTGAGGTTGTTATGAAAGCGAAATGGCGGAGATATAGGCTGTACATAGTGTCGTTTTTTGGTTCGCTATTGTTAGCGCTAGCTTTTGCTAGTCCAACTTTGGCGCATTGGGCTGATTTAGCAGCAGCGGAAATTATGGTGGGTGAGACGCAAACCCAAATCACGCTGACTTTTCCCACGGGTTTGGTAGCCTCAGCAGATGATAATCAAGATGGTCAGTTGTCACCCGCTGAAGTTCGCAAACATCAAGGTGAACTGGAGAAATTTTTGGGCGATCGCATCCGTCTGGTGGATGTCAAGGGAGGTCAGGGAAATTTATCTATCGCTACGGTAGACGCGAATCTCGGTCTAACCGCAAGTATCGCTCCCAATACCCACAGTACCTTACAACTGCTGTACTCTTGGCAGCAGCCAGTTCAAGGGTTGAAGATGCATTACGACTTGTTTCTAAAAGAAGCACCAGCAGCCCACTGCATGGCAGCCATCTTAAATCAGGGACAGGTGCAAAACTTTATGTTCACCCGCCAAAACCGGGAACTGTGGTTAATGGGAGGAGGGTTGCAGTTTGGTGGTAGTTGGTTAGTTGCAGTCTTCGCAGCTTTCCTCTGGGGTGCAATGCACGCCTTGTCACCGGGACATGGTAAGACGATAGTTGGTGCTTACTTAGCAGGTTCCCGCGCTACCCCGCAACAGGCGATATTTTTGGGCTTGACAACCACACTCACCCATACCACTGGTATATTCGCTCTGGGACTAATTACACTCTTTGCTTCCCAATATATTTTGCCAGACAGGCTGTTACCTTGGCTGAGTATTGTCTCTGGGGTAATGGTAGTAGCGATAGGTTTAAACCTGTTCATCAGCCGTTTCCGTGGTCATCATCACCACCACCATGACCATGACCATGACCATGACCATCATCACCATCATCACGACCATGACCATCATCACCATCATCACCATTTACCCCCAGATGATGCACCCATTACCTGGCGAAGTTTACTAGCGCTAGGGATTTCCGGGGGACTAGTACCCTGTCCTTCCGCTTTAGTATTGCTGCTGAGTGCGGTTGCTTTTGGACGTACTGGCTTAGCTCTAGCGCTAGTGTTAGCGTTCAGTTTAGGACTTGCGGGGGTGTTAATTGGCTTAGGTTTATTACTCGTCTACGCTAAGCGACGATTTGAAAAACTCCCAAAACGACCGATGGGACTGATGCACCTGTTACCCACACTCAGCGCTCTCTGTATTTCCTTACTAGGTGTGGGTATCACTGTCAGAGCGGTGATGGAAATTGGGAATTGGGGAATGGGGTAATCACTAATGACTAATGACCGCTATGTTGAAACAATTTTTAGGGTCTGCTACTTTGTTTGCTTTACTAGCTGAATCGGCTTTTGCAAATCCTGTTCCTTTGGGTTCCAAATATCCAGAGGTGAATCATGAAAACAAGGAGACTTTGCTGTGCTATATCCAAACTCCTGACGGGAGAACGTTGGATTTACACGATTTATGTGTCAATCCCACAGAAAAAGCAGAAGATTCATCTAGTCAAACTACCAATTCATCAGATAATGGTTCAGGAAGTAATTTTGCTGCTAATAGTAGTTGCTTCTTAGTGGATGATAATGGACGTCCTTGTCCTAGTAGTGATTGAAGTTTTGAGATATTTTGCTGATGGGGTTTAAATATCACCGCACTATTCGTTTTCAAGATACTGATGCTGCTGGGGTTGTGTATTTTGCTAATATCTTAGCTATCTGTCATGAGGCTTATGAAGCTTCCCTTGCTACATCAGGAATTAATCTCAAGGAGTTTTTTGGTAAGTCGGATATTGCTGTGCCGATTGTACATGCTAGTGTGGATTTCTTTAAACCCCTGTTTTGTGGTGATGAGGTGGTCATTGAGTTAGTTTCGCAGCAGTTAAGCGATTATAGTTTTGAGGTTGGTTATCAGGTTTTTTTGGGTGATATGATAATGGCTAAGGCTCTTACTCGTCATGTTTGTATTGATGGGGGAAGTAGGAAGAAAAGGGTGTTGTCGGGTGAGTTACTGGGGTGGTTCAATAATTAAACCGCCAAGAAGCCAAGGAAGCCAAGGAAGAGGGACAAAATAAGAAATAACAAAGAAAAATGAAGTACAGATTTATCTGTGTTAATCTGTATTTATCGGTGTTCATCTGTGTTTATTTATTTCTTCTTTCACTAGTTGTTGTAGTTTTTGATAATTGATTTTTCCTTGGGGATTGCGGGGTAATTTTGTTAGGGATAACCAGTGTTTGGGGTGTTTGAATTTAGTGAGTTTGTCTTTGAGTGCGGTTTGTATTTGTGTGGGAGAAGTTTCAGGGTTTATGGGGACGTACATAGCTGTTACGGCTTGTCCCCAATGTTTATCTGGTATCCCTATTACACAGACATCATTGACTAATTTGGTATCTCTAATAGCTGATTCTACTTCGTCGGGAAAGACGTTTTCACCGCCGGTAATAATTTTATTGCTGTTCCGTCCGATAATTTTTAAGTAGCCTTGGTTGTCAATAATTCCTAAGTCATCGGGTTGAAAGTTATTAGGATTAGGAAAAAAGTTTGGATAATATCCTAGTGCTAGAGATGTGGTTTGAATATTAATTTTTCCCGGTTTATTTACACCTAATTTCTCTCCTGTAGGGCTACAAATAGTGATTTTTGCATGGGGTAAAATCTGTCCGCAGCCTTGTTTACCTTTGAGAAATTCATCAGGTTTAAGAGTCGCAATTTGCGATGCTGTTTCTGTCATTCCATAGGTGGGTGCTAATCTGATTTTGTGCTTTCTTGCTTGTTCTAGAAGTTCTTCCCATGCAGGGGCACCTCCAAGAAAAACTGTTTTAAATTGCGATAACCATTGGGTTAAATCTGGGTTTTCTAAGAGACGTTGGAGTTGGGTTGGTACTAAGGATATGAAAAAATCTCCTGGGTCAATATTACTGGGTATTGTTTTTTTTTCTAATTCTTTAAAGGAGGCGATCGCTAATTTACCTCCTGTAGTCAATGAACGCAATAATTGCATTAATCCGCTGACATGATACAGAGGTAAAATACAAAATGAATTTACTTGGTTTAATTGAAAATATTCTTGAAATCCTTGCACTGATGCCATCAATGTTTCCCAAGTATGGATAGCAAATTTAATCTTACCTGATGAACCACCTGTAGGAATCATAATCGAATTTTGGATTTGAGATTTTGAAGACAATGCGGTGTGGGGGTTTGCTTCGTTGAGCAAATGTCCGTGATTTTGGATTGATAATTTCCTAGTCTTTTCCAGTTCCCCATTACTCATTCCCCAAATAATATCTGGCTGGACTAATTCAAATACTTGTTTCCATTCTGTTTCCACCCAGTTAGGATTACACAGAAAAACAGGATAACCCGCAGCACAAGCAGCGAGAAGTCCTGCTATAAATCTCATTGGTTCCCGTTCAGATAAAATAATTTTTGGTGGTAATTCCTCGGTATTAACTTGAGTTAATTCTAGATAAAATTGGGAAAATCTCTGAATAAATTGATGACTATCGTAACCGATTAAAAATTTTTCATCGGCACGTTTTTCGAGAAAAAAACTTATATCACATCTGTTTAATTTTCCCGACGCAAAACTTCTCCGCGTCTCCCGATAAGCGCGTCCATGGGTCAATATTAATGGCTGATCCATAATTTCTCAAGCCAAGTTTCCTCATCATCATTAAACCAGTGATTGACACCAAATCCAACTGCTCGCTCTTGATGAGATAATTCTGCTGCTAAATTAAGTGCTGCTTGTCTACCAATTGCAGTTTCAAACACCGAAGAAAATACCGCATCAATGTGATGTTGTTGACAAAATTGTCGTAGACGAGAAGGAGAACCTGCGATCGCAGCCTTAATCACAAATATACCCCGCCATCCCAATTCGTAACAATTCTTCAATTGTTGGAGATTTGCCACAGATTCATCTAACGCCAATGGGGTATTATACAAGTTACTCAATTCCAACATGGCGTCAAATTTATCCACCCCTAGAGGCTGTTCTAAAAATTCCACCATCCCAGCCTCATCGCACGCTTCTAGCCATGTTTTTGCGGCTGACCAACCCAATCCTCCATTAGCATCTAATCGCAGTTTTGCACCCTTGGGTAGGGAAGTGGTTTCTTTGCGCTGACCAGTCAACTGCTGAAAAATCTTCAATTCCTCATCCAGGGAAGCCACTCCAATCTTCCATTTAAAAGTCCGATATCCCTCGTTCCATAACTCCTCCCATGAATGTAAAGCTGCTGTCCCACTAGGTAATAAAGCGCTATATGTGAGGGAATTAGGGACTGGGTAATGGGTAATGGCTGAAGAAATAACACCCCCTTGTCGTCCCTCCCCTAAAACCATGTTCAAAGCCGACTCGAAACCAAACTGAGAAGCTCTTAAGGTATCAGGAATATTGAAAATCATCTCCTCAGAAATTTCCGCTGGTAATTGACAACAAAAATCCTCAGCTTCAGCAAAGCTTTCGGAACCAAACCAATCGAGGGGTGCTATTTCACCCCAACCGACTTTTCCTGTGCGATCGCACAGGAGACGGATAATAATACCTTCCCGCATTTTCCAGACACCGTGGCTGGTTTGGAGGGGAATTTTAAATTGTCTTTGGTAGGGGTGAAATTCAAATTGGTAGAACATTTTTACCTATCCAAGAGTTACCACTCAGTGATTTGAAAATAAAACCACATAATTCATCAATTTGAGCCAAAATTTCTAAACTTATCTAATGATTTATAAATAATTACTTAATTAAACTGCCAAAAGCAAAGAAAAATGTCACGCTAAAAATATAATTTTAGGACTTAGGCAAAATATCTCTCCAACTCTGATTGATTGGTGCTTTTCGCTGCTTATTGGTGCAATTTTCCCTTAGTTGCTGCATAAGTCCTAATTTTAACGGAAATGAACTAAAAAAATAGCAAATTTTAGGGTGTAGGAGGATAATTCCTATATGAAACACCACCAATGGGTGATTAAGTTGCCATTATTGCTGTGTTTTCTAAGCTGCGTAGCAGCTAACAATGCCTTAGCACAAACTCCCCAACCGACCATTGAATATCGTTTTGACAATCGAACAGATTTCCAAAATAGGTTAGTAGAAAATCGTTCTTCCTCAAGCTACCAAGGTACCATTGAAGGTAATGCCCAACAAACTGTGGGTGTATTGGGTAACAGTATTCAAATGAACGACTCAGACACCTACGTTGTAGCTGCTGGTTCCGAGTCGCTCAACTTCTCCAGAGGACTGACGGTGGAAGCTTTTGTCCAAAGGACTGCCAATACTAACGAAGATGCTGTGGTCTCCAAATGGTACGGTAATGACCAGTTTTTGCTGACTTTTTACAGTCAGGGTAACGGACTTCTAGTATTTAGTGTGAAATTGCCATCTGGAGACTATGCTACGGTTGAGTATGCAATTCCCAACACTAGTTACCTTCAGGACTGGGTAAGAGTGGCTGCTACCTATGACGGTAGAGGTCGTCTCGGACTTTATTGGAATGGTCAGAAAGTTGCTCAAAAGGTCGTAGCTGGAAGAGGTATGGCAGCGGGGGGAATTCCCATCCACATCGGCGACGCTAATAATACTTGGTCTCGGTTCAATGGCAAAATAGACGAAGTGAGAATTTGGTCGCGAGCGCTAAGAGAGTCGGAACTGACTCAACCCTTACGTCCCAAGGTGCTAGTCATTGAGTATAGCTCTAGCGACCCGACATACAACAATCCCCGCCGAATTTCTCGTGATTTAATTAACACTATCAGCAACTCTAGCAAGCAGTATGTTCAGTTTGAGATTGCCAACTGGATAAAAACTTCTGTCCGACCACCCCAGCGAGCCGGAGGTGGCTTTGACTACGGGGGAATGTTCCAACAATTCAATATTTGCCAAAAGGCAAATCGTGGCGACATTCACGAAGTCTGGGTGTGGGCTGGTCCCGACGGCGGAATGTTGGAGTATGCGATCAACGGACCGTGGCGTGAGGCTTATGGTATTGGTGTACGTATGCCAGCTTGTGATATTCAGATGGTGACAATGGGGTTCAACTATGAGCGTCAATTGCCAGAAGCTACTCACAGCTTCACTCATCGATTGGAAAACACTTACCGTAATTATTGGGGTAGCTATTGGGACGCCTTCGACGGTCAATATTACCGCTACGCCTACAATCAGGAAAATCAACCACCTCTGGTGACTACTGGTCAACACTGTGGTAACGTCCACTTCCCTCCCAATGCAGACCGCCATTATGAGTACGAAAGCACCGATGTAGTATCCTCTAACTGTCAAACTTGGCGTTCTGATGGCGGTGGCACCTACAACAATATCACCTGTAGTGCTTGGGGTTGCACCCAGCATGGTTTTCTCTCCTGGTGGATGTCGAATATCCCAGGTCCTGACAACAGCAACGGTCCTAATGGCGAGCCATTACCTAACTGGTGGACGAAGGTAGTGGAGTAATTATGTTAACAACAGCGCTATGGAAATCCATCTTGACAGGAGTGTTTTTGTTACCATTAGCCAGTAGCTTGTTACCTAGCACTGCTCAGGCTAATAGAATTATTCGCCCAGAACAAGTGGACTGTCAGCGGGTACCCTACGGCGATCTGGTGGACACAGCACAAGGATTGATGCTTGTCGGTCAGTATTGCCAACAGCTATATCAGCAGCGCCAACAATTAGCGCTCTTGCGTTCTCAACAGCCTTGGGGAACACCATATTTGCAAGATGGTATTGTTTGCCGCGATCGCACTGGAGATACAGTCTGTTTCACTCCACACACCGCCAGTAATCTGAGATGGCAAATACCATCTAGGTAGTTGCTCGATGAGTAGGTTAGCACAGCGCCGTGCTAACCTAGCTCCCATTCACTGAAAGTCCTCTCTAAAATACAAACCCCAAACCAAACAACAAGCAACTCCAAAAATGCACCGCCACAGCGATGAATTTACAGTTACTTACTTGTTCTGGGAGGTTGTGATTTTTCCCCACATGACGACACAATTTCCAAGCAAAGGGTAAACCCACAAAGCTTAATAAAGTCCACAAGGGGAACATTCCTAAGCTGACAAACAGCAAGGTCAAACTATAAATACTACCGCAAACCCACGGTAAAAGCTGGGCACCGTTTTTTGTTCCCAAACGGACTATGGGGGATTTTTTACCAGCAATGATGTCATCCTTGACTTGGTGAAAGTGGGAGCAGAACAAAATTAAACTAGTGGCAATACCAACAATTATTGAAGCAGCTAAATTATTCATTGACCAGCTTTGAGTTTGGCTGTAGTATGCTGCTGACATCCCCACCGGACCAAAGGCAAAAAAGCAGAGAATTTCCCCTAAGCCCTGATATCCTAAGCGAAAAGGCGGACCTTGATACATATAACCTAACCCACAGCACAACAAAATTAAACCAATCACCGTTAGGTCTTGCTGCCACCAAGAGATTGCTATTATCCCCAGTAATCCCGATAATAAAAATATGTTACCTAACCAAAAAATCAATAATTTATTTTTCGTCAAATTAACCAGAGAATGATGTTTATTTTTATCAATTCCCGTTTCGGAATCAAACACATCATTACTGAGATTTTCCCAGGCTAGAATTAAAATCGCTGCAGTTAAAAAAGTAAAAAATATTTCGCTTTTGAACCTTTGAGTTTCGGCAAACGCTACAGCAGTTCCCACCCAGATGGGCATAATAGCAACGCTGTACATTGGAGGCTTTATCGCCGCCATCCATAACTTGGTGTTGGGATAAGAAACCAGCTTTGTAGTCATTTTTTTTCAGGCATTTGAATTTCAATAGCAACCTAAAAGTCCGGTCTTTTGGTAAAACAACTGAGTCTCTCAATTGAACTCCTGGGGATTTATCCTATGTCAAGAGTGATTTTTTGTAACACTCTTGACCCTAGTCACCGGAGTTACGCCGCTACTGCTGGCTATGGGGCTTACCCCTGTCCGCACAGCTTACAAGCAGTGAGTCACCTTTAGCAGCTTCTTAAACCCCATCCCTAGAAGACAGACACCTTGGTGGTGAAAGGGAAAGAAAATATGCTACCTCTAGAAATACCACCATGTTTAATCACGATTTAGGAACAGAAGTTAAAAAAACTTTACTATTCATTGATATGCAACTTTTACCGTATCGTGCTAATCTTTTTTTAAACCCCAAAGAACTACACCAATTCCTCCTAGATTGCCGACACTATTGTCAAAAAAATCATTGTACAAAAATTGTCAACATTTCCTGGGAAATTGATACTGTTGATCCACTTTTTGTGCTATGTAAATTTTCCCAGCCAGAGCAGTTAAACTTCTACTTTGAGAATAGAAGCAAACAAGAAGCAATTGCTGCTATTGATGCTGTAGCTAAGCTAGAATTTGCTGGACAAGAGAGATTTCTCAAAGCAGAAGAGTTTATCAAATCCTGTCAGGAGAAGATTATCTATTTTAGTAAAGTGGAAGAATGTTTTGCTGGTCCATACTTTTTTTGTAGCTTCAGTTTCTTTGACGATAATACTCAAGGGGATTATCCATTTCCGGCAGCCAGGATTTTTTTACCCAAGTGGCAAGTTGCTCGCCGGGGAGACCGTTGTATATTAGTAGCAAATTTATTGATAAATGCCAGTGTTAATATAGAAAAAGTATTAAATAATTTTTGGGAAAATATTCAAAAAATTACGACAATCAAGGAAGCAGAAAATAATCTAAGCGTCTCTTCTGGGGAATATATCCAAACGCCAGTAACTAGAGGGGATACTTTGAAAAAATCCATCATCTCGGCTCTAAAAAAAATCCGGGATAATCATTTTAGTAAAATTGTCTTAGCAGATGCACTAGATGTAGTTTCTAGTACTCCTTTTAATTTATTAAAATCTTTAACTAACCTGCGGCAGTTACATCCTAATTGTTATATATTCTCTCTGAGTAACG
>Ga0114939_10003563_pt1 | contig 10832 bp, 12 predicted proteins | sample AshMeaCrysSpring_FD_87196 | JGI IMG/M metagenome (GOLD analysis project Ga0114939, IMG submission 87196) | Groundwater microbial communities from Big Spring, Nevada to study Microbial Dark Matter (Phase II) - Ash Meadows Crystal Spring | ecosystem: Environmental > Aquatic > Deep subsurface >... | reverse complement strand
GACGCCGAGAGCCTCCTCAAAGACACCGACCACCCACCAACCCGTCTCGCGAACCTCCTCGCCGAGATGAACCCCGACCTGCCCCCCATCTACCGCGGCCACGACATCCGCCCCGCAGCCCTCCTTGCTGAGCTCACTGATCCAGCACGAGCGGCTAAGGCGGTCCAGCTCATCGAGGACCCCAAGGGAGGCCTGATCGCCACAGGGCTGATGACGGCGTGGCGCCACCTCGAAGGCATGACCGACGCCCCCACCGTCCAGCAACGCATGAAGGAAGCGCGCGACTACGTCGGCAGCGTGCCCTACGCGCAGGAGCTCCTCGGCCGCGACGCCATGTTGGCGGTCCGAGCCGCTGCTCACGCCATAGCCATCCGGCCGGAGCACTCCGCCACCAGCCGATCGACGCTCAATCAGCGTGACACGCAGCAGGCACGCCAGCAGGTGTGGTGGGCCAAGGTCCATGACGACACCACCAGCCCGTACGCGCCAGCCGTCGCCCTCCTCACCGAACGAGCAGCACGTGAGCAGACCAACCAGGCCAACGCGAAGGTCGAAGCCGAACGACAAGCCACTGAACGCCAGCGCCAAGCCGAAAGACAAGCCGCCGAACAAGCCGAACGCGAACGCCAACGCGAACGTCAGCGGTCTCGTTCGCTGCGGCGGACGCGTCTGCTCTCGCCTCCGGTCCTTCTTACTGGAGTCACAATGTCGTGGGTCGGCGCCCTCATGGCCGGGTTCGTCAGCAGCTCATGGCTGCCCTGGTCGAGCATCTCGAACCTGACGAAGTGGTGGTACGACGGGCCGGGCACTTCTTTCTCGTCGATCTCGGCGAACTTGATGTCGACCGAATCCAGGCGCGACTCGACAGGGTTCGCCCTACTCGGGCTCGGGACCGTGTCTCTGGCGTTCTGGCTGATCTCTTACGTAGGCCGCGAGCGGTGGGCAGTGGCCATCAGTCGACGCGGCCTGAACTGGCTCCGGGTGGTCCTCATCGTTTGCGGCGTGGCCACAGTTCTCTTCTTCTTCGATGTCGCGGTGTACGCGCTTGCGGCAGTCCTGATCGGTGGGCTCATCATTGCAGTCGGAATCAATTGGTTCGCCCCGTCGACGCCGGGCAACGCTCCGTGGCGACCTCAACTCGCCATGGCGCTGGCGGTGCTGGTCTTCGCCGCATGGGCGGCCTTGCACCGATAGCGCCGCTCCGGTCGAACGCGATCGACCGAGGTCACCAGCACCGTGCTCGACTTGCACGCTCAACCGGATTGAGTCCGACGCGGCAGGTCGGGCGATCATCCGCCGCCACCTCACGACGCGGAGGGGCTATGCCTCCTAGTTGGCGCAACTAATGTTTGGCAGTTCATCGAGCATGAAGGGAAAGGAGCTGGGATGGGAACCGTCGTAGTGATCCTCATCGTCGCAGCGATTGTCGGCGCCGTCGTCTGGAACAAGCGCAATGCGGGTGCGGCTATGGCTGGCGTGGAGTTCTCAGTGCCAGCCACGCCCGCCGAGGTCTCAGCGGCGATCCACAGCGCGTTCAACGTCGGCGCCGGCGCGAAGCTGAAGAATGCGTTCAGCGGGGTTCGCGTTGGAGGGAGTGGGAACTCATACCGCTTCGAGTCGAAGATTGGCGACTTCGGACAGATCAGGCTGGTGTCCAGCGGCAATGCGACGAAAGTCAGCGCGGCGACCGACGAGCTCTACGTGGGCAGCCACCCCAAGGGCCACTCGAAGAGCAACGGCATCTGGGGCTTCGCGACTGCGATGACGCACGGGATCTACAAGATTCTCGGCATCACGCCTGGTGCTGCGAAGATGAAGCGTTTCCAGCTCGGCCTCGAGGACAAGATCACGAAGCAGCTACGGAAGTCGGCCGCGGCGTGAGCGGAAGGATTAGGTGCGGGGGACGGGTCCGATGAGTGAGATCCAAGACGCTGAGCGGCGCGTAGCGGGTTCGCTGAACGAGATTCGGCAAACGCTGACGCGAGCCGGGCTGAAGTATGTCGATTCTGACCGGTTCGTGATGGGTGGTGGTGTGGCTGTCGCATGGTCGGAGACCTTCTTCGTCATGTTGTCGGTCGCCAATTTCCTGGACGAGCAGCTGAACATCACCTATGGGATTCTTCGGAACATCAACCAAGACCGTTTGGCTGCGCTCGAGTACTGCAACCTCCACAATCAGAACTTCTCGGCTTACCCTGCTTACCTTCACGACGCTGAGAACGGGTGGGACATCCTGCAGCAGAACGTCCTGCCGCTGCAGATCCTGCGCGAGTCACCTCAGTTCGTGCTGGGCTTCTATCTTGGTGGCTCGTCGCAGATCGTGGACGATCTCCGAGCGAAGGCCACGGAGGTGGGCCTCGGCGGTGAACCGTACCGTTGGAACGAAGAAGACGTGAACCGGCTTCTCGCAAAGTCCCTGATGTGAGGGCACCTGACACGAGCGGGCAATACTCTCGGCCCCCTCGGGCCGGGTCTCTCACGGCATGCCAGATCAGGCGTCAGCGCACCATGCGACGGCCCCTCTTGCGCCGGGCGGAAGGCCATAATGACCACCGATTGTCGCGGGTTTGACGTCTGGCGGTCCGGAGTTGCCACCCCGTCGAGTTGCGAGGTCGCAGCTCCGGACCGGTACGGAACAACTCGGGCTTGGCGTGCCGTACAACAGTCGTACAACACGACGAGCACCAACGGGATCCCACCAGCGCATACGACAGTCCTGCTCAGCGGTCTCAAAAATGCCGCGTGAACAGGGACAACGCAGATGAGCGCCGATGAGCTCCCACGGGCCTCGGTGCACTCATAACCCGAAGGTCGCAGGTTCAAATCCTGCCCCCGCCACCAAGTAAAGAACCAGCTCAGAGGCCCTTTCCGAGAAATCGGGAAGGGCCTCTGACGTTCCGGAGGGGCCGGGATGGGAACAAAGCGCGAACACGCCGTCGGGAACGTGATCCGCGGACCCTGGAGCGCACCAGCGCCTACGGGTGCCGACGAGAGCGAACAGCAGCGCTTGGCCCAGGAGATCGCCGCTCAGATCGTCGCCGGACAGGGCAGCGTGGTCCGCTGGACGGCCGAGCTCCCTGATGTGGACGACTGGCGTCGCGCAGCCCGACGCGCCGGCCGGCTGCTCGGCGTTCGGATCCGAACCGGCGTGTCGGATGACGGCACCAAGGTCTGGGTCGTCGACGAATCGTAGGACAGCCGCTCATGAGACCCGGACGCCTTGGACGGCTCGCACTGAATCCGCCGCAGTCGGAGATCGTGTTCCATGGGGTCTTGACATTCATGTCGGAATATCCGACACTTGATGTCGTGAAGAGCGACATCCCCACCAAGGGCGCGATTGCCCCGCCGAAGGCGCGGGCGTCGAGTGATTCGGCCTCATCGCTGGCGGGTGTCCACGCCCGTACAGCTGCTGAGCTCGAACAGGACCTGACCGAGTTGCTGCGCAAAGTCCGCCCGACGTGCGTAACCACGGATGTCGCAGCGGACGGCAGTCCAAAGGTTGCGAGTCTCGTATCGGTGTGGTTGCTCAGCCAGGTCGGCAGCGCGGTGGGCAAACCCAAGCTGGTGAACCTGTCGAAGGTGCGCCGTGAGGAGCTGCGCAGCATCGGTGGTGTAGCTCGTCTCGTCCATCGAACGCTCCATCCGGTCCCGGCGGTGAAGGCATCGTGATTGCGATGCCGACAGTCGCTTCGGTGAGCGAAGCGTGGGTTCTGGGTTTGGAGCGGGTCGTGGCCGAACCTGACGGTCGCCTCGTCCATCTCGTGTCCACGGTGACCGATCCGGGAGCGGAAGTCGCATCGGTACGCCGCGTGCTCGACATGCTGCTCGAGGAGGCGGACAAACAATCAGTCGACACTGTGGCGGAGACGATCTTCCCATCGTCGCTCTACCCAGATCCAGGCTTCGACTGGACGCCCGGCATGGCGCCGGAGAAGCAGGCTGAACTGGACACGGCGGCCGGCGCGCTCTACTCGAGCTACGGCGAAATGCTGCCGCTGTTGTTGACCGCCGCCGGCAACAACCGCGGGACCTACTTCGGGAGGATGGTGAGCTGGCCGGGCAAGGCGGCTGGCGGACCGAACCAACTCGCGGATCGCATCCGTGCGCTACGCGGCGAACACCGGGCCGGCCGCCAGCGAAACAACACACTCGACATTGATGTCGCTGCCGATTCGCAGGACCCACTGCGTGGCGTGCAGATCTATGCCGCGACCGATCGGCGCCGACGTGGATTTCCGTGTCTCACACACGTCGACCTCACCCTCCACGACGGTCGGCTGCATTGCCTTGCGGTGTACCGACACCAGTTCTTCATCGAGAAGGCGTACGGGAACATGCTCGGCCTCTCGGCGATGCTGCACTTCCTCTGCCAGCAGAGCGGATACGCACCGGGCGAACTCGTCGTCCACGCAACGATGGCTGACGCGCAGCGGCGCGACTTCCCTCGCGTTGCGTGTCTCGCAGCAGACGCCCGAGCCGCGCTCGATGCAACGCAGCAGACTGGCGCACAGCTATGACACCCATCGCGATGGTCGCCTCGGTGTGGAACGCATCCCTGCCGGCGTTGGCCTGCGGGGCAGCGACCGCCGGCGCGGGGATCGATCTGGTCGACCTGGCGTCGTTCACCAGCCTGCACGAGGCTGGCGGGCAGGCCTTCTTGGCAAACGGATGGACAAGTGCTGAGCTGCGCGACGCAGAGGGATCGACCGAGCGGCTCGCAGCGCGATGGGCTGCGAAGGAAGCAGTGATGAAGGCACTGCGATGCGGTCTCGGCGACCTGGACCCGCTCGACATTGAGATCCTCACGCAGCCCGACGGGGCGCCACTCGTCGTACTGCACCGCAACGCTCTCGCCGTGGCGACAGCGCTCGGCGTGGCCCAATGGCACGTCTCGCTCTGCCACGAAGACGGATGGGCCGCCGCCCTCGCGCTTGCGGAACGATCGACCGTCAACAGCGATGCAACACAACGACACGAAGGGAACCATGATGCCTGAACCGAAGGGAGCACGGCGTGACGAACCGGACGCTCGCGCAGCCGACGACGTGCTGGCCTCAGACGAGAACGAACAGGTCGCGCTGGGCGCACGACTGAAGGCGTCTCGCGAATACATCGGCCTCCTCCAAGAGGATGTCGCCACAGCGCTGGGTATCCCACGGACCAGCGTCCACGCCCTCGAAGCCGGCAAGCGCAAAGTGACGGGCTTGGAGTTGCGCCGGTTGGCTCGCCTGTACAGGCGACCCGTCGGTTGGCTGCTGGGAGAGGAAGATGTCGACCTCAACGATGCCGAGCCGTTGTTCCGCGCCGCCGCCGCGCTATCGGAGACCGACAGGGAACAGGTTCTCCGATTCGCCGAGTTCCTCGCAGCGGCCGGCACACCTGGTGTGGCAGGTCGCCGTCCGGGGCGGGCCAACTCAACGAGCGAGGCCAAGTAGGCCGCCATGGCGCCGCAAGGAGAACGCTGGCAGCGGCGCATCCAAGCCGCAGAGTCCGCGAGTCGCCTGCTCGACGAACTGTCGGTTGATCAGACAGCGCAGATCGATGTGTTCGGAATGTGCGAGGACCTCGGCCTCTGGCTCGCGTTCTTGCCAATGGACAACCTCCTTGGAGCCTTCGTCCCTGAAGGCGTCGGCGGCGTCCTGGTCACAACGCAGCGCCCCATCCCGCTCCAGCGGTACACGGCCGCGCACGAGATCGGGCACTGGCGTCTCGACCACGGTCACGGCCTCGCGCTCGACGGTGAGGAGCATGTCCTCGGCGACACACCAGTCGAGCGTGAGCAGCTGGCCCAGGTCTTCGCCGGCAATCTGCTCATGCCACCGCCGCTCGTGTTCTCCGTGCTGGAACGATTGGGACTCGACGGCGAACCAGTCGAAGCGGAGCACGCCTATGCCCTTGCGCGTGAAGCGGGTGTCAGCTACGAGGCTGCCGTGCGACAGCTGTCGCACTTGGAAGTGATCACCCCTGACCAGATTGCGATCCTGCGCCAGCGGCGCCCGCTGCAGGTGAAGGCTGGACTCGCCCTCGGCCGACGCCCCGTGAACGGCTACGCCGACGTGTGGCCTGTCAACGAGGACTGGGACGATCAGCTACTGGCGCTTCGTGTCGAAGACGAGGTGGTCATCTCACTCCCCGAGAACCGCAGCTCAGGTTACCGCTGGATGTTTCCCGGCGACCACCGCTCGGCGGGAGCAACCTCGCCGCCACCGCCATTGGGCAGCCAGCACGGCGGCGCGCTCAACCAGGGCACCGTCGCCGAGCTCCGCTCGCGTTTCAACGCGGCGAGCGCCCGCACCGCTCGGGCTCCCAGCGCGGTGCTCGAACGTCTTCGACAAGTAGCGGGCGCGCCTGTGCGAGAACTCCCTTCGGTCGGCGGAGCGGATGTCATCGCCGACGAGTACGTCCCAGCGCGAACCGCCTGGCTCCCCGCCTCACAAGCACGTCGGCAACGCCTCGCACGTCACGGCTCCGCTCGAGAATCGTCTGTGGAGCCGCCGAGTGGTGGCGACGATCCGATCGTCGCTGGAACCGGCCGGCGTGTCCTCAGCGTTCGCTTTCCCCGACCTGGCCCGGTCACGCTTCGCCTGCTCTACCAAAGCCGCTACAACGACGACGATCCAAGCGAGCAGTACGTGTTGCACGCGCTCGTCGAACCGCGACGCTCTGGCTTCTCCGTCGACCAGCTCGCGACCGACGTGGACGAGCCGTGGACCGCGCAGGTACGGCAACGCGGCCTCGAAAGACCGCTCGACCCGCTCGAGGATGACGACGACCTCGAGGATGACGACGAGTTCGGCGCTGACACTGCCGCGGATGAGACGACCTGAGCACGGCGCACCAGCATGCCCATGACCAGCAACGCCCAACGCCGCGCCGCGAGCTTGCTGCTCGGGCCGATCGACCTTCGTCACCTCCTCACCCCCACCGTCCGGGCTCAGGGTCCGCGTCCGTTGTGCCTGCCGTTCTCGACGTCGTTCGCTCATGAGGCGGCGCGGGCGGCTGCAGCAACAAGCGTTGCCGAGGCCCTGTCGGTGGAGCCGCTGTGGCAGCACTGCGTTCTTGCCGGAGCCGCCGGTCACGACGGCACCACTCTGCGAGCGATCGGCGATGCCATCGAGTACACCGGCCAACCCTTGGAGACCATCTGGCCGTACAACGACACGCTCGGTCATGGCACCGAGACGGCGCCCGCAAGCGCCACCGCTGCGGCGTTCAACACGGCCGACCTCTTCGAGGTGCCGTTGGTCCACGACGGTATTGAGGGCGACGTGGAAGCGACGCTCACCGCCGGCCTTGCAGTCGTTGTCGTGATCGAGATCACCCACGAGTTCGAGAACCCGAGCGTCGACGGTGAGATCGAACTTCCAGCGCTCAGCGCGCCGGTGAACGACTACCACGCTGTCACCGCCGTCGGCGCAGCGACCAACGCGGCGGGGGACAGTCGACGATTGCTGATTCGCAACTCGTGGGGCCCGGGTTGGGGAGCCGGTGGCTACGGGTGGCTGCCGTACGACTACCTCGTCGCCTTCGCCGTCCAGGCCGCCGCGATCGATCCGCAGACGTTGGCGATCCGATGACCGCCGACGTTCACTCCACCCACATCGAACGTGCGACGGGCCCCGTCGGTGAAAGGCAGCCGTGGAACTGAGCCAGTATCAACGTAGAGCACAACGCACCGACCGTGCCCCGGTCACCGGCGACGAGACCAGGGACCGCGAAGCCCGACTCGTTCCGCTGCTGGGCCTCGCCGGCGAAGTCGGCACCTTGCTGGCCGGCTACAAGAAGTTCCTTCGCGACGGCGAGGCCTACGAGTTGTTCACCGACAACGTCGGCGAAGAAGTCGGCGACCTGCTTTGGTATCTCGCCAATGTCGCTGAAAAGTGGAATTTGTCGCTCGATGAGCTTGCCGCCGCGAACCTCCACAAGACGACAGACCGTTGGCGGAAGCCGGGTGCGCAGGTGCCCAACCGTAAGCCCGCGGACTTCTTCGACCAGCAGGCCGCACGCGCCGAACGGCTGCCGCGAACCTTCACGGTCGACCTCGTTCCCGTTGGCCGCGACCGTGGCCCCGAGGAACGGGTAGAGGTGTACTTTCGAGGCAAACCGGTCGGCAGCCGACTGGGCGACAACACTTACGACGCAAGTGGATACCGCTTCCACGACATCTTCCATCTTGCCAACGCTGCCATCCTGGGCTGGTCACCTGTGGCACGGGCTGCGCTGTTCGGTTGCAAGCGTCGCGACAGAGGCATCATCAGCGAGGTCGAAGACGGTGGACGAGCGATCGTCATCGAGGAGGGAATGGCTGCGTTCTTGTTCGAGAACGCCCGACATCATCGTTGGTTCGAGGACGTGACGTCTCTCGACTACGACATCCTCAAGACAATTCGCGTCATGACCGCCGGCCTCGAGGTCAGGAACCGCCCCCTATGGGAGGTCGAACAGGCGGTGCTGCGAGGTTTCGCCGTGTGGCGCCAAGTCCGCGACGCCAACGGCGGCCGAGTTGTTGGTGACCTGTACCGTCGAAGCATCACGTTCCAGCCGCTCGCGTGACGTTGGAGGACGGCAGGGCAAGCCCCAACTCGGCGGATAGCCCACACGGAGCGGGACGTCGGTCGGCGTGTACCGCTGCTTGATCTGCGTGCGACCACTGGGACCGGTGAGCTCGGGATGAGCGACCCGTGCGTACTTGCTGACCTCACAGAAGAGGTTCTGGCAATCGATCAGTTGCAGCGGTCGTCCCCACAACGACTTGAACTCGATACCGGCATCGGCGAAGTGCTCGTTCGCATTCTCTGTGACCGCGCGGATCACCTGCTCCGCCGGTAGGCCGTCCGCGTTCGAGAAGCACTTGGCGATTCCGTCGTGCGCACCGGGTCCCGCCACCACGAAGTCCATCTCGGAGAACCCGAATAGTTCGCTGTAGTTGAGATCGATGGCGAACTGGAACGCCAGGAACGGTCCGAACGAGTGAACATCGACCAGAATCGAGTACAGCTCGCACAGGCTCGTGGCTTCCACGATCCGGTCGACCGTCCCGTCGACGAGAAGCTCCTCGAGCAGCCGCAGGTGGTTCGCATGCTTGCGAACCTCGCCGAGCTTGGGGCTCGGCATGATGTACGCCGCCGAGTAGAGGCGCTCGCCGGTTGCCATGCGAGCGTCGAGCAGCGACGAGATCGAGCCCGCCTCAAAGCTGTCCGCCGTGATCGTCCCAACCTCTGACTCGACGTACCGCCACGTGTCGATCCGATTGAAGATCTTGAACATCAGCACCCGCAGGACCGTCGAGCGCTCGTCTGCGACGGCGCCGTAGATCACTTCGTTGATGAGGTACTGGCTGACCCGGTCCGAGGCGCGGTAGGCGTTGGTGAATCGATTGGCGGCTAGGACCGGGTCATCAGTCCACGGCGGCGCCTCACCGCGCAGGCGCCGGAAGAAGATCTGCTGGCGCTCTGCGGCGAGCGCCCAATAGGAGCCGAACGCGGGTGTCGGACGAAGCCTCCGGCCAGCGACGGTCAACCCGCTGACGCGCTTCGTATCCAAGAGGGTCACCCTAGGTACCTCGAGTGACGGGTGGTCAACGGCACGCACTTGACCTTATACACGGAAGCACAGAAGCACTGGGATACGGGAACACGGAGACTCTGCGCTACCGTCGCGTTGTGGCATCGACGCCCACTCCCGCGAGTCAGCGCGTCAAGCGACTCACGCTTGACCTGCCCAGCGAGGTCCATCGCGCCCTGAAGGTCCGTTCGGCCGAACTCGACGTGCCGATGGCTGAACTGCTCCGGGAGTTGATCCAGGGAGCATTGGCCGAACCGTCGGTGCTGATCGAACTCGCTGACCGTTGTCGCGACAACGCCGGCTTGGAGCGGCGCCCGTAGGATCGCCACCGCCGCACCTACGTCGCGTTGTGCGTTCGGCTCTCCCAACGGCGCATCGGTCACGTCGGGCTCGGCCGCGGGTCGTTGTTGGTGACGTCGTCGTCCCCGTCGTCGTCCTCATCGTGGTCGGTGTCATTGCCCGCACCGAAGACGAGGTCTGCGATCTGCTCGGCGGCTTCGTGCTCGATGGCGGGGATGGCGTGGGTGTAGATGTCCATCGTGAACGCGGTCGTGGCGTGACCGAGCCGATCGGACATGACCTTGATCGGCACGCCGGCCTTGAGGCCGAGCGTGGCGTGGGTGTGGCGGAGGTCGTGCAACCGGATCTTCGGGAGACCGAGCCGCTTCACGGTCCGGTCGAAAGTCTGCGAGAAGTAGTCGGGGTGAACGGGGTCGCCGTTCTCGCGCGCGAACACCAGGTCCTGATTCCGGTACCCGGCACCGAGCACATCCATCTCGCGCTGTTGGGCGACGTGATGGGCGCGCAGCGCTCGGATGGTTTCGGTGTCGAGCGCGATCTTGCGTTCGCCCCGGAGTGTCTTGGGCCTGCCGTAGGTGAGCTCGTAATTGACCGAGAGGATCGTCTGGCGCACGTGCAGGTGTCGCGCGGTGAAGTCCACGTCAGCCCATCGCAGCCCAAGGACTTCGCCGCGGCGCATCCCCGTGGTCGCGGCAAGGAGGTACGCAGCTGCCAGGCGATGGTGTGCGATCCCGGCGAAGAAGTCTCGGAGTTGCTCCGGTGTCCAGGTGCTCATGTCGCTGCGGATCGAGCGGGTGAGCTTCGGTGGGTCGGCTGCTTCGGCGGCGTTGCGCGGGACAAGGTGAAGCGCCCCGGGATTCGTGGAGGCTCCAACCCTTGAGAGGATGGAGCAGTGCCGAACCATGGGAAGTACCCCGACGAGGTGCGCGAGCGTGCGGTGCGGATGGTGCTCGAGCACGGTCACG
>Ga0114939_10003562_pt1 | contig 10833 bp, 7 predicted proteins | sample AshMeaCrysSpring_FD_87196 | JGI IMG/M metagenome (GOLD analysis project Ga0114939, IMG submission 87196) | Groundwater microbial communities from Big Spring, Nevada to study Microbial Dark Matter (Phase II) - Ash Meadows Crystal Spring | ecosystem: Environmental > Aquatic > Deep subsurface >... | reverse complement strand
CCCTTCCTTCCGCTGGTCAATCCACTGCTAGTCCCTCTACCCAAAATCCAGCTAAGCAAAACCAAGTGGTTGATGCTGAGTTAGAATCTCTCCGCAAGCAGTTGGATCAAATGTAACAGGTTAGGGATTTGTGACAATTCTGCCAAAAACACCATATTGAATATTACTAATGGTATCCAGCTGATGTCAGTTTCGGCTGGATTTCAATTTTTAACTTCAGATTAAGATAAATTATAAATTCTGAGGGTTGCAATGAGGGTTGAAAGCTGTAACTTAATTGCTGGACAAAGTTAGGCATGGTTAGGCATATATGTCCAATAAAATGCTATAATTACCATCACCCGAAAACCAAGCGAAAAAAAAATTAAGGCGCTTAGAACCTGTACAAAACTTTTAAAAGTAGTCTGACCTTTAACAAGGTAGTTGAGAAGTCCAGAAACCTTAATCAGACTGAAAATAATGGGATAAAGTAGCAAAGTTTCTCGGTTTTAAAATGTTAAAATAATTTACAAATAGGGTAAGTTATATCCGAATTTAAGCCTGTGAACTGGTGAGTGCCGACACTGCCAGGTTGAACAAAAATGTTGAGCGCAGTCCCTACCTATAACGAAGTTTAGGTAGGGTTAGCGAAACCAGTGTAAAAATCGGTGCGCGGTATTGGTATGCTGTCATCATGGGAGATAAAACATGAGCTAGAGTGTTCGTAGGCGAAAGTTCCAACGACACATCGAGAACGCCGATAACTCTGGATACGTTGAGAAATCTTGCGGTTTCTTAGCGCACGAATCCCCAAATATATTGCTTGCAATTAGTTGGGGTGCGTTCAAACAGGAAGCAATCTGGGCGGTGTCTAACAATGTTTAACTTTGTCTAGCTTTGTCCAAGTGTTGTAGAACGGTTAATGATTATCAGTGGCTGATAATGGAGATTTGTGATGAGCAGTAGCGTTGTAACTATAACTGATGCTGAATTTTCAACTGAAGTGCTGCAAGCCAAACAACCAGTATTAGCGTATTTTTGGGCTACTTGGTGCGGACCTTGCAAGTTGATGACCCCATTGATGGAGTGGGCTGCTACTCAATACACAGACCGCCTGAAAGTTGTCAAAATAGAAGTAGACCCCAAATCTGCTATCGTCAAAGAGTACAAAGTCGAAGGTTTACCCGCACTCCGCTTGTTTCAAGAAGATAAACTTCTCGCTGCTTGCGAGGGACTGATGGGTAAAGACAAAATCGCTAGCTTTATCGAAGATAATCTCAATAGTTAAGGTCAGACAGCCTAATGACTAATGACCAATGACCAATGACCAATGAGTAACATGCAATTCGCGGAACGTTTAGCACCCCTGCAAGCTAATGTGTTTGCAGATATGGATAAAGCCAAAGCCAGAGCAGTGTCGGCTGGTCAGGAATTGATAGATTTGTCGCTGGGGTCTTCTGATTTACCAGCTTCTTCTCACGTCATCGAGGCTATCTCCCAGTCCCTATACGACAAGAGTACCCACGGCTATTTGCTGTTTCATGGGACAAAAGCGTTTCGCATTGCGGCTGCTAATTGGTATACCCAAAAATTCGGCATCTCGGTAGACCCAGAAACTGAGGTGCTACCCTTGATTGGTTCCCAAGAAGGGACAGCACACCTACCTCTGGCTGTACTCAATCCTGGTGATTTTGCTCTCCTACTCGATCCAGGGTATCCCTCCCATTGTGGGGGAGTTTACTTGGCTAGCGGTCAAATTTATCCTATGCCATTGCAAGCGGAAAATGGCTTTTTACCAGTATTTGCTGATATTCCAGCCCCAGTGCTAGCTCAGTCGCGGATGATGGTATTGAGCTATCCCCACAATCCTACCACCGCTCGCGCACCCCTTTGTTTTTTCCAAGAGGCTGTGGCTTTTTGTCAGCAGCATAATCTGGTTTTAGTTCATGATTTCCCCTACGCTGATTTGGTATTTTCTGCAAATCAAGCACCCTCTATCTTACAAGCTGACCCAGAAAAAACTGTCTCGATAGAGTTTTTCACCCTTTCTAAGTCCTACAATATGGGTGGGTTCCGCATCGGCTATGCGATCGGTAATCCTCAGTTAATTCAGGCGCTGCGACAAGTAAAAGCCGCCGTGGATTTTAATCAGTATCGCGGTATCCTCAATGGTGCGATCGCCGCTCTTAATGGTCCGCAAGATGGGGTAAAAGCTGCCGTTGCTACCTTCCGTCAACGTCGAGATGCTTTCATTAATGCGACCCGTCGTATTGGTTGGCACCTCTCTACCCCAGATGCAACCATGTATATCTGGGCAAAGTTACCAGAACCGTGGAGTAATAAATCACAAGAATTTTGCATTAACCTGGTTGAAAGTACTGGGGTTGCGGCTTCCCCTGGTGCTGGGTTTGGTAAAGCAGGAGAAGGGTACGTCCGCTTTGCTTTAGTTCACGAACCCCCAATCTTGGAAACAGCAGTGGACAGAATCGCTGAGTTTTTCCGTTCTGCTGTGTAGAAGTTACTGAGCAAATTTTAGATTTGGGATGTGGGATTTTGGATTAAGAAAAAATCCCAAATTTCCAGTATAAAAAATCAGGTTCATCCTAGGAAATTAATGCGGTGAGAAGAATTAAATAATTGCATTAATTCCCGCTAAAATTTATTTCTGAACCAATATAAAATCTAAAGTAATTAATAAATAGGGCTGGTATCCTAATTTATTAATCAATTTTTTTAGATTCACAACTTTGAATTCCTAATTTTGAATGGGGAATTTTTATAGTCAGTATTTTTGCGTAAGTGTACTTGATTAAATTAACTTAAATTATTGAGAGTAATTGTTCAGTAATTAAGCGTAAAAATCATCAAAATTTCAGATTTTGACTTGAAAAATAATTTACGTAAAATCCATTATTTCTTTACCTAATTCCAATGGTTATCCTCCTAGACTGAGGAAATCTACATCAGGAGAAATAACTATAGATTTTGGAAATGCATCTAACTAAAACTGGATTGTCAATCAATCGAAGCTGAATCAAGTAATAGCTCAATCAGTTAATCAGCAAAGTATCAAATTCCATTAGACCAATAATGGCGAGATTTTCATGACTAGGAATACTCAAAAGTTTTTAATTGCTGCGTCTATCGCTGCTGGGGTGAGTGCGATCGCTAGTACTCCAGTATTTGCAAGTGGCTTGCAAAACCCTACTATTAGCGGTACAGACTACCTACTTTATGATGCTAATTCATCGAGTACATTCATCAATCCTAATGCTAGATTAGATGCTATTTTGGATGGCGATCGCACCTCGGTTGGTGGTAATATCGAGCTATTTGCTAGTAGTGAAGCTGTTAACAACCAAAGCTTTTTGACATCGAATGCTCGCACTACCATCACAGGTACAATTGCAGGTAAAACCCTGTCTCTCAGCAGTCTAACAGCATCTGACTGGTTTAATACTAGCTCAGGAATGAATATACGCTATGGAGTAAATAATTTTGCCAATAGATGGTTTAACGATTTTTTAACAGCATCTGGTCAAGGTACGACAATAGGAACTAATCTAGCAAATTTAGCTTTTAATACTTTCTTCCAGATAGGTGGTTTCCAGCGCACTAGCGACCCCAATATCGCTTACGTTAACACTCAAGACAGGGACATTAATATTGGACTTGCGGGTCACTTTGACCTCAAAGCAGCCTATTCTCGTCCCGGTTCTGGATTCCAACTCTTTGCAAATTTGTTACCTAATGGCTTCCAAGCTAGTGAAGTTGTGAAAGCTACCTACGATGGTCAGGATAGCTTCCTGTATAGTTTTGTCGCTACTAGAAGTGGACTTACCAACAGTCTGGGAGTAGGTGCTGATGGTATTTCCCACAATGGTAACTATGAAGTTTCCCTGAGAAATGTCCTCCCTCCCCAAACATCTCAGCGGACTACAGCATCAACCCCCGAACCCTCAATTATGGTCGGGTTGCTAGCTGTAGGTGGTATCTTGGTAGCAAAACGTCGGGTAAAACAAGCCTAGGTTTTAGTTATCAAGTTTAAAGTTCCGGAGTACAAATCATGCAAGGAAGCAAAATGCTTCCTTGTTTTCTTATTTTCTTATTCAGGAAACTTTACCAAAACCTCCACCTCCCGGAGTTTCAATCACAAAAACATCTCCTGGTTGCATTTGAACTGTTGCGGTACTATCTAAATTTTCTTGAGTTCCATCCTGACGTTGTATCCAATTACGTCCTACTTTTCCTGGTTGTCCACCGTTTAATCCAAAGGGAGGAATAATGCGATGTCCGGAGAGAATATTCGCTGTCATTGGTTCGAGAAACTTAATCCGACGGATAACTCCATCACCACCAGAATATTTTCCTTTACCACCGCTATCAGGACGCAAACTAAAGCTTTCTAATTGCACAGGATAGCGAGTTTCTAAAACTTCTGGATCGGTTAAGCGAGAGTTAGTCATGTGAGTATGTACTGCATCGGTGCCATTAAAGTTAAACCCTGCACCAGAACCACCACAAATAGTTTCATAATATTGATATTTCTGATTACCAAAAGTGAAATTATTCATTGTTCCCTGGGAAGCGGCCATGACACCCAAAGCACCATATAAAGCATCAACAATTGTTTGGGAAGTCTCCACATTTCCCGCAACGACTGCGGCTGGATATATGGGATTGAGCATACAGCCTGATGGAATAATAATTTCTAGAGGTTTAAGACAACCAGCATTCAGGGGAATATTATCTTTAACCAAGGTACGAAAGACATATAAAATGGCAGCTTGAGTTACAGCTTTGGGAGCATTAAAATTATTATTTAGTTGTGCAGATGTACCAGAAAAATCAATGGTAGCACTACGATTTTGTTTGTTAATCGTGACTTTAACTTGAATTTGCGCTCCGTTATCCATCGCATAAACAAATGAGCCATCTTTGAGAACTTCAATCGCCTTTCTGACAGCTTCTTCGGCATTATCTTGAACAAATTTCATGTAAGCTTGAACTATTTCTAGTCCATATTTATCAACCATTTTTCGCAGTTCCTGCACACCTCTTTCATTGGCAGCGATTTGTGCTGTGAAATCAGCTAAATTTTGGTCAATATTACGGGCTGGATAGCGATGATTTAAAAGCGCTTCTCGAACGGCTGCTTCGCGAAAATTTCTCTGTTCTATCAAGAGAAAATTATCAAATAGAATTCCTTCTTCTGCAATTATGGTACTGTGGCTCGGCATGGAACCGGGAGTAATTCCACCGATATCTGCTTGGTGACCACGAGAAGCAACATAGAAAATTATTTGTTTATCTTCTGAGTCAAAAACCGGAGTAATTACAGTGACATCAGGAAGATGAGTACCGCCGTTATAAGGGTTGTTAGATAGATAGACATTTCCTGGTTTTATGCTGTCGCGTTTATCGTTAATTAAGCTGCGAATACTCTCACTCATTGAGCCTAAATGTACAGGAATATGGGGAGCATTCGCAACTAATAATCCAGATTCATCGAAAATAGCACAGGAGAAATCTAGTCTTTCTTTAATATTCACAGATGCGGCTGTGTTTTGCAGCACGATTCCCATTTGTTCGGCGATAAATTGATAGAGATTTTTGAAGATTTCTAAGCGAACTGGGTCAGGTTGAGATGTGGCGTACATTTTTGATTCCTCTGATGTTTAAATGGGATTAAGTCGAGAATAAAACTAGATAATGACAGATTCAGAACAAACACAAAACTGGTTGAGCCAAGATTTTTCAACCAGAAAAAATTGGTATAGGAATGTAGCAGATGCTTACAACAGTGTCAGACCACGCTATCCTGAAAAGATTATTTCTCGCGTTGTCGAGTTAGCTCAATTTTCTGAATATCCGACTATTCTGGAAATAGGATGTGGTCCCGGAACAGCAACTATTGCATTTGCTGAATTAGGTTTTTCAATGGTTGGTCTTGAACCAAGTCAAGAAGCTTGTCAGTTAGCACGACAGAATTGTGAAAATTATCCAGATGTCGAGATTGTCAATACCACATTTGAAGAGTGGGAGTTAGGAGAGAGAAAATTTAATGCTGTTGTTGCAGCAACTTCTTTTCATTGGATTTCACCTGAGATTAGATATCGCAAAGCGAGTCATGCTTTAAAGGAAAATGGTTCTTTAATTTTACTGTGGAACACGCCAGTTTTACCGAACAATGAAGTTTATCAAGCTTTGCAACCAGTTTATCAGACCCATAATCCTTCCATAGCACAATATCATGTTCAAGAAAGAGTAAATCAGGAAGAAAATCTCAGAAAGTTTGCAGAAGATGTCATTGATTCTGGGTTATTTAAGGACTTAGTTTCTGAACAAGTGAAATGTCAAGTCACCTATAGTATTGATGATTTTCTGGCGTTGTTGGGTACTTATTCGCCATATATAGCCTTAGAGCCAGAAAAAAGGATTTTTTTGCTTGATAATTTGCGGGAAGTTTTAGAGAATAATTGTCCAAGGGGGATTGCAGGTTCATATTTTTCAATTTTGCAGATGATGCGAAAAATTTAGTGAAAACCAACAGTAAGCATGTCGATGCGATCGCGTTCATAGACGCTCTAAAATTAAATGATTGCGTTCAGTTAATCTGGCTTCCCAATTAGGTTCAACAACAATTGTGCTAATCTTTTCTACAATAATCGCAGTTCCCTTAATTCTATCTCCTGGTTGTAAATCCTCGCGACGATAAACCGGAGTATCATGCCATTTATCAGCAGTAAACATCTGGACTATTTCCACTGCTGTAGGTGCTAAATCGAGAGGACGTGTACAAGTAATCAGCGGTTCTTCGGGAGTATCCATTTTCCGAATAAGTTCCACTGAAATTGATTCGACAATTAAGGGTTTGTCTGATTGGATGAAACCATAGCGAGATTTATGTTCTACTTCAAATTCTTGTCGCATTTTTGCCCCATCTGAGACCAAATTAACAGTTAATGTTGAATTAGTACCCTCATATTTTAAATTTACTTTTCGGACTAATTCTTGTTCATGAGTAGCTTCATCGTTGCTGATTTCAATAAAAGCTTGCGTTTCTAACGACCCCATTAATTGCAATAATTGTGGGATTAATTCGGTCGTTAAAGGCTGTTCCACTCCCATTTCTCGAATAGCTCGGACATCAGCTAATCCCATTCCATAAGCAGAAAGAACTCCTGCATAAGGATGCAAAAATATCTTTTTCATCCCCAAAGTATCGGCGATTAAACAAGCAACTTGTCCCCCAGCACCACCAAAGCAACAAAGCACATACTCACTGACATCATATCCCCGTTGTAAACTAATTTTTTTAATCGCATTTGCCATATTCTCGACAGCGATCGCCATAAATCCAGCCGCGACTTGTTCGGGTGAGGAATGATTACCAGTAACTCCTTGAATTTCTGCTGCTAATTGGGTAAATTTCTCCAAGACAACATCTTTATCTAAAGGTAAATTACCATCAATTCCAAAGACAGAAGGAAAATATTGTGGGTGAATTTTTCCTAACATGACATTAGCATCTGTCACTGCTAAAGGTCCGCCACGACGATAACAAGCAGGTCCAGGATTTGAACCAGCAGATTCTGGACCCACACGATAACTAGAACCATCAAAAAACAGAATTGAACCCCCACCAGCAGCAATAGTATTAATCGCTAATACAGGAACTCGCATCCGCGCTCCCGCAATTTCATTTTCTAATTGTCGTTCGTACTCTCCTTTAAAATGGGCAACATCTGTACTTGTTCCTCCCATATCAAAAGTAATTACTAATTCAAAACCTGCTCTTTTACTAGTTTGTACTGCACCTACAATCCCCCCAGCAGGGCCACTTAAAATACTATCTTTCCCTTGAAACTGTTCCGCTGCAACTAAACCACCATCGGATTTCATAAACATTAATTTAACTCCCGGTAACTGACTGGTAATTTTGTTAACGTAACGCCGTAAAATCGGAGTTAAATAAGCATCTACAACTGTTGTATCCCCACGACTCACCAATTTCATTAAAGGACTAACTTGATGGGACACAGATATTTGTGTAAACCCCAGTTTTTGGGCAAGTTCTGCTACTTCTTGCTCATGATATGGGTAGCGATAGCTGTGCATAAACACAATCGCACAACTACGAAGTCCTGTGTTGTAAACTGCTTCTAAATCTTGCGTTACTTGTGCAATATTCACAGGTATTAATTCATTACCATAACCATCATAACGTTCATCCACCTCAATTACTTGCTCGTACAGCATTGTTGGTAAAACGATATGACGAGCAAAGATATCAGGACGGTTTTGGTAGCCAATTCGCAGTGCATCTTTAAACCCTTTAGTAATCAAAAGTGCAACTCTATCTCCCTTCCTTTCTAACAGTGCATTTGTGGCTACTGTTGTCCCCATTTTTATGACTTCTATTCCTTCTGTAGGAATAGGTTCTTGATTTGAAATACCCAAAATATCTCGAATTCCTTGAATAGATGCATCTTCGTACAGTTCAGGATTCTCTGATAATAATTTATAGGTAATCACCCATTGTTGATTTGCAAGTGGGACAATTAAAAAACGTTTGGGACGCTTAGAGAGTCTGTCGATAATTTTTTGACTATTAGTAACAGCAACAATATCTGTAAATGTACCACCCCGGTCAGCGAAGACTTTTAGCATATCCCAATTTCCTCTCTTCTATAGTCTATAGGTACAATAACAAGCGGTTTGGGGTATTTCTACTTCGGGTGTGGAATATTTTTCCAACAGGTGTGGATTGTGAGCCAATGTAATTGGTAATTGTTAATTTATCCTTGACAAAATTTGGATTTATCAGCATATTGTCCACAGCCATTTTTTATCTTCTTCATGCCATTTAACAGTCACTATTTCTGCAGGAGGATTAATTCTGTTTCCCTTTTCATCAAATTCAATAATTCCTGTAACCCCCCTAACTTTATTTCTCTGTTCTTTGAAATATTGATTCATGCATATAAGTAAAGATTGACTATCATTGCTGCGATATCTTTCTAAGACTCTAAAAATTATTAATACTGAGTCAAAAGCTGTCGCGCTCCGCCAAGTTAAATTATTTTTTCCCCATAATTGATTACCTATTTGACAAAACCGCTGTGCTAAAAGATTATCACTATTGCAGCCATTTTTCTGACTTTCCCAATGCCAAGGAATAGAAGCTATAATTTGACATTCTGAATGCTTAATTGAATTATATTGACTTTGCTCGTGAATCCAATGTAAAACATTGTCTTGATAAACAGTAGCTGAACCAGCAATCAGACAATTAGTGAGATTTAATCGGCTAATCAACCCAGCATTGTTGAGCGAATTAGGTTCAATTCCGCCATCAGGAATCAAGATAATAATATTAACGCCCCTTTCTCTAATTTTTTCTAGATACTTTTGAATTTGATAATAATTTTCACCTAGGTCACTACATTCTTCTAAAAAAATAAACCGTTGTTGATGTAGTTCTAGATATTCCTTAATAGCGTTTCTGTAGGAAATGCTGTAGCTACTATTTTTATTGTAGATAATAGATACTTTTTGTTGAGCTTTATCGCAATAATTATCTGTCAAATAACTAGCCAATCGTCTAGCATTAACACTATCTTGAGTAGTTAGTCTAAAAAATGATAAGCTTTCACCGACAGATAACTGTGAAAATTCATTAGATGTACTACTAGCATTTACTAAAAGCAACCCTTTTTGATAATAGTGCTTGAGTGCTTTTTTAGTCATCTCGCTTGAGTAATGACCAAGAATAGCAATCAGGTTTAATTGTGATGCTAAATTGGCTAAATTATCTGCCGTTTGATTGTAAGGGGCATATAAATTATTTGGATCATTTACAATTAAAATTTGCAATGCTATCGGAATATCTATATTTTTAATAGAAAAGAATGTATTAGGAAACATCTCTTTTAAATTTATCGGATTTTCTAAAGAAACATCTTGAAAAATGTGCCAATTTATTTGTAACTGAATTTGCCCGATGCCTCTCAATATTTCTGTAGCAACTTGACCATAATTGTGATAAAAAGGAACCACTACAGCCAGAGTATAAATCGTAATTTCTTGAGATTGCCAAAAATGTTTTGTATATTCAATCAAGCAATTATTAATATAAATCAATATTTCTGGATTACCAATGCCATAAATCTCTAATTCTTTTTTCCACGCGGACAGAAAGCACATCAAAGCTTGATAGTAAAGCCCTTTTTGATAAAATGTTGTCCCTTCTATCTGAGATTGAACAATTTCTTGATGAGGTCGATACAGAAAAACTTGTCTTCCCAAACTTCCTTGAAAGTTATCATTATTTAATTGCGGAGGCGGATTTAATTTATAACCATTCTTCTCGTCAATTAAGAAGCAAATAATTCTTACCCAATTACCCGCTATCTGCTGTTGGTCAACCTGCATTAATTCAGCAATTCTAGGATATATATAATAAGCCAGTCTATCTCTAATATTTTGTGCTGATAAATTGACAGTATTGGCTATGTCTTTTCGAGAGTATCCCAATAGCGATTGACAAATAATTCTCTTATCTAATTCACTGAGTGGTTTTTTATTTGCTAAAGTATCTAACTTTTGAAAAAAAAGTTCAATATTAATGTTTAGTTGTTCTATAACCTGCTGACAATTTTCACACATATCAGATATCCAGAAGGGTTTTCCTTAAGATGATAGTCTGATTATCATTTCAAGTTATCCTATGGGTGTGGAAAAAATTTCTCTGGATATCGCTCCCAGTTATAAAGCTACAAATAACAAATATGACTTACGCAAACAAACCTTGAAAGTCTTAGTTTTTCCTAGCGATAATTCTGGAATCAT
>Ga0114939_10003561_pt1 | contig 10833 bp, 8 predicted proteins | sample AshMeaCrysSpring_FD_87196 | JGI IMG/M metagenome (GOLD analysis project Ga0114939, IMG submission 87196) | Groundwater microbial communities from Big Spring, Nevada to study Microbial Dark Matter (Phase II) - Ash Meadows Crystal Spring | ecosystem: Environmental > Aquatic > Deep subsurface >... | reverse complement strand
TGGCCGGCCCGCTGGCCGCCGCGGCAGCGGCGACGTTCGCCGGCGCGGGTGCGGCCGCCTCGGCCGCAGGTGGCGACGGGGCTTTCGCCGTCGTGGCCGGGGGTGTCGCCGCTGGAGCACCGCCCAGTGCGGCGCACCCGGTCAAGACGTACGCCATCAGCAGCAAGGCCGCAGCGCGGCGCGGCCCGGCGGAGGTTTCGATCGATGCAGTCATCCCCGCAGTGTGCGCCATGGCGCGCGGCTGCACCCGAGACACGATGCACAAGGCCCGACGGGTCGTTCGGGTATCCGCTCGTACGCATCGTGCCTGGCGGTGCACGTCGCCAAGCTGCCCTGCCAGGGCGCGGCCGGCGTCCGCCCCTGATCGCCACGTCGCACGTCGGCCGTCTGGCGACTCAGGCGCGGCGATCGCGATCGAACCAGCCGGCCAGCGACGCCACCAGCGTCGCGCTGCCGGCCCAGCCGACGAGCGCCTCGACGCCAGCGAGGCCGCGCATGAGCGCGGCAGCCGTGGCGCTGTCGGGGGCCGCAGCGGCACTCCAGCGCCAGGCGCGCTGCTGTCCCAGGTCGAGCAGCGGAACCAGTCGTTCGAGCGAGTAGCTCCAGGCATTGAACGGCGGCGCGGCGCCATCCACGGGCGCGAGCAGCCCTGCGGCTGCCGCCCAACCATAGGCCACCGCACAGCCGAAACCTGCCACGGCCATCCACCCCAGCAGCCGCCACGGTCGGTGCCCATAGCCGGCCACGCCGCCGAACAGGGCATGCCCCGCGCGGGCCAGCGGACGCAACGCGTCGGGCCACGCCGCGCCCACGCGCCCGGCGCGGCGGCGGTACGACTCGCGCCCGATGGCCACCTCGCGGGCCACGTCAGGGCGGCCCATGGCCCGCAGCACGCCGATGAGGTGGCGCCAGGGCTGCGGCCGCAGATCGGCGCCGGCGGCGTTCGGACGCTGGCGTTCGAGCCAGCCGACACGGAACCGCGAATCGACCGGTGCCGTGGCCGATAAGCGCTGGTATTCGAAACCGTCGAGCACGAGCTGTTCGTCCCAGGTCGAGTCGTCGTCGTCCAGCGTCGAGACGCGCACGTCCTCCAGTGACGCCGCGGCAATCGGCGCCGGCAGCCCGCGCAGGACCAGCGCGCCGCCGATCGACGCGCGGTCCAGCCGCAATGCGCTGGCGTCGTCGCTCCAGGTGGAGTCACCGGCCATGTCGAAGGTGGCTTCGCTGCAATCCACGCTGCCGCCCACCAGCGCGCGCACCGCGCGCACCGCGCCGGCGGCGGCGAACCCATCGCTGAGCAGCAGGTCGCCGCCGACCTGGATGCGGTCGAGGTTCAGCGCGTCGCGCCGCAATCCCTGGGGATCGACGTGGCCGGTCAGCCGGGCGCGGCGTGCGTCGAAATCGCCGTCCACGCGCGCACCGACCCAGCGCATCTCGCCGATGGCGTGCACGCCGTCGACCATGCGCACGTCGCCACGCACGTGGGCACCGTCGGCGACCAGCGGGCGCACGACCGAACGCGAGCCGGCGGGACGCACGGCCAGCCGTGCACGGGCCAGCAGCAGGTCGCCATGGATGCGTGCCGAGCGCAGGCGCACCTCCGAATGCACCACCGTGCCGGCGTCGAGCCGCAGGTCGCCGCGCAGTTCGCAGCGCTCGGCATGCAGGCCGGGCAGCTCGCAATCGCGCAGGCTCAGGTGCCCGGCCAGGCGCAGGCCGTCGAGTTCCAGCGGCTGGTCGAAGACGCAGCGATACAGCCAGATCGACGGCACCACGTCTGCACCCGCCAGGTCGAGCCGGCCGGTGATCCACGCACCCACCAGCTGCAGCGAACGCGAGGCGCCGCCGGCCGAGGACGTGGCACTGCGGGCGAGGAACGCGAGCAGCGAGGCCCGCACGCTGAACGCCGCGCTGGCCTGCGGCGGGCGCTGCAGGCTCACGCGCGCGATGTCGCCCCGCGCCAGCGAGCGCAGCAGCACCCGCTCGGCACGGCCGAAGGGCTCGAAATCGGCCAGCCGGCGCGGGCGGTGTGCGATACCTGCGGGGCCCTCGGCCTCAGGGGAGCGACCGGCCTGCTCGACGCGCGATGCGCGGAGCCTGGGATCGGCAGCCGGTGCCGCGGCCGCCGCCCGCTCGGGTGGACGCGCAGGCTGCTTCACGGGCATGGCCAGGGCTTCGCTCATCGACCCCATCGTGCAGGGCAGGCAGCGGTCGTCAACTCACTTCAGCGCCTTGAAGCGCAGCCGGTGCGGGCGCGCGCCCTCCTCGCCCAGGCGCTTGACCTTGTCGGCCTCGTACTCGTGGTAGTTGCCGTTGAAGAAGGTCCACTGCGAATCGCCCTCGGCAGCGAGGATGTGGGTGCAGATGCGGTCGAGGAACCAGCGGTCGTGGCTGATCACCATCGCGCTGCCGGCGAACTCGAGCAGCGCCTCTTCCAGCGCGCGCAGCGTCTCCACGTCGAGGTCGTTCGACGGCTCGTCGAGCATCAGCACGTTGCCGCCCTGGGCCAGCGTCTTGGCCAGGTGCAGGCGGCCACGCTCGCCGCCGGAGAGGTTGCCGACCCGCTTCTGCTGGTCGTTGCCCTTGAAGTTGAAGCGGCCGAGGTAGGCGCGGCTGGGCATGACGAACTGGCCGACGACGATGTTGTCGAGGCCACCCGACACGTCCTCCCACACGGTCTTGTCGGCGGCCAGGCTGTCGCGGCTCTGGTCGACGAACGCGACCTTCGCGGTCTGACCGATGTGCACTTCGCCGCTGTCGGGCTTCTCGACGCCCTGGACCATGCGGAAGATGGTCGACTTGCCCGCGCCGTTGGGACCGATGATGCCCACGATGGCACCGGCCGGCACCTTGAAGCTCAGGTTGTCGATCAGCAGGCGGTCGCCGAAGCTCTTGCTGACGCCCTTGAACTCGATCACGTCGTTGCCCAGCCGCTCGGCCACGGGGATGAAGATCTCGTTGGTCTCGTTGCGGCGCTGGTATTCGACGTCACTGAGCTCCTCGAAGCGGGCCAGGCGCGCCTTGCTCTTGGTCTGGCGCGCCTTGGCATTGCTGCGCACCCACTTGAGCTCCTCCTTCATCGCCTTGATGCGGGCGTCTTCCTTCTTCTGCTCGACCTCGAGTCGGCGTTCCTTCTGGTCGAGCCAATCGGAGTAGTTGCCCTTCCAGGGGATGCCCTGGCCGCGGTCGAGCTCGAGGATCCACTCGGCCGCGTTGTCGAGGAAGTAGCGGTCGTGGGTGATGGCCACCACCGTGCCCGGGAAACGCTGCAGGAAGTGCTCGAGCCACTCGACCGACTCGGCATCGAGGTGGTTGGTCGGCTCGTCGAGCAGCAGCATGTCGGGCTTGGACAGCAGCAGTCGGCACAACGCCACGCGGCGCTTCTCGCCGCCAGAGAGCACGCCGATCTTGACGTCCCACGGCGGCAGGCGCAGGGCGTCCGCGGCGATCTCGAGCTGGTGCTCGGTGTTCTCGCTGCCGGCCGCGGCGATGATCGCCTCCAGATCGGCCTGCTCGGCGGCGAGCTGGTCGAAGTCGGCGTCGGGCTCGGCGTAGGCGGCATAGACCTCGTCGAGCCGCTGCTTGGCCGCCAGCACTCCGCCGATGCCCTGCTCGACGGCTTCGCGGACCGTCTGTTCACGGTTGAGTTCGGGCTCCTGCGGCAGATAGCCGATCTTCAGCCCGGGCATGGGCACGGCCTCGCCCTCGATCTCCTTGTCCAAGCCGGCCATGATCTTCAGCAACGTGGACTTGCCCGAGCCGTTCAGGCCGAGCACGCCGATCTTGGCGCCGGGGAAGAACGACAGGCTGATGTCCTTCAGGATCTGCCGCTTCGGCGGCACGATCTTGCCGACGCGGTTCATGGTGAAGACATACTGCGCCATGGCTACAAGGCCCTCCACGAACGAAGTGAGGGGAGGGCGCCGAAGGCGGGCCGTGGACTTGCTGAGACTTTCTGGGCCATGGACGTGCGGTGAGACGAAGACGCGGGCTGGATGCCTGCAACACGATATTGTCGCCGCAACGCCGTCGCCCCCTGGGCGTGTCCGCGTGCGTGCGGCGCCGTCACCCCGCCGGCAACGCCTTGCGGCGAAACCTGCTACGGTGGGCTCCATGCCGCCGCTGTTGAGCCTGTTCGCCTTCGCCAACCTCGTCATCGGCAGCGGCGCCTTCGTGGTCAGCAGCCTGGTGACCCCGATGGCCGCAGACCTGGGCACCAGCGTGGCCGGTGCCGGTCAGGCGATGACGGCGTATGCCCTGTCCACAGCGGCGCTGGCGCCCGTCCTGCTCATCGCCACCGGGCGCTGGTCGCGTCGCAGCGCCTTGCTGGCGGCGCTGGCGCTCTTCGCCGGCGGCAACCTGGTCTGCGCGCTGGCACCCGACCTGGCCACGCTGCTGGCGGGCCGCGTGCTGATGGGCGTCGGTGCGGCGTTCACGCCGATCGCCGCCGGCATCGCCATTGCGCTCAGCGAACCGGCCCGGCGCGGCCAGGCGCTGGCCTACGTGTTCCTGGGCATGAGCCTGAGTTATGTGGTCGGCATTCCACTGGGCGCGTGGCTCGGTTTGGCCTGGGGATGGCGCTGGACGGTGGGCGCGGCGGGTGGGGTGGCGATCGGGGTCCTGGGGCTCGTCGCGTGGCGGGTACCGCGCGACGTGAAGGCACCTGGCGCCAGCTTCGCCGGGCTCGGCGTGCTGCTTTCGCAGCCCGGCGTGACCTGGCCGCTGGTGATGACGCTGCTGTACTTCACGGCCATCTTCAGCGTGTTCAGCTTCATCGGCCCGGTCCTGCAGGCGCTCAACGAGACCACGGCGAACAGGCTGGCGATCACGCTGGCCCTGTTCGGCGTGGCCGGCGCGGTCGGCACGGTGGTCGGCGGCTGGGCCAACGACCGCTTCGGCACCCGGCGCACGTTGATCGTTCAGCTGGGCGTGTTGGCCGCGATGCTGGCCGCCGTGCCCTTGACCACGGGCGTCTACCCGCTGACGCTGGCCGCGCTGCTCGTCTGGGGCATGGCCGGTTTCGGCATGATGGCGCCACAGCAGTCCCGACTGGCCGATGCGGCGGGCGCGCAGGCGCCGCTGGCGCTGTCGCTCAACACGTCCATGCTGTACGGGGGCACGGCCATCGGCGCGGTCGTGGGGGGCTTGGCCAGTCCGGTGCTGGGTTTCGCCCGCATCGCCTGGGCGGGCCTGCCGTTCGCGCTGGCCGCACTGGCGGTCTTGATCCTGACGCGGCCGACCTCAACTACGATGCGGTCCGCAAAGGAGGACGCATGAGCACCACCACTCACATCACCACCGTCGAAGCCGACACGTCACTCGTACGCCTGACGCATGTGCTCTACGCGCTGCACGCCGCGGGCTTGGCCCTCGGCGCCTTCGGCGCGGCCAGCGTGGTGGGGTCGTTCCTGTTCGGCTGGCCGTCGATCATCGCGGTGATCGTCAACTACGTGAAGCGCGGCGACGTGCGCGGCACCTGGCTGGAGTCGCATTTCACCTGGCAGATCCGCACGTTCTGGTTCGCCTTGCTGTGGGCCGTCGTGATCGGGCTCGTCGGCCTGCCCTTCACCATCGTCATCATCGGCTTCGGCATCTGGGCGCTCGGGCTGTTCGTGCTCGGCGTGTGGGCGGTGTACCGCATCGCACGCGGCTGGCTGCGGCTGAAGGACCACCAGCCGATGCCCGCGGCCTGAGCCCCGGCCGCGCGGTTACACTGCGGGCTGTGCCGCGGCGTCCAGTCACCGCGGCGCAGTCGTTTTCCGACTCCCCTTCACACCCGCGCCTTCCGACTGGTGCGCCGCTCTTGGCGACAGCAGGCTGCGAACCCCCGGGGCCCGACGGCCCCGCATGAAATCCCGATGAAGTTCACCGATCTCGGCCTGGCCGAGCCGATCCTGCGCGCCGTGCGCGAACAGGGCTACGACACCCCCACCCCGATCCAGGCGCAAGCCATCCCCGCCGTGCTCAAAGGCGGCGACCTCATGGCCGGCGCGCAGACCGGCACCGGCAAGACCGCCGGCTTCACGCTGCCGATGCTGCAGCGCCTGTCGCAGTCCAAGCCGCTGCGCGATGCCAGGGGTCGCATCGCCATTCGCGCCCTCATCCTCACGCCCACGCGCGAACTCGCCGCACAGGTCGAGGAAAGCGTGCGCACCTACGGCAAGCACCTGCCGCTCGCGAGCATGGTGATGTTCGGCGGCGTGGGCATGCAGCCGCAGGTGGAGCGGCTGCGCAAGGGTGTGGACATCCTCGTGGCCACGCCCGGGCGGCTGCTCGACCACCATCAGCAAGGCACGCTGGACCTGTCGCAGGTGCAGATCTTCGTGCTCGACGAAGCCGATCGCATGCTCGACATGGGCTTCATCCACGACATCAAGAGGGTGCTGGCCATCCTGCCGGCGAAGAAGCAGAGCCTGCTGTTCTCGGCCACGTTCAGCGACGAGATCAAGGACCTGGCCGACCGCCTGTTGAACCAGCCCGCGCTTATCGAGGTGGCGCGCCGCAACGCCGCCGCCGACACCATCGCGCAGAAGATCCATCCCGTGGGCCGCGACCGGAAGAAGGAGCTGCTCGCGCACCTGATCCGCCAGGGCGACTGGCACCAGGTGCTCGTGTTCACGCGCATGAAGCACGGCGCCAACCGGCTGGCCGAGTACCTGAACAAGGAAGGCATCGGCGCGATGGCCATCCACGGCAACAAGAGCCAGAGCGCGCGTACCAAGGCGCTCGCCGACTTCAAGAGCGGCGCGTTGCCCGTCCTGGTGGCCACCGACATCGCGGCGCGCGGCATCGACATCGACCAGCTGCCGCACGTCGTCAACTTCGAGCTGCCCAACGTGCCCGAGGACTACGTGCACCGCATCGGCCGCACCGGCCGGGCCGGGGCCACGGGCGAGGCCATCTCGCTGGCCTGCGTGGACGAGGAGATCTTCCTGCGCGACATCGAGAAGCTCATCAAGCGTGCGATCCCGCGCGAGGTGGTGCCCGGTTTCGAGCCCCCGCCCGGCGAGAAGGCCGAGCCCATCGTGCTCGGCCGCATGACCATCGGCGTGGGCGCCGGCCGCGGCGGGCGCGGCCCGGCACGATCCGCCTCGGGTCGCCCCAGCGGGCCGCGTCCGGCGGGCCATGCACCATCGTCCGGCGCCCGCTCGGGCAGCACACGTGCGCCGAACGCCCCACGCGCGGGCAGTGGACCGGGCCAGGCACACCGCCCCGGCGGCGGCCACCACGGCAGTGGGCGGCCCGGCTCGGGCGGCCGCAGCGGCGGACGGGGGAGCTGAAGCCCACGTCCCGCCTGTGCGCGCTGGTGCGGACCTTGGGGTGCGAGCCAGGTGGACGACGCGGCGGCACCTCTGAATCGGTGCGCCGCACAATGCGGCCATGCCCTCACCTGCCTCTCGCGCGCCACCGCGGCGCATCGCCCTGGCCGGGGCCAGCGGCCTGGTCGGCCGCGCCCTGCTGGCCCAGGCGCTGAAGGCCGCGTCACAGGACCGGCTGCATCTGGTGGTGCGACGCTTCATCGAAGGCATCGCCGAGTCGCCGCGGGTGACGCAGCAGCCGGTGGACTTCGCGGCCCTGCCCGCACTGCCGCCGCTTCACGAGGCCTGGTGCGCGCTGGGGACGACCATCCGGCAGGCGGGTTCAGAGGCCGCGTTTCGGGCGGTGGACTTCGACGCCGTGCTGGCCTTCGCGCGCGCCGTACAGCAAGCGGGTGCCTCGCGCTTCACGGTCGTGTCGGCCCTCGGCGCCGACCCCGGATCGCGCGTGTTCTACAACCGCGTCAAGGGCGAAATGGAGCAGGCGCTCGCCGGCCTGGGGTTCGCGACGTTGGTGATCGCGCGGCCCTCGCTGCTCATCGGTGACCGCGCGGCCCTGGGCCAGCCGTCGCGCCTGGGCGAACGCCTCGCCCAGGCGGTGTCCGCACCGCTGGCACGGCTGATCCCGGCGCGCGTGCGGCCGATCAAGGCCGAGACGGTGGCGCGTGGCATGCTCGCGGCCATGCGCCAGCCCGGCACGGGCGTGCGCATCCTCGAATCGGCCGAACTGCAGGCCCTCGGAACCTGAGCATGCGCATCACCTTTCTCGGCGCCGCCGATACCGTCACCGGGTCCCGCCATCTGGTGGAGACGGGCAGCGAACGCATCCTGCTCGACGCCGGCCTGTTCCAGGGGTTCAAGGTCCACCGCGAGCGCAACTGGGCGGCGCCCGACGAACGGCTGCGGCACCTGGACGCCGCGGTGCTCAGCCACGCCCACCTTGACCACAGCGGCTGGCTGCCCCTGCTGGTGCGCCAGGGCTTCAGGGGCCCGATCTACGCCAGCGAGGCCACGCGCGACCTCGCCGAGGTGCTGCTGCTCGACAGCGCGGCGCTGCAGGAGGAAGACGCCCGGCGCGCCAACCGCCAGGGCTATTCGCGCCACGAGAAGGCCCTGCCGCTGTACACGGTGGCCGATGCCAAGCGGGCGATCGCACGCATCGTGCCGATCGCCGCCGGACGGGCGCTGGCGATCGGCTCGACGCGCATCGAGCTCACACCCGTGGGCCACCTGCTGGGCGCGTGCAGCGTGCGGCTGGCCGCGCGCGGGGACGCGACGGTCGTGTTCTCGGGCGACGTCGGTCGCAGCGGCGACCTGCTGATGCCGCCGCCCAAGCCGCCGGGCGATGCGGACGTGATGCTGGTCGAGTCCACCTACGGCAATCGCACGCATCCCTCCGAAGATGTCGAGGAACGTCTGGGCGCGCTGATCCGCGAGGCGGTGGGGCGCGGCGGCTCGGTGCTGCTGCCGTCGTTTGCCGTCGGGCGGGCGCAGGCCCTGCTGCTGGTGCTGCAACGGCTGCGCGCCAAGGGGTTGGTGCCGCGCAAGCTGCCGCTGTTCCTCGACAGCCCGATGGCCATCGAAGCGACGCAGCTGTACCAGCGCCACCGCCGCCTGCTGCGCATCAAACCGGCCGAGGTGGCGTCGCTGACCGACGACGTGCATCTGGTCGCGCGCGCCGCCGATTCGATGCGGCTGGCGCGTCGCCACTACCCCGCGGTGATCATCTCCGCCAGCGGCATGGCCACCGGCGGGCGGGTGCTGCACCACCTCAAGGTGATGGCGCCCGACCCGCGACATCTGATCGTGTTCCCGGGATTCCAGGTCGGCGGCACGCGGGGCGCGCACCTGGTCGCGGGCGCACCGTCGGTGAAGATCCACGGCGAGTACGTCACGGTGCGCGCCCAGGTGACCCACGTCGAAGGCTTCTCGGGCCACGCCGATGCGGACGAACTGATCGGATGGCTCGGCCACCAGCGCCGCGCACCGCGTCACACCTTTGTCGTGCACGGCGAGCCCGATGCGTCGGACGCGCTGCGCCTGCGCATCCAGGACGAACTGGGCTGGCCGTCGGTGCACGTGCCGCAGCACGGGCAATCGTTCACGGTCTGACCGGGCAGCGCCACCATGTCGATCGACGATCGCGACGCCCCGGACCGCGCAGCACCCAGCGCGGCGGCCGGCAACGGCGGCACGCTGATGCTGGGCACCATGAACCTGCTCAACCTGGCCCGTGTGGGGCGGCGCTTCTACGTCAACCAGGACCCGTTCGACGAGGCCGAATACCAGCGCAAGACCGGCTGGCTGGGCCGCCAGGTGCAGCGGCTGAACGCCGACCTGCTCGCCGTGCAGGAGGTGTGGGACGAGAGCGCGCTGAAGGACGTGGTGCGCGCCTCGGGCCTGCGCTATCGGCAGGTGCTTGCGCCCGGCGTGGAGTCGGGTGCGCACACGCTGCGCACGCCGCGCGTCGGGCTGGCGACGCGGCTGGACCTGCAGGGCGTGGACCTGATCGAGCGCTTCCCCGACGGGCACGCGGTGACGGTGCCCGAGATCGGACTGCACGAGGCCTTCGAGCGGCCGGTGCTGCACGCGCGGCTGCGACTGCGCAACGGGGCGTTGCTGCACGCCTTGGTGGTGCACCTGAAGTCCAAGCGCCCCAAGCTGCTGCGCGACGCGCAGGACAACCCCCTGGAGGATGCCGACGACCCGCGCGTGCAGGCGCGTGCGTCGCTGCGTGCGCTCGTCATGCGCGCGGCCGAGGCGGCGGCGTTGCGCGACATCGTCGTGCGGCTGCTCGACGGCACGCGCGATCCGCTGGTGCTGATGGGCGACCTCAACGACGGCCCGCAGGCGGCCACGACGCAGATGATCGCCGCCACCCACGCCATCGCCTGGGACCGCGAGGCGCGTGACACCGCCCTGTTCCACGCCTACGACGTGCAGACCGCCAGCGCCGTGCGCCGTGACGTCGGCTATTCGCACCTGTACCAGGGTCTGCCCGACACGCTCGACCAGATCTGGGTGTCGGAGGAGTTCGTCGCGGCGTCGAGGTTCGCCATCGGCGACGTGGTGCGCGTCGAGCACTTCAACGACCACCTCAACGAGGGCCGCGACCGCACCCGCTCCGACCACGGCTTCGTGCGCGCGCTGTTGCGGCTGCGCTAACGGCGCCGCAGCAGTCGTTGCAGGACGTTCGTGACGGGCTGCACGGCACCGCCGGCTTTCAGGGGGTGCGCTTGCATCTTGTCGCGATCCGTCACCACCCCGTCACCGCACGCACGGCGGCCCGGCTGTAACTTGCGGCCATCGCCCACACACGACGGGGAACATGATGAATCCGCTGACTTGGCACCGCTGCAACCTGCGCACCGCCTGGCAGGGCCAGGACATCGTGGTATACCGCGACGCGGTGCAGATCGATCGCATCCGGTCCGAAGAGATCGAGCGTGTCGTGCTCGTGCACCGGGGGGACGGGCACATCCCGGGCGATCTTCAGATGGTGCTGTTCGTGCTCGCC
>Ga0114939_10003560_pt1 | contig 10834 bp, 8 predicted proteins | sample AshMeaCrysSpring_FD_87196 | JGI IMG/M metagenome (GOLD analysis project Ga0114939, IMG submission 87196) | Groundwater microbial communities from Big Spring, Nevada to study Microbial Dark Matter (Phase II) - Ash Meadows Crystal Spring | ecosystem: Environmental > Aquatic > Deep subsurface >... | reverse complement strand
TTCCTGCCCGGCATCCACCAGGAGCACGGCGGCATCATCAAGCACGGCGCCAAGCTGATCTTCGCCTTCTGCGAGGCGACCGTGCCGCGCATCACCCTCATCACCCGCAAGGCCTACGGCGGGGCCTACATCGTTATGAACTCCAAGCACATCCGCGGCGACGTCAACCTGGCCTACCCCACGGCCGAGATTGCCGTCATGGGCGCCGAGGGTGCGGTCAACATCATCCGCCGCGCCGAAATCGAAGCCGCCGCCGATCCTGCCGCCGAGCGCCGCCGCCTGATCGCCGACTACCAGGAGAAGTTCTCCAACCCCTATCGCGCGGCGGAGCTGGGCTACATCGACGAGGTGATCGACCCGGCCGACACGCGCCCCAAGCTCATCCAGGCGCTGCGCATGCTGAAGACCAAGCGGGACACCAACCCGCCCAAGAAGCACGCCAACATTCCCCTGTAGACCAAGGAGCCGGAGAGATGACCTGGGAATATATCGGCGATCTGATCCTGAGCATCCTCTATACCCAAACCGGTGTGCCGAACCTCGAGGTCAAGCAGTTGATCATGCTGGCGATTTCCGGGCTCTTCATCTATCTGGCCGTGGGCAAAAAATTCGAGCCGCTCCTGCTGCTGCCGATCGGCTTCGGGATTTTTCTCGTCAATTTTCCGCTGGTGCCCCTCATGGGCTACACCGAGCACGGGACTCCGGAACTCATCCGCGCCTTCTACAAGTACGGCGTGGAGTGGGAGATCATTCCCTGCGTCATTTTCCTGGGGCTGGGCGCCATGACGGACTTCGGACCGCTGATCGCCAACCCCAAGACCCTGATCATCGGCGCCGGCGCCCAGCTTGGAGTGTTCGTCACCTACATCGGGGTCTTGTTTTTCGGCTTTACCCTCAAGGAGGCCGCATCGGTCGGGATCATCGGCGGGGCGGACGGGCCGACCACCATCTACCTCACCACCAAGCTCGCCCCGCACCTGCTGGGGGCCAATGCACTCGCGGCCTATTCCTACATGGCCATGGTGCCCCTCATCCAGCCGCCCATCATGAAGCTTCTCACCACCCGCTACCAGCGTAAGATCCGGATGCGCCAGCTGCGGGAGGTCTCCACCCGGGAGAAGCTGTTCTTCCCTCTGATCGCATCCGTTCTCATCATCCTGCTGGTGCCGGCGGTGGCGCCGCTCATGGGCATGTTCATGTTCGGCAACTTCATGCGCGAATCCCTCGTGGTGAAGCGTCTTTCCGAAACGGCCCAGAACGCCCTCATGAACATCGTCACCATTTTTCTGGGGCTCTCCGTGGGGGCCACCATGCAGGCGGAGGTGTTCCTCAATTGGAAGCCGCTGCTGATCTTCGGGTTCGGGCTGATCGACTTCGTGATCTGCACCGCCGGCGGCATCCTGACCGTGCACGTCATGAACCTGTTCCTGAAGGACAAGATCAATCCCCTGATCGGCTCGGCCGGGGTCTCCGCGGTGCCCATGTCGGCGAGAGTATCGCACAACATGGGTATCCAGGAGGACCCGAACAACTGGCTGCTCATGCACGCCATGGGCCCGAATCTCGCCGGCGTCATCGGTTCGGCCGCGGCCGCCGGCATGTTCATCGCCATGTTTCAATAGGAGGCGTCCATGAAGACAAAGTCCTCCCGTCCGAACCACACCGTCCGGACGATCGGCCTCATGGTCGGCCTCTGGTGCGGGCTGGCGATCGCGAATGCCGGCTGGGCGGCCTTCGGCGATGACCTCGAAAAACCCAAACCCGAATTCACCCGCCAGGAAGAGCGGATGGCGGCCAAGCTCATTCCCCGCGGGAAGAGCTCCAGCGTCCTGATCGAGTTCCAGGCGGCCGGCGGCAGACTCCTCGGCATAGAAGGCGTGGACTTCGACCCGGCCGGCCAAAGAGGCATGGACGCCAAGGATTTCCGTTCGGACCTCTTTGCCGTGACCGCCGGCGGGATCTCTCCGGGCGGCGAGGTCAAGCTGTCCCTGTCTTCCAACTACTTCACCCAGGCCACTGAGTTGTGGGTTCTCAATCGTGCGTCGAAGACTCCCTGGCTCCCGGCCGGGGCCGAGAGCATCGAGCGCCCGGACCGGGTGCAGGAACTCGTCGTCGCGGTCAAAGACGGCGGCCCCTTGGACAGCGATGGGGCGAGCAACGGCGAGATCGTGCTGATCGTCGGGCCCAAAGATTCCTTCTGGGGCTATGCCCTCGGCACCCTATTTATAAGGTTTTTCGGGGTTTTTCTCGTGCTTGGTGTGCTCCAGGCGGGAATGCTTCTGGCAGGCCAGGTTTTTCAAGCGTTGGACCGGCGAAAAGAGACCCCGAAATTCGCCGCAGTCCGCACAACAGCCCTGGGAGAAGAGCCCGAGAAGGTTTCTGAAGGCATCGAAGCGGAGGCGGCAACAGCCATAGGTGTGGCGCTGCACCTGCACCTTGCGGCCCTGCGGGCAGAGGCCGCTATGAATCTGGAGCCATCCGACGCCTCTTCCTGGGCGCGGCAGGGGCGCACTCAGATCATGCGCGACCGCCTGCTGACCCACGACCGTGCCGGGCGCAAGTAGAGTCAGAAACATAATAACCACCTGATAGGAAGCGGCCATGGGATACAAGATATCTGTCGGCGGCAAAAAATTCGATGTGGAAATCGGCCCGATCGTCGACGGGCAGGCCCGGGTCTCGGTAAACAACCAAGTCTACGACGTAATGGTGGACAACTTCATGGAAGTGGCTGCAGGGATTCCGCTGCAGTACGCCGCAGAGGCGCCGGCCGTTCCGGTGAAGTCGGCCCGCTCGGCGGTGTCGCTGCTGAAACCGGCCCAGGCGTCATTTATCGCCGGAGACGACGCCCTGACCGCCCCCATCCCCGGCCTTATTATGGAGGTGCGCGTGAAGGTGGGGGACCGGGTTTCCGCCGGTCAGATCGTCGCCGTCATGGAAGCCATGAAGATGGAAAACAACCTGAACGCCCAGAAGGACGGCATCGTCAGCGAGATCCGGGTTCAGAAAGGCACCGAGGTCTCCACCGGCGACGTGATCATGCTCATCCAGTGAGCCTCTTTTTAACTGACGCTCGTCAATTACGCCGATCACATCCGGGTGATCCCCGGAAAAGCGGCATGCAGGATGCGGAAGCTTCGTGCAAAGCTGTTTTGTGTTGACTTGGAAGAAGAATTTCTACATATATCAATTTGTTCCATTCGGCTCGAACTGAAAGACGCATTGCATTTCCGACATTCACCACCAAGGAGGGGAAAGATGAAGAAAAAGCTGCTGGTCGTTCTGCTGGTTTCGTCCATGGCGGCGGTTCTTTGCACGTACCCCGCTTCAACGGTTATGGCGGCGAAGAAATTCGTCTCCATTGCTTCGGGCTGGGTGGTAGGGGTTTACTATCCCCTGGCGGGTGCGATTTCCAACATCGCCCACAAGAACCTGCCCGACATCAAGATCACCGTGGAGTCCTCCGGCGCATCGGTGGCCAATGCCAAGCTGATCGCCGCCGGCGACGCCGACATGGCCATCCTGCAGAACGACATCTCTTTCTATGCGCTGCAGGGCGTCAAGCCCATGTTCGAAAAGCCCGTGGCGAACATCCGCGGCATCACCTCCCTTTACCAGGAGCACTGCCAGATCCAGGCGCGCAAGGACGCCAAGATCGCCTCCGTGACCGACCTCAAGGGCAGGCGCGTCTGCGTCGGCCCGCTGGGCAGCGGCACCGAGCAGAACGCCATGCAGATCCTGGAAGCCTACGGCATGAAGTTCGACGACTTCGCCAAGGTCGAGCGCCTGACGGCCACCGAGTCCTCGGACTACCTCAAAGACGGCCGCATTGACGCGGCGTTCTACTCCGTCGGCGTGGGCGCGGCCGGCCTGGTCGACACCGCCATGACCGTCGACTGCGTGATCGTGCCCGTCGACGGCGCCCAGCGCGATGCGCTCATGAAGAAATACCCCTTCTTCACCAAGGCCGTCGTTCCCAAGGGAGCTTACAAGGGCATCGAGCAGGACGTGCCCACGGTAGCGGTGATGGCGATCCTGGTGGCCCGGTCCGAAATGGAAGAAGCCATGGCCTACCAGATCACGAAAGTCATATTCGACAACCTCGCCGACATCGAGCGCGCGCATGCCAAGGGCAAGGAGTTGAAGCTCGAAACGGCCCTGACCGGCATGTCGATCCCGCTGCACCCGGGCGCCGAGAAATTCTTCAAGGAAAAGGGTATCGCGAAATAGCCGTCCATTCGACTTGAACTGTTTTCATTCTGCCCCGCCGGCTTGAAGCTGCGTCAGAGAGCGCGGATCGCTTCAGTCCACCGGCGGGGCAGTTGTGTCATGCCTAGACGAAACGCCATAACCGCTGCAGGCCTGGCAGGGGTGGTTCTGGCCGGTCTGCTGCTCTATCCGGTGCAGACGATCGAGGTGCGCAGCCGGCGGTCGGACAGAGTCGTTTTCCGGGAAAGGGTCTCACCGGGGGATCGCTTCACGTTTGCCTATTTCCACTCCATCGAGAAAATTCCCATTGAGGGAGTCTTCGCGGTGGAGGCCGACGGCGCGCTGCGGGTGGTGGAAACCCGATTTCCGTCCTACGCAGCGGGGCTCCCGTTCCAGGCGACGGGCAGGAGCGAAGACGGGAGATGGATGGTGGCGGCCGGAGGCCAGAAACTGCCGGAGTTCAGCTTCTACATTTCGCCGATCAACCGGCCGTCTTTGCGCATGGAAGCCAAATCACTGGACCTAAGGAACCTGATCGATTCGGGAGACGTCGTCGCCGTGGCCGTTCGACGCTATCCCTTTCTCCTGATGCGCTTGGGGCACAACTAGTTTTCAGGATGGAGCATGGAAGAGAAGATCGTTCGTGACGAAGCCCTGGTAAAAAAAGCCGAAGAATTGATCGAGAAGCAGGAATTCGGGGAGCGGCGCCTTAGCGGAGTTCCCTACAGGGCCACCTTTTTGCTGGCCATCGCATTCTCCTGTTTCCAGCTTTACACGGCTTTTTTCGGGGTGCTGACCTCGACCCTGCAGCGCTCCATCCATCTGACCTTCGCCATCACGCTGTGCTTTTTATTCTATCCTTTTTCGAAGAAGTCCAAGCGCAAGACCATCTCTTTCCTCGACTTCGTCCTGGCGCTGGCGGCGGGGGCGTCCGTCGTCTATGTCACCCTATTTTACGAGGACCTGGTCAAGCGGATCGGCGATCCGACCGGCCTGGATCTGGCCATGGGAGTTACGGCCATCCTGCTGGTCTTAGAGGCCTCGCGGCGGGCGGTGGGCTGGCCGCTGGTGATCATCACCGGGCTTTTCGTGATTTATGGCCTGTTCGGCCCCTACTTTCCTGGAATTCTCGCCCATCGCGGATACTCCTTCCGCCGCATCGTGGACCATCTCTACCTTACCAGCGAAGGCATCTTCGGGATTCCGTTATGGGTTTCCTCCACTTTCGTTTACGCCTTCGTGCTGTTCGGGGCGATATTCGAAAGGACCGGCGCCGGCGAGTTTCTGATGAAGCTCGCCATGTCCCTCGTCGGCCACACCCGCGGGGGGCCGGCCAAGGTGTCGGTCGTGGCGAGCGCCTTCATGGGCACCATCTCCGGCAGCGGGGTCGCCAACACCGCCACCATCGGCACGCTCACCATCCCCCTGATGAAGAAAGTCGGCTTCAAACCCGAGCTGGCCGGCGGCATCGACACCGCCGCCGGCGGCAACGGCCAGATCATGCCGCCCGTCATGGGGGCGGCGGCCTTCGTCATGGCCGAGTTCCTGGGCATCCCCTATCTGGATGTCTGCATCGCGGCGGCGCTTCCGGCGGTGATCGACCAGCTGGCCCTTCTGGGCGCCGTGCATCTGCTGGCCACCAAATATGGCTTCAAGGGCGTACCGCGGACCCAGCTGCCCCGATTCCTGTCAACCCTGGCGAGCGGCATGCATTTTCTCGTGCCGATTTTTGTTCTTCTGTATGCGCTCGTCATCCAGCGCCTGACGCCCCTCACCTCGGCGGCCATGGCCATCGGCGTGGCCAGCACCATTTTCCTGATCCGCGGGCTGTTGTTCAGTGTGGGAATCATCCGGACGGAGACGGCTGCCGCGCCGGCCGCCTCCGTTGAAAAATCATGGGAGCCAATGCGGGACAGCGTGCGCAAGATGATCGACGCCATGTTCAACGCGGGCCGCTCCATGGCGGCCATCGGCGTCACCTGCGCCTGCGCCGGCATGGTGGTAGGGATGGTTAGCCTGACGGGTGCCGGCCTCAACATGACCAACATCCTGGTCGAGATGTCTTTCGGCAATGTCTACCTCGCCATGGTGCTCACCATGGTCGCCTGCCTGGTTCTGGGCATGGGCGTGCCGACCACCCCAAACTACGTTATCATGGCCACCATCATGGCGCCGGCCCTGATCGCCATGAAGCCGGACACGCCGCTGATCGCCGCCCATCTGTTCGTTTTCTATTTCGGCATCCTCGCCGACGGCACCCCGCCGGTCTGTCTGGCGGCCTATGCGGCGGCCGGCATCGCCGACGCCGACCCTTTCAAGACCGGCATCGAGTCGTTTAAGCTGGACATGCGCACTTTTCTGCTGCCCTATATGTTCATCACGGCGCCGCAGATGCTCCTGATCGGCCTCGACCCGGGCATCCTGGGGGTGCTGGAAGCGAGCTGGATCTTCATCACCTCCTCTATCGGCATGTACGCGCTGGCGGCAGGCATGCAGGGCTTCCTCATCGACGACGACACGTGGTATGAGCGGATCATCCTGCTCGCCGTCGCCTTCTGCCTGGTGAAGCCCGGCCTTTACAGCGACCTGATCGGGCTGGCCGGTTTTGCCCTGATCTATTATTGGCAGAAGCGCCGGGTGGGCCTGCGGCTGGCCGTGGCAGCTTAACAGGTGCTTAGCCGAAAAACCGGTAATTTAAAATATTGACTTTAATAATTACCGGGTTAAAATTGATCCATGATTACTCGAACACTTTATAGCGAGCTGGCGGCGCACCTTGGCTGTAAAGAAATCTCGCTCCTTACCGGACCTCGCCAGTCAGGCAAGACCACCCTCATGCTTTTGCTCAAGGAGGAGCTTGATCGGAAGAAGGAGCCCACGCTTCTGCTGAACATGGATGTCGAGTGGGATCGACCGCACCTCGAATCTCAGGCAGCCTTGATCCGCAAGCTTGAACTGGAATTCGGAAAACGGCGAGGATTTGTCTTTATCGACGAGATTCAGCGCAAGGACGACGCTGGACGCTTTCTCAAGGGTCTCTTTGACCTGAATCTTGCGCACAAATTCGTGGTTTCTGGATCTGGAAGCATCGAGCTGAAGGAAAAAATCCACGAATCCCTCGTCGGCCGCAAGCGACTGTTCGAACTCGCCACGCTCACCTTTGACGAATTCGCCAATCACAAGACAGAGTACCGGTACAATGGCAGGCTGCCGGCCTATTTTGAGGTTGAGAAAGAGCGGGCTCACCAGCTGCTTATGGAGTATCTGAATTTCGGTGGATATCCTCGAATCGTTCTGGAACATGCGCAGCAGGAAAAAACCAGGTTGATCGACGAGATCTTCCGCAGCGTTATCGAACGCGATGTCGCCTACCTGCTCAAAGTCGAGAAAACCGAAGCCTTTGCGAACCTCATCAAGGTGCTCGCCGGGCAGGTCGGCTGCATGGTTAACTACAAGGAGCTTTCCTCGACTCTGGGCATATCTTTTGCCACGCTCAAGAAATACTGTTGGTACGCTCAAAAAATCTTCCTGTTGACCATGATCCCGCCGTTTTCACGCAACATCAGAAAGGAGATCTCACAATCGCCGATCGCCTATTTCTGGGACCTGGGCATGCGCAATTTCGCTCTGGGGATATTCGGAAAACTTGCTTCGCCTGCCGACTGCGGTTTCCTCTTTCAGAATCTTGTTTTTCTTATGTGGTCCGCCCGGAGCGCCTCCGGCGAAGCACGTATTCACCACTGGCGCACGACGGACAAGGCCGAAGTCGACTTCATTATTGAACGAGGCCGGACTGTCATCCCGGTGGAGGTCAAATTCAAGCATCTAAAAGCCATCGAAATACCGAGGTCGCTGGCCAGCTTTTGTCAGAAATACCAACCTCGGGATGCCTATATCGTCAACCTGGGATTCAGATCGGAAGCCAGCCTGAATCATACCAGGGTCCACTTCATTCCCTTCTGGGACCTTCTTGATGACCGCTTTTGCTGAGCAACGCTTGCCATGATTCACGGGTCCGCCAGCGCCGAGGGCACCCACGCGCGGCTCGATCGGCCGGGGTTCGCAACCGGCGCGCCGCTCGGCCGCACACGGTTGACGGTCAGCCGCGCCGGCTTCGGCTGCTACCGGGTGTCGGCCGGCGTCAATGAACATGCGCTGGCGCTGGAGCATGCCCTGGCCTCCGGCATCAACCTCGTCGACACCAGCGCCAACTATGCCGACGGCGGCTCCGAGGAGCTGGTCGGACAGGTGATCGAGCACCTGGTTGAAGCCGGGGACCTGAGGCGCAAGGCCGTGGTCGTGGTCTCGAAGGCGGGCTACCTCCAGGGCCGGAACTATGCGCTGAGCCAGGAGCGCAAGGGCCAGGGCCGCCCGTTTCCGGACCTGGTGCTTTACGGCGAGGGGCTGGAGCACTGCATTCACCCGGACTTCCTGCAGGACCAGCTGACCCGCAGCCTCGAGCGGCTGAAGCTGCAGACGCTGGATGTCTTTCTGCTGCACAATCCCGAGTACTACCTCGGCTGGGCGCTGAAAAACGGATTATCGGCCAAGGATGTCCAGGCCGAATACTACCGGAGGATCGAAAAGGCTTTCCGCCATCTCGAATTCGAGGTGGTCACGGGCCGGATCCGGTGGTACGGGATCAGCTCCAATACGTTTCCCGCGGCCTCGTCCGACCCGCAGTTCACCTGCCTCGAGCGGGTGTGGAGGATTGCAGAATCAATTTCGAAGGACCATCACTTCGGGGTCGTGCAGCTGCCCATGAACCTGTTTGAAACCGGAGCCGTGCTGACCCCCAACCAGCCATCGGGGCTGACCGTGCTGGAATATGCCCGGCAGAAGAACCTCGGCGTTCTGATCAACCGCCCTCTCAATGCCATAACAGGCGGCCGAATGATCCGTTTGGCTGAGGTGACGGAAGCGGGCGACGTCGCGCCGGAGGAGATTGAGCAGCGGACCGCCGACCTGGCTGAAACCGAGCAGGCGTTCGTGAGCCGGATTCTGCCGGAGCTTCATCTCGAGTCCGGTCTCGCATCGCGCATCCAGGCCCAGTTTCTGGCTGCCGATGCCCTGCGGCAGGTCTGGCGCACCTTATCCGGTTACGACCATTGGCGTGAAGTCCGTGACGGCTACCTTCTGCCGAGAATCCGCGGCGTATTGGAGTTTTTGGATGCACAGTCGGCCGGCGCCCGCGAGCTTTCCGCCTGGAAGGACGCCTACGCCGGCGCTCTCGATGCCGTTCTGAAATCGCTGAGCGGATTTTACGCTCAGGCGGCTGCCCGGAAAACGGCACAGATCAAATCCGCGCTCGCCGTTGCTGATCCGGAATGGGCCGGCGAGGTCTCCCTGAGCCGCCTCGCGGTCCGGTCTCTGCGCTCGACCGAAGGCATCTCTTGCGTGCTGGTGGGAATGCGGCGGCCGAATTATGTCGAGGACGTGCTGGCGGAGATCAAGACGCCGATCGAGCAGAAAAACCGGCAGGCCTCCTGGGCGAGGTTTGCTCAGCTCATTTGAAACCCTTCCTTTGATTCCACTGATTCCACGCTAACCCGATCCGCCTGCCGGCCAATCCGGTAGAGCAGCCCCGCGACGATGGCGGTGAAGGGCGCAACGGCGACAAGGCCGAAGCTGCCCACCAGGATGTTGAGAATTTCCGCGGCCACAAAGGGTGCGTTTAGAATGTTGGCAGCCGGCAGCCCCTTGGCCATGAAGAGCAGAAACATAGCGATGTGGCTGCTGGAATAGGCCAGGAGCAGGGTCGTGGTCATGGTGCCGACGACCGCCCGGCCGACCCGCAGGCCGGAGCGCACGTGCTCGAGAAGATCGATTCCCGGATGCTTGCGCTTGATCTCGTCCATGCTCGCGGCGATGTCCATGGCCAGGTCCATAACGGCACCCGAGGAGGCAATGAAGACGCTGGCGATGAAGATATCCGTCAAGCGCAGATTGTAATAGCCCGAGTACAGCAGTGTCTCCGCGAACGGCCGCACTGCTCCGTGCAGGTCAAAGGCGCGGGCGAACCAGACCGCTAGCCCGCAGGTGAGCAGCACCCCCAGCATGGAACCGGCAAAGGTGGCGATCCCCCGCCGGTTCAGGCCCCCTACCGAGAAGGTGATTACCGCAGTCAGCACGGCCACGATGGAAAGGCCGGTGGCAAGCGGCGGATACCCGCGCAGCAGCAGCGGGAAAAATAGCTTCCAGAGCACCATGGCCGTGAAGACAAAGGAGAGGGCGGCCTTAAGCCCCGTCACCCCGGCCACGGCGACCAGCAGGAGCCCGAAGAGGCCGATCAGCACGAGCTGCATCTTCAGACGGTAGTGGCCGCGGGCCATACCGTTTCCCGGCTTTCCGCTCCGGGCGTCGTATTCGACCAGTATCTCCTTCCCGGCCTCGTAGAACTCGTCGAACTCCATCTTGCCGGTCAGCATGTTGGTAATCGACAACTCCTGGCCCTGGTGCGGGCCGTCCAACAGCCGCACGGTGAGGAACTGAGCCTCGGTCTTGACGATCAAGTTGTTGCGGACATGGCTGTTGTCCACCGCGATAACCAAGCCGCGGGCGTGGATGCCAACCGGGGCCTTGGGAATGCCTGCCAGGTCCACAAAGGCGAGTCCGATGCAGACGG
>Ga0114939_10003559_pt1 | contig 10834 bp, 9 predicted proteins | sample AshMeaCrysSpring_FD_87196 | JGI IMG/M metagenome (GOLD analysis project Ga0114939, IMG submission 87196) | Groundwater microbial communities from Big Spring, Nevada to study Microbial Dark Matter (Phase II) - Ash Meadows Crystal Spring | ecosystem: Environmental > Aquatic > Deep subsurface >... | reverse complement strand
CCGAGCTGCCGCGCGGCGCGGTCGAGCATATCCGGCAGCCGGCCGGTCTGTTCGCCCAGGCGCGAGAACATCGCGATCAGCCCCGGAAAGCGTGACTTGGTGGACAGGGCCGACGCCAAGGGCGCACCTTCGCGCACCTGCACCAGCGCCTCGAGCGCGTCGGCGCGCATGGCGCGGTTGCCCAGGGTCTCGGCGGCGGCCTGCAAGGCCTTGAGGATGGGCACGCCGGCGCCGGCGAGCATGGCCAGGGTGCCCGAGAAGCGCGCGGCGTTGTAGCCCCGCGCCAGCCGCCCGACGAGCGGGGCGCGAAGCCAGGCAGCATCGAACTGGCGGCGAAAGGCCTCGTTGCGCAGCGCCAGAGCCAGGGCGACGCCGGCTGCCGCCAGCGCCAGCAGCACCAGCCAGCCCCATTGGCGCACGAAGTCGCTGATCGACATCATGACCACCGTGATCATCGGCAGCGCGCGCTTGGTGCTCGAGAACACCGAGGCCACCTGCGGCACGACGTAGGCGACGAGAAAGATCACGATCACTAATGCGATCAGCGAGACGATGGCCGGGTACAGCATCGCGCCCAACACCTTGCCGCGCAGGGCCTGGCGCTCCTCGAGGTCGTCGGCCAGCCGCTCGAGCACGCGACCGAGGGCGCCGCTTTGCTCACCGGCGGCCACGACGGCGCGGTACACCTCGTCGAACTCGCGCGGCGCGGCCGCCAGCGCGCGCGCGAACGGCGAGCCGGCATTGACCTCGGCGCGCAGGTGCGCGACGAGTTCGCGCTGGCGCGTGTCCTCGGCCTCGTCGGCCAGCGCCGTCAGCGCGCGCTCCAGGGGCAGCCCCGAGGCCACCAGGCCGGCCAGCTGGCGTGTCCACACCGCCAGCGACGTGGGCGAGAACACCCGCCGTTGCAACAGCGACACCAGCTGCAGCCCGCCGGCGCCGTCGCCCGAGGCCACCGGCGCGACCTGCAGCGGAACCAGTTCGCGCGCTCGCAGTTGCGAGCGCGCAGCCTTGGCGTTGTCGGCCTCGAGCAGGCCGGTGGAGATCTTGCCGCGCGCGTCGACGGCTTCGTAGCGGTAGGCGGGCATGGTGCTTCAGCGGCCTCTCGGCCTGCCCATGGCCGGCGCGCGGCGCGGCCGGTACCCTTGTACGGCCCCACGGCCGACCCGACCGTCCGTGCAAAGACCGTCCCGACGAGCGGGGGCGCAGCCGATGATCATTCGCGCGTCACGCGCAGCACCTCTTCGGCCGAGGTGATGCCTTCGCGCACCAGCCGCTCGCCGTCCTCGCGCATCGAGCGCAGGCCGGCCGCCTCGGCGGCGACGAACAACTGGCTCTCGGAGGCCCGGCCGTGGATCAGTGCGCGCACCTTGTCGTCGGCGATCATCAGCTCGTAGACCCCGGTGCGACCCTTGTAGCCGGTGCGGCCGCATTCGTCGCAGCCCACCGGGTGCCAGCGGCCGCGTTCGTCGGCGCGCTTGCAGTGCGGGCACAGCTTGCGCACCAGGCGCTGAGCCAGCACGCCCAGCAGCGAGCTCGACAGCAGAAACGGCTCGACGCCCATGTCGACCAGCCGGGTCACGGCGCTGGGCGCGTCGTTGGTGTGCAGCGTGGCCAGCACCAGGTGTCCGGTGAGCGAGGCCTGGATGGCGATCTGCGCCGTCTCGAAATCGCGGATCTCGCCGATCATGATCACGTCCGGGTCCTGGCGCAGGATGGCGCGCAGCGCCTTGGCGAACGTGAGGTCGATCTTCGGGTTGACCTGCGTCTGGCCGATGCCTGCGAGCTCGTACTCCACCGGGTCCTCCACCGTCAGCACGTTGGTGGTGGACGTGTCGATGCGGCCGAGCGACGCGTACAGCGTCGTCGTCTTGCCCGAGCCGGTGGGGCCGGTGACGAGCACGATGCCGTGCGGCTGCGCGATGAGGCGCTGATAGGCGCCGAGCACGTCGCCGCTCATGCCCAGCGCCTCGAGCGTGAATTTCGATTCGGTCTTGTCGAGCAGGCGCAGCACCGCGCGCTCGCCGTGCGCGCTGGGCAGCGTGGACACGCGCACGTCGATGGCACGTCCGCCGATGCGCAGGCTGATGCGGCCGTCCTGCGGCAGCCGCTTCTCGGCGATGTCGAGCTCGGCCATGATCTTGAGCCGGCTGATCAGTGCCGCGTGCAGCGCGCGGTTGGGCCGCACCACCTCGCGCAGCGTGCCGTCGACGCGAAAACGCACGGCCGAACTGCGTTCGTAGGGCTCGATGTGGATGTCGCTGGCACCGTCCTTGGCGGCCTGGGTCAGCAGCGCGTTGAGCATGCGGATGATCGGCGCGTCGTTGGCCGCTTCGAGCAGGTCCTCGACGGCGGGCAACTCCTGCATCATGCGCGTGAGGTCGACGGCGCTTTCCACCTCGCCGACCACTGCCGCGGCGCTCGACTCGCCGTGCGCGTAGGCCGCGGCGATGCGTTGCGCCAGTTCGTCGGCGTCGCTGCGCTCGACCGCGTCGACGCGAAACTGGCGCATCACCTCGGCCAGCGCCGACAAGGATGCCGTATCGGCGGCCCACAGCACGTGCTGGTCGCCGACGTCCTCGAGCAGCACCGTGTGCGCCTTGGCGAAGGCGTAGGGCAGGGCGTGGCGCGGGCCCATGATCGAGCGCTCCTCAGCGGGTCGGCAGCGGTTCGCGCTCGGGCGCCGCCGTCGCGGCCGGCGCCGAGGCCCCCGCGCCCGGCACGCCCGCCGGATACAGCGGCGGCACGGCGGGTGTGGAGGCGGCGCCTTCGGGGCGCTGAGCCGGCAGCACCGGCGCGTCGTTGATCGGCAGCACCACGCTGGGCGCCGGCTGCGAGCCCTGCTGGTTGGCGCGGATCATGTCGTAGCGGTCCAGGCTCAGCCGCGTGGCCGCGTCGCCGTCGCGCATGATGACGGGGCGCAGAAACACCATCAGGTTGGTGCGGTTCTTGGTGCGGTTCTCGCTGCGAAACAGGTTGCCCACGCCGGGGATGTCGCCCAGCAGCGGCACCTTCGAGTTGTTGTCGACGAAGCGGTCCTCGATCAGACCGCCCAGCACCAGGATGGACCCGTCGTCGACGACCACGGTCGACTCGATCGAACGCTTGTTCGTCGACGGGCCGGCGTTCGACGTGCCGGGCGCGACCTTGTCGCTCACGCTGGAGGCCTCCTGGAAGATCGTCATCCGCACCGTGCCGCCTTCGCCGATCTGCGGCTTGATGCGCAGCGTGATGCCCACGTCCTTGCGCTCGATGGTCTGGAACGGGTTGGTCGTGCCGGTACCGGTGTTGGTGAACTGCCCGGTGACGAAGGGCACGTTGCTGCCGACGATGATCTTGGCTTCCTCGTTGTCGAGCGTGATCAGGTTAGGCGTCGAGACGATGTTGGTGTTGGTCTGGCTCTGCAGGAAGCGCGCGATCGCCGCCAGCGCGTAGACGCCGCCGAAATTGCGCACCAGGCCGACGTTGAAGCCCTCGCCGAGGTTGACCGCGCCCGTGGCCGCGCCGACGTTGATGTCGATGATGTTGCCGCTGCCGCTGCCGAAATTGGTGCCCAGGCCGACCAGGTTCTTGTCCCCTTTGTTGCCCAGCAGGCCCTGCCACTGGAAGCCGAAGTCGGCGGCCTTGTCGCCCGAGACCTCGACGATCATGCTCTCGATGTAGACCTGTGCCCGGCGCGTGTCGAGCTGGTCGATCATCGCGCGCACCTGGCGGTACAGCGGCTCGGGCGCGGTGATGATGAGCGAGTTGGTCGACGGATCGGCCTGCACGAAGCCGCCGGTGGACGGCCCCGCGCCGGGCGTCACCGGGCTGAGCGCCTGTTGCGACAGGCCGCTGGCGCCTGCACCCGCCTGTGCGGCCGTGGGGCTGGTGGCCACGGGCGAGGCCGGCGTGGTCGTCGTGCCGGCACCACCACCCGCGCCAGAGCCGAATGCCGAACGCAGCACGGCGGCGAGCTTCACCGCGTCGGCGTTCTTCAGGTGCACGACCCAGATGTTGCCGGCGCCGGTGCCGCCGCTGGACGGCTGATCCAGCCGCGCCACCAGCGAGCGGATCGACGCCAGCTGCGCGACATTGGCCGCGCGCACCAGCAAGGCGTTGCTGCGCGGCTCGACGATCACCGTCGGCGCCATCGCACCCGCCGCCACCGCCGGCGCCCCAGGGACGCCGGCCGGCGCGCCGGTGGCCCCGGCGAGCCGCTGCACCAGCGGCGCCACGTCGGCCGCCACCGCGTGCTGCAGCGTGATCACCTCGACGTCACCCGAGGCGGGCACGTCCATCGCGGCGATGATGCGCGCCAGCCGCTGCAGGTTGCTCGCGTAGTCAGTGATGACCAGCGAGTTGTTGCCGCTGCTCGCGTTGATGGTGTTGTTCGGGCTGATCAGCGGGCGCAGCACCGGCACCAGGTTGTTGGCGTTCTCGTGGTTGAGGCGGAAGATCTGCGTCAGGATCTGATCCCCGCCAACGCGCGCCGCATTGCCCACCGTCACCGATCCCGTCTGCAGCTTGGCATCGGCCTCCGGCACGACCTTGAGCAGGCCGGCGCTCTCGACCACGGTGAATCCCAGCCCGCGCAGGCCGGCGAGGTAGTTGTTGTAGGCCTGGCCCACCGACAGCGGCTGCTCGCTGTACAGACTCATGGTGCCCTTGACGCGGGGGTCGACGACGATCTGTCGGTTGATCATCGCGCCCATCGCGCGCGACACCGCTTCGATTTCGGCGTTGATGAAGTTCAGCGTCACCTGTGCCGCGCCGCGCCGCGCCGAGCGCGACTTGGCCGCCGCTGACGCAGGGGGGCCAGATGTCGCGCCGGCATCGCCCTTCTCGCTCGATTGCGCCCAGGCGAAGGGGAGTGCAATCCCCAGCAAAGCGGCAGTGGCCAGCAAGGCTCGCACGGGTGATGCCGCGCTGAATCGCCGGCGCAAAGGCACCGGCCGGTCCAGACTTCGGGCCAAGAGTCGGTCGGTCATGGTCATCCGATCGAAATGACGGACCGCGCACCGCTGCGCCGCCCGATGATGTTCAGGAGATTGTTGAGCGCGGCTTCGTTTTCGGCGCTGGCGCTGGCCTCGCCTCGGAAACGCAAGCCGGTTGCACCGATCGAGCCGCTGCCCGTCAGCAGCAGGGCGCCGGACTGAGTTGTCAGCGTCAACGTGGAGGTACCCGGCGCGGCCGGATCGCCGGCCACCGTCAGCCTGTAGGTGCCCAGGGGTTCGATCGTGGCCAGCCGCGACGACACGCCCACCAGGTCGATGTCGGCGCGTCCGCTGACGATCCAGCGCCCGCTGACCCATTCCAATGTCAGGCCGGGCGTCGACAGGCGCAGGTCGCCGCTGAGGTGCATCGTGTTCCACGGTGTCCCCAGCCCAGCCAGCCATGCCGCCGGCCAGCGGCCCATTGCCGCAGCCGGTGGAAGTTCGGTCGATGGCGTGACGCGCCAGGCCATGCGGCCGAGCCCCGGGCTCAACGCGACCGAGACGGGCGCCGCGAGGCAGCACGGTTGTGTCAGGCGCAGGCGCGGACCCAGGCCTTGCCAGCCCACCTGCCAGTTCAGGCGGCCTGGCAGCGTCGCCGCGTCGCGGCTGCCCTCGCCGCCCGTGACCACAACGACGCCGCTGCCGTTCCAGACGGTTCCACGCGCCTCGGCCAGCAGCACACGGCCGTGGGTGCCTGAGGACACCGCGCTGGCCAGCCAACTGGCCGGCGCAAAGGCGACGAGGCCAATCACGGCCCCCACTGCGGCGCCCCAGATGGCCCAGCGGCGCGTCGCCATGCGCGAGCGCTGCCATGCCACCTCGGCATAGGTCGATTCGCCGAACCCCGTCACCGTGGCCGGGAAACGCGCTACCGCGGCTGGATGACTGCCCCTCGAGGGCCAACGCAGGCTGGCCATCAAGCGCCCCCTGCGGATCCGGCCAGGGTCAGCACGACCGTGCCATTCAGCCCCTGGGGACTGCGCGACAACTGGGCTTCGACGATGCGCGCGCGCGCACCGCTGCGCGCCTCGGACAGCCATTGCCGCAGGCCGTCGCCGGTCACGCCGGTCAGGGTCAGCGTGGCGCGGTCACCGACCACCGACAGGCGCGCCTTGGCGCCGAGGCGTTCGGTGGCGGCCTTCAAGGCCGCCGAGGACTGGGACGCAGAGATGGGCGCCGTGGCGCGAAGCTCTCGCGCTTCGGCGGACAGGGACTGCATGCGCTGCAACTGCGTATCCATCCGGTCGAGCTGGGCCGGCGCCGCGCGCACGACACGCCAAGCGGGTGCAATGGCCAACCACCACACCAGCAGCAGCCCGACCGCAACCGCAGCGACTCCCAGCGCAGTGCGCTCACGGTCCGACAGGACCTTCCAGCGGGCCTTGGCCTGCAGGCGCAGCGGCGTCAAGGCCGAGGCAGGGCCGACGGCGTTCATGCACCACTCCCCGTCGTCGCCCGACTGAGGGTCAGGCTGCTGCCGCTAGCCTCGACGCGCCAGCCTTCGGCGTGCAGGCGCGCTGTGAACTGTTGCACCTCGTCGGGGCTCCAGCCCGAGGTGGCCACGGTCAGGCGACCGGGTTCGTAGCGCAGGTTCTCGACGGCGCCGCGCTGCGCCGGCCACGCGACCGCGGCGGCCTCGAGCAGCGGTTCGAGGTCGGCGTCTGCGGCCCGGCCGGCCGCCGCGCGCAATGCGTCGGTCTCTCGCTGCATCTGCAAGGGTGCGTCGAGCACCGCACGCACCTGCGGGAAGGTCGAGCGCAGCACCGTCGTCATGGCTTCACGCTTGGACTCGACGGTGGCCTGCTGTCGCCAGGCCCACAGATTAAGGCCGAGTAAGTGGGCCAGAGCCAGTGCGCCCAACCCGAAGCGAACCGGGCGCCAAGCCGGACTGCGAAACCGCCGCCACGCGTCGGCAAGCCTGCGCCAGCCCTTGTGGCGCGGCGCCAGGTCAAACTGGCGCAGGTTCCACAGCGACCGGGAGGCCACGAGGGCCCTTTCGGTCGGCCGCATCACCACCACCGGGGCGCCAAGCCAGCGCTCGGCCGGCGCGGCTACGGCCGGCGTGGCGCTCCAGCGCCCGGCCGCCCGGGCGGCATCGGGCAGCACGGCGCGTGCCAAAGTGCCCTTGGTCGGGAGGGTGATCACGCCCTCCGCATGGGCCCAGGTGAAGACCATGTCACCCTGTGGCGAATCGCTGGAACGTTCGCAGAAATGGCCGCTCGGCGGTTCGTCGGGCCAAGACGAGGGGACGACTCGGTCGACGAACACGCGAGCCTTTTCCAGTGCCGCCAGTTCGGCGTCCAGCCACGCCTTGTCGATGGCGGCCACCCACCCAGTCTGACCGGCTGACAGCTGCGGCGCCAGCGCCAGATGCACCGCGGCGTCGTCTTCGAGGAGCTGCTCCTCGAGCACGCCGCCCAGGGCCGCCCGCAGCCGGTTGCCTGACACCCGCGGCAGCTTGATGCGATGCCAGCTGACGTCGGCATCTTCGACCACGGCGACCACCGTATCAGCCCGCGGCAGCCGATTGGCGTAGGCACGGCCCTCGGTACGTACGGCGAGGCCGTCGTCGCTGAGCACGAACGCGTAGTCCGTCACTCCGCGTGCAGTCCCGCCCGAAACGCCTGCCGAATCGGGCAGGGGCTCGCGCGAGCGAGCTGGCAGCAAGATGATGAGCGTCGGCATGGTCGAATCGAGACTACCCGCATTGTGCCGGCTGAACAACGCCGCACTTGGCGGGGGCGTGGCGGCCCGTCCCACGCAGGTCGAACCCCCTCATCACTTCAGTTCTCCGACTCCGGCGACGCGCTCACGCCACAGGGCGATGACTTCGACGCCGCGGCGCTCCACCAGGGAGCGCTCCTCGAGGGAGCGTTCATGGAAACGTAGGCGCCCACTTACAACAAAGTAGCGCGAGGCAACGCCAACTCGTTGCGGATCGAGCGCCACGCTCGGCGGCAGCAACGCCTGCACGGCAGCGAGGGCCTTGAAGGGGCTGCGCTGACGCTCCTGGACCACGCGCTGGGCGGAGGCGAGGTCCAGGCCATCGACCACCGCGGCGATCACCTCGCGCTCGGCGGTGTTGAGGTTCAGCGGTGCACGTGCCGGCAGCAGTGTTACGAATCGACGCAACTTGGCCAGCGAGTCGGGGTCGACGCCGAGCCAGGTCAGCTGATCGAGCGTCTGCGGGTTCAGCGGCGTCTCGCCGCCGGGGCGCGGCGACTGGGCGTCGCGCAGGCCCGCAGCGATGCGTTGGGCGACCGCCGGCGGCACTTCGGCCACCTCGCACAGGCGCTCGAGGGCGCGCAGGTCCGGCGCCGAGATCTCGGTGCGATTGACCAGGTTGCGCAGGTTGTAGCGCGCCTGGGCGTCCTCGATGCGGCCGGAGAGGAACGCGTCGGGGGCGTCGTCGGTGTTATCGCGATCGGCGGCCAGGAAGGTCGACAGTCGCGCCTCGGCCAGCGGCACGGCCCAGGGTTCACCCAGATGATCGGGGCCGCCATTGCGCGCGTCTTCGCGCAGGATCAGGCGGGACCAGTCCAGCGCGCCCTGCAGGATCCAGGCCGACTGCGCCCGAGCACGCTCGGCCGTCTCGACCTGCACGGCGCGCCACTGCTGCCACACGGTGGCACCGGCCATCGCGGCGACCATGGTGACGATCACCATGGCCATCAGCAGCGCCGCGCCGCGCTGCGCGCTGGGCGCCTGGAAGCAGCCCGGGGCGCTCACCGGGGCACCTGCGGACTGCGCCCTGCGGTGTTCGCCCTGGGGACGGCCCGGCGGGATCATGGCTGCTGCGGCGCGAGGGCGATGTCGCGCGTCAAGGTGGGGCCCGAGGGGTCGGCGCCAACGGTCAGTACGAGCCGCACGCCCTGCGGCACTTGCTGGCGCAGGGCGGCGAGCGCGGCCGTGCCTTCACCCTCTTCGACCGGCCGTGCGCTGGACTGCGCGTTGGACCACGCGTTGCCGCGGAAGTAGTACAGCTGCCAGGCCGAGGTGCCTTCGAGCATGCGCACCTGCTGCGGCTCGGTGCCGATGAGCTGCTGACTGGCGAACCAGCTCTCCTGCAGATCGCCCGCCGTCTTCACCACGGGGCCCGCCCAGCGCCACCAGCTGCCGTCGCGCAGGCTCCAGGCGACCACGCGCAGCCCGTCGTCGGCGCGCCGGGTCAGGCGCAGCGTCGTGCCCTGCAGCAGCAAGGCGGGCACGCTGCGCGCGTCCTGCAAGGTGGCCAGGTCCTGTTCCCATTGCCCCAGCACGGCGTTGAGCCGCACCGTGCGCTCGAGTTGCTGCTGACTGGCCGTTTGCGCGCGACCGATGCCGTCCAGACCCTGCCAAGCCATGGTCGCCATCACGGCCAGCACCGCTAGGGCGACCAGCACCTCGACCAGCGTGAAGCCGGCGCAGCGCCGCGCCGCGTCGGGCGGTCCACTTGGGCGATGTCGACCCGGGTGCGGCAGGCTCGAGTTGTGGCGAGGGTTGAACGTGCCGGCCATGCCTCAGTACCTCGGCAGCACCGTCGACAGGCGCAGCAGCGGGCGGTCCGCTTCGTCGAAGACGAGAGCGTCGGCACGCCGGAAGTTCGGGTTGGGGGTGGGGCGCACCTCCAGGCGGCCCTTGAGCGTGCGGCCGAGCTGCTCGCAGCTGAAGTCGCCGTCGCCCACGCTCGGAAACAGCCGGGCCAGCTTCAGCGCGGTGAGCTGGTTGTCGGCGCACCACTGCGCCAGGCTCACGTCGTTGAGCCGCTGGGCGTTGTCGGTCAGCGCGCCGGCCGCCTTGATACCCGCGCCCAGCGTGATGGCGACGATGGCCAGCGCGACCATCACCTCGATCAGCGTGAACCCGCCGCCGCGGCGGCGGGGCGTGCCGGGCACAGCGCGCGCGTCCATCAACGCGCCTCGTCCGATCGGCTGGATTCGATCGCGAACGGACCGAGGCCGTCGGTGGCCAGCACCACGCTGCGCCCGTCCAGTCGCAGCACGGCGCGCTGCGGGCCGATCATCGGCTCGGGGCCCAGGACCAGCGTGCGCGTGCCGATGACTTCGGCACTCGGGCCTTCGTCGAGCCAGCGGTTCGGGTAAGCCAGGCTCGGCGGCAGGCCGACGAAGCGGAAGTGCTCGCCCGGCTGCGCCGCGCGCGGGTCCCAGTGCACGGCCACCCCCGCCGCGCGCGATTCCTGGCGCGCCGCTTCGAGCAAGGCCACCAGCCGCTGCGCCTCTCGCTCCAGCCGCGCCGTGCCAGGGTCACGCAACGCCAGGCTGGCCACGCCGGAGGCGATGGCGATCAGCGCGACGACGATCAGCAGTTCGACCAGCGTGAACCCGTGCACCGGTGCTTCGGCGCAAGGCCGGCGCGCCCGGGAACCGCCGGGTCGCGCCCCGCGGTGTGTGCCCCTCGGGTGGCCCGGCAAGCCCACCACGCGCTACTGCCAGGAGCCGACGTCGGCGTCCTTGCCCTCGCCGCCGGGTTGGCCGTCGGCGCCCAGGCTGTAGACGTCGATCTCGCCCTTGACGCCCGGATTGACGAACTGGTACGGCCGCCCCCAGGGGTCGTTGGGCAGCTTCTCGAGGTAGGGCTTCCAGTTCGGCGGCGGCGTGCCCACGGTAGGCTTGCGCACCAGCGCTTCGAGGCCCTGTTCGGCGCTCGGGTAGCGCTGGTTGTCCAGGCGATACAGCTTGAGAGCCTGCATCAGGTTGTTCACGTCCGTGCGCGCCGCGGTCACGCGCGCGTCGTCGGCGCGGTCGAGCACGTTGGGCAAGATCAGCGCGGCCAGCACGCCGATGATGACCAGCACGACCATCAGCTCGATCAGGGTGAAGCCGCGCAAGCGCCGGGGCCGCTGCGCGACGCGGGCGAGGGGG
>Ga0114939_10003558_pt1 | contig 10836 bp, 8 predicted proteins | sample AshMeaCrysSpring_FD_87196 | JGI IMG/M metagenome (GOLD analysis project Ga0114939, IMG submission 87196) | Groundwater microbial communities from Big Spring, Nevada to study Microbial Dark Matter (Phase II) - Ash Meadows Crystal Spring | ecosystem: Environmental > Aquatic > Deep subsurface >... | reverse complement strand
CTTCCATGCAGTGGATCGCGAATCGGCATCAGCGCGCGGCGGCAGCGCGGGCCGCCGTCCACTCCCCCAGTTCGCCCAGCAGCGTGCCGATCGCCTGGCTGGCGGCTTCGGCCAGGCCGGCCGCGCCGCTGCGCGACACCGTGGCTTCGCGCTGGAAGGTGCGGCGCGCCAGCAGCCGGCGCTGCGTCCAGTCGATCAGCTCGGCGCTGACGCCCAGCACGACCCGGCCGGGCTCGGTGGACGCGTCGAGATACAGCTCGTCCAGGCGCAGCGACAGCAGCAGGTCGCCACGCAGGCCGGAGGTGCTGGCGGCCACGTCGCGGAAGCGGCCGGTGTGCAGCAGCCGCGATTCGGCCAGCGTCTGCAGCGACTGGGCCGGCCGCTCGCTCCAGTTGCCGAACTGGAAGTACGAGCGGCTGCTGCCGTCGCCGCTGAAGACCATGCGGTCGCTGTCGTACAGGCCCGGCGGCGCCGTCGCCGACACCAGCAGCACGCGGTCAATGGTCGCGCCGGGCAGCGGGGCGCCCGGCGCGCCGGCATCGCGCAGCAGGTAGAAGTCGCGACGCGGCGCGCTGCCCAGGCTGCAGGCGCCGAGCAGCGCCGCCGCGCCGAGCGCGGGCAGCCGGCACAGCAGGCGACGCCGTGCGGCATGCCGGGCGGCGTGTGCCATCAGCGTGACTCCCCGGGGCCGAGTTGTTGCGACCCGGGGCCGAGGATCGCGGCCTTCGGATCCTGCAGCCGGTCGAGCGCGCGCGCGATGCGCTCGGCGCTGCTGCGCAACTCGTGGGCGGTGGCGCGCAGCTCCAGCGTGCCGATGTCCAGCGCGGCGTCGCCGCGGCGCAGCGCGGCGCCGCCGTCGCGTTCCAGCGTCTGCAGGCTGCGCGACAGGTCGCGCTCGAGTGTGCGCGTGGCCTGCGTCAGCTCCTGCAGGGCCGCCCGGGCCTCCTTCAGCGTGCCGTCGGCCTCGCGCGCGACCGGCTCGGCGCTGTCGGCCAGGCGCTTGGCGGAGCGCGCGATCAGGTCCGCCGACTGGCGCACGGTGGCGATGCCGGCATCCAGGCCCGAGGCCGACTTGTCGAGCAGCGCCAGGCGCCGGTTCAGCCCGTCGGACAGGTCGCGCAGGTTGAGCAGCAGCTGGGCGAAGACCTTCTGGTTTTCGGGCCCCATCAGCTCGTTGACCTTGCGCAGCGCGGTGTCCGCCGACTCGGCCAGGCGGCTGGCGGAGTCGGTGATCTGGTCGATGCCCGACGTGCCTTCGGGGATGACCGGGTAGCGCTCGCCCTCGGCCACCTTCGTCAGCACCGGGCCGGGCACGCCCGGGGTGTCGAGCTTGATGCGCGCGATGCCGGTGAGCACGTTGCGGCTCACCGAGGCCTTGGTGTTCTGGCTCACCGGCGTCTCGCGCGCCACGCGGATCAGCACCTTGACGCGGTTGATGTTCTGCGGCTGGATCGAATACTGCTCGACGCGCCCGACGTTGACGCCGCGCATCGTCACGCTGGCGCCGACCTGCAGCCCCTCCAGCGACTGGCGCTCGAAGTAGATGGTGTAGAAACGGAAGTCCGAATCGCGCCCGGTGCTGCTGAGCCAGAGGAAGGCGAACACGGCCGCCGCCGCCAGTGCCAGCACGACCGCGCCGATCACGGTGTAGCGGGTGTCAGGCTCCATCGGCTTGGGCCTCTCGACCAGGGTCTGCGGCGTGGGGCACGGTGCGGCGCGAAGCGAAATACGATTCTATCCACGGGTCCTGCACCGCCATGACCTCGGCGGCCGTGCCGTCGGCCAGCACCTTGCCGCCGCCCAGCACGACGATGCGCTGCGCGATCGACAGCAGCGTGTCCAGGTCGTGCGTGACCATCAGCACCGTCAGGCCGAGGTCGCGGTTCAGGAAGGCGAGCAGCTGGTCGAAGGCGCGCGCGGTGATCGGATCCAGGCCCGAGGTCGGCTCGTCCAGGAACAGCACCTCCGGCTCCAGCGCCAGCGCGCGCGCCAGCGCCGCGCGCTTCTTCATGCCGCCGGACAGCTGTGCCGGCATCTTCGCGCCGACCTCGGCCGAAAGCCCGGCCAGCGTGAGCCGCAGGTTCACCAGCCGCGGCAGCAGGTGCGCCGGCGTGTCGGTGTGCTCGCGCAGCGGCGTGGCGACGTTGCCGGCCACGTCCAGCGAGCTGAACAGCGCCCCTTCCTGGAACATCATGCCGAAGCGCCTGCGCGTGGCGGCCAGTTCGGCCTCCGGCGCGTTCCACATGTCGGTGCCCAGCAGCCGCACCGTGCCGGCGTCGGGGCGCTGCAGGCCGAGGATCTCGCGCAGCAGCACCGACTTGCCGCTGCCGCTGCCGCCGATCAGCGCCACCAGCTCGCCGCGCCGCACCTGCAGGTCCAGCCCGTCGTGCACGGTCTGCGTGCCGAAGCGCGTGACCACGCCCCGCACGTCGATGACCGCGTCCGCGGCCGCCGGCGGGCGCTCCGCCTCGACGGTCGGGCTCATCGGGCGACCTCCGTGCCGACTGCAATCCGGTGTGAGCGCGTCGGAGCGGCCATGCGCGCTCTCACAGGTTCAGCTCCTGGAAGATCACGGCGAAGATCGCATCCAGCAGGATCACGGCGACGATGCCCTGCACCACGGTCGAGGTGGTGTTGATGCCGATGGAGCGCGTGTCGCGGCTGACCGACAGGCCCATGCGGCAGCCGATGATGGCGATGAACAGCGCGAACACCGGCGACTTGCCCAGGCCGATCAGGTAGTGGCGCGGCGCCAGCGCGACATGCAGCCGCTCCATGAAGGTCGCCGGGGTGATGTCCAGCGTCAGGTCGGACATGAGCATGGCGCCGGCAAGCCCGGCGACGTTGCCGACGAACACCAGCAGCGGCAGCGTCAGCACCAGCGCCAGCACCCGCGGCACCACCAGCACCTGCGGCGCCGACAGGCCGAGCGTGCGGATGGCGTCGATCTCCTCGGTCAGCTTCATCGTGCCCAGCTGCGCGGTGAAGGCCGCGCCGGAGCGGCCGGCCATGATCGTGGCCACGATCAGCGGCGAGAACTCGCGCGTCATGCCCAGCGCCACGCCGTCGACGACGAAGATGTTGGCGCCGTACTTCTCGGCCTGCAGGCCGAGCATGTAGGCCATGACCACGCCGATCAGGAAGGTGACCAGCGCCACCACCGGAATGGCGTTCACGCCCACCTGGCCGAGCTGCGCGAACAGCTCGTGCACGCGCAGCCGCGTCGGCCGCACCGCCACCTGCGCCAGCTCGAACAGCGTGCGGCCGAAGAATTCGACATGGCCCAGCAGCAGCGCCCCGAGATCGGCGGTGGCCTTGCCGAGCTGGCCCAGCAGGGGCAGCGGGCGCCGCCGGCGCTGCACGGCGGTGCCGGCGAAGCGGCCGCGCACCACCTCGACGATGCGCTCGTGCCGCGCATCGAAGTGCCGCAGTGTCAGCGCCTGCGGGTCGCCGCCGGCCTCGGCCAGCGTGTCCAGCAGCAGCAGGGCGGCCGCGGTGTCGATGGCCGTCAGCTGGCTGCCGTCGACGGCGGTGGGCACGGCATGCGAGGCGACGGCCTGCAGCGGTGCGCCCGGGCCGCAGAGCTGCCGCGACAGCTCGCTCAGGCCCGACAGGCGCCAGGCGCCTCCCAGGTGCAGCACCACCTGGCCGTCGTGCTCGTCGATCCAGCAGCTGCGTTGCGCGTCGGCCATCGGGAAAGGCTATCACGGGCCCGGCACGGCCCGGGGCCCCGCGCCGTTCAACGACAATGCCCGGCAAAGGGCACACAGGAGACGAGTTGATCACCGACCTGCAGAGCCTGCGGTCGCTGTACCCGGCACCGGGCGAGCGCGCCTTGCGCAAGCAGCTCGCGGCGCTGGACCGACACTGCGCGGCCTTCATCGGGCTGTCGCCCTTCGTCGTGCTCGCCACCGCCGATGCGGCCGGCCGGCAGGATGCCTCGCCGCGCGGCGGTGCGCCCGGCTTCGTCAGGCTGAACGGGCCGCGGCAGCTGTGGATCCCGGACGCGCCGGGCAACCATCGGCTCGACTCGCTGGCCAACATCGTCGCCACCGGCCGTGTCGGCCTGCTGTTCATGATCCCGGGCGTGGACGAGACGCTGCGCGTCAACGGTCGCGCGCGGCTGTGCGACGAGGCCGACCGGCTGGCGCCCTTCGCCGCCGACCCGCGCGTGCGCCTGGTCGTCGAAGTCGAGGTCGAAGAGGCCTACCTGCACTGCGCGAAGGCGCTGCTGCGTTCGCAGCTGTGGGCCGACGGCGCGCGCGTGCCGCGCTCGGTGCTGCCCACGATGGGGCAGATGATCAACGACCAGACCGGCGTCGAGGCGCCCGGCGAGAGCCAGGAACAGATGCTGGCGCGCTACGCCAAGGACCTGTAGCGCGCGATGGCTGCGCCCCCCGGTCCGGAGTCGAGCTACGCCTGGTGGCGGCTGATGGCATCGCTGGCGCTGATGACCTTCGGCGGCGCCGGCATGTACGCGGTGACGGTGGTGCTGCCGGCGGTGCAGGCCGACTTCGGCGTCGACCGCGCCGATGCCTCGCTGCCCTACACGCTGACGATGGTCGGCTTCGGCCTCGGCGGCATCCTGATGGGCCGGCTGGCCGACCGCTTCGGCGTGATGGTGCCGCTGATGCTGGGCGCGCTGGGCCTGGGGCTGGGCTTCATCGCGGCGGGTTACTCGGGCAGCCTGTGGAGCTTCTGCCTGGCGCAGGGGCTGCTGCTCGGCCTGCTGGGCACCTCGGCCACCTTCGCGCCGCTGGTCGCCGACACCTCGCTCTGGTTCGACCGCCGGCGCGGCATCGCGCTGGCCATCTGCATGAGCGGCAACTATGCCGCCGGCACCCTGTGGCCGCCGGTGATCCAGCACTTCACGCAAAGCGCCGGCTGGCGGACCACCTACATCGGCATCGGCATCTTCTGCCTGCTGACGATGCTGCCGCTGGCGCTGGTCTACCGGCGCCGCCCGCCGCTGCTGGCGGCGGTGCCGGTGGTGCCGGGCGGCGCCGCGGCCGCGGCCGGCCGGGCGGACGAGCGGCCGCTGGGCATGAGCCCGGCGGCGCTGCAGGCGCTGCTTAGCGTCGCCGGCGTGGCCTGCTGCGTGGCGATGGCCATGCCGCAGGTGCACATCGTCGCCTACTGCAGCGACCTCGGCATCGGCCCGGCGCGGGGCGCGCAGATGCTGTCGCTGATGCTGGGCATGGGCATCGTCAGCCGCCTCGCCTCGGGCTGGATCGCCGACCGCATCGGCGGCCTGCGCACGCTGCTGCTCGGCAGCTTCCTGCAGGGTGTGGCGTTGCTGATGTTCCTGTTCGCCGACGGCGTGGTGTCGCTGTACCTGGTGTCGGCGCTGTTCGGGCTGTTTCAGGGCGGCATCGTGCCCAGCTACCCGCTGGTGGTGCGCGAGTACTTCACGCCGACGCAGGCCGGCGCGCGCGTCGGCACGGTGCTGATGGCCACGCTGCTGGGCATGGCGCTGGGCGGCTGGATGTCGGGCGCGATCTTCGACTGGACCGGCTCGTACCGCGCCGCGTTCGTCAACGGCATCGCCTGGAACCTGCTCAACCTGGGCATCTGCGTGTTCCTGTTGATGCGCGCGCGCAAGCTGGGCCTGCGCTTCGGGCGCATGCGACCTGCCTGAGCCCTGCGCGACGGGCGGCCCGGCGCCGCGGCGCGCGGATCGCGGATGACCGCTTGTCCATGCGGGCATCGGGTCTGGCCTGGCAGGGGGGTGGCGCGGGAGTAGACTGGACAAAATCACAGCACCGCCGCAGCCGGGCTGCGGCGGCGTCAGAACCACCCGTCACGCCTCCATGAACACCATCCAGACCCCGCAGTCCACCGGCGCAGCCCCGGTCGCACCCGCAGCCCTGCCCGAGCAGCCGATCAGCCAGGAAGTGCTGATCGAGAAATACGCCAAGGGCGACGAACGCAGCATCGACGAGGTGCGGCTGCGCGTCGCGCGGGCGCTGGCCACGGTCGAGCCGCCCGCGCAGCGCGCGCAGTGGGAGGCGCGCTTCGTGCAGGCGCAGCAGCGCGGCTTCGTGCCGGCCGGACGCATCAATTCCGCCGCCGGCACCGACCTGACGGCCACGCTCATCAACTGCTTCGTGCAGCCGGTGGGCGATTCCATCGCGCAGGTGGAGGACGGCTTTCCCGGCATCTACACCGCGCTCACCGAGGCCGCGGAGACGATGCGCCGCGGCGGCGGCGTGGGTTACGACTTCTCGCGCATCCGGCCCAAGGGGGCCTGGGTCGGCAGCACGCGCAGCAGCGCGTCGGGCCCGATCAGCTACATGCGCGTCTTCGACCGCAGCTGCGAGACGGTGGAGTCCGCCGGCAGCCGGCGCGGCGCGCAGATGGGCGTGCTGCGCTGCGACCATCCCGACATCGAGCTCTTCATCCATGCCAAGGACGAAGGGGACCTGAAGAACTTCAACATCTCGGTGGGCGTGACCGATGTCTTCATGCGCGCGGTGCAGGACGACGGCGAGGTCGAGCTGGTGCACCGCGCCACGCCGGGCCCGGCGCAGAAGGCCGCGGGCGCCTACCAGCGCGGTGACGGCCTGTGGGTGTACCGCAAGGTGCGCGCGCGCGAGCTGTGGGACCAGATCATGCGCAGCACCTACGACCATGCCGAGCCCGGCGTGCTGTTCCTGGACCGCATCAACCAGGACAATAACCTGGGCTACTGCGAGACCATCAGTGCGACGAATCCTTGCGTGACAGCGGACAGCTGGGTCATGACCAGCGAAGGCGCGCGGCAGGTGGGCGACCTGGTGGGCGTGCCCTTCGACGCCATGGTCGATGGCCGGCCGCATCGCAGCCGGTCGGACGGTTTCTTCGTCACCGGGACCAAGGCGGTGCTGCGTTTGCGCACGCGTGAAGGCCATTCGCTGCGACTGACTGCCGACCACCGTGTGCGCAAGGTGGTGCGCCGCAGCCGCTATGCGTTGCACAGCGCCTGGTGCGAAGCCGGACAGCTGCAGCCCGGCGATGAAGTGGTGCTGCACGACCACCGACGCCTCGAAGGCTGGGAGGGCAGCAAGACCGCGGCGGACGGCTACCTTCTCGGGTTGCTGATCGGCGACGGACATTTGGGCGAACACGAGGCGGTGCTGTCGGTCTGGGCGCCGGAACTGCGTGTCGTAGGCAGCCATACCGGTGTTGCCGTGCACAGCGCCAGCGGCATCATGCAGGCGGTCAGCGAGGCCGTTGCATCGTTGTCGCACCGCGCTGATTTCCGTGGCTGGCAGCGGCCCGTCGCAGGCCGGGGCGAATGCCGGCTCGCGTCGGCGCCGCTGCGCGACCTGGCGTTCGAGCTCGGCGCGGCACCGGGCCGCATGACCATCACGCCGCAGATGGAAGCCGAATCCTCCGATTTCCATTGCGGGCTGCTGCGTGGCCTGTTCGATGCCGACGGCTCGGTGCAGGGCTTGCAGGACAAGGGAGTCGGCATCCGCCTCGCACAGTCGGACCCGTGCTTGCTCGAAGCCGCGCAGCGCATGCTGCTGCGTCTGGGCATCAACAGCACGATCTACCGGGAGCGCCATGCGGAAGCCCGCAAGCGCATGCCCGGCGGCAAGGGCGGCCAGCGCGAATATGCGCAGAAGGCGGTGCACGAACTGGTGATCAGCGGCGACAACCTGCGTGTGTATGCCGATCGCATCGGTTTCGCCGACACGGGCAAGGCCGCACGGCTGGAGGAACTGCTGGCGGCCTGTCAGCGCCGCCTCAACCGAGAGCGATTCGTGGCGACCGTCGAATCCGCCGAGCCCGATGGCGAAGCCGTCGTATACGACGCGACCATCGAGGACGTACACGCTTTTGACGCCAACGGCCTGATGGCCCACAACTGTGGTGAGCAGCCTTTACCGAGCTACGGCTGCTGCTGCCTGGGCAGCATCGACCTGACGCACTTCGTCTCGCGGCCCTTCGAGGACGACGCCGCCTTCGACGAGGCCGGTCTGATCGAGGTGGTGACTGTCGCCACGCGCATGCTCGACAACGTGCTCGACGCCACCGTCTGGCCGCTGCCGCAGCAGCAACAGGAGGCCATGCACAAGCGCCGAATCGGCCTGGGCTTCACCGGCCTGGGCGATGCGCTGGCCATGCTGAACCTGCACTACGACAGCGACGCCGCCCGTGAACGCGCGCGGCGCATCGCCGAAGTCATGCGCGACGCAGCCTATGCGGCTTCGGTGGAGCTGGCGCGCGAGCGCGGCGCCTTCCCGCTGTTCAATGCCGACCTCTACCTGAGCGCCGGCAACTTCGCCTCGCGCCTGCCCCAGGCGCTGAAGGACCGCATCCGCCAGCACGGGCTGCGCAACTCGCACCTGCTGTCGATCGCGCCCACCGGCACCATCAGCCTGGCCTTCGCCGACAACGCCAGCAACGGCATCGAGCCGGCCTTCAGCTGGAGCTACACGCGCAAGAAGCGCGAGAGCGACGGCAGCTTCAAGGAATTCGCGGTCGAGGACCACGCCTGGCGCCTGTACCGCCACCTGAAGGGCGCCGATGCGCCGTTGCCGGCCGCCTTCGTGTCGGCGCTGGAGCTGTCGGCGCGCGCCCATGCGGCCATGGTCGCGGCCGTGGCGCCCTACATCGACACCGCCATCAGCAAGACCGTCAACGTGCCCGAGGACTACCCCTATGCCGACTTCCAGGACCTGTACCTGACGGCCTGGCGGGCGGGGCTGAAGGGACTGGCCACCTACCGGCCCAACAAGGTGCTGGGCGCGGTGCTCAGCGTCGACGCGCCCAAGGCCGCGCTGCCCGAGCCACTGCGCACCGACGGCGCCAACCAGCGCTTGACGCTCGATCGCCTGCCCGCGCCGGTGCTGACCTCACTTCGATGGCCCAGCCGCCCCGACCTGGCGGCCGGCAACCCGGCCTGGAGCTTCATGATCCAGCACCCACATGGCGAGTTCGCGCTCTTCGTCGGCGAGCTGCCGGCCGAGGCCGGGCCCGACATGGGCCTGTTCGGCAAGACGCTGCCCTTCGAGGTGTGGGTCAACGGCGCCGAGCAGCCGCGCGGCCTGGCGGCGATGGCCAAGACGCTGTCGATGGACATGCGCGCCAACGACCCGCAGTGGCTCAAGCTCAAGCTCGACGCGCTGGCCACGGTGGCCGAGGAACGCGCCTTCGAGATGCCCTTCCCGCCGCATGGCGAGAAGCGGCTGTTCCCCGGCGTGGTGGCGGCCACCGCAGCGGTGATCCGCTGGCGCTGCGAACAGCTGGGCGCGCTGCAGGAAGGAGGCCACACGCCCGTGCTCGATGCGATGTTCAGCCGCGAGGAGCCGCGCACCACCGCCTCGGGCACGCTGGCCTGGGCGGTGGACGTGTCCAACCCGGCCACCGGCGAGGCCTTCACCGTCACGCTGAAGGAAGTGCAGTTGCCCTCGGGCGAAGGCGGTCTGATCACGCGGCCCTGCGCCTTGGGCTTCTCGGGCAACTACCCGCGCGCGCTGGACGGCCTGGCGCGGCTGCTGAGCCTGGACATGCGTGTCATCGACCCGGCCTGGATCGGCATGAAGCTGCGCAAGCTGCTTAACGTGGGCGAGCCGCTGGGCCACTTCATGGCCCCCGTGCCGGGCGAGCGCCGGCAGCAGGTCTGGCCGTCCACCGTGGCCTACGTGGCGCGGCTGATGATCCACCGCTACGCCATGCTCGGGGTGCTGGACGAGCAGGGCTTCCCGCTGCGCGAGATGGGCATACTGCAGGCGCCCAAGGCGCGCAAGGCCGAGGCCCGCGAAGCCATCGCGCCGATGGCCGGCGCGCCCTGTCCCGAATGCGGCAACGCCACGCTGATCCACAAGGACGGCTGCGACTTCTGCACCGCCTGCGGCTACGTCGGGGTCTGCGGCTGAGGCACCGACCCTGGCCCCGGCAGTTGACCGCTTCGATCCGCTGGCCACACCGCATGGACGCAGACATTCGCACTCACGAGCACCGTCACCTTGCGGGTGACAACGCTACGCCCGGTCTAGGCTGACCGTGGCGCGGCGGCGTCGGTGTGCGCAGCCGGTCCCGGGGATTCCCGGTCTGCCGGCCGCAGCGCTGCGCCGCCGGCCAGCGCCTGCAGGCAGGGCAGGCACAGGCAGCCGCTGAACTGCGCGCGCAGCTGCTGTTGCAGCGCCGCGCCGAGCGCGACACCGGTGCAGGCGCAGGGCCCGGCATCACCGATGCCGCAGTGGAAGGCGCCGCCGCAGCGCGGGCAGCGGTCGGCGGCCGCCGCGCTCATCCGCTGAACAGCGCCTCGTGCTGCTGGCGCAGCAGGTTCTTCTGCACCTTGCCCATCGCATTGCGCGGCAGGTCGGCCACCACGAACACCGCCTTCGGCACCTTGAAATTGGCGATCTTCGTCTTCAGCGCGGCGCCGATGGCCGCACCGTCCAGCACCGCGCCGGGCTTGGGCACCACCACCGCGACCACCGCCTCGCCGAAATCGGCATGGCGCACGCCGATCACCGCCGATTCGGCCACGCCGGGCAGCTCGTTGACGTAGCCCTCGATCTCGGCGGGGTAGACGTTGTAGCCGCCGCTGATGATCAGGTCCTTGCTGCGGCCGACGATGCTGACGTAGCCGTCGCTGCCGATCTTGCCGACGTCGCCGGTCTTGAACCACAGGTCGGTGGTGAAGTCCTCGGCCGTCTTCTCCGGCATGCGCCAGTAGCCCTTGAAGACGTTGGGCCCCTTGACCTCGATGTGGCCGATCTCGCCGGCAGGCAGCGGGTGGCCCTTGTCGTCGCGGATGCGCAGGCCCACGCCGGGCAGCGGGAAGCCCACCGTGCCGCCGCGGCGTTCGCCCTGGGCCGGGTCGTAGGGGTTGCTGGTCAG
>Ga0114939_10003557_pt1 | contig 10836 bp, 11 predicted proteins | sample AshMeaCrysSpring_FD_87196 | JGI IMG/M metagenome (GOLD analysis project Ga0114939, IMG submission 87196) | Groundwater microbial communities from Big Spring, Nevada to study Microbial Dark Matter (Phase II) - Ash Meadows Crystal Spring | ecosystem: Environmental > Aquatic > Deep subsurface >... | reverse complement strand
CGTCACGAGCTTCCAGTGCTCGACCTCGGCGGTGACCGCCTCGTCGGAGACGAGCGCCTGCAGGTCCTCGTCGAAGATCTCCGACTTCTTGTCGGCGAGGTCCTTGAACTTCTGGAACGCAACGTTCACCGCCTCCTCGCTGTCGAGCTCAATACCGATCTCCTTGAGGCGCTGCTTGAAGGCGTTGCGGCCGGAGAGCTTGCCGAGCACGATCTTGTTGGCGGTCCAGCCGACGTCCTCGGCCGTCATGATCTCGTAGGTCTGCCGTGCCTTGAGCACTCCGTCCTGGTGGATTCCCGAGGCATGGGCGAAGGCGTTGGCGCCGACGACCGCCTTGTTCGGCTGCACCACGAAGCCAGTGATCTGCGAGACCAGCCGCGACGTCGGCACGATCTGCCGGGTGTCGACGCGCGTTTCGAGGTCGAAGAAGTCATGCCGCGTCCTGACCGCCATGACCACCTCCTCGAGCGAGGTGTTGCCGGCGCGCTCGCCGAGGCCGTTGATCGTGCACTCGACCTGCCGGGCGCCGCCGATCTTCACGCCGGCGAGCGAGTTCGCCACCGCCATGCCCAGGTCGTTGTGGCAGTGCACTGACCAGACCGCCTTGCCCGAGGTGGGGATACTCTCTCGCAGGGTGCGGATGAACTGTCCGAAGAGCTCGGGCACCGCGTAGCCGACGGTGTCGGGGATGTTGATCGTCGTTGCGCCCTCAGCGATCACGGCCTCGAGCACTCGGCAGAGGAAGTCCGTGTCGGAACGGTAGCCGTCCTCGGGCGAGAACTCGACGTCGTCGCAATGCTTACGCGCGAAGCGCACCGCGAGCCTCGCCTGCTCGAGCACCTGCTCCGGGCTCATGCGCAGCTTCTTTTCCATGTGCAGGGCGCTCGTGGCGATGAAGGTGTGGATGCGCGCCTGCTTCGCGCCCTTCAGCGCCTCGACGCCGCGCGCGATGTCGCGGTCGTTGGCGCGGCAGAGCCCCGCTACGCGCGACTCGCGGACGGCGTTCGCGATCGCCCGGACCGCCTCGAAGTCGCCGTTCGAGGCCGCCGGAAACCCGGCCTCGATCACGTCGACGCGCAGGCGCTCGAGCTGCCGGGCGATGCGCAGCTTCTCCTCCTTGGTCATGGCGGCGCCGGGGCTCTGCTCGCCGTCGCGGAGCGTGGTGTCGAAGACGATGAGGCGGTCGGTCATGGGCTTCTCCCTCGAGGGGGTGTGGATCGGAGATACGCCGCTCCCGCGGGCCTCCTGGGCAGCCGCGTGGTCGGTAAGTCGGATTGTGGGGTGTGGGTGTGCTAGCGCGCGAGGCGCAGCAGCAGGCCGAGCCGCAGGCGCAGGCTCGTCAGGCGGAGGGTCGGCAAGTGGGGGACTCGCGACATGCCGGGGACTCTAATCGAAGCCGGACGGCTTTTCAACTGTGCGCCGGCTTGCAGCGCCGGCAGTCAGAACGGGCTGGTGCGGCGGTGCTTCCAGGCCCAGAGCACATAGCCCGAGATCGCATAGGCGCAGAAGAGCACGAACAGCACGGTCGGCGGGTCGATGGCGATGAAGACGATCCCGAGCACGATCAGCAGGACCACAGCGAACGGGACGCTCCGCCGCAGGTTGATGTCCTTGAAGCTGTAGAACGGGACGCTCGACACCATGGTGACGCCGGCGAACACGGTGAAGCCGAATGCCGTCCAGCGGATGGTCTCGACACGCTCGATGCGGAAGTCGTCGATGGTCCAGATGAGGCCGGCGACGAGCGCGGCGGCAGCGGGGCTCGGCAGCCCCTGGAAGAAGCGCTTGTCGACGATGCCTATGTTGGTGTTGAAGCGCGCCAGCCTGAGCGCCGCACCGGCGCAGTAGACGAACGCCGCGATCCAGCCCCAGCGCCCGAGCGAGCGCAGCGCCCACTCGTACATGACGAGCGCCGGGGCCGCGCCGAAGCTCACCATGTCGGAGAGGCTGTCGTACTGCTCGCCGAACTCGCTTTGCGTGCGCGTCAGGCGCGCAACGCGGCCGTCGAGGCCGTCGAGCACCATGGCCACGAAGATCGCCACCACCGAGTGCTCGAAGCGCTGGTTCATCGCCTGGACGATGGCGTAGAACCCCGCGAAGAGCGCCGCCGTGGTGAAGAGATTGGGGAGAAGGTAGATGCCGCGGCGGCGGATCGTGCCGCGGAGCAGGTTCCTGCGCGGGTTGCCGTACTCAGCCACGCAGCGACCCCTCCCCTGCCCTAGCCGAGCTCGGCGACGACCGTCTCGAGGAAGACGCTGCCGGCGCGGTACGGCCGGTCTTCGCGGGCGATGACGGGGTGCGGGTAGCCGGACATGCGAAGGAGGGAGAGCTTGCGAAGAACTCGAAGGATGACGGCAACCGCCGCTCGACGCGAAGGGCGCAACAGGGCGGCGCGTCCGCGCCGCCGGGTGACGGGAAGGCGCTCTAGTTCTTCGACTGGTCGACGAGGCGGTTCTTGCGGATCCACGGCATCATGTCGCGGAGCTTCGCGCCGACCTTCTCGATCTCGTGCTCGGCGGTGAGCCGGCGGCGCGAGAGCAGCGTCGGCGCGCCAGCGCGGTTCTCGAGGATGAAGCTCTTCGCGTACTCGCCGGTCTGGATGTTCGCGAGCGCCTCGCGCATCGCCTGCTTGGTCTCGGCGGTGATGATCTTCGGTCCGGTGACGTACTCGCCGTACTCGGCGTTGTTCGAGATGGAGTAATTCATGGTGCCGATGCCGCCCTCGTACATGAGGTCGACGATCAGCTTCAGCTCGTGCAGGCATTCGAAGTACGCCATCTCGGGCGCATACCCTGCCTCGACCAACGTCTCGAAGCCGGCCTTCACGAGCTCGACACAGCCGCCGCAGAGCACCGTCTGCTCGCCGAAGAGGTCGGTCTCGGTCTCCTCACGGAAGTCGGTCTCGATGATGCCCGCGCGGCCGCCGCCGATCGCCGCGGCGTAGGAGAGCGCGACGTCGCGCGCCTTGCCGGAAGGGTTCTGGTGCACGGCGACGAGCATCGGCACGCCACCGCCGCCCGCATACGTGGAGCGAACGGTGTGCCCCGGAGCCTTGGGGGCCACCATCCACACGTCGAGATCGGCACGCGGCTGCACCTGGCCGTAATGGACATTGAAGCCGTGCGCAAACGCGAGCGCGGCGCCCTTGCGGATGTTCGGCTCGACGTCGTTCTTGTAGACGCTCGCGATGTGCTCGTCGGGAAGCAGCATCATGACGACGTCGGCGCTCTTCACCGCCTCGTCGACCTCCTTCACCGCGAGCCCGGCGTTCTTCGCCTTGTCCCAGGAGGGGCCGCCCTTGCGCAGGCCCACGGTGACCTTGACGCCGGAGTCGTGCAGGTTGAGCGAGTGCGCGTGGCCCTGCGAGCCGTAGCCGATGATCGCGACCTGCTTGCCCTTGACGAGGGAGAGATCGGTGTCCTTGTCGTAGTAGACCTTCATGGGTTGTCCCTGTATTGCAGAGAGAGTGTCGCGGGGCCCTGCGCTGCGCTGGGCCCGGAAGGCTAGACGCGGAGAACGCGCTCGCCGCGCGCGATGCCGGAGGCGCCGGTGCGCACGGTCTCGAGGATCGCCGACTTGTCGAGCGCCTCGATGAACGCGTCGAGCTTCTCGCCGTTGCCGGTGAGCTCGATCGTGTAGGTGCCGTCGGTGACGTCGAGGATGCGGCCGCGGAAGATCTCCGCCATGCGCTTCATCTCCTCGCGCTCCTTGCCGGCGGCGCGCACCTTGATCAGCATGAGCTCGCGCTCGATGTGCGGCGCCTCCGAGAGATCCACGAGCTTCACCACGTCGATCAGCTTGTTCAGCTGCTTGGTGATCTGCTCGATCACGTCGTCCGACCCGGTGGTGACGATGGTCATGCGCGAAAGAGACGGGTCCTCGGTGGGCGCGACCGTGAGCGACTCGATGTTGTAGCCGCGCGCGGAGAACAGCCCCGCCACGCGCGACAGCGCGCCGGATTCGTTCTCGAGCAGGATGGAGATGATGTGGCGCATCGCCTTCGTCTCGTAGACGGGCAGCGCGTAGGGGCTCGGGGCGTTCATCAGAGCTCCTCCGAGAGGATCATCTCCGACAGACCCTTGCCGCCCGGGACCATCGGGAACACGTTTTCGCTCTGGTCGGTGAGGAAGTCGAGGAAGACGAGGTCGTTCTTGCGCGCGAAGGCCTCTCTGAGCGCACCCTCGACGTCGCCCGGCTTCTCGATGCGCATGCCGACATGCCCGAAGCTCTCGGCGAGCTTCACGAAGTCGGGCAGCGCGTCCATGTAGCTCTCCGAGTAGCGGTTGCCGTGGAAGAACTGCTGCCATTGCCGCACCATGCCCATGTAGCGGTTGTTGAGCAGCACGATCTTGAGCGGCAGCCGGTACTGTTTGCAGGTCGACAGCTCCTGGATGCACATGATGAAGCTCGCCTCGCCGGTGACGCACGCGACCGTCGCGCCCGGGTTGGCGAGCTGCGTGCCCATCGCGTACGGCAGGCCGACGCCCATCGTCCCGAGGCCGCCCGAGTTGATCCAGCGCCGCGGCTTGTCGAACTTGTAGAACTGCGCCGCCCACATCTGGTGCTGGCCGACGTCGGAGGTGATGAACGCGTCGCCCTTCGTGACCTCGTAGAGCTTCTCGACCACAAACTGCGGCTTGATGATCGGGCTCGCACGGTCGTACTTGAGGCAGTCGCGACCGCGCCAAAGCTCGATCTGTGCCCACCACGCCTCGAGCGCCTTGCGGTCGACGCGCCCCGTCTGCGCCTCGAGCTGCTTGTTGAGCTCGTCGAGGACGTCGGGCACGTGGCCGACGATCGGCACGTCGACGCGCACCCGCTTCGAGATCGACGACGGATCGACGTCGATGTGGATGATCTTGCGCGCCACCTGCCCGAAGTGCGTGGGGTTGCCGATGACACGGTCGTCGAAGCGTGCGCCCACGGCGAGCAGCACGTCGCAGTGCTGCATCGCCATGTTCGCCTCGTAGGTGCCGTGCATGCCGAGCATGCCGAGGAACTGGCGGTCGGTGGCGGGGAAGCCGCCGAGGCCCATCAGCGTGTTGGTGCAGGGGTAGCCGAGCGACTTCACCAGCTTGGTCACCTGGTCCGCCGCGTCGGAGAGGATCACGCCGCCGCCGGTGTAGACCATGGGCCGCTTCGCCTCGATGAGCAGTTGCACCGCCTTCTTGATCTGCCCGGGGTGTCCCTTGGTGACCGGGTTGTAGGAACGCATCGATACCGCGGGCGGGTAGTGGAAAGCGCACTTCGCGGTGGTGACGTCCTTCGGGATGTCGATGAGCACCGGGCCGGGACGCCCGGTGGCCGCGATCTGGAACGCCTTCTTGATCGTCGTAGCCAGTTCACGCACGTCCTTCACCAGGAAGTTGTGCTTCACGCACGGACGCGTGATGCCGACCGCATCCACCTCCTGGAAGGCGTCCTGGCCGATCGCGTGCGTCGGCACCTGCCCGGACAGGATCACCATGGGGACCGAGTCCATGTAGGCGGTGGCGATGCCGGTCACGGCGTTCGTCACGCCGGGGCCCGAGGTGACGAGGCACACGCCGACCCGCTGGCTCGCGCGCGAGTACGCGTCGGCGGCGTGCGCGGCCGCCTGCTCGTGGCGGACGAGGACGTGGCGCACCTTGTCCTGCTTGAAGATCTCGTCGTAGATGAAGAGGACCGCCCCGCCCGGATAACCGAAGACGTAGTCGACGCCCTCTTCCTGGAGGCACTTGACGACGATCTCCGCGCCGGAGAGTTCGCGCGTGTCGCCAGAGATCTCGGTGCCGCTCACTTTCATTTCGTTGCCCCGCAAAAGATCTTTGAAATTCTTGGCGAAACGTAGGAGAGTAAGGCCCCGGAGGGCGACGGGTCAAGGGCCGGAATGGTGCCCCGGGCCCGGGGTGGCGTTTTGCTAACATTCGCGGCCGCTCGGCAGGTGCGGCACCCGTCCCCCCGACCCGGCGAACCGGCTCGAGCACCCTGCGGCGCCGGTGGCGGCGGACGCCGCCCGCACGGCCTTCGCCCACCCCGAGGATCTGGTCTGGCCACCCGCGCCGAGCTTTCCGAGTTTCTCGCCGCCGCCGAGCGGCGCGCCTTCAAGCAGGCGCGCTTCGCGGTCCGCAACGAAGAGTCCGCGCTCGACATCGTCCAGGATTCGATGTTGCGTCTCGCCGAGCGCTACGGCGACCGCCCACCCGAGGAGCTGCCGCTCCTCTTCCAGCGGATCCTGCAGAATGCCATCCGCGACCATTTTCGGCGCTCCAAGGTCCGCTCGCTCTGGACCACGCTCGTCTCGGCGCTCACTCCGGGTCGCGACGATGCGGACGAGGACCCGCTCGACACGCTCCTGCCCGCCTCGTCGGAGGGCGCTCCGCAGGGTCCTGCCGAGCTCGCCGAGCGCAGCCAAGTGCTTGAAGCGATTGAGTCCGAGATCGCGCGCTTGCCGGCGCGTCAACGCGAAGCGTTCCTTTTGCGTTACTGGGAGGAACTCGACGTTGCGGAGACGGCATCCGTCATGGGATGCTCCGAGGGCAGCGTGAAAACGCATTGCTCGCGCGCGACGCATGCGCTCGCTGCCGCCCTGAAGGCGCGAGGGATCGAGGTATGAACGAAGAGTATTTCGCCCGTCACATCAAGGAGCGCCTGGACGACAGCCTAGAGCTCGGACCGGCGGCTGCCGAGCGGCTTCGCGCTGCCCGCGAACGCGCCCTCGCCCGTCATCGCGGGCCCGGCGCGGCACGCCTGGTCATGGGCGGTGGCGCCGCCACGCTCGGCAGCGGCTCGCACGGCAGCCTGCACGTCCTCACGCGCATCATCCTGCCGGCAGCGATCGTGCTGGCGGCACTCTTCGGCTTCAACGAGTGGCAGCAGCAGCAGCGCGAGGCGCTCCTTTCGGTCGACCCGGCAACGGCAGAGGCGGCTGACGAGGACGCCTCCGTGCTCAAGAGCGACCTGCCTCTGGATGCCTACCTCGACAAGGGATTTCGCGCATGGCTTCAATCGCCCCCGGACGACTCGGGGAACAGCCCGAGCGAGGCGCCGTCCGGCGAGCCAGCCGAGGCTTCGTCCGCCGACGCGTCGTCGCCGGCGCAGCAGCAGTAACGCTCGGCCTCGCCCTCTGGGCGGCGGCCCTGGCCCCGGTGCCGGCGCGCGCCGACGACGACTCCGGACCGACCTGGATTCAGCTCAAGCCCGACCAGCAGCGCGTGCTCGCGCCGCTGCACGACGACTGGTCGAACCTCGACGGGACGCGCAAGCGCAAGTGGATCGCCATCGCGAACCGCTATCCGCAGCTCTCGGCCGACGAACAGTCGCGCGTACAGCGGCGGATGAAGGAGTGGGCGTCGCTCACACCGGAGCAGCGCGCGAACGCGCGCGACTTCTATCGGGACCTGGAGAAGCTCACGCCCGAGGAGAAGCAGACGGTGCGGGAGAAGTGGGAGGCGTATCAGCAGCTGCCGGAGGACAAGCGCCGGCAGTTCGCCACCTCGGCGGCCGGCGCCCCTGAAGCAGGCCCGCTCGCGCCGGTGGATTCGGCGGCGTCCGCGCCGAAATGAGGGCGACCGCCGGGCGGCCCGCGGCGCGGGCGCCGGCAACGCTGCGTCGCCGCTTCGCGGCGATGGTCTACGAGCTGCTCATCGTCGTCGCCATCGCGTTCCTGGTCGGTCTCGTCTTCGTCCTCGCGTACGCGGCCGTGACCGGGACCACGGGCACGCTTCGCATCCGTGGTCCCGCACGGCTCCTGCTCCAGCTCAGCGTCCTCGCGGCGCTCGGCGCCTACTTCGTCTGGTTCTGGCGGCTCGGACGGACGCTACCGATGAAGACCTGGGAACTGCAGCTGCAAGACCGCGGGGGCGGGCAGGTCACCACCGGCACCGCGTTGGCGCGGTTCCTGGTCGCGGCGGCGGTATTCGTGCCGTTGCTCGTCGGCGTACTCGAACTGCGCCGGGATCGCAGCGCCCTGCTCGGTTGGGCGGCCCTCGTGCCGTGCGTGCTTGCCGTGGGCTGGAGCCTCATCGACCGCGATCGCCAGACGCTCTGGGACCGCATTGCGGGCACGCGCCTCGTACACGCCCCCTCCCCGCGCGCGGCTCCGGGCGACTGACACCTCGAGGCCCGAGGAGGTGACACCCCGCCCGGCCGAGCCTCGGCCGGCGCGGCGTACGTGCCCGGTGCAACTCTAGAGATGCGCGTCGTCGCTTCAGCGGCGCTCCACCCACCACAGCATCGCCACCGCCCCGCCGAGGAACAGCGCGCTCGGTAGCAGCGCCGACAGGTACGGGGGCCAGGTCTGCAGCACGCCAAGGTGCGAAGCGAGCGTGTTGACGCCGTGGAACACGACGCCGAGAAGCACGCCGGCGAAGAGCTTCACGCCAATGTTGCCGGCGCGCGTCTGCAGATAGGCGAACGGCAGCGCGAGCATGATCATCACCAGCGACGAGAACGGATAAATGATCTTGTGCCACAGCGCGATCTGGTAGCGCTGGCCCTGCTGCCGGTTCTTCTTCAGGTACTGCGTGTAGCGGAAGAGGTCGTACGCAGACATCTTCGTCGGGTCGATGGTGAGCACGCGCAGCAGCTCCGGCGTGATCACCGTCTTCCAATCGACCGCCGGGACCTTCACCACCTCGGCGCCGGCGCCGTCGAAGCGCGTCTCGGTGACCTCCGTGAGGCGCCAGACGTTGTCGCCCACGTACGTGCCCAGCGCCGCGTCGCTGATCTTGCGCAGTCGGTAGTCGGGCGCGAAGTCGTACATCCGTACCGATGCGATCGACGAGTCGGTGCGCACCAGGCCGATGTTGATGACGCGCGACTCGGCTTTCAGCCACACGCCGGAGCGCAGCTCCTGGCCCACCGTGAAGCCACCCATCGCGGCGATGCGGTTGCGCTGCGCGGCGGCCTCGGCCCAGGGCGTCACCAGCTCGCCTAGCAGTGCGCAGGCGAGCACCATCGTGAGGCCGACCGGCAGGAGGCTGCGCGCCGCGGCGAACGCGGACATGCCCGAGGTGCGCATGACGGTGTACTCGGAGCGCGCGGCGAGCTCGGCGAGCGCGTAAAGCGTCCCGATCAGCACGGCGATCGGGAAGAGCTCATAGACGTGCCCCGGGATGGAGAGCGCGACGTGCAGGAAGGCGTCGCCCAGCCGGTAGCCCCCGCGGCCCACGTCGCGCAGCTCGGCGATGATGTCGAAGAACGCGAACAGCGCCAGGAAGGCGAGCAGCACGAAGGCAGTCGCGAGCAGGACGCCGCGGGAGAGGTAGCGGCGTATCGTCCTCATCGGCGCAGCCACGCCAGCGGGCGCGGGCTCATCCGATACCAGAACAGAGCGAGGAGGAGCGCGAGCATCAGTCCGTGCACCGCCCACCAGCCGACGCCGAAGGACAGCTTGCCCTGCCGGACCCAGGCCTGCGTCACCGACAGCAGATTCGAGTAGACCATGTAGGTGAAGACCGCGAACAGCAGGTTCAGCGAACGTGTCGCGCGCGGGTTCACGAATGCGAGCGGGATCGCCAGCAGCGGCAGGAGCAGCGCCATGATCGGCATGCCGATGCGCCAGATCAGCTCGGCGAGGTTGTTGCGGGTCGGGTCTGAAATGAGGTCGCCGGTCGGCAGCGTGCGCGGCTCGGGTGCGCCGCTGTCGTTCTTCTTCGCCTCGATGCGGATCGCGTAGCGGCCGAACTCCATCACCCGGTACTCGGCCGTGCCCGGCTCGCCTTCGTAGCGACGCCCGTCGAGCAGCACCGCGAAACGGTCGCCATTGGGCGCCGTCTCGATCAGTCCGCGCTTGGACACCATGACGCCGAGCCGCTCGTGCTGCTTGAAGTGCACAAAGATGTTCTGCACGCTGTCGGGGTCGCCGGGCACCGCCTCGACGAAGAACACCCGGTCGGCGCGCGGCGACTCGAGGAAGACGCCGGGCGCGATGCGCGACACCTCGCTCTGCGCCTCGAGCTGCTTGCGATAGGTGTCGGCGGTGCGCTGCGACCATGGGGACAGGAACAGCGCGAGCGCGCCGACCACGAGCACCAGCGGCGCCGTGAACACCAGCACCGGCTTGACCCACGCGGTGAGCGGCACGCCGCTCGCGAACCAGACGACCATCTCCGATTCGCGGAAGCTCCGCGCGAGCGTCATCAGCACCGCCACGAAGCTCGCGATCGCAAGCAGCGTCGGCAGGTAGTTGAGCGCGGTGAAACCGATGATGGCGAGCACCGCCTCGCCCGGGATCTTGCCGCCGGCGGCGCGCCCGAGAATGCGCACCAGCAGGCTGGTGAGCGTGATCGCGAACAGTGCCGCGAATACGCCGACCAGCAGGTTGCCGAACTCGCGCAGCAGGGCGCGCTGGAAGATCACGCAGGACTCGCTCGATCGGCCCGGTTCAGGTGCTGCCGCGGCGGCCATTCCGGGCGTCCGTGCCCGCCCGCGATGTGCCCCGCCGCAGGCTCGTGCTGGCCGCAGCCTCGACGGCATCCCCCCGCAAGGCTCGCCGGGTCGGGGGGCCCGCGCGCGACGACGCGCGGAGCGCGGGGAACGGCGTGCGGATCATCCTCGCGCGCGAAGGGCGACGCTTTTGACTTGCCGAGAGACGAGCAGGGATAATCGCGCGCTTGCGAAAACCGCTCGGAGACCGCGTTGGAATTTAGCACGAGAACCAGTGCCCCGGAGAAGGCCAAGGCAGGCTGCATCGCGGTCGGCGTGTTCGAGGGCCACAAGCTCTCGCGCGAGGCCGAAGCGGTGGATCGTGCCGCGCGCGGGATGCTCCGTGAACTCGTGAAGCGCGGCGACATGGAGGGCAAGCTCGGCGCGACGCGAGTGCTCTTTCGCGTGCCGGGGATCGCGAGCGACCGG
>Ga0114939_10003556_pt1 | contig 10838 bp, 9 predicted proteins | sample AshMeaCrysSpring_FD_87196 | JGI IMG/M metagenome (GOLD analysis project Ga0114939, IMG submission 87196) | Groundwater microbial communities from Big Spring, Nevada to study Microbial Dark Matter (Phase II) - Ash Meadows Crystal Spring | ecosystem: Environmental > Aquatic > Deep subsurface >... | reverse complement strand
TCCCGCTCTGCTTTTTCTGCTGCTTCTTCCCTGTTGCTCGCTGTTGGCGGATGACGCGGATTCTCCCGAGGCCGCCAAGGCGCGCGACCGGATGGTCCGGGAGCAGATCGAAACCCGCGGCATTTCCCAACCGGAGGTGCTCGCGGCCCTTCGGTCCGTGCCCCGGCATCGTTTCGTTCCGGAACACCTCCTTTCATCGGCCTACAGCGACCACCCGCTTCCCATCGGCGAAGGCCAGACCATCTCCCAGCCTTACATCGTCGCTCTGATGACCGATGCGATCCAGACCAAGCCTTCGGACCGGGTCCTTGAAATCGGCACGGGTTCGGGCTACCAGGCGGCCGTCCTGTCCAGCATGGTTGCACGGGTGTACACGATTGAAATCAAGGAAAAGCTTTACTCCGATGCGCATAAGCTCCTTAACAAGCTCGGCTACAAGAATATCGTGTGCCGGCACGGCGACGGCTATTTCGGCTGGCCGGAGGCGGCCCCGTTCGACGCCATCATGATCACCGCCGCCGTCGATCATATCCCGCCGCCTCTGGTGAAGCAGCTAAAAGACGGCGGTCGGCTCGTGCTGCCCCTGGGAAGCCCTTTCGGATACCAGAATCTCGTCCTGCTGACCAAACAGGGCGAAGACGTATCCGTCAAACAGATCACGGGCGTGCTCTTCGTGCCCATGACGGGTCATGCCCTGCAGAAAGGCCGGCCTTGACCGATGCCACACCTTGCCGTATTCGGCGTTTCGTGCGCGAGCTTGGCCTTCGAAGTGCTTCTGGCCCGCCTCTTTGCGATCAGCCAATGGCATCACCTCTCTTTCATGGTGATCAGCATCGCTCTTTTCGGCTTCGCTGCCAGCGGGTCATTGCTCAGCCGGGCGGATCTCTCCCGCTGGAGCCGCAACGACCGCGCATGCCAGGCGACCCAGATCGCTGGCGCGAGCCTGCTCTGCTCCGTCTCCATGCTCTTCGCCTTGGTCGGCCTCGCGCACCTGCCCCTGGACTATTTTCGGCTGGTGCTGGAGCCGGTTCAATTTTTCTACCTGCTGGCGGTTTACCTGCTTCTGATCCTTCCGTTTTTCTTCGCCGGCGCCGTCATTGCTATGGCCTACGTGTTCCATCCGCAGCAGGCGGGGCAGGTGTACTTTGCATCCATGACGGGTTCGGCCCTGGGCGCGGCCGCCCCCGTCGTGCTGCTGGCGGTCATCGGAGAGGTTGCCGCGGCGGTGCTGTCGGCGCTGCCCCCCCTGGCGGCGGTGCTGGGCGCAGCTCCTTCCGCATTCGGGAGAGGCAAGGCCCCGTGCCGCACCGTGCGCCTGCGGCGGGCGGCCGTTCTGGCGGGCGCTGCGGCCTGCGCTGCTGGCATGTGGTGCCTGACCCCGGAGGGCTTGAGGCGGCTGCAGCCGAAATCATCGGAATACAAGATGCTGTCGCAGGTGCTGCCGTTTCCGGAAACGCGGGTGGTCGAGTCGATTGGGGGCATCCGCGGCCGGATCGAACGCGTGCAGAGCCCGCACCTGCGGTTCGCCCCCGGCCTCAGCCTGAAATACACCGAACCCCTTCCGGCGGCCGAAGCCGTGTTCGCCGACCGCGACCGGCCCTTGTTCATGTACGACCTTGATTCCGTCGAAGAATCCGGTTTTGCGCGATTCACCCTGGCCTTCATCGGCTACGAACTCGCCGCCGCCGCTCCCGGCCGCGTGCTGCTCTTCATGGGGACCGGCGGCCTGGCGGTCGCATGCGCGCGGGCCTCCGGTGCCAAGCATGTTCACATCGTCCAACCGGACCCGAATCTGGCCGACCGCATCCAGCGGCACTACGCGTTCGCACAGGTCGTGCGCGAGACCCCGCGCGCTTTTCTCGCTCGCACCGCGGACGAGTTCGATGTGATTCACATCGAAAGCTGGGGCGCCTCTTTGCCGGGGGCCGACGCGCTCCAGCAGGATCACCTGCTGACGGTGGAAGGCGTGACGGCGTGCCTGCGCCGCCTGACCGCCCGCGGAGCGTTGGTCATCTCGCGCAAGCTGCTGCTGCCGCCGTCCGGGACATTGCGCTTGTGGGCAACCGCTCGCGAAGCCTTGGTCCGCCTCGGCCGGGCCGAGCCCGAGCGCAGCATCGCAATGCTCCGAAATTGGGACACCTTTGCCCTTCTGATCATGCCCGCCGCGGCCCCCCAGCGGGTCCTGGAGTTCGCGCGCCGACTGAATTTCGACGTCGTCTATCTGCAGGGAGCGGCCGAAGCCGATGCCAATCGCTACAATGTCTTCGATGCCCCCTATCATTTTCAAGAGATCCGCAGGCTTGAAAATGCTTTCCGCGGCGTCGGCACGCCCGGCGGGTTCTTCTCCGATTACCTGCTGGACGTGCGGCCGCGGACGGATCTGCAGCCTTTTCCGGACAGCCATCTCAAATGGGACCGGGTCGGCGAGCTTTACCGCTCGCTCGGCGGCCGGCTGCCGGCTTTCTTCCTGTCCGGGGAGGTGGTCGTCGCGGTGGTGTTCATCGAGGCCCTAGCCGTGGCGGGCATTCTGCTGCTGATCCCCGCCTGGAAGGGCGCCGGCAGGTCCCGGATCGGGAATCGGCATCAGGTCCTGTACTTCCTGGGCATCGGCGCTGGTTTCATCCTCGCCGAAATGGTCTTTATCTACGCCGGCACTTTTATTCTGGGCGACCCCGTGATCAGCCTAGCCGTTGTGCTCGCTGCGCTTCTCGTGTCCTCGGGTGCGGGCGGCCTGTGGTACCAGCGCCGGGGCCCCGCGGCCATAGGCCCGGCCCTGCTGGCGACCGTCGCGGCCCTGCTGGCCGCAGGCATCGCCCTCGGGCTCTTTTCAAGCCGACTGCTGGCGCTTCCGGAAATCTGGCGCTACGCGGCGCTCGCGGCCGGCACGATGATCCCCGGCTTTGCCATGGGGGCGCCTTTTCCGCTTGGCATGCGCTTTCTGCTGCACCGGCCCGCGGACAAAGCCTTGGCCTGGGCCGTCAACGGCTGCGCATCGGTCCTGGCCTCGATCGCCGCCGCTCAAATGGCCATCAGCGCCGGTTTGCACTGGATCCTCGCTGCCGCGCTTTTCTGCTACGGCCTGGCCTTCTGGGGGAGCCGCACGAGCGGCGGAAAGCCGGTGGAGCGAGGCGGTTGACCGGATTCTGCGATGGAAGATCAGTCCCCTATACCGCATCCGCCGCCGAGGCGTCGACGATCATGACCTTCCCGATCGACATCCGGGTGCAATGTTACAGCGGATACCGCGGCGAAGAAATCCCGCGGGCCGTCTGGATGGGGGTTCGCCGGATAGCGGTCGCGGAGATCCTCGACCGTTGGCTCGCGCCGGATCATCGCTATTTCAAGTTCCGGGGCGATGACGAAGGCATCTACATCATCCGGCACGACGTCGTCGGGTTGAACTGGCAGATGACGTTCTTCCAGGACCGGACCGTCGACGCCGCCGGCAGCGTCAGGCCCCCTTCCGGTAATGCGTGAACCCCGAACCGGCGCCGCCGGAACCGGTTCAAGACCGCCGCCTTGCGTTTCTCGCCCTCAGTGTCTAGATTAACCCCAAAATTTCCAGTGCGGAGGACGTCAGATGAGCGAAGACCGAGCCACCGAGATTCTCAAGAACGCGATCCTGCTCGAAAAGCGCGGCCACGCCTTTTATTCGAAGGTCGCCCAGCAGGCCCGCGGCGAGACCGTCAAGAAATTCTTTCAGCTGATGGCCGAAGAGGAAGTGAACCACGTCAAGATCCTGTCCGAACAGTTCAAGTCCTACCGCTCCAGCAAGAAGTTCAAGCCGCGCGACTTCGCCGAACTCGGCGAGTTCGCCACCCTGACCGAGATCCTGACCAAGGACCTGAAGCGCCAGATCGCGGCTGCGGATTTCGAAGCAGCGGCCGTCGCCGCCGCCATGTCGATGGAGAAGAACGCCATCCAGGTCTATTCAAGCCGGGCATCCGAGACCCAGGACCCCGACGAAAAGGCGCTCTATCGCTGGCTGGCGGATTGGGAGGCTCAGCATCTGAATTTCCTCGCCAAAATCGATCGGGAGATCACCGAGGAAATCTGGCACGACAACCGCTTCTGGCCTTTTTGACAGGCTGTTGGCCCGAGGCCGTCCGGGCTGCGGTTGCTGAAGAGGCACGCCGGGAGCTGGAGGGTGCCTGGCGGCGCGGCACATGCACGGGAGGGCAACGATTGGAAAAGGGCTTTGCCAACCCGCATGCGCCGCGGGCCGGCCCGTTGAGGGATCACCTCTGCAGGCGAATCGCGATCAGCTTCCGGATCGGCCGTCGTCGCAGGCGTCGTCGCTTCCGTGCATGCGCGAGTGCTCGGCGGTGCTGCTCATCTCGCACACCGGAAGTTTCTCGGCGCTGCGCATCGGCTTGCCGCAGCACTCCGGCACCTTGTCCCCGGCGCTGACCTCCATCGCTTTTCCACAGTTTTCGCATTCGAATTTTTGCTTCTGGGACATCGGTTCCTCCTTGAAAACGTGATGTCGGCGGTCGATCCGCACCATAGTTAATCCCCGCAGGTGTGTCAAGAATATCCGAGGAGGGAGGGGCCCCGGCCGTGACGGGTGAGCGGCTTACGGCCGTCAGGCGCCGATGGCCCCGATGACGCAGCCTAGAATGCATGAGGTCAGAGTGCCGGACACCAGGGACCTCAGTCCGAGCGCGACGATTTCGGGGCGGCGCTCGGGAGACAGGGTCCCCATGCCGCCGACCATGATCCCCAGACTGCCCGGGTTGGCGAACCCGCACAGGCCGTAAGTCATGATGAGCAGGCTGCGCGGGCTGAGGGTGCCGGGCGTCAGCCTGCCCATGTCGATGTAGGCGATGAGCTCGTTCAAAATGGTCTTGGTGCCCATCAATGCGCCGGCCGCCGCCGCTTCCCCCCAGGGAATCCCCATCAGCCAGCAGAACGGCGCCATGACGGCCCCCATCAGGCGCTGCAGGGTCAGTGGGGTTCCGGCCACTTCCGGCAGAAGACCCAGCCCCAGGTTGGCGAGCGACACAATCGCCACCAGGACGATGAGCATGGCGACGATGTTCAGCAGCAGCTCCACCCCCTGCAGGGTCCCCCTGGTGACCGCGTCCATCGAGCTCGCGGCGGTCTCGGCGACCGCCATCCGGCCCTCGGTCACTGCCGCGGTTTCCGGGATCATGATCTTGGCGACGGTGATGGAGGCCGGCAGGCTGATGATCGATGCGATCAGGATGTGGCCCATGGCGTCCGGAACCGCAGCGCCGATCAAGGCGGCGTAAAGCGCCATCACGGTTCCGGCGATGTTGGCCATCCCGCAGGTCATGACCGAAAAGAGCTCGCTGCGCGTCATGCGGCCGAGGTAAGGCTTTATGAACAGAGGGGCTTCGACCATCCCCACGAACACGTTCACCGCGTTCGACAGGCCTTCGGCCCCGCCCACCCCCATGGTCTTCCGCAACCCCCATGAGAAACCGCGGACCACCACGGGGAGGATCTTCCAGTAAAACAGGAGCGAGGACAATGCGCTCATGACCAGGACCATGGGCAGGGCCTGAAAGGCGAGAACGAAGCGCGATCCCGGGTCGGTTTCCGAAAAGGGCAGCGGCCCCCCGCCGAGGTATCCGAAGACGAAGGAAGTTCCCGCCAGCGTCGCCTGCTGCAGGGCGAGCACGAGGCGGTTGAGCAGGATGAAGCCTTCGCGTGAAACCGGAACTTTCACCAGAATCCAGGCAACTGAAAACGTCAGCAAAACCCCGATGGCGACCCTTTTGAGGTCCACCCGGAGGCGGTTTTCGCTCAACAGCCAGGCGATGGCCAGGAAGGCGCCAAGCCCTAAAAGACTCTGCCAAACCATGCGAACCCTCACCTGCCCTTCATGGCCACCAGTGACGCCAGCCGTCTGGACGAATTCCGGCCGCCCTCCGGCCCCTCGCGGTAGTGCACGATCCGCAGGGACAGGAAGCTGTGCAGCAGCTCGTTGTCTCTCAGGAAATAGTCTCGGCAGTGGCCGGAGTGTTCGGCGCCCGGGGGCGGTTCGAGAAGGGTTTCGAAAATCAGCAGGCCGCCGGGCTTCAATCCCTCCCGGATCAGTGGAAACAGGCGTCGATTCAGGTAAAGAATATTCAGGATGAGATCGTAGCGCCCGGCCGGGATCTCGAATGTGTCCAGATCCGCGCAGATGCGGCGTATCGACGGGTGGCGGCCGGACAGCAAGGCCAGGCCTTCGTCCGCGATGTCCACGGCATCGACCGTGAACCCCCGCTCGGCCAAGAAAATCGCGTTGCGCCCCCTGCCGGCGGCGATATCGAGCGCAACGGTCCCCGGGGCGGATTCGAAAAACGCCTTAACGATCTCGGAAGGCTCGACCGGATAATCCTTCTGGCGGTATTTCTCGTTCCACTTCAGGCGGTCCTGCAGCATGGTTTGTAACGTTTTTGCTGTTATGGGATCATAATTTTTGGTTCGAATCGGATTCGAGCCGTTGAGAAGTCAACCACCTGAACTTTCTCAACCTCCTCCTTTTCTCGGGGGGCGGCCCGCGGCCTCGCAGACCGCCCCTTTCTTTTGCGCCCGGGTTAATCCGCCTTATTCCCTCCTCCGGCCAGCCGCGCCGCGAGCTTGATCGCCTCGACCATCGATTGAGGATTCGCCCTGCCCTCGCCGGCTTTTCCAAAAGCCGTTCCGTGATCGACCGACACGCGGATGATCGGCAGCCCCAAGGTCACGTTGACCCCGGCCATCTGGCCCCAGGTGCCGGTCCTGTCGTCGTATTGAAAGCCCATGAGCTTGGTGGGGATATGGCCCTGGTCGTGGTACATCACGACAACGAGGTCGAACATCCCCCCGCGCATCTTCGAAAACACCGTGTCGGCGGGCATCGGCCCTTCGGCGGCGATCCCATCGGCCCGCGCGGCCGCCACCGCCGGCAGGATCTCGCGGTCGTCTTCCTCACCGAAAAGCCCGCCCTCTCCGCAGTGCGGGTTGAGGCCGGCGACGGCGATGCGCGGAGCGGCGATCCCAAGCTGTCGAAGCGCTGCGTGCGCCAGGCGGATCACCGCCAGCACCCGCGCTTTCTTGACCCGTTCGCAAGCCTGGCGCAGGGAGACATGCGTGGACACATGCGCGACCCGGAAGTCGCCTTCGGCCAGCATCATCGCGTAATCTTGGGTCCGAGTGAGATCGGCGTAGATCTCGGTATGCCCGGCGTAATGGAAGCCCGCAGCGTTTATGGCCGCCTTGTTGATCGGACCGGTCACCGTGGCGTCAATCTGTCCGCTCATGGCCAGTTCGATCACTTTGGCCACGTATTCGAAGGAGGCCCGTCCCTGCTCGGCGGTCACCTGCTTGTGGCGCAGATGCTCGAAGGGCAGGTTCTCGAGGTCGAAGACGTCGATCGCACCGAATGCAAACCGCGCTTCGGCGACTTCGCGGCAGGAGCTTACCTCCAGCTCCAGGCCGCAGAAGCGCACGGCGTCGCTGAGGATGCGGGCATCCCCGACCACGATCGGCCGCGCGATTCGGTAGAGCGCTTCCAGAGAAAGCGCTTTGGCGCAGATCTCGGGGCCGATCCCGGCAGGATCGCCCATGGAGATGCCGACGATGGGAAGTTCGGATGCCCTCATACGTTCAGCCCCTCAAAAATGATTCTTTCCTGCCCGCTCCCGGCATGGTGCATAGAGCATAGGGCATAGGGGAAAAAGAGCGATCGGATTCCTTACCCTATGCTCTTTGCCCTCAGCCCTCCGCCTCCCCCTTGAGCGGCAGCAGGTCCGGCGCGTGCGTCAGCACGGTGAGCCGCGCGTTGCGGCCCTGGCGCTTGAGAGCCTCATCCACGGCCCACTGGATGCTGGGCGCGTGGGTGTGCCCGAGCGCGGCCTTGTGATCGGCGGGGATCCCCGGAGAAAAGGTGATCACGCTGGCTTTTTCACGGACCAGCGCCCAGGCGATCGCCAGGGCCGCCGCCACTCCGTTGGCGATGCGGCCGGAGCGGTAGGCCGCCTTGATCTCGGCCGAGGGCCAGGCGGTGTAGCTGAGAAGATCGGTGTGGACCGGGCTCACCCCTTCCGGCGCCGGGGTGCAGACCACGATGGTGCCGCCGGGTTTCACCATGCGCTGCGCCGGATACTGGGATTTGTGGGACTGCCAGAAGTCCAGGTCGCAGGGGCAGGAGTTGGCGACCACGATGTCGGGCGTCTCGCGGTATTCGATCCCGTAGATCGCCCGGGCGGCCTGCACGCCCGCCTTGAACGCCGTCCGGCGGTCGCCGAAGAAGATGCCGCTGACCCGCCCCTCGCTGTCCATGACCACGTTGAAAATGGTGCGCATGCCGACCCGTTCGGCCATGTCGTCCATGTCGCGCCGCACCGGGTTATCTTCGATTCCCAGAAACGAATCGCCGCCGCCTTCGCACGACAGCAGGTGCGTTTCGGCCGTGGTCTTGGGCCCGCAGATGCCCGGCTGAATGATCTTCGACGATCCGGAATAGCCCGGAATATGATGAGGCACGATCGCACCCAGACCGATCACCACGTCCGCCGCCTCGACCGCGCGGTTCACCTGCAGCGGGGTTCCGTATGCGGAAAATCCCAGGTCGACCAGGTTGGCGGGGTCGCGCCATTCATGGTTGAAGACCCGGATGCGGCCGAACACCTCTGCGCCCACCTTGGCGTGCATTTCTTCGGCGGTCATGTACCGGTGGGTCCCCAGCGCCATGATGCAGCTGATCTGCCCGTCGCCGACCCCGGCCCGGTTCAGCCGGCGCAGCAGGGGGGGGATCATGCGGTCGGCCGGCGTCAGCCGCGTGGTGTCGTCGCTCACCAGCAGCACGCGGTCGCCGGGCCGCACCCACTCCTCGAGCGGCGCCTGGCCGCAGGGACTGGCCAGCGCGCCTTCGATGGCAGCCTCCAGATCCTCGACGGGGACCGAGGGGTTGGGGGTCAGCACCTCGCAGAGGTTGGCCTCCGGCACTTCGAAGCGCAGCGGCGCTCCATCAAAGGGAATCGCAACCGTCGTCATGGCGTCACTGTGGGAAAATGGAATAGTCGATAGGGCCGGCGGTGTCAACGGGTCCGGCGGCGGCGCTGTCTATGGATCGCTGCGGATCAGAGCGCCGACGGTCGTCAGTTCGAACCCGCGCCGGCGCAATTCGCCGATGATGCGCGGGAGGGCCTGCGCCGTGTGCCAGCCGCGGCCGTTCATGTGCATCACGACGATGGAGCCGTTGCGGGCTCGTCGCAGCACGGTCTCGGCCAGCCGATCGGCCGTGGCGCCCGCATCCGGATCGCCGGAAGCCAGATCGTGCTGCACGGCCGTGAGCCCCATCCGGGCGGCCAGGCCGGCCACACGGTCGTCGATCTCGGCGAAAGGCGCCCGCAACAGCTGCGCCTGCCGTCCGGTCAGCGAATACATGACCGCCTGCGTCCACCAGAGTTCCTGCCGCACGCGATCGTCGGGCAGGTTGACCAGGTGGGGGTGCAGAAAGGAATGATTGCCCAGCTCGAATTGATCTCGGGAAGCCAGGTACCGGGTGGCCTCCGGATGCTCCGTCATCCATTTGCCTCCCAAAAATAGGGTGGCCGGTGTCTGGGTTGCCACCAGCACCTGAATGAGCCGCTCGTCATAGCCGCTCTTTTGCCGGCTCGCGCAGGCGTCGAACGTCAATGCGACGCGGCGGACGTGCCGCGGCCCGTTGTGGACGATGCGCGCCGGCACGGCCGGCATCGTCGGCGGCGGGCGGATTTCAAAGGGCGCCGGCGCATAGCGCAGCAGGTCCGAAACCGGAAGATCATTCAGAGTCGAGCGGCTGGGCTCCATATTCCCCGAAGCGGCGCCGATCGTCGGGATGCCCTGCGCCGCCCCCCACACCGGACCGAGGCAAAGAACCAGACACCCCAAAAAGGCGAACCGCCAGGATTCGATCCGCTGCGACGACTTCGCCGCCGGGTTTGCCTTCGATGGATCGCCTGGATGCCTGAGGGTCATGGAAAACCGTTGCTCCGGATAGCGCCCGATAGTATCATGCCGCGAACCCAATCGCACGCAAGGCTGTCAATTTCATTTCCGACATGGAAGACTTTCTGCTCCACCTGCGATCCGATCATCTGTCCGGACGCCGCGCAGGAATGGTTTCGATCTGCTCCATCCGCCGCGAGGTGTTGGAGGCGGCCATGGAAGCGGCCATGCTTCGCGGGGACCATCTGCTGGTCGAGGCCACGGCGAACCAGGTCAACCAGTTCGGCGGCTACTCCGGAATGACGCCGGCGGCTCTGGCCGCCTCTGTGGACCGCTTGGCTCTGGGCGCAGGCCTGCCGCGCAGCCGGCTGGTGTTGGGAGCCGACCACCTGGGTCCGTACGCCTGGAGGAACGAACCGGCCGGGGCCGCCATGGCGAAGGCCCTGCAGCTGGTTCAGCAGTGCGTGGCCGCGGGGTTTCGCAAGATCCACGTCGACACCGGCTTCGGCTGCGCCGACGACCCGCAGCCGGAGTTGCCCCCGGAGACCGCTGCCGACCGGGCCGTCGTTCTCTGCCGGGCGGCCGAATCCGCCGCCGCGCAACGCTGCGGCAAGCAGCCCCGCCCGCTGTACGTGATCGGCGCCGAAGTTCCGCCGCCCGGAGGCTCTCTGAAGGCGGCGGTTGCGGTTGAGGTGACGCCGGTGGAAAAATTGGAGCACGTGCTGCGGATCTACCGCGACCGATTCAGGTCGGCCCGCCTGGAAGCGGCGTGGGAGCGGGTGATGGCGGTCGTGGTGCAGCCCGGGGTCGAATTTGGCGATGACGCGGTCGCGCCTTATTCCACCTCAAAAGCCCGCGGTCTGACCGCTTTTCATGCTCGGCTTCCCGGACACATGACCTACGAGGTCCAT
>Ga0114939_10003555_pt1 | contig 10839 bp, 6 predicted proteins | sample AshMeaCrysSpring_FD_87196 | JGI IMG/M metagenome (GOLD analysis project Ga0114939, IMG submission 87196) | Groundwater microbial communities from Big Spring, Nevada to study Microbial Dark Matter (Phase II) - Ash Meadows Crystal Spring | ecosystem: Environmental > Aquatic > Deep subsurface >... | reverse complement strand
CGCCTGCTTGAGCCGCTCCGAGTGGGCGAGCAGCGCCGAGGTCATCGCGTCGAAGGAAGCCACCAGCGTGTCGATCTCGCCGGCGCGCGGTGCGACCTGGCCGCCGGCGAAGCGCTGCGACAGCACGCGCGCGCGTTGCGTCACGTTGCGCAGCGGCTGGCCGATCCAGCGCGACAGGCCGGCCGCGGCCAGCAGCGACAGCACCAGAGTCAGCGCGGCGCCGGCCAGCGCCAGGTTGCGCAAGCGGCCGACGATCTGCGCATGGGTGCCCTCGGGCACGTGCACGAGCACGCGCAGCGGCTGCCCGTCGACCATGATCGGCCGCACGAACAGGTCGACCTCGCCGTCGAGTTCGAAGAACCGCGAGCCGGAATTCCCGGCCGCCGGATCGATTGCCGCCAGCTGCGCCTGCGCCGCCGGCTCGGGCAGCGTCGAGGCAAGCAGGCGCTCGGCCGTCAGCAGCGAGACCTGCAGATCGCTGGCGCCCAGCACCTGGCGCAGGAAGCCGTGGCCGAGGCTGCGCTCGGCGCTGACGCGGGCGATCACCTGCCCCCCGCTGTGCACCGCCACCGTCGCGCCGACCCAGCCGCCGTCGCCGCGCGCTTCGAAGGCGATGCCTTGGGCCGGGGCGTCCTTCGGCGGGCGCAGGTCGGTCAGTGCGCTGGAGTAGACGAGCAGGCGGCCATCGGCGCCGCGCATCTGGATTGCATCGACGCCGCTGGAGGCCCTCGCCTGATGCGCCATGGCCGCCAGGTCGCCGGCCAGGGAGTCGCGGCGTGCCCAGCCGGCCGCCTCCATCGATGCGGCGAGGCCCGAGGCCGCCGCCCGCAGCTGGCGGATCTCGGCGGCGAGCGCCTGTTCGACCTCGGTGGCCATGCGCGCCGCGCGCAGCCGCTCCTCGGTTTCGAGCACCTCGGTCACGCCCGAGACGCTGACCAGGTAACTGACGACCGAGGTGGCCAGCGCCGTCACCGTCATCGCCACGAACAGCGCCCGGGCGATCGAGCGCGGCCCGCGCCACGCACGCTCGTCAGTGGCCGGCGCGGGCGATGCGGTCGACGATGCGGCGTATTCAGCCATCAGGGTGCTCTGTTTGCGAACGCGGGCGGTCGCGGCGGACGACCGGCCCCTGACCTGATGTCGGAATCGCCGCACCGTGCTTGACCGCGCGGCAGCCGCCGAAAACCGCCGCCTCCGCAAGGCAATTCATCCGCTGCCGCGCCACCGCCGACATGGGCCCGAGTGCAAGCCTGCCAGCGTGGCCGCGGCGCGCAATCGTGCTGTGCGCCTCAGGTGAACGGATGAGCCGAAACCGCCGCGCGCCGCCTTCGCGTCCGCGCTCCTCGAAGGGTGACGGGAGGCCGTCGCCAAATGACCGACGGGCGACCCTTGCGCAGGCGGTGCGGCACCGCGCACCGGTTGCGCTACAGCGGCCGGCGCTTCAGCCGAGACGCCACTGCTCGCCGCACTTCAGGCAGCGCACGCGCAGCCAGTGCGGCCGCCCGGCCTCGGGCGGATCGTCGGCGTCGACCGGCTCGGCGGCCAGCACTTCGAACCGGCCCCAGGTCCGGCAGCGCGGACAGGCGGCCGACTCGGCGAACAGTTCGGCACGCGCCAGCAGCACCGTGAACCGCTTCCAGCCGACCCAGGTCAGGACGCCCGCCGCCGACGCAACGCCGACAAGCGCGAGGAAGTACACGGGCGATCCGCGCAGCGTGCCGAGCGCCTCGTAGCCGGCCAGCAGCACGATCAGGGCGAGGAATGCCGTGACCAGGTAGGCATGACTTTCGATCAGCTGCCGCTCGTACCAACGCCTGAAGCCGAGGCGCCGGATCTGCGCACCGATGTCGTAGCCGCTCACCGGGTTTCCTTCATCCGGGCACGCGAAGAGCCCGTCGTCGGGGTGGCTCGGCGTGCTCGTCGCAGGCCGTCGCGCCGCTTCGATGGCAGCGCGCGCATTCGTCCGGCCACGGAGGCTGCCGAGCGTGCGTGGTGCGGCGACGATTGCCGGCGTCTACGGCGCCGGGGCCGCCAACTGCCGCACGGCCGGCGGCGTCAGCTCGAGCCGGGTGATCACCAGCGGCCCGAGCTGCTCGATGCGCAGCCGCGTGCCCCGATGCGGCAGCAGCGCCTTCGCCAGCCCGAGGCCGGAAACGCCTGGGCTGACCCGCGCCAGGTCGAAGCCTTCCTTCAGTCGGCCCGGCTGCTCGATGCGCAGCTCGAAGCGCTCGCCGCGCGCCGACATCCGCGCCACCACGCGCTGGTCGTCCTTGCCGCGATGCTTGATCGCGTTGCTGCCCAGCTCGCTGATCACCATCGCCATCGGCACCGCCTCGCTCTCCGCGATCCGCCAGCGCGCCATCGGCGTCCCTGGCGGCTCGACCTGGACGATGGCGTTGTACACGCCGGCGAGGCTGGAGAAAATGCCCTGCACCAGCGCGGTCAGCGGCACGGCATCGTCGCTGGCGGCGATGCCGTGCACCACGGCGATGGCCTGGATCTGCGCCGCGCTGTCGGTCAGCGGTTCGCCGAGCTCGGGCCGCGCATAAGCCTGCTGCATCATCAGCCCGGCCACGCCGAGCAGGTTCTTGCGCAGCCGCTGCCGCAGCTCGTGCATCAGCATCTCGTGCGTCTTCAGCGCCTTGTCCAGGCGCTGGTCCTGCAGCGCCTCGCGCTCGGTCGCGTCCTCGACCATGCCGAAGATGCGCAGCCCGCCCTCGGGCGTTCGCACCGGCGTCAGGCGCACGGCGAGGCTGCGCGGGCCGCGGGTCGGATGATCGATGCGCACCGTCAACTCGACCCGCCGCAGCCGCGCCAGCCGCGCCAGCAGCAGCGGCAGGCGTCGCGCCAGCACCGGCCGCTGCTGGGCCTGGACCCGCTCGAGCGCGAGCCTCGGATCGGCCTGCAGCCGGGCGGCAGGAATGCCGAGCAGCGCCTCGCTCCTCGGGCTGGCGTAGGTCAGCACCGTCAGCGTCCGGTCGGCGATGAAGACGAAGGCGTCGATGTGCTCGGCCAGTTCGCGGAAGTGCGCCTCGGTGTCCTGCAGCGCCGCCTCGGTGCGCACGGCCTCGGTCAGGTCGTCGACGATCGACATCAGGTAGCGCGGCGCGGGCTCGCCGGATTCGAACACCGGCAGCACGCGCCGGTGCACGGTCAGCGTGCGGCCGTCGGCGGCGCGGCTCGTGGCCCGCGGCTGCTCGACGAGCTGCCCGCCTTCGAGCACGCGCGCGTCGAGCGCGGCGAGCTCGTCGGCGAACTCGCGCGGATACAGCTGCGGCCAGGTGCGCCCGATCACCGCCTCCCGCGGCCGCCCGAACAGCGCTTCGCCGGCGCGGTTGATGCTGACGAAGCGGCCGTCGCGCGCATCGCGCACGGCCAGCGACACCGGCAGGCTCTCGACCACCAGGTCGAGGTAATTGCGCATCCGCTGCACTTCCTGCTCGGAGCGCTTGCGCGCGTCGATGTTCAGCACGCTGACGATCTGGCCGGCGCCAGGCCGTTGCGGGTCGATGGCCCGCATCGACACCAGGGCCCAGAACGGCGTCCCGTCGGCGCCGCGCATCCGCACTTCCGCCGGCGGCGCGCCGGCCAGTCCGCCCGCCTCGAGCCACGCCGGCAACGGGTCTTCGGCCGACCATTCGGTCAGCGCCGTGAAGGCGCGGCCGACCGGGCCGTCGGGCCCGCCGAACATCGCCGCCGCCTGCGCGTTGCAGCGGATCACGCGCCCGTCGGCCAGGTGCAGCAGCGCCACCTCGGTGGCGTCGAACACCAGGTTCAGTTCGAGCAGCGAGCGGGCGAGCGCCTCGCGGCTTTCGCGCTGCGCCGTGATGTCCTGGAACGTGTAGATCGCCTGCTTCGGCGCCGCCGGCTCGGCCGCCAGGGCCCGCGCCTGCACCAGGCACCACAGCGGCCGCCCCGAGACGGTGAGCAGCATCGTCTCGGCGCTGCTGGTGCGGCCCGGCTCCACCGGCGGCAGCGGCCCCGGCGCGCTGTCGCCGGCCGCTTCGCCTTCGGTCAGCCGCGCCAGCGCCATGCCGGCCACCGCCTGCTCCGGGTAGCCGAACAGCCGGCTGAACTCGCCGTTGGCCATCACGATCGCGCCGTCGCGCACGTGGGCGACCGCGGCCGCCATCGACTCGAGCAGCGTGCGCTGCTGGGCGACGGCGCTTTCGAGCTGCAGCGCCGCCAGCTTGCGCTCGGTGTAGTCCTCGAGCACCAGCAGGTAACGGCGCAGGCGCTGCGCGCGCCAGCCGCGCACGACGAGCCGCGCCCACAGCGTCTGCCCGTCGGCATGCACGATGCGCACGTCGGCGTCCGGCTCGGGCAGCGTCTCGGCGGCGAGGTCACGGCGCAGCCGGTCGGCCGCGGCCGGATCGACCGGGTGCAGCAGGCTGGCGACCTCGAGGCCGACCAGATCGACCAGCGCGCGGTCGAGCAGCCGGCTGGCCGACCGGTTGGCCTGCAGCACGCGCAGGTTCTCGTCGAGCATCAGCAGCGCGACCGGGCTTTCGTCGAACAGCGAGCGGAACCGCTCGGCGCTTTCGAGCAGCGCCAGTTCCGCGCGCCGGCGCTCGCCGATGTCGCGGGCGAGCAGGAAGACCGACTCGCGTGAACCGTTGCTGGCGCGCTGCGCGATCACCTCCACCGGCACCGCGGCGCCGCCGCGCTGCTGGTGGGCGTAGTGCGTCTGGCGGCGCTCGGCCCCATGCAGGCGCAGGCGGTCGAGCAGCGCGGCAAACTCGGCCGCCGTCAGGTCGCGATCGATCTGCGTCAGCGCGGTGGCGCCGAAGTCGGCGCGCTGCAGGCCGAGCTGGCGCATCGCGGTTTCATTGGCGTCGAGCACCGTGCCGTCCGTGCCGACCTCGATCACCATCTCGCCGGCCTGTTCGAGCGCGCCGTGCAGCGCCGAGGCGAGCGCATCGGCGCCGCGCGAGGCGCGCACGGCGCCGCGCGTGTAGCTCACGTCACGCAGCAGCGCGGTGACGTGCGCCGGCTCCGGCGCGCGCTCGAGGAACAGCCGCACGTCGAAGTGGCGGCGGCCCAGCGGGTGCTCGTAGCCGAACTTGAACCAGCGCTCCTCTTCGGACTCGAGCAACTGGTCGAGCTGTTCCTGCCACAGCGCCGCATACGGCTCGAACCCGGCGACCTGGTCGAGGCGGCGACCGAGCACCGCGCGGCGGGCCAGCGCCGTCGCCCGCTCGAAGGCCGGATTGACGTAGACGACCCGCGACGCCCGGTCCAGCCGCAGCAACGCATCGGGCAGCGAATCGAACAGGCTGACCGGAGGCGGTGACGCCGTTGCGCCGGAAGGCGGCAGATCGGAAGCGTCCAAGCGAAGGGCCGAGGGGGCGCGCCCAGCGCGCGCGTGAGCGCCAGAATAACCCAGTCATCCCCCAAATGCGGGGTGTCCGACGACCGGCGGCGAGGCCGCCGGCGGGAGCCTAGAGGTAGTTGAAGAGCGAGAGCTTGGAGACGACCGAGTAGCTGCGGATCGCCGCCTCGAACGCGGTCTGGCGGCGGGTCAGTTCGCTCGCCGCCTGCGCGTAGTCGAGGTCCTCGACCGTCGAGCGGCGGGCCTCGTGCTCGAGGCTGCGCTCCTCGTTGACCTGCTCGTAGCCGTCGAGTTCGGACAGCGCCGACCCCGACTCGGCGCGTTTCAGCCGCAGGTGATCGGCCGCCTGCTCGACCGAGGCCAGCACGTTGGCGTAGGTGGAGTTGAAGCGGGCGCGGGCCGCCGCATCGGCGAGCGGCGTCTGCAGCATGGCGATGGCCTGCCCCAGCGTGTCGAACAGCGACTGGTAGCCGGCCGGAGCGATCGTGAAGCGGTCGCCGGCAGCCGCCGTGCCGTTCAGCGTCACGCGCATGCCGTCGAGTTCGATCGTCGTCGGGCCGCTCGCCGACGGCGCAACGACCGTCTGCGCGCTGTCGGCGAGGCGGGTGACGACGTAGCTCGCGCCGTCGAAGTCGATGGTGTAGGCGCTGCCGGACAGCGCCGCCGGGCTGGTGACCGCGCCGGCGTCGATGCTCGCCGCGCCGGTGTTGCCGGCGTCGGCGGCGGTGACGAAGCTGCCGTTGCCGGGCCGAATCTTCAGCAGCAGGTCGTCGCCGGAGAACTTGACCTGCAGCAGCCGGTCGTTGGCGACCTCGAGCCGCTGACTGGTGCCGTCGCCGCGGAAGGCGACGAGGTTGCCGTTCTGCACGAACGGCGCCGCGCCGTCGCGGGTGCCGGCGAAAAGGTAGCCGCCGGCGCCGTCCTGGCTGTTGGCCAGGCCGACGATGCGGTCGAGCAGGCCCTGCAGGTCGCGCGCCAGCGCCCGGCGCTCCTGGTCGCCGTAAGCGCCATTGCCGGCCGCGACGAGCCGTTCCTGGGTCTCGACCACGGCCTCGCCGAGCTTGCTCACGACCGTTTCGGCCTGGTTGAGCAGGAAGCGGGCGTGGCCCTGGTTGTCCTTGTACTGCACCAGCCGCGACAGGCCGGAGCGGACGGTCGAGGCGTCGGCGGCGCCAAGCGGGTCGTCCGACGGCGTGGCGATGCGACGCCCCGACGACAGCTGCAGCTGCGCACTGAGGAGCTCGCGTTGCCGGCCGGCGATCTGCTGCTCGCCGAAGCGGTACTGCATCAAGGTCGAAATGCGCGCCATCGCCCGGTCCTCAGCGGCCCATGCCCAGGATCTCGTCGAACACGACCTTCGCGGTGGCGATGATCTTTGCCGCCGCCAGGTACTGCTGCTGGTACTGCATCAGGCGCGAGGCCTCCTCGTCGAGGTTCACGCCGCCCATTTCGCTTTCGGCGGCCAGCGCCGAGTCGCGGATGCTGGACTGCGCGGTCGACAGCAGCTCGGCGCTGCGGGTTTTGCTGTCTAGTGTGGCGACGACCACCGAGAACCCGTTCGAAAGCGGCGTGCCATCGGCCAGCAGCGCGCCGCCGAGCTGGGCCAGGCGCAGCGCGTTGCGGTTGTCGCCGACGCCACCGACGTTGGCGCCGATGGCGACCGTGTCGTTCGCCGCCGGCGTGCCGCGCAGCGTCAGCCGCCAGCCGTTGAAGTCGATCGGCTGGCCCTCGGTGTAGGTGCCGCTGACCGTCGTCACGCCGTCGCTGATCGAATACGACGACGGCCCGGTGAAGGTCAGCGTGGCCGGCCGCTTCAGCGTCGCCTCGGCGGTGCGCGGCGAGGTGACCGAGATCTCCTCGACGCGAACGGCGCCGGCGTTGCCCACCGGCACCGAGGCGACCACGGGCGCCGCCGCGGCGACGCGGCCGATGTCGTGGATCGCCACCGCCATGTCGCGGCTGGCGTTGCGCAGCGGCTGCACGACGAAGCGATCGCCGTCGGCCGGCGGCGTGCTGGCCAGCGTGATCGTCAGCCCGTCCTGGCTGAAGGTCGACGCGGCCTGGGTCCAGGTCGCGCCGTCGGCCAGCCGGGTCAGGCGGTACTGGCCGCCCGAGTAGTCGACGCGGTAGTCGGAGGCGACGAGCTTCGCCGGGTCGCTGATCGTCACCGCGATCGAGGTGGCCGGATTGCCGTTGTCCGATGCCGGGAATGCCAGGCCCGACGTCGGCGTGAACAGGTCGCCGCCGGGTGCGCCGTTGCGATCGTCGCCAAGGCGATGCTGCGCGTTGGCCAGCCCCGTCAGCGAGGCGGCGAGCCGCCCGAGCTGGTTCTCGATCTCCGGCAGGTCGACTTCGCGGAACTGCAGCATGCCGCCGATACGCCCGCCGCCGGCGGCGGCGGCATCGATCGGCAGCACGCGCGTGCCGACCTTCAGGCCGACGTTGGCCGACTTCGGATCGAGCGGGTCGGGCGCCCATGACAGCGCATTGGCCGAGCCGCCGACGACCAACGGCTTGCCGCCGGACAGGAACACGTTCACGGCGCCGTCGATCTGCTCGACGGTGGACACGCCCACCGACTCCGATAGCCGCCGGATCGCCGCATCGCGCATGTCGAGCAGGTCGTTGGGTGTGTTGCCGGCGCCGATGGCCTGGGAGATCTTGGTGTTCAGATCGGCGATCTCTTTGGTCGTCTGGTTGACGGTGTCGATCTCCAGCCGCAGCTGGCGATCGACGCCGATCCGCATCTCCTGCAGCCGGTCGCCGACGTCGTTGAAGCGGCCGCTCATCAGTCTGGCCGCCGACAGCAGCGCCTGCCGCGCCGCCGGGTCGGACGGCCGTTGCGTCAGGTCCTGCACGGCGCGGAAGAAGGTATCGACCGCCGTGCCGATGCCGGTGGTCGGGTCGGCGAACAGGTTGGTCACCTGCTGCAGCTGCGTGTGGCGGGTGCCCGCGCCCTCGGCCTGCGAGGTGGCCTGGTGCGCCTGCTGGGTGAGGAACTCGCTGTAGACGCGGCGCACGTCGGCCACCGCCACGCCCTGGCCTATGTAGCTGCCACCGACGAAGCTGCCGACCTCGGGCCGCAGCACGGTGATCTGCCGCGTGTAGCCCGGCGTGTTGGCGTTGGCGATGTTGTTGCTGACCGTCCGCAGCGCCATGTAGGCGGCGTTCAGCGCGCTGGTGCCGATCGAAGACAGTCCGCTGCTCATCGTTTCCTTCCCTCGCCCGGCTTATCGGCAAACTCGGCCATTTCTTCAGCCCGATTCGTGCGATCGCGCCCGCTCAGCCCACCCGCCGCAGCGCCTGCGCGGTTTCGATGACGCGCTGCAGTTTGGCGCCGTAGTTCGGGTCGGTGGCGTAGCCGGCGCGCTGCAGGCCGTGCGCGAATTCGGCGGCGCCGGTCTGTCCCACCGCGCCGGCATAGCGCGGGTTGGCCGCCATCAGCCGCGCCCAGTCGCGGAAAGCTTCCGTGTAGTTGTTGTAGGCGCGGAACTTCTCGACCTTGCGCACCGCCGCGCCGTTCTCGTACTCCGTGGTCACCGCCTCGACGGTGCGGCCGGTCCAGCCGCCGGTGGCCTTGATGCCGAAGAGATTGAAGCTGCGCGCGCCGTCGGCGCCGGTGATTTCCCGCTGGCCCCAGCCGGACTCGAGCGCCGCCTGGCCGATGATGAATTTCGCCGGCACGCCGGTTTCGCGCGCCGCCACCAGGGCGTGGTCCCACATGCGGCTGACGAACGTGCTCTGCGGCGTGGCGTCGCCCACGCCCGTCGGCGCACGGACGGGACCGGCTGCGGTCGCCTTCGGCGGCGTTGCGGCGGCGGCCTGCATCGCCACGCCATAGGCACGAACGGCGTCGATGGCGCTGCGAGGCTGTCCGCGAACGGCCTCGCCGGCACGCGCCGCCGCCGGTGTCTTGCCGTCGCCGACCGCGGCCCTCATGTGCCGGGTCAGCTGCCGCTCGATGATCTCGGCCAGCCCCGCGCGTCCGGCGCCGACACCGGCCAGTTGCTGGTCGAGCATGCCCGCGTACAGGTCGCCTGCCGAGGAGTCGAACAGGCCCGACTTCGGCGTCGCCTCGCGCATGCTCTTGAGCACCATCTGCAGGAACATCGCCTCGAACTGGCGCGCGGCGCTGCGGATCGCCTGCTGCGGATCGCGGCCGGCCTGCCGCCGCAGCGCCTCCAGCGATCGGCTGTCGGCGGCCAGCGCGTCGGCCTTCAGCGCCGCCGTCGGCAGGTCGCCCGGCGCGATGGCCATCAGATGACTTCGATCTCGGCGCGCAGGCTGCCGGCGGCCTTCAGCGCCTGCAGGATGGCCAGCAGGTCCTGCGCGTTGGCGCCGAGCGTGTTCAGCGCGCGCACGACATCGGCCAGGTTGGCGCCACCGGTGAGCGCGACCAGCTTGCTGCCGTCCTGCTTGACCTCGATGTCGGTCTTCTCGGTGACTACCGTTTGCCCCTGCGATATCGGCGCCGGCTGCGAAATCACCGGCTGCGACGAGATCATTACCGCGAGGTTGCCGTGCGCCACGGCGGCGGGCTCCAGCGTGACGGTGCGGTTCATCACGATCGAGCCGGTCCGGCCGTTGAGGACGACCTTGGCCGGCGGCTGCGCCAGAGCGACTTCGACGTTCTCCAGATCGCCCATGAAGCGCACCCGCTCGGTGCCATCGGCCGGCGCCCGCACTTCGACCACGCGCGCGTCGAGGGCCGAGGCCATGCCGGCGCCGAAACGGCGGTTCACGGCATCGGCGACGGCCGCCGCGGTCGAGAAATCGCCATGCGCCAGTTCCAGGCGGACCCGCTCCGCGGTCGGGAACGAGCTGGCGACCGCGCGCTCGACCGTGGCGCCGGCCGGGATCCGCCCGGCGGCCAGGTGGTTGACCTGCACCGAGCTGCCGCCCTGGGAGGCGCCGACGCCCCCGACCAGCACGTTGCCCTGCGCGATCGCATAGACCTGGCCGTCAGCGCCCTTCAGCGGCGTCATCAGCAGCGTGCCGCCGCGCAGGCTCTTGGCGTCGCCGAGGGACGAGACCGTGACGTCGATCGGCTGGCCCGGCTGGGCGAACGCCGGCAGCATCGCCGTGACCATCACCGCGGCGACGTTCTTCAGCTGCAGCCGCGTGCCGGGCGGCAGCGTGATGCCCAGCTGCGTCAGCATCGACTGCAGGCTCTGCACGGTGAACGGGGCCTGCGTCGTCTGGTCGCCGGAGCCGTCCAGGCCCACGACGAGTCCGTAGCCGATCAGCTGGTTCGGCCGCACGCCCTGGATCGTCGCCAGGTCGCGGATGCGCTCGGCCTGCGCCGGGCCGGCGGCAAGCGCAAGCGCCGCGAACAGGGCGGCGGCGAGGCTCGAGGCGCGGCCGGCGATGGCCCGCGCGACCGGCATCATTGCTGCGGCGATCGACATCTTCAGAACGGTGACCATGAGTTGAAGAAGCGGGCGAACCAGCCCTGGATCTGGCTTTCCTCGATGTAGCCGCCGCCGCGGTAGTCGAGCCGCGCGTCG
>Ga0114939_10003554_pt1 | contig 10841 bp, 9 predicted proteins | sample AshMeaCrysSpring_FD_87196 | JGI IMG/M metagenome (GOLD analysis project Ga0114939, IMG submission 87196) | Groundwater microbial communities from Big Spring, Nevada to study Microbial Dark Matter (Phase II) - Ash Meadows Crystal Spring | ecosystem: Environmental > Aquatic > Deep subsurface >... | reverse complement strand
CCGGCGCCGCGGCGAGGGCGACCCGCGCGCCGCCGCGCTCCACCTCGAGCGCGAGGACGCGGCCCGCCGCGGCGCGCACGCGCGCGGTGAACTGCCCCCAGGTCGCGATGGCCTCCCCGTCGATCGCGACGACGCGGTCGCCCTCGCGCAGCCCCGCGCGCTCGCCGGAACCGCCGGGCAGCACGCGCCCGAGCACGGCAGGCACGGGCGGCGCGTACGGCCGCACGCCCAGCTTCTGCAGGAAGTCCCGGTCCAGGTCCTCCTTGGACAGCGTGTCCAGCGGCAGAGCGCGGGTCGTGCGGCCACCGCCCCGTCCCTCCAGTTCCAGCGCGACGGAGCCGCCGCGGACCGCCTCCTTGAGGAGCAGCCAGCGCACGTCGCCCCAAGTGGCCGTGGGTTCCCCCCCCACGGCCCGGATCGTGTCGCCGTTGGCGAGTCCCGCGGCGGCGGCGGGCGTGCCGCGCGGCGGGTCGCCCACCACGGGCTTCACGCCGGGCAGGCCGGTGACGAAGAGCGCCCAATAGAGGAGGAAGGCGGCGAGGAAGTTGGCGGCGGGGCCCGCGAGCACGATGGCGATGCGCTTGGCGACCGGCTGGAGGTCGAAGGCGCGCCCGCGCTCTTCCGGTGCCACCGGGCCCTCGCGCGAGTCGAGCATCTTGACGTAGCCGCCGAGGGGGAAGGCCGCCAGCACCCACTCGGTGCCGTCGGGCCCGGAACGGCGCAGCCAAAGCGCCCGCCCGAAGCCCACCGAGAAGCGCAGGATCTTCACCCCGCAGAGGCGCGCGACCGCGTAGTGGCCCCATTCGTGGACGACCACGAGGGCGCCCACGGTGACGAGGAAGGAGGCGATGGTGACGAGGGCATTGGACATGGGCCGATTGTCCCCGATTTCAGCCGGCGCGGCCGCCGAGGCGCGAGATTTCGCGCAACGCCGCCTCGCGCGCCTCGGCGTCGGCCCGCCAGGCGGCACCGAGCGAGTCGAGGGGCCGGACGGCGCTGGCCGCGAGCACGCCCTCGATCACGCGGGCGATGCAGTCGAAGGCCAGCCGCCCGCCGAGGAAGCTCTCGACGGCCACCTCGTTGGCGGCATTGAGGATGGCCGGCGCCGTGCCGCCCCGGTCGAGGGCGGCGTAGGCGAGCCGCACGCACGGGAAGCGCGCCTCGTCCACGGGGCCGAACGCGAGGCTGCCCAGCGCCGCGAAGTCCACCGGCTTCACCCCCGCGTCGATGCGGTCCGGCCACGCGAGGGCGCAGGCGATGGGCGTGCGCATGTCGGGCGCGCCCAGCTGCGCGATGACGGAGCCGTCGTGGTACTCCACCATCGAGTGGATGACGCTCTGCGGGTGCACCACGACGTCGATCGCCGCCCGCGGCGCGCCGAAGAGCCAGAACGCCTCGATGACCTCGAGGCCCTTGTTCATCATCGTCGCGGAGTCGACGGAAATCTTGCGGCCCATCACCCAGTTCGGGTGCGCGCAGGCCTCGTCCGGGGTCACGGTCGCGAGGCGCTCGAGCGGGGCGTCGCGGAACGGCCCTCCCGAGGCCGTGAGCAGGATGCGGCGCACGCCTGCCCGGGCGGCCTCCCCGGCGCGCCCGCAGGCGAACCCGCGCGGCAGCGACTGGAACACGGCCGAATGCTCGCTGTCGATGGGCAACAGGCGCCCGCCCCCCTGCGCCAGCGCCTCGAGGAAGAGCGCGCCGGAGACCACCAGGGCCTCCTTGTTGGCGAGCAGCACGTCCTTGCCGGCGCGCGCCGCCGCCAAGGTGCCGGGAAGCCCGGCGGCGCCGACCACCGCCGCCATCACCGCGTCGGTCTCGGCGAGCGAGGCCACGCGCTCGAGCGACTCGGGGCCGGCGAGCACCTCGGTCGGCAGGCCCTTCGCGCGCAGGGCATCGCGCAGGCGCTCGGCTGCGTCCGCGTCGGCAACCGCCGCATAGCGGGGCCGGAATTGCTCGCACTGCGCCGCGAGCTTGCCGTCGCTGCGCCGCGCCGCGAGGGCGACGACCTCGAAGCGGCCGGGGTGGCGCGCGACGACGTCCAGCGTGCTTTCGCCGATGGAGCCCGTCGAGCCGAGGATGGTGAGGCGCTTCACGTGAGGGACAGGAGGAGGGCCGCCACCGGCAGCGTGGGCGTGAGCGCGTCGATGCGGTCGAGCACCCCGCCGTGGCCCGGCAGGAGGGCGCTCGAGTCCTTGAGGCCGGCGCCGCGCTTCATCCACGACTCGAAGAGGTCGCCGAGCACGGAGAGCACGGCGAGCGCGACCATGGCGAGCACCGTGGGCACCCCCCAACCCGCCGCAAAAAGGTCCGCGGCGCCGCCGGAAGCGGCGTGGGCGTACACGTCGAGCGCAATGCCGTAGGCGAGCACGCCCGCCACCGCGCCCGCGACGCCCTCCCACGTCTTGCCGGGGCTGATCGCCGGGGCCAGCTTGTGGCGACCGAAGCGGCGGCCGGCGAAATAGGCCGCGATGTCCGCCACCCAGACGATGACGGCGACCGCGAGCAGCGCCCACGGGCTCGCCTCGCGCAGGACGACCAGTGCGGCCCACATCGGCCACACCACCAGCCAGCCGGCAAGGCCGGCCGCCCAGGGCTCGGGCCGCCAGCGCAGCGCGAGCCAGGCGGGAACGGCGAACACCCAGAAGTAGGCGGCGGCGATGAAGGCGGCCTCGGCCAGGTTGGCGAACACCTGCGGCGGCGCCTTCAGGCAGGCGGCGACCAGCGCCCCGCCGAGGGCGCCCGAGGCGACGAGATAGACGCCCTGCGCACGCGCGCCGAATCCGCACATGCGCGACCACTCCCAGTTGGAAACGATGGCGATGGCGCCGGCGAAGAGCGCCCAGGCCGCCGGCCCGGCGAGGAAGAGCATCCCGAGGACCGCCGGCAGGAGCGCGACGGCGGTGAGGACGCGCGTCTTCAGCATGCGTCGCGGGCGGGCTCGCCCTAGCCGGCCTTCGACAGGGGACGGCCCGCCTGCAGCTGCTCGCTCGTGCGGCCGAAGCGCCGCTCGCGCGCGCGGTACGAGGCGATGGCCTCGTCGAGCGCCTGCGCCCCGAAGTCGGGCCAGAGGACGGGCGCGAAGTAGAGCTCCGTGTAGGCGAGCTGCCAGAGGAGGAAGTTGGAGATGCGCTCCTCGCCGCCGGTGCGGATGAAGAGGTCGGGCTCCGGCGTGTCCGGCATGCTGAGGTGGCGCGACAGGAGCTCCTCGGTGATCTCCTCGCCGGGGTGTTCCGTGCGGCAGCGGTTGGCGGCCCGAAGGATGTCCCAGCGGCCGCCGTAATTGGCCGCTACCGTCAGCGTGAGCTTGCCGTTGCCGGCGGTCATCGCCTCGCCGCGCCGGATGTGCTCGACGATCGCCGGGTCGAAGGGCGAGAGGTCGCCGATCACCCGGAATCGGATGTCGTTGCGGTGCAGCTTTTCCATCTCCTGCTCGAGGGCGCGCAGGAAGAGCTGCATCAGGAACGTGACCTCGTCGCTCGGCCGGCGCCAGTTCTCGCGCGAGAAGACGAACAGCGTGAGGTACGCGATGCCGCGCTCGCCGCACGCCTTCACCACCTCGCGCACCGCCTCGACGCCGCGCCGGTGGCCCGCCACGCGCGGCAGGAAGCGCTTCTTCGCCCAGCGCCCGTTGCCGTCCATGATGATGGCGACGTGGCGCGGCACGTCCCCGGCCTCGGGGATGGCGAGCGTGCTGCTGACGGGCTCGGCCATGGCGTCGAAGGCGGGGTGACGGCCTCAGACGGCCATCAGCTCCTTCTCCTTCTCGGCGACCATCCGGTCGATGTCGGCCACCGCCTTGTCGGTGAGCTTCTGCACCTCGTCCTGCGCGCGCTTCTCCTCGTCCTCGGGGACGTCGTGCTTCTTGAGCATCTCCTTGAGGTGGGTGTTGGCGTCGCGGCGCACGTTGCGCACGGCGACCTTCGCCTCCTCGCCCTCGTGCTTGACGATCTTCGCGAGCTCGCGGCGGCGCTCCTCGGTGAGGGGCGGCATCGGCACGCGGATCATGTCGCCGGAGGTGGCGGGGTTCACGCCGAGGTCGGAGTCGCGGATCGCGCGCTCGACCGCCTGGACCATCTTCTTCTCGTACGGCTGCACGCCGATGGTGCGCGCGTCGACCAGCGTGACGTTGGCCACCTGGTTGATGGGGGTGGGCGTGCCGTAGTAGTCGACGCGCAGGTGGTCCAGCAGCCCCGCGTGGGCGCGGCCCGTGCGCACCTTGGCGAGGTTGTGCTTGAGCGTGTCGATGGACTTCGCCATCTTCTCCGCCGCCTGCTTCTTGATGTCGGCCATGCTGAGTGCCATGCGTCCTCCGGGTTTCAGCTGTGAACGAGGGTGCCTTCCGGCTCGCCCATCACGACGCGCCTGAGCGCGCCTTCCTTGAAGATCGAGAACACGTTGATCGGCAGCCGCTGGTCGCGGCACAGGGCGAGCGCCGTCGCGTCCATCACCTTGAGGTTCCTCACGAACGCCTCGTCGTAGGTGATGCTCTCGTAGCGGGTCGCCGAGGGGTCCTTCACCGGGTCCGCCGTGTAGACGCCGTCCACCTTGGTGGCCTTGAGGACGATCTGCGCCTCCATCTCGCGGCCGCGCAGGGCGGCCGCCGTGTCCGTGGTGAAGAAGGGGTTGCCGGTGCCGGCCGCGAAGATGACGACCTTGCCCTCCTCGAGGTAGCGGATCGCCTTGCCGCGGATGTACGGCTCGCAAACCGGCTCGATGTTGAGCGCGGACTGCACGCGCGCCACCAGCCCGCCGCGGTTCATGGCGTCCTGCAGGGCGAGTGCGTTGATGACCGTCGCGAGCATGCCCATGTAGTCGGCGGTGGCGCGGTCGATGCCGGCCGCGCCGCCGGAGACGCCGCGGAAGATGTTGCCGCCGCCGATCACGACGCCCACCTGCACGCCCAGCTCGGTGACGACGTCGCGCACCTGGGCGACGATGCGCTCCACCACGCCGCCGTTGATGCCGAAGGCGTCGTCGCCCATGAGGGCCTCGCCCGAGAGCTTGAGGAGGATGCGCGTGTAGGCGGGTGTCGTCATGGGCTTAGCTTCGTTGCGGTGTCAGACACGGGTGTCAGACACCGGTGCTTCGCAGGGTCAGGCGGCCGACTTGGTCATCGCCGCCACCTCGGCGGCGAAGTCGGACTGCTTCTTCTCGATGCCCTCGCCGACCACCAGGAAGCGGAAGGAGAGGACCTTGGACTGGGCGGCGGCGAGCATCCTCTCGACGGTCAGCTTGTCGTCCTTCACGAACGGCTGGCCGAGGAGCGTGATCTCGCCGAGGAACTTGTTGATGCCGCCCTCGACCATCTTCGCCACGATCTCGGGCGGCTTGCCGGACTCCCTGGCGCGCGCCTCGATGATGGTGCGCTCGCCGGCGATCACGTCGGCCGCCACCTGGTCCTTCGAGAGGTACTTCGGCTTCGCGAAGGCGATGTGCATGGCGACGTCCTTGCCCACCGGGTCCTGGCCCTCGTACTCGACCGTGACGCCGATCTTCACGCCGTGCACGTACTGCGCCAGGCGGGCCCGGGACTGCAGCCGCTCGAAACGTCGCACGGTGATGTTCTCGCCGATCTTCTGCACCAGCGCCTGGCGGGCCTCCTCGACGGTCTTGTCGCCCGCCTTGAGGGCGGAGAGCGCCGCCACGTCGGCCGGATCGGCGGTGGCCACCAGCTCGGCCAGGGTCTTCGAGAAGGCGGCGAAGTCCGGGTTCTTGGCGACGAAGTCCGTCTCGCAGTTGACCTCGACCATCGCGGCGAGCTTGCCGTCGGCGGAGAGGTAGGTTCCCACGGCGCCCTCGGAGGCCACGCGCGAGGCGGCCTTCGACGCCTTGGCGCCGCTCTTGATGCGCAGCAGCTCCTCGGCCTTCTTCAGGTCGCCGCCCGATTCCTCGAGGGCCTTCTTGCACTCCATCATGCCGAGCCCGGTGAGCTCGCGCAGGTCCTTGACCATGCTCGCGGTGATTTCCGCCATCTTCGTTCGCTCCTGTTGCGGTTCTTGATGCGAAAAGGGGGCTCGCGGCCCCCTGTTCGCGAAAGTGGCTGCCGGCCGGTCAGCCCTTCGCTTCCTCGGCTTCCTCGACCTCGACGAATTCCTCGCCGGAGCCGGCGGGCGCGACCATCTCGCTGATCACCTGGCTGCGGCCCTCGAGGATCGCGTCGGCCACGCCGCGGGCGTACAGGCGGATGGCCCGCGTCGAGTCGTCATTGCCGGGAATGACGTAGTCGATGCCGTCCAGGGAGTTGTTGGTGTCGACCACCCCGACGATGGGAATGCCGAGCTTGCGCGACTCCGTGACCGCGATCTTGTGGTAGCCCACGTCGATCACGAAGAGCGCGTCCGGGACGCCGCCCATGTCCTTGATGCCCCCGAGCGAGCGCTCCAGCTTCTCCTTCTCGCGGGTGAAGTTGAGGCCTTCCTTCTTGGTGAGCTTCTCGACGGACCCGTCGGCGATCATCTGGTCCATCTCCTTCAGGCGCTTGATCGACTGCTTCACCGTCTTGAAGTTGGTGAGCATGCCGCCCAGCCAGCGGTAGTCGACGTACGGGGCGCCGGCGCGCTGCGCCTCCTCCCTGACGATCTCGCGCGCCGCCCGCTTGGTGCCGACGAAGAGCACGGTGCCCTTGTTGGCGGTGAGCGTGCGCACGAACTTGAGCGCTTCCTGGTACATCGGAAGCGACTTCTCGAGATTGATGATGTGGATCTTGTTGCGGGCACCGAAGATGAACGGCGACATCTTCGGATTCCAGTAGCGCGTCTGGTGGCCGAAGTGCACGCCGGCCTCCAGCATCTGGCGCATGGTGACGGACATTCTCTGCTCCTGGTCTAAGGTTAGCCTCCCCCCGCGAACCCGGTTGACCGGGACCTTGGCCTTGCCGCAGGGGTGCGAATTTGCCCGGGACCTCCCCGGACAGACATCGATTATAGCCGGAAAAGGGCCGCGTTTTCAAACAGTTCGGGTTGAGCTTGCGGGGAGCGCCTGCCTTGTCGAGACGTTTCCTGGACGCGCAAGCGTGGCCCCAGGACCCGTCCGTGGTCACGCTTGCGCGCCCGGGAACTCGATGGCTTCCTCCGACCCGCCACCCTTCTCCCGGCACGAATTCGCCTGCCGCTATAATCGCGCCTTTCCCGCCCTGTTACCGAACCCGTGGCAATCACCCTGAAGACCCCGCAGGAAGTCGAGAAGATGCGCGTCGCCGGCCGCCTGGCCGCCGAGGTGCTGGACTTCATCACCCCCCACGTGAAGCCCGGCGTGACCACCGGTCGCCTCGACAAGCTGTGCCACGACTACATGGTGGACGTGCAGGAGGTCGTTCCCGCGCCGCTCAACTACGCGCCGCCCGGCCACCGGCCCTACCCCAAGTCCATCTGCACGTCGGTGAACCACCAAGTCTGCCACGGCGTGCCGGGCGAGCGCGTCCTCAAGCACGGCGACATCGTGAACATCGACATCACCGTGATCAAGGACGGCTGGCACGGCGACACCAGCCGCATGTTCCTGGTGGGCGAGCCGTCCATCCAGGCGCGCCGCCTCTGCGACACCACCTACGAGTGCATGTGGAAGGGCATCGCGCAGGTGCGGCCCGGCGCGACGCTGGGCGACATCGGCCACGCCATCCAGTCGCATGCGGAGTCGAACGGCTACAGCGTCGTGCGCGAGTTCTGCGGCCACGGCATCGGCAGCCGGTTCCACGAGGAACCGCAGATCCTGCACTACGGCCGCCCCGGCCAGGGACTGCGGCTCGAGGCCGGGATGACCTTCACGATCGAGCCGATGATCAACGCCGGCAGGCGGGACATCCGCGCGCTCGCGGACGGCTGGACCATCGTCACCGCCGACCACTCGCTCTCCGCGCAGTGGGAGCACACGGTGCTCGTGACCCCGGAAGGCCACGAGGTGCTCACCGCGTCGGCGGGCGCACCGGCCGTCCCGGCGTTCGCCGCCCCGGCGCGCCCCGCTTCCGTCGCCTCCTGAACGCGCCCTGGCGGCCCGCCGGCACCGCGCGCGGTCCCATGGACGAACAAGCCGTCGCACCGCCCGTCCCGAAGCTGCGCTCGGGCGACCCCGCCGAGGCGCGCCGCTGGCTCAAGTCGCGGCGCCAGGAGTTTCGCAGCCGCTACCTGCGCCGGCCCGACCCGGCCCGCAGCCTCGCCGCGCACGCATCCCTCGTCGACGCCGTCCTCGTGCGCCTCTGGGGCGAATGGGTCCACGCGCCCGACATCGCGCTGGTGGCCGTGGGGGGGTACGGCCGCGGCACGCTCTTCCCGCATTCGGACGTGGACCTCGTGGTCCTGCTTCCGGACGACCGCGCGCCGGACGGGGACGTCGAGCGCTTCGTCGGCATCCTGTGGGATTGCGGACTCGAGCCCGGCATCAGCGTGCGCACGCTCGCCGAGTGCGTCGAGGAGGCCGCGAAGGACATCACGGTCGACACGAGCCTCCTCGAGTCGCGTCCCGTGGCCGGGGACGCCGGGCTGGTGGTGGCGCTCGGGGAGCGCCTCTCCCGCGCGCGCGACGTGCGCGAGTTCTTCCGGGCGAAGGTGGAGGAGCAGCGCCGGCGCCACGACCGCTTCCAGGAGGCGGCCTACAACCTGGAGCCCAACATCAAGGAGAGCCCCGGGGGACTGCGCGACCTGCAGACGGTCCTGTGGCTCGCGCGCGCCGCGGGCATCGGCCGCAGCTGGCGCGAGCTTGCGGCGCAGGGCGTGATCACCGCGCGCGAGGCATCGGGGATCGCGCACAACGAGCGCGTCCTGCAGGACCTGCGCCAGCGGCTGCACCTGCTCGCCAACCGGCGCGAGGACCGGCTGGTGTTCGACCACCAGATCGAGATGGCGCGGCAGCTGCGGCTCGAGCCGTCCAAGTCCCTGGCGCCGTCCGACCTGCTGATGCGCCGCTACTACCTGGCGGCCAAGCAGATCTGGCGCTTCAACCAGATCCTGCTGGCGAACCTGTACGCGCGCATCGCCGCTGGCGGCAAGCGCACCCTGCGCGACCTGGACGCCGATTTCCGGGTCGTGGACTACACCCTCGACCTGCGCGACGAGTCGCTCTTCGAGCGCGACCCGGGCCGGATCTTCGACGCCTTCCGGCACCTGCAGGCCGACCGCGGCATCCTGAACCTCTCGGCCACGGCGCTGCGCTCGCTCTCCCGGGCGCTGCCGCGCATCGACCGCGCCTTCCGCGAGGACCCCGCGAACCGCCGGCGCTTCCTCGAGATCGTGCGCGGCGACCGCCTCACCTGGACGCTGCGGCGCATGAGCCGGTACGGCGTGCTGGGCCTCTACATCCCGGCGTTCGGCCGCATCACGGGGCAGATGCAGCACGACCTCTTCCACGTCTACACCGTGGACGAGCACATCCTGATGGTGATCCGCAACCTGCGCCGCTTCGCGAGGCCCAAGTTCGACCTCGAGCACCCGTTCTGCTCGAGGCTGATGCAGGAGTTCGACGCGCCCGAGGTCCTCTACCTGGCCGCCCTCTTCCACGACATCGCCAAGGGACGCGGCGGCGACCACTCCGCGCTGGGCGCCCGCGACGCGCGGCGCTTCTGCCGAGAGCACGGCGTCGGCAAGGCCGACGTGGCACTCGTCGAGTGGCTGGTCGTGCACCACCTCACGATGTCGGCCACCGCGCAGAAGCAGGACATCGGCGACCCCGAGGTGGTGTCCGAGTTCGCCACCCTGGTTCGCGACGAGCGCACGCTCACGGCGCTCTACATCCTCACGGTGGCCGACATCCGCGGGACGAGCCCCAAGGTCTGGAACGCGTGGAAGGGCCAGCTTCTCGAGGACCTCTTCCTGTCGACGCGCCGCGTGCTGCGCGGCGACACCGACTACGCCGCCAAGTCGATCGCCGCGAAGAAGGAGGAGGCGCTGCGCATCTTCCGCCAGTACGTGGCCGAGCCAGGCCGCCACGAGGCCCTGTGGCGGCACTTCGACGACCACTACTTCCAGCGCTTCGACGCGAGGGAGATCGGCTGGCACACGCGCACCCTCTACGGGCGCCCCGCGCCGGAGCGCCCGGTGGTGAGGGCGCGCCTGTCGCCCGTCGGCGAGGGGCTGCAGGTGCTCGTCTACGCGCACGACCAGCCGGGCCTCTTCGCGCGCATCACCGGCTTCTTCGAGCGCGCCCAGTTCGACATCGCGGCGGCGAAGGTCTTCACGACCGCGCACGGCTACGCGCTGGACAGCTTCCAGGTCCTTTCGCGGGTGCGCGCCGGCGAGCACCACCGCGACCTCGTCGAGAAGTTGGAGAAGGGGCTCGCCGAGCGTCTCGCGGCCGGCGGCCCGCTGGAGGCGCCCCCCGGCGGGCGGGTGTCGCGCTGGGTCAAGCACTTCCCCATCGCGCCGAAGGTGGCGATCCTCCGGCACCGCCGCGGCGACCGCTGGCAGCTCTTCATGAGCTGCGGGGACCGGCCGGGCCTGTTGTCGATGGCCGCCCGCCTCTTCGTCCGCCACGGGCTCAACCTCATCGACGCGCGCATCACCACGCTGGGCGCGCGCGCCGAGGACGTGTTCGAGCTGGCCGGCGCCGCCCTCGAGAGCGAGGAGGGGCGGCGGGCGATCGCGGAGGAGCTGGCGGCGCTCGTCGCAACCTGAGTGTCGCAGCCCACACAGTCGACAGATCTTCGGCTGATGCCATTCGAGCCAAAGCGCTCAAATTCCTCGCTCCCCGAATTCGGGGAGCGCGTGGGTTTGGTTAGATGGCAATTTCGCCCGCCATGGGCGTTTCAATCCTCGCTCCCCGAATTCGGGGAGCGCGTGGGTGAATACCGGGTCGCCGTCGGACAACTGATTTCGTTTCAATCCTCGCTCCCCGAATTCGGGGAGCGCGTGGGG
>Ga0114939_10003553_pt1 | contig 10844 bp, 7 predicted proteins | sample AshMeaCrysSpring_FD_87196 | JGI IMG/M metagenome (GOLD analysis project Ga0114939, IMG submission 87196) | Groundwater microbial communities from Big Spring, Nevada to study Microbial Dark Matter (Phase II) - Ash Meadows Crystal Spring | ecosystem: Environmental > Aquatic > Deep subsurface >... | reverse complement strand
TTTTTGCCCCATTCGAGGGCTTTCGGAAAGTTTTCCAATTTTGCGTATACCCGTGCTATGGACAGAGACATCTGTTGGGGGCTGGTCTGCAACTCATCTTTCCCTTCTGCAATCACTTTATATGCCACAAAGTAATTATCCAGGGCTTCCTGGTAATTTCCGAGTTTGAGGTAGGTCTGTGCCAGGTTACTTGACATCGTTACTATGCCCAGTCTATTTGAGTCTTGGTATGCATATTGCAAAGCTTTAGTGAAATGTTTGATGGCTTCCGGGTAGTCCCCTTTCTGTGACCAACAGGTTGCTATCATCCAGTGAGATCTACGGAGTCCGAATCTGTAATTTACTTTCTTAGAAATAGCCTGGAAATTCTCCGACCACCGGATGGCCTCGTCCCAATTACCATCTTTTTGCGCATCTCCCATTTTTAGCACGGCAATTCTGAATACCAGTAATGCCTTGTTGCTGTCTTCTTTCTGTGAGGGTAAAAGAGCGATCAGTGAATCTGTGATTCTTTCCCTGGGGTTTTGTGCCTGTGCCTGGTAAGAAGAAAGCAGGACCAAGATCAGGACCAGGACCAGGAATGAACATATGGCTGTGTATTTGACCATAGGCTTCTATAAGATAGAAAATAATATGAAAAAAAAAGAGTGCTGAAGGGTTTTTGCAACTGGCGTGGATTTGGTCAGAACTGCTATTCCCCTGGCAATAAGTGCATGTTTACGTGATGCAGTTATGGGGGAAATACTTCACTTATCAAAACAAGTGGGGCGGTTGCCTATATGTCATTGTTTACCACTATCTCATGATCTAGTTTCAGAATCTGATCGCAGTGCCTGTAAAGATCTCCCTGTTCCCGTGAAAGCTCTATGCACCCTTTTACGATAACCTATATATCATTCACAACTCTAAATTACCAGGTATGAAAAAACACTCGTCGTCCACACTTATTCGACTCATGGCCCTTTCGTTCTTGCTGATTATCTTCTACAGCTGCCAAAAAGAAGCATTGAAAGATGATCTAGTGATATCTGCAGCTAAAGGAGGCGGGACGGGTGGTGGAACCGTAGCGCCTGTTTACCTTAGGGTTTCTGTTATCGATGACCCGGCTTATAAGATCAACTCTGATGGTAAGGAAGATTATGTTCATGGTAAGGCTAAAGTTGCAGCGATGTTTGATCAGAATGGCAACTTTATTTTTGATACATATTCCGGATTGACCCGGAAAAGTCCAGCATTAGCGGATAGGGGATTAAAGTTCATTTTTGATCGGCCTGTTGACCCCGTTGGAGCTCCAGACCCAGTTACTGAAGATAGAAAAGATGGGAACTATCGAATGGTAACTCTTTCCGACGGAACAACACCACTTCAGAATCTTACCGAAGGTAATTCCCAGCCAGTAAGCCTGGGTGGTGGCTTTACTACAACTACAACTCTGAGTACCCTTTGGAATTTCAGTTTTAAGTATAATGCCGAATACTCACTGAGTAATACTGATTTTGCAAATGTCAAGCGGATAAATGCCGACGTATGGGAAATTACTGGTAAGGTAGCCGATCCCCGCTGCGCGAGAGTAGTTGGGACAACCCGTACTTATTATTATATGCCATTTAAACTGTTACTCACTAGGATGTAAGAAAAATGGGCCCTGAGCGTTAGTTCGGGGCTTTTGCTTTTTTTACCATGTCAGTTTCAATCTACTTTCCTGGTCTGCGTTTCTCACTCCCATTTGTCCCCGCTTCCTTCAGAATAAGTGAACTGACTGCCCTGCATCTCTGCGTTTAGGCGTTTATGCCTAAATTTGCCCTCTCCTGAATGAACAGTCTACATATGGTTTGGTGGTTGGGCTTGAGGTGCATGCGCAGTTGCTCACAAAAAGCAAATTATTTTCCGGAGATGCGAACGCATTTGGTTCGGATCCAAATACACATGTTAGCCCCATAGTCTTGGGCCATCCCGGCACACTACCCAAAATGAATGAGGAAGCCATAGGCCACGCCGTAAAAATGGGCCTGGTCTGCCACTCAGAGATAGCACGAAACAATTATTTCGCCCGTAAGAACTATTTCTATCCCGATCTGCCCAAAGGTTACCAGATATCCCAACACACTACACCGATCTGTATCGGTGGTCATGTGTCCGTTGGTACTGGTGAACATAGGAAGAATATCAGGTTAACGAGGATTCACCTGGAAGAGGATGCGGGTAAAAGCATCCATGATATCGATCCTGCATTCACCTGTGTGGATTACAACAGGGCAGGAGTTCCGTTGGTGGAGATCGTAACCGAGCCTGATATTAGCAGCAGCGAAGAGGCCTTTCTGTTTCTCACGGAACTGAGAAAACTTGTACGTTGGATCGGTGTATGCGATGGCAATATGGAGGAAGGCAGCATGCGCTGTGATGCAAACATATCCCTAAGAAAAAAAGGCGATACAAAACTGGGCACCAAGGTTGAGGTCAAGAACCTCAACTCGATACGTAATGTGAGAAAGGCCATTGAAATAGAAGCAAAACGGATAGAAAGCCTGCTGTTGAACGGCGAAACCATTGTCCAGGAAACCAGGGGATTTGATGCCGACAGGGAAGTCACTTATTCCATCAGAACAAAAGAAGATGCGGATGACTATCGCTACTTCCCGGATCCGGACCTGACGCCCTTTGTGATCACTGATGTACATATTGAAAGGTACCGGGACGAGTTGCCTACTTTGCCTGAGGAATGGGTGAGTAGGCTTATTACAGAATTCGGTTTATCGGACTACGATGCCAGGGTTCTTACTGAAGATAATGAGCTTGTTAATTATTTTGCCGCTATTGCCGATCAATGTAAAAACTATAAGGCCATTTCAAACTGGCTGATAGGTCCGGTGAAATCATATTGCAATGAGAACGCATTCCATATCCATGATGTGAATATAGATCCAACACAGTGGGCCAAACTCATAGGAATGATTGATGATGGAAAGCTGAATTTTTCCGCTGCGGCTTCCAGGCTGTTCCCCGCTCTCGCTGCATCAAACGGAGCCGACCCCGAGCAATTAGCTACCGAACTGAATATGATACAGGTGTCGGACAGCGCCGACTTGAATACCTGGGTGGATGAAGTACTGAGTAAAAATCCCGATAAAGTAATAGAGTTTAGAAAAGGGAAGAAGGGCCTAATCGGTTTGTTCATGGGTGAAGTGAAAAAGCTTTCCAAAGGCAAAGCGGATCCAAGACTTACCAACGATATACTTCTGAAAAAATTAAATCAATCCTGATCATGAAAAAATATTTCGTACCGTTCATCTTAATGCTTGCGTTTGGGTGCAAGAGCGAGGGGGATCAATTCAGTGTAAGCGGCACCGTGAGCAACAACCCATCGAAACAAGCTGTTTATCTTGACCTGATAGAGCTCGATGCGGCCAGTCCTACTACACTTGATACGGCTGTGATCGAAGCGGGTACCGGCAGGTTCAAGCTTGAAACCACTCCGCCCGCTGAGGAAGGTATCTACAGATTGCGATTTGAGAAGGATGGCGTTTTTGTGCTGCTTGCCAGTGACAGGAATGATATTGAGTTCAATGCCGACTGGAAAGATTTTGGCAAATACACTACCAACTCTTCCAGCAGTAATTCATTCAGGGAAATGTTGAAAGCTTTCAACGACAGGGTAGCCGTTATCAACGGGAAGCGCCAGGCGTTGTTGAACCAGCAGGCGCAGGGTGTATCAGACAGTTTGCTCCGTGCGGGCGAGGCTGATTTCAATGCTTACGTGAATACAACGGAGGACTCCCTGCTGAAATATGCGGACACTACCAAAAGTCCTTCTGTAGCCCTTTATATAGTTGGACCGTTGCTGAGAACACAACTCGAAGCAGAACGTTTTGAGCCGGTGATGACAAGTATGTCAAAAAGATTCACGGATCATCCCATGGTGCAAAAAGTAGTGAAAGAATATTTCGGTTACATGCAACAGCAGAAATCTGCCCTTAAGATCGGGCAACCCGCTCCTGATTTTACCTTGGCTGATCCGGATGGAAAGATGATCTCACTCAGTTCATTTAAGGGTAAGTATGTATTGGTCGATTTCTGGGCCAGCTGGTGTGGCCCCTGCAGGCAGGAAAACCCTAATGTAGTGGCAGCATTCAGGCAATACAGCAACAAGAATTTTACGATCCTGGGTGTGTCGCTCGACAAAGCAAAGGATCCATGGGTGAAGGCGATCAAAGACGACCAGCTGACCTGGACGCATGTGAGTGATCTTAGATATTGGGAGAGTGCCGTGGTCCCCATGTATAATATTCAAGGAATTCCTTTCAATGTATTGTTAGATCCCCAAGGCAATATTGTAGCTGTGAACCTGCGAGGCACGTCTTTGCAGGCTAAGCTGAGTGAATACATCAAGTAACAGTGAGCAGTAAGCAGTGAGCAGCGTGTTTCCTGCTCACTGCTTACTGCTTACTGCTCACTGTGCTTACAGTGTATTAAAGATCCTGACCAGCTCCGTCCAGTCTTCAACTTTTCTATCAGACAGTTTTCGCTGCGGCATTTTCCCGCTCATAGCAGGACTTTGTATTAGCAGTTCCTGTTGCAGGTCACCGATCTTTTTGACCTGTTTGCAGCTGGATCCATTGCTTAACCAATAGGTAAAGGTGGTTACCACCTTTTGTTCAGTGGTTGCCGATCCGTACTGCTTGGATTCCTGGACGTTTTTTAAAGGTTTACGATAGAGGCTTGTTTTCCCTTTTTCCAATACTTCATACCATCCTTTTATAGACACAGTGCATCCTGGCATTCCAAATGAATACACTGCGATCTTTTTTTCTGCTTCAAAAAACTGGACTTCCTCAATGGGGGAATCTGAATATTTCTCCTTGCCTTTCTCATCCAGGTAATGCATCCTTTCGTCCATTACATTGATCCTGGCATCCACATTGAAAGCGCGTTTGTTGTTCCGGATAAATACAAGTGCTTTGGTGAAATTAGCGGGTTCATATAATGACCCTTCCACGATCCTGGTATATTTTGGATTCATCACGGGGATACCATCAACTGTATTGAAGAATGTGGAGTTGTTCCTCATAGTGGTATCATCCACATTTATGGAAGTCTGGCCGCTTGCGGTGAGACTGCCTACTACGAGTATTACAATTAGGAATTTCATGGTCAGGTTTATCTCTCTCTAATTTAAGCATAAAAAAAGCTCCCGGAAACCGGGAGCCCTTTTTTGGTATAAACGGGAGGTTAAACTAATAACCGTCGTTTTGTTTCATTTCTTTATTCGTGATGATCTCGGCTTGTGAGATAGGCCAGATATAAAGATTGGATGATGCGGGATATGCACCAACAGATCCTTTGGCTGCGAATGCAGCACCGGTGCGTGTAACGTCTGAAGTACGGAAACCTTCACCCAACAGCTCGATACGCCTTTCCGTAAGGATAGTACTAATCAGCTCGTCTTTGGTGGCAGGAGCGAATGTAGTAGTAGCATCTGAGCGCTGGCGCACAGCATTCACCAGTGCAAGGCCACGGGAACTTACACTTGAAGCCTGGCGGGCTTCTGCTTCAGCAACGTTCAGCAATACTTCTGCATAACGGATAACTGGTGCCCAATCAGGATCGCTACCCGCATTCTTTGGCCACTTACGGAGATATACCTGTGTACCCGCAGCGATATTGAATGCGCGACGTGCATCAGTTGTTTTCCAGTCTGTATTGGTAACAATACCGCTTCCAGTGGTATTCAGCGCAAAGTCGCCGTTACCGTTAGGACCTGGGTTATAGTAGCTGTTCAGACTGTTCTGAGTTCCCGGAAGATCCAACGCAGTGAAAGGCATTGACAGAATGCTTTCTACTGTATTGTAAGTAGCAAAAGTAGTAGCGATACTTGCATTCAGTTTGTGCTTAACACCGGTAGGTGCTTCGAACGGCGCTGTTGCAGGCACTATCTTGTTACCTTCGGTGATCACGTCAGCATATCTTCCCATAGACAGATAAACGCGGGTTTTCAAAGCGATAGCTGTGTTCTTATGTGCCCTGGTGGTGTTCAGGTCTGCAGTTGCGTAAGTTGAAGGAAGGTCTGTCTCAGCTTCATTCAGATCTTTTACGATTTGAGTGTATACTGCGCCGACAGTAGCTCTGGCCAGGTTGTTGCTACCACTTGAAGTAACGCCTGTCAAACGAAGAGGCACACCTGGTTTGTCCGTCCCGCCTGCTTCAGTAAAAGGCCTCGCATACAGTTGCAAAAGGGCGTAATAGGCGATCGCCCTCACTACTTTTGCCTCTGCGATATATTGCTTACGAAGGTTGTCAGCAATGGGAGAACCTGCAAGTCCGTCGATCACCACGTTTGCGCGGTTGATAGCGGCAAAGGCAGCGGCCCAAAAGTTCTGCACTTCATTGGCAGTTGGAGTTACTGTGAAGTTCCAGGTAAGGAAGGCGGTAACACCATTGTTGGTGATATTGATAAAATCCTCACCTCTTACATCCTGGTAAACCATATAACGACCGGCGTATAACTGCCCGGCTTTCAATGCTGCATAAAGACCGTTCACTTGTTGCTGTGCACGTTCAGGTGTGCTAAATGCAACGGCATCAGAAAGGGATGTTTGGGGAATGGGTTCCAACCTGTCCTTCTGGCACGATGCAAACAGGGCACCTATCAACATCATATATATAATTGTCTGTTTCATGATTTTTCCTGTTTTTTAAATTAGAATCCTACGTTCAAACCAACCAATAAGGTCCTGGCTTGTGGAACCGAGTTCCTGTCTACACTTGGAGCACCGTTACTGTTACCGTTGGTTGAAGTTTCAGGATCGAAGCCTGTGTAGCTGGTGATCGTGAAAGCATTCTGTATACCACCATAGAAGCGGATGCTGTTAATACCCATACGGTCAGTTACTGATTTAGGCATGGTGTATCCGATGTTGATATTACGACCCTTGATGAAATCGCCTTTTTCTACGTTCTGAGAGCTTACGACTGCAGAGCCGTTAGAAACGTTATCACCGAAGATCACTTTTGGAATATCAGTCACATCACCTGCTTTCTGCCAGCGTGTCAGCACTTCTTTAGCACTGTTCCAGTTGCGATTATCCCTCAGACCGGCTTTAGTACCATTGTATACATAGTTGCCACCGGAGAAGAACAACAGGATGTTAAAGTCGAAGTTCTTATAACGGAAAGTGTTTTCCCAACCACCTGTATACTTAGGAAGTGCAGGGCCTATGATCTGTCCATCAGAAGCCTGGTCTGCACCGCGTGGTGCAGCTGTACCATCCAATAATGTCCAGCGCTGCGTTGCAGCGTGGTTGTATTGTACATCGCGGGTTCCGGTTACAACACCGTTTGCATCCTTGATCAGTTGAGTGAATATCCTTTGCCCTGTTGCCGGATTAACGCCCTTGGTTTTAACCGCATAGAAACTACCTATCGATTCACCAACACGAATAATGCTGGGTGTTTCAAGTCCTGAAGTTGCAGGAAAGATGTCTGAATTGCCTTCTGCGAGTTCTTTCACTTCATTTTTCAGGGTTGTGATATTGAAGTTAGAGTTCCAGCTGAAGTTGGCAGTTTTAACCGGTACTGTGTTCAGGGTCAGTTCGATACCTGTATTCACCATCCTACCAATATTGGTCAGGATGTTATTACCTGGGATACCAGCAGATGGTGCCTGAGGATTACCCAGGATCAGTTCGTCGATATTATTATTGTAATAAGCGAATTCTACACCAACTCTACCCCTGAAAAGGCTCGCGTCAAAACCGATATCCATTTTCTTGGAAGACTCCCAACGGAGGTTGCGGTTTCCAGCCTGGCTGAAGAACAGTGAAGGCTGCGTGCCGTAAAGGCCTGAAGAGAAGAAGCTGTAGTATGCATAATCGTTGATACCCTGGTTGTTACCTACGATACCATAGCTCGCTCTTAGCCTGAAATTACTCAACCAATTGTCGAGATTCATTTCCCTCATGAAGTTCTCCTGTGTGAGTACCCATGCAACGGAACCTCCATAGAAATTACCGTACTTGTTCTCAGGAGCGAATGCAGAATAACCGTCACGACGGGCATTCAGTGATAGATAATATTTACCTGCATAGTTATAGTTCAACCTGCCAAGGAACGAAACCAGGTAGTTCTCGCTGAAGAAGTTGCCGGCGGGAACGATACTGTTGAAACCGCCCTGGTATTCATCATAGAAAGGATCCTGCTGGCCACGGCGATCAGCACCCCAACCTTCTGAGCGGGTATACTGTTGTTCATTACCCACAAGTACGTTCACGTTGTGGTTATTGAAGGCTTTATCGAAAGTCAGCAGGTTCTGCCAGTTCCACCTTGAATAGGTCTGTTGTGTATTCTGAGCGGCACCACCGAATTGAACACCATCTCCATGGCCTGCAGCACGGAACTCCTTATTGGTTACATTCAGCTTGTCGATACCATATACGGTACGGAAGTTCAACCATTTTGTGAAGTTCAATTGTGCAAAAGCGTTACCGATGATCCGGTCTGTTGTTGAAGTGAATTTATTCTCCTTAATGATATATGCAGGGTTGTAGAACGAAAGGGCAGTCCTGTTATTTCCCTGGCCAATTGTGTTTGATACAGTGTTGATGTTATAGGTTCCATTATCATTGAATGCAGGAACGTTTGGAGCCAGAACGATAGGCAAACGGCCAAGACCGGCGATAGAAAATGCTTGCCCCGGAAGGGAACCCGTATTTGGCGCTGTATTCTTAGAGTTGGTATAGTTCACAGTACCGCCCAGTTGTAGCCAATTGTTGACTTTGTGGTCAACTGTTATACGGCCGGTAATACGGTTGAAATCATTGGCAACAAGCATACCTTCCTGATCAGTATAACCTACTGAGAAATAATAGCTTGTTCTATCATTGGCACCAGAAACATTCACACTGTGGTTCTGCTGCATACCGTTACGATATACATAATCGTACCACCTTGTGTCAACCAGGTTGCCATTGGCATCATTCATAGTGAAGAAACCACGTGCAGGTGTACCTGGAGCTGGTACTGGAGGTGTACCAAGGTTAGTAAGTCCTTCGTTCTTGATAGTTGTGTATTCTGTTGCATTTAACACTTCGATCAGGTTGAATGCTTTGGTCCAGCCTACCCAGCCATCATAGTTAACCCTTGCACGACCACCGCGACCTTTCTTTGTGGTGATCAGGAGAACACCTGATGATGCCCTTGATCCATAAATCGCAGCTGCAGCCGCATCTTTCAATACTTCCATACTCTCGATATCCGCAGGGTTGATATCACCCAATACATTGTTTGATGCGGTACCACCAGCGTTACCTGTAAATGTGGGTACGCCATCGATCACCACCAGCGGGAAAGAACTAAGGCTGATGGAGTTCACACCACGTACACGGATAACCGGAGGGTTGTTAAGCACACCGTTAGGCATGGTTACGCTTACACCGGCAGCACGACCAGAGAGCGCCTGGTCGAATGATTGCACGGGAAGATCTTTGATAGCAGCGCCTTTAACGGTAGCAATACTTCCGGTGAGATCTTTTTTCCTCGCAGTACCATAACCTACAACTACAACTTCCTGCATTGCGCGGTCTTCCTGCTGAAGAGAAATGCTGATCTCAGATTTGTTTCCAACATTGATCTCCTGCCTGGTGTATCCAACACCAGTGATCACGAGGATCGCATTGTTAGGAACACTGATAGTGTAGTAACCGTCGGCATTAGTTGAAGTACCCTGACTGGCACCCCTAACCGAAACGGACACATTGGGAATGGGTTTCCCTGCGTCATCAGTGACACGTCCAGTTACCTGGCGGGTCTGCGCTAATAGCTGTCCAGCAAAAAAGATCAGCCCTAGCACCACAAGTACTAGTTTTCTCATGTTTATTTATTTGGTTTGTTAAAAAACGACCGCGAATATAATTGTTTAATATTCACTTAACAAAGACATAACGCATTAGCAGATTGCTGCATATAGCTTCTGGTTATGAAGCTGTTAAGGCATAAAAAAGCCCCGAATTCAGATCGGGGCTTTTTAGATCAGTGATTTGTCTTATTGGGCTACCCTTAGACCGATCACCCTATAGTTTACACTGGATTGAATACCTTCTACACTATTGAGAATCAATAGGATATCAACAAAGGATTGCCCTGCGGGAGGTGCTCCTGGATTGAGTATCTCTACTTCCATTTCCCCAAAACTTGAGTTGGCAGGGATGGTCAGCGTTCTGGATATTTTGAAGTGCTTCCCTTCAACAGCGGTCGATCCGCCATCGCCTGTATATAGGTCGTACTGTAAGGTTATCGATTCAGTAAATTGCCTACCTACCAGGTTAACCCTGAATTTCTTGATTCCGGGGCTGTTTCTTGTCAGAACCGGGTCTGATGTGGCCACAGGACGGTTATATCCTGGAACCCTGGTAAGAATGGGGTAGGTGCGGCCTGCTGCATTCGCATTCCAGCTGGCTGCATCAAACTCAACCACCGCTTTTGTATAAACCGGCAGCTCATTTTTTGTGCAACTGCCCAACACAATTACTGTGCACAGTATAATAATCAGGTTCAGTCTTTTTTTCATGATGTTCATTTTTTAGTAACCAGGGTTTTGAACTAGATTCTTGTTGCCGTCAACTTCCCTTTGCGGAATAGGTGCCAATATCCTTGTGTCTGTGAAATTCACATTCACATAGTGAGGGGTCTTGATCATATCCCTGCCCAACCTTTTCAGGTCAAACAATCTATGGCCTTCAAATGCCAGCTCTATACGCCTCTGCTTCAGGATCTCTTCATAGAGATCTGTTCCGGTAAGCGTGAAAGCGGTTAGGCCCCGGTTTGTTGCCACCCTGTTGAGATCAGCTAAAGCT
>Ga0114939_10003552_pt1 | contig 10847 bp, 8 predicted proteins | sample AshMeaCrysSpring_FD_87196 | JGI IMG/M metagenome (GOLD analysis project Ga0114939, IMG submission 87196) | Groundwater microbial communities from Big Spring, Nevada to study Microbial Dark Matter (Phase II) - Ash Meadows Crystal Spring | ecosystem: Environmental > Aquatic > Deep subsurface >... | reverse complement strand
TTTGCTGAAAGCTCAAGCGCCGTGAATGGGAAATTCCCAAGATTACTCAGGCGATTGAGGGCCTTTTTTATCTGCTTCTTCTCATCTTCGGTTAAATCCCTCGTGGAGGCCAATCGTTGTAAATACGAGTCTACCAGGTCGAACAAATCAACTTGTCCATTCCATAAAACCGAGATATTTGGAATGTAGGCCGAATCCTTCCGAATTGCCGCATCAGCAACCTCAAATCGCTCAACAGCTGGATTGAAAGCGATCTCAATGGATTCCGAATTGTAGTTTTCCCGGATAACAGGAACTCCCTTTACGACTGCGAATAATGATGTCAACCTTTGTTGCCCATCAACAATAAGCAGGTTCGGGAATTTTTGTTTGTGCTGATCCCCAATCGTCTTTTGCTGATGGCCTTCAAACCCATTTTGCCAGAAAAGAAGATATCCCACCGGATAACCACGATACATGGAATCAAAAAGGTCGCGTACCTTTGTGTTTGGCCATACGAATGGTCGCTGGATATCCGGTAACCCAATCTGACCAAGTTCAATAAATTCAATCAAAGAAGTAAGGTTATAGTTTACTTGCTTAAAAAGTTGCTCACCCATGTTGACGCCCTATACCGAAAGATAGCACAATCAATTTACTCCCACACCCGCTCATCCACCACCCCCGGCGCGTCCGGTGCGATGGCGTTTGCCTCGACATACACGACCTCATCCACCCGCACGCGGCATAGCCCCTGGACGGCCGCTTTCAGGCCTTCGGCTAGTTTGGTCTCGTCTGCGCCTTCGCTCGCGACAACCCGCAGGACGAACTGATCGCGGACGCCGTCGGGCCGGGTGATGACCGCCTGCATCGCGGCCACGCCCGGCACTTGCCCGGCGGCAAAACGCAACTGGTTGGGGTGCAGGAACATGCCGCGCACCTTGACCGCCTCGCCGCGCCGGCCGACCAGGATGATGCTCCGTTCGGATTGGGCGCTCGCGCCCGGCCGCGGGTCGATGTTCATGGCCATATCGCCGGTCCCAAAGCGGATGAGCGGGTAATGCCGGTTACTGTTGGTGACAACCACTTCGCCCGTCTCGCCGGAGCCGACTGTCCGGCCGGTGTCAGGGTTGACCACCTGGACAATCGGCGCGGGCAGCAGCTGCATGGCCATCCCCTCGCCGCTGTTGACGGCCAGGACGCCCAGCTCGGCCGTGGCGTAGGTGTTATGGACCGCCAGGCCGTAGGTCTGCACCAATGTGTGCCGTAGAGCCGGCGGCAGCGGTTCGGCCGTGGTCACAGCCCGGCGCAAGGTCAGCGTGATGCCGTGTTCGCCGGCTTTCTGCAGCAGGCTCAGCAGGAAGCTGGGCGTGCCGACATAGCCGGTCGCGCCCAGGTCGCGAGCCATCTGGAGCTGCAGCTCGGCGCTGCCCGTTCCGGCGGGGATGACCGTCGCGCCCAGGCGGGTGAACGCGCCGTCGAACAGGTACCCGGCCGGGACCAGATGATAGGACAGGCTATTGAGGATGACGTCGCCGGCGCCGAAACCCGCCGCCCGCAGCATGCCGACGGCCACGTCCCAGGCCTCGTCGTCCGGCTCCGGGCCGGGTTCGTAGAGCGGGCCGGGCGAGAAGAACAGATGGCTGACGGCCGACAGCGGCGCGGCCAGCATGCCGCCGAAGGGCGGGTCGGCTTGCTGCCGGGCCACGGCGTCGTCCTTGGTCAGCACCGGCACGCGATCCAGGTCGGCCGCTGTCCGGATGTCTTCCGGCTTGATGCCGGCGCCATCAAAACGCGCGCGCACTTCCGGTGAATTGGCGTAGGCGTGGTGGATATTTTCCCGCAATTGTTCATCATTCATTGGCTTCCCCCTTCTGTCAACCCAGCCACCGCTTGCGGCGCTTGTAGTGCTTGACATCGCGGTAGCTTTTGCGTTCGCCGACCTGGGTCAGACCCAGATAGAATTCCTTGATATCGGCATTCTCGGCCAGGTTATCAGCCGAGCCGTCGAGGACGATCCGGCCGTTCTCCATCACATAGGCATGATCGGCCGCCTGCAGGGCGACGTGGGCGTTCTGTTCGACCAGCAAGACCGAGACGCCCTCTTCCCGGTTGATGCGCCGGATGATCTCGAAGATACTGCGCACCAGCAGCGGGGCCAATCCCAGCGACGGCTCGTCGAGTAACATAACCCGTGGTTTGCCCATCAACGCCCGGCCGATGACGACCATCTGCTGCTCGCCGCCGGACAGGTAGCCGCTGGTGCGGTGGCGGAACTCCTGCAGGCGAGGGAAATAATCATACACGCGGTCGAGGTCGTCGCGCAACGCGCCGCCGGACGTGCCGCGGAACAAGGCCCCGGCGCGCAGGTTTTCATCGACGGTCAGGTGCTGGAACAACGGCCGCCCTTCCAGCACCTGGACGATGCCGCGGCGCACGATCTCATCCGGCGACAGGCGGTCGATGCGCTCGTCCTCGAACTCGATGTTGCCGCGGGTCACATCGCCTTGCTGGGTGCGCAGCAGGCCGGAGATGGCCTTAAGCGTCGTCGACTTACCGGCGCCGTTCGCGCCCAGCAAGGCGACGATCTGCCCTGATCCGACTTCCAGCGTCACGCCGCGCAGAACCAGGATGACATCGTTGTAGACGACCTCGATGTTGTTGACCTTCAGCATAAACAGTATCCACAGATTTCGCAGATTACGCAGATTCAATCGGCTGAATCTGCGTAATCTGCGGATACTCGCGCCTACGGCTCCGGCGGGCGGGTGTCGGGCAGCTCGAAGAAATCCTCGATGACCACAAACTCCGGCACGCCGTCGGTGAACTGCACCTGGCGAATCTGGGCCATGCGTGGGGCGCGATCCTGGCCCGCCGCGTTATAGGTATAGATACCGCCGGCATCGACCGTGCCCAGTTCCTGCATGGCATTGAAGAATGCCTCGCCGGTCATGCCTTCCAGGCCGACCGTGTTAAGGGCATGCGTCAGGATGCTCTTGAGTGCGAACATCTGTCCATAGCTCAGCAAGTAGGCCACATCCTTCTTGGATTCATCCAGTCCGGAGGCTGCAAAGTCCTCGAGGGCGCGCTGGATGCCCGGCTGGTCGGTGTCATTCCACCAATAGCTGGGCATGACCCCGTAGTAGCCATCCATCAGCTCGGCGTTTTCGCCCAGGATATTGAGCGCATCCGTATTGATGCTCCAGTTCACCCCGCTGACGATCGCCTTGTCCCAGGCCTGCAACGCGCGCATCGTGGTGATGACCTGTACCGGACCGAATGACAGTGACTGGGCCCAGATCACGTTGGCCCCGTTGGCCAGCAGGTTTTGCAACTGGCCGGTGACATCGGCCGTCGGCGACACTTCCTGCTGCTCCAGCGGCAGGACGGTGATGCCCAGCTCCTCGGCATAGGCCAGAGCGGTCGGCGTGGTCGCGCCGGCGCCGAAAGCGTTGGCCCAGCCGACAACACCGACGACGATATCGTCACCCGCGCCTTCCGGCTTGACCTCGGCCCAATTCTCGCTCAGCCACTTCAAGAACCCGGCGAACTGATCCGAGTAGATCGGGCCGGTGCCAAAGGTGTAGCCGTCGCGCGGAATGTAAAACGCTTCGTCATTCAACCCGGCGGTGAGGTGGGGGATCTTGTCCTCGATGACGCGGTCCTTGAGGGCGATAGCCGCGCCGCTGCCGTAACTGAGGATGAACAGGGGCGGCGGGTCCTCGGCGCGATAACGCTCGTAAATGGCCACTTCCTGGGCGGGATCGTATTGCGAATCTTCCAGCTTGATCTCCAGCTGGATGCCGCAGACACCGCCTTCAGCGTTGATGCGGTTGAGGGCGTCGCGCGAACCGGTGATGAAGCCGTCGCCCAGAATCTGGGCCAGCGGCCCGGTCAGGCCGGCCTGCTGGTGGACGATGATCGTTTCGCCCTCAAAGGTTTGGGCGCAGGCTTCTTCGCCTTCGCCCAGAGTGGCCTCCAGGGTCGGGGCGATTTCCTCAACGGCCGCCTCAAGGGTCGGGGCCAGTTCCGTCGCCGCCGCTTCGATGGTGGGGGCGATCTCCTCCACGGCCGCCTCCACGGTCGGCTGAACGGCTTCGACGGCGGCTTGCACCGTTGGGGCGAGTTCCGTGGCCGCCGCTTGCAGGGTCGGCGCGACTTCCTGGACAGCCGCTTCCAATGTCGGGGCCAGGGTCTCGACCTGTGACTGCGCGCCACAGGCGGCCAGCGCCGGCACCGCCATCAGTATCAACAAAACCAACAAAATTCTCTTCATCTCGTGTCTCCTTTTTCTGTATCCCACTCGTTATCATCAAGCCAACCAGTATGACCGCAGCTGAGTACTATTCTAACTGATCAACCACCTCCTCGAATATATTGGGCCAAGGCTGGGCGCTCAACGGGCAAAAGGCCTTAGCCGCCAGGCGGCCTTGAGCAACTGCCAGCGGTGGGCCAGGCCACGCGGCTCGAAGATCAGGAACAGCATCAGCACCAGGCCGAAGAAGATCGGCCGGAAGGAAGTCAGGAACCGTGGCGCTTGCGCCGGGAAAAGCGAGGCCATCGTCTGCCCGGTCAGCCCGGCCAGGTCTTCCAGCAAGATGACAGTCGTCACGCCCAGGAAGGGGCCGAGGTTGTTGCCGAGCCCGCCAATGACCAGCATGCCCAGCAGGATAATCGACTCCTGCAAGCCGTAGCCGAACTCGGTCCCAATGCCGCGCTGGCTATGGGCGCGCAGCGCCCCGGCCACCCCGGCCAGAAACGAGGCGATGAAGAAGGCCCGCAGCTTGTACTGGAACAGGTTGACGCCCAGCAGTTCGGCGGCCAGGTCGTTGTCGCGAATGGAAACCAGCGCCCGCCCCAGACGGCTGCGGGAAATGTTCAGCACCAGCACGGTGGTGGCGATCAGGACGGCCAGCGACAGGTAGAAGTATTGGTTGACTTCGCTGAAGGTGACGCCCAGGATGACCGGCACGGGCACGGCGATACGCCCGGCACTGCCGCCAAGGTAGGCGGGGAAGATGTGGCGGCTGAGCCAGGGGATGATGAATTGGGCCGCCAGGGTAGCCATGGCCAGGTAGAAGCCCTTGACCCGCAGCGAGGGCAGGCCGAAGATCAACCCGACCACGCCGGCCGACAAGCCGGCGACCAGGATCGCCAGGGGAAAGGGCAGGCCCAGGTGGATGGTGGCCAGGGCCGAGGCATAGCCGCCGACGAGCATGAAGGCCGCCTGGCCCAGCGAAATCTGGCCGGTGTAGCCGGTCAGGATGTTGAGACCCTGTACGGCGATGATGGTATAGAAGATGCGGTTGGCCGTGCTGACGAGATAGGCATTGCCCCACAGAGGCGTCGTCAGGACGACGAGCAGGCCGGTGGCCAGGGCAGCCCATTGCCACGGCCGCCGGATGACGGCCATGTCTTGCTCATAACTGCGGTCAAAGTCTCCCGCCGGGCGAAGCGCGGCCATTACCTAAACTCCATCACTCAGACTCGCTCGATCCGTTTCTCGCCGAACAGCCCTTCGGGACGAATCAGCAAGACGATCAACAACAACACGTAAGGCGCTATCTCGGAAGCGTTGCGGACAGCCTGCACCGAGGACGCCTGCACCAGCGCCGCCGCCAGGCCGACCAGCAGGCCGCCGACGATGGCTCCCGGAAACGATTCCAGGCCGCCGAGGAGGATGGCCGGGAAGGCGACCAGGGCGACGGTCGCTAGGCTGAGATTGACGCCGGTGACCGTGGCCAGCAGCACGCCGCCGACGGTGGCGATAATCCCGGCGATGCCCCACGACAGGCCGAAGACGCGCGGCACGTTGATGCCCACGCTGCGGGCCAGTTCATGGTCTTCGGAGGTGGCCCGCATGGCCAGGCCGGTGCGCGTCAACCGGAAGAAGAGCATGAATAGGATCGCCGCCAGGATGGCGACGATGAACGTCGCCAGTAAGGATTGCTTGATGATGATCGTGTCGTTGAAGGCCAGTGGAAAGGGTATAGTGATCACGTCACTGGGCGAAAACGGGGCCGGGAAGTTATTCTTCGGTTCGATCCCGAAGACGATGGCCACCGAGCCGCTCAGCAGTTGGGAGAGGCCGAGGGTCATCAGGACAATCGCCAGCAGCGGTTGGCCGGTCATTGGCCGTAACGCCAGTCGCTCGATGATCAGCCCGACCACGGCCATGACGGCGATGGCCAGCGGGATGGCCGCCCAGAGGGGCAGGTTAAACAGCTCCTTGCCGTCTTCGTTGGCCCCGGCGAACCACCAGGTCAGGTACGCGCCGAGCATGACCAGCTGGCCGTGGGCGAAGTTGAACACCTCGGACGATCGGTAGATGAGGACGATGCCCAGGGCGATGATGGCGATGATGCCGCCGTTCAGCAGGCCGGTGACGAATTGTTGCGGGACGAGTTGCCAGTTCATAGAGAGATTATAGCCACAGATTTCACCTGTTTCGCAGATTAAGATACATGGGCAAACACGGGGGTTTGCCCCTACCCGCCACCGGCCACATCCAGGCTCATCACCTGAATCTCCGTCTCGATGAAGCCCTCGCGGCCGTCCTGGTAGCGGACGGGGGCGCGGACGCGGATGGTCGGGTCGCCGCGATACATGGCCTCGACGATGTCGCCGTAGCGCTCGTAGAGGACATTGCGCCGCAACTTGCGGGTGCGGGTCATCTCGGCCTCGTCGGCGTCAAATTCCTTGTGCATCAGGACGAAGCGCCGCACGCGCGCGCCAGGCGGCAGGGATTCATTGACGGTTTCGACCGCCTGCCGGATGAGGTCGTACACCGGCGGCCGCTGGGACAGGTCGACAAAGGTCGTGTAGGGAATGCGCTGCTTTTCGGCCCATTGCCCGGTGTTTTCGAAGTCGATGATGATCAGCGCGGTGACGAAGGCGCGATTCTCGCCGCCGATAACCATCACGTCGCGGATATAGGGACTGAATTTGAGCCGTCCCTCGATGAACTGCGGCGAGAAGCGCTCGCCACCGGCCAGTTGCAGCATGTCCTTGACTCGATCCAGGTAGATGACGTGGCCGTCGCCGTCGATGTAGCCGGCGTCGCCGGTGCGGAACCAGCGCCGGCCGTCGGGTTCGACCACCATGTCGCGCGCGGTTCCTTCCGGGTCTTTGTAATACCCCATCATGACCGTCGGCCCGGCGATCTGGACCTCGCCGTCGGGGGCGATGCGGATGTCGATTCCCGGCGCGGGCGGCCCGACGCTGGCGAACTTGATATCGCCGTCGCGGTGGATGGTCGCCCCGCCCGTCACCTCGGTCGAGCCGTAGATCTGCTTCAGGTTGACGCCCAGGGCGTGGAAGAAACGCATGGCGTCGGGGCTGAGGGCCGACCCGGCGGTGTAGGCGGCGCGCACGCGGGCCAGTCCCAGCTGGTCGCGCAAGGGGCCGAAAACCAGCCGGTCGCCCAGCCCATAAGCGGCGCGCAAACCGGCGCCGGGGGCCGTGCCGCCGAACCTGGCGTCGGCCATCCGGTAACCGATGGGCAGAAAGCGGTGGTAGAGATTGCGGTTGATCCAGGCCGCGTCGTTCATCCGCACCTGGACGGTGGCCACCAGCGAGTCCCACAGCCGCGAGTTGTAGAACAACATCTCCGGCGAGATCTCGCAGATGTTCTGGCGGACGGTTTCCGGCTCTTCGGGGAAATTCATGACCACCCCGGCGAAGACGTGGGCGGCGATGCCCAGGATCGGCTCGGCGATCCAGCCCATCGGCATGAAGCTGACGTGGTTGTCGGTGTCGGCGCGCGGGTCCACGGCCTGGTAAAGCCGGATAGCGCTGAGGATATTGCCGTGGCTGAGCATGACGCCCTTGGGCAGGCCGGTGGTGCCTGAGGTGTAGCAGATCAGCGCCAGGTCATCGGCCCGGCCCAGGGTGACCTCAGTCTCAAAGCGGCCCGGCTCATTCTCGTCGAGCGCCCGGCCCAACGCCAGAACTTCATCATAGGGCATCAGCCACGGCTCGTCGTAGTTCCACAGGCCGCGCTCGTCCCAATAGATAACCCGGCGCACCTGGGGCAGCCGGTCGCGCACGTCGAGCAGCTTGTCGCATTGCTCCTGGTCCTTGGCCAGGACAAAGGTGGCGTCGCAGTGATCGATGATGTAGGCCATCTCGGCCGCGGTGGCGTCGGTGAAGAGGCCGACCTGGGCCGCGCCGGCCGCCTGCAAGCCCAGGTAGGCCCACAGGTACTGCCGGTCGTTGTCGCCGACGGTGGCCAGTTTGTCGCCGCGGCGCACGCCAAGGGCGATCAGGCCCAAGGCGAAGGCCTTCACCTGTTCGTAGGACTCTTTCCAGGTAAATTCCCGCCAGATGCCGAGTTCCTTCTGGCGCAGGGCGACTTTGCCCGGCGGCCGGGTCTGGGCCTGGTGCAGGAAGAACTGGGGGATGGTTTCGGCGGTCGCCTCCATCAGCTTTCTCCCAAATAAGCCTGAATGACCTTGGGGTCGCGCTTGATGTCATCCGGCGTGCCGTCGGCGATGGTCTGGCCGAAGTCGAGCACGACGACACGGTCGGAGATGTCCATGACCAGGCCCATGTCGTGTTCGATCAACACAATGGTGATGCCGCGTCGCTCGTAGATGTCGAGGATGAAGCGGGCCATGTCTTCTTTCTCCTCGACGTTCATCCCGGCCATCGGCTCGTCGAGCAACAGCAGGTCGGGTTCCATGGCCAGGGCGCGGCCGAGTTCGACCCGCTTGCGCAGGCCATAGGGCAGCGCGCCGACGATTGATTTGCGGATGTGGGCGATCTCCAGGAAGTCGATGATCTCCTCGACGATCCGGCGGTGATGCACCTCCTCGCGCCGGGCCGGCCCCCAGTAGAGCATGCTCTGCAACATGCCTTGCTTCATGTGGATGTGGCGGGCGGCCATGAGGTTGTCGAGCGTGCTCAGGCCGGTGTAGAGGGCGATGTTCTGAAAGGTGCGGGCCAGGCCGAGGGCGGCGATGCGGTCGGTGGGCGTGGCCGTCAGGTCGTCAGCGCCCTTGAAGAGGATTCGCCCTTGCTGGGGGCGGTAGAAGCCGCTGATGCAGTTGAGGATGGAGGTCTTGCCGGCGCCGTTGGGACCGATGATGGCCCGAATTTCGCCCCGCAACACATCAAAGCTGACGTCGCTGAGCGCGGCGTTGGCCCCAAAATGGAGGGAGACGGTCTCGACGTTAAGGATTGCCGAATTCGAACTCATGCGGCCGGGAAACGAACCGTTGGGAACACGTGGGACTTGTCAGATCACCGGGTCGCCGGTATTTTTCTTCGATTGACAGTGGGCAAGGGTTGGCCCTGTCGTTGGCCAAGAAAGTAGCACAGATACGGCGCTTTAGCAAGCGGGGGGGAGGGGGCAAGCAGGGTTTTTCAGTTTTCTATCGTGAAGCTGGGCATCGCCGCCTGGACAGGGTATACCTGTCACCGCCCGGCCCTGAAGGGACCGGGCTAGTATATGATGCCGGTTATTGGAGATTAACAAATTAATGAGATGTCGTAGGGGCCGGGCAACGGCGAAATCATTGACGCCCTGCAGAATAAACTTGTCTCGCCGTTGCCCGGCCCTGTTCAGCGCAGAGGGCCAGGCAGCCGGGAGAGGCAGGCTCAAGTTATCCGACCATATCTTTCCCGGCTGCCTGGCCCCTACAATTACACCTGATTATTTTTTATACTGCAAAAACCGGCTTCAGAACAACTGCGCGAGGTTCTAAAGGCCCCATTGAGGGGTCGCTGTTCACTAGCCTCGCGGCTTCAGCCCGAGGCGCCTTCCGGCAAATTCGAGAGTAGTTATCCGTTGGGGAGAATTGTCTTTATCACGTTCCTGACAGCCGGGTCACATTTTGCTATAGTCTGTGTGGCAGCCGACGCCCGACGCGAAACCTCGCCCAAGGAGATAGCCTGACGTGACCGATAAAGTTCCCGACTCCCACATCGACTTGCTGACCGGCCCGGTCTATGCCGTGCTGACGACCATCGCCCCCAACGGCCAACCGGAAAATACCGTCGTCTGGTGTTCGTGGGACGGCGCGCATGTCCTGGTCAACACCGTCGCCGGCCGCCGCAAGGACAAGAACGTCCGCCTCAACCCGCTGGTGGCCATCACCGCCATCGACCCCGCCAACCCGTTGCGCTGGATCGACGTGCGCGGCACTGTGGAGGCGATCGTACCCGACGAAGGCAACGCCAACATCGATGCCCACACCCGGCTCTACACCGGGCTGGATAAGTTCTTCGGCGGCTACGCGGCCATCGAGCGCGAGGCGACGGAGCAGCGGGTCATCATGAAGATCAAGCCCACGCGCGTGGTCACCTATCCCCACGACTGATGGACGCCCAACCGCCTCCGGGCCCGCCGGATGAGCTGGCCCGGCAGATCATCAACGCCGAGTATAGCTACATCGCCCAGACCGCCTTCCAGGCCAACGAGGACCGGGCGCGGGCCTGGCAGTATTTCTTCGTCACCTTCGGCACGTTGATCGCCGCGCTGCTGTCGACCCAGATCGAGGGTATCAATCAACGCCAGCTCTACTTAACGTTTATCGTCATCTTCGGGTTGCTGGCCCTGTTGGGGTTGATCACCATTTGGCAACTGGTGCGCCTGCGGCAGGCCTGGCTGGAGAGCGCCCGGGCCATGAACCAGATCAAGGCAACCCTCATGAGCGAAGACCCAACGCTGGCGGCGTATTTCCGCTGGACGAACGACACCCTGCCCGCGCCGTTCAAACCGCGCAGCTTCGGCTTCCTGCAGGCGCTGGAGGTGGCCCTGCTCAGCGGGCTGGCGCTGGGGGCGGCGGTGGCCTTCGGCGCGCTGGCCAGCGGGGCGGCGGCCGTCCCGTGGCTGCAGAGTGTCGTCGTCGGGCTGCTCGGCGCGG
>Ga0114939_10003551_pt1 | contig 10848 bp, 9 predicted proteins | sample AshMeaCrysSpring_FD_87196 | JGI IMG/M metagenome (GOLD analysis project Ga0114939, IMG submission 87196) | Groundwater microbial communities from Big Spring, Nevada to study Microbial Dark Matter (Phase II) - Ash Meadows Crystal Spring | ecosystem: Environmental > Aquatic > Deep subsurface >... | reverse complement strand
TCCCGTCGTGCCCGAGGTGTAGAGGATGAAGAGCGGGTCTTCAGCGTCGTGCCCGACGGGGGTGTGCTGGTCGCTCTGCGACCCGACGGTCTCGTCCCACCACACGTCGCGACCGTCGACCCATCCCACGTCCTGACCGGTCCGCCGGACTACGAGCACGTGGTGCACGCTGTGGGCGCCGGCCTGCAGCGCCTCGTCCACGGCGGGCTTGAGGGCAGCCGCGCTGCCGCGCCGGTACCCACCATCGGCGGTGATGACGAGCCTGGCCTCGGCGTCCTCGATGCGTGAGCGCAAGGCTTCGGCAGAGAACCCGCCGAACACCACCGAGTGCGGGGCGCCGATGCGTGCGCAAGCCAGCATCGCGATCGCCGCCTCGGGGATCATCGGCAGGTAGATGGCCACCCGGTCGCCCTTGGAGACACCCAGCGCCTCGAGGGCGTTCGCCGCCCGGTTCACCTCCGCCTGCAGGTCGGCGTAGGTGATGGCCCGGCTGTGGCCTTCCGGCTCACCTTCCCAGTGGATGGCCACCTGGTCGCCGTAGCCGGCCTCGACGTGCCGGTCGACGCAGTTGTAGGCGACGTTGATCTTGCCGTCGACGAACCACTTCGCGAAGGGCGGGTTTGTCCAGTCGAGCACCTGGCTCCACGGCTGGTCCCAGGACAGCAGTTCGCGGGCCTGAGCGTCCCAGAAGCCAAGCCGGTCGGCGGCCGCCTGCTCGTACAGCGACGCCTGCCCGTTGGCCTGTGCGGCGAACTCCGGGGGCGGCGGGAAGGTCCGCTCTTCGCGGAGCAGGTTCTCCAGTGCTTCAGAGGTCACAGCGCTTTCCTCCGGTCGTTATGGGTAGGCGGTCGGTGTGCTCCCGGAGCCTAGCGAGGTGATCCCCTTCTGGGGAGGGGTCGATCGTGAACTGCCCGCCGAGGCACCGCTGCTGGCCAGCCGGTCAGAACCGGCGCGCGCTCTGCTTGGCCAGCGAGGTCGCCGTCGCGGCGGCTACGGCCGCGCCGTAGGTCTCGATGCCCGCCTCGCACAGCTGGTGGATCATGCGGACCAGGATCTCGGCGGTGACCAGGGCGTCACCGAGGGCAGTATGCCGGCCGAGCACGGGGATGCCGTAGCGCCTTGCCAGGCTGTCCAGGGAGTGCGACTCACCGTCTGCTGGGTGCAGAACAGCCGAGAGCAGCAGGATGTCAAGCACCCGGGTCGGCAGCGTCACCCCCGAAGTGGCCTCGACGGGTCGAAGAAACGCGAGGTCGAAGGCGATGTCGTGACCCACCAGCACCGTGTCAGCAGCGAATCTGCTCAGGTCGGCCAGCACGGTCGGGAGGTCGGAGCGCCCTGCGACCATCTCGTTGGTGATCCCGTGCACGGAGGTGGCCACAGCCGGGATGGGACGGCCGGGGTCGATCAGCCGGTCAAGAACGTCGTCCTCGCGCACCCTTCCGCGGTCGACGCGGACCGCTCCCAGGGAGACCACAGCATCACCTCCGCGCGGGTCCAGGCCGGTGGTCTCGGTGTCGAGCACGGTGAAGGCCATCGTGCGCAGGTCTTCGTCGGACCCGGGCACCGTGGCATCCAAGTCGAGCAGCCGGAAGTCGTAGACCACCGGACGGGGCGCTGCGCGGGTTGCGATCGGTCGGGCCTGCACGGGAACCTGCCCGGCACCCACCCCTTCCGTGGCGCTGGCCAGCGCGTCGTCCCTGCCGGTGACCTCGAGTGGGCTGACCAGCACGAAGCCAGAGAACCGTCCGTGCTCAGTCACTGGCCCGACGCGAAAGTCCAGCGCATCGGTACCGCACCGCACCCGAGCAGACACTCGCTCGCCTCGCAGCGCGCGGCGCACCGGCTCAGCAAGGTCGTCGCGATCCAGCACGGAGAAGACCGATCGCCCTACCCCCAGGAATCCGCTGGCCCCGCACGCGTGGCGGGCAGCCTCGTTGAGCAGCAGGACCAGGCCGTCTCGGGTGCACACCAGCACGGGGTGGTGCAGGTCGGCCAGCACGGCGGCCAGCCGGTCCCGCTCGGCCGCCAGCTCGGCGCGAGCCTCCGCGACCCGAAGGTCGACGTTCTGCTCGGCTCGCTCGGCCCGAGACGCCAGTGCGTTGATCGCTGCGGTTGCCTCGACGTGACCTTCGCTCGGCCCGTCCTGCGTCGCGCGGTGCGACAGGTTCGCCGAAGCGGCGGTACGCGCGGCTGCGGCCAGCCGACGAGCGGCCTGGTCGTGCGCTCGCAGACCCCCGTGCATGAGCCGCCAGACTCCTGCGGCGAGGACGACGAGACCGATCGCGAGCACCCACCACTCCAGGAGCACAGCCTGCCCGACCGCCTGACGCGATTCAGGATCGAGGTCGGCCAGCACGATGACGCCGGTCACGACGGGCACCATCGCAGCGAACGCTGCGATGAGGACGGTACGGCGGTTGAGGGTCGACATCGGCGACTCGGGCTCAGGTGGTCAGGTCGGTCCGAAAACGCAGCGCAGTTGCCTGCTGGACCTCGCGGATCGCCTCTAGAGCCTGGCGCAGCAGCCGCTCGTCCACCCAGCGGATCTTGCTCGGGGGGATGAGGTCGTCGATCGGACCCCCGGCGCGAGCCATCCGCAGCTGGTGCTTGAGGCGCAGACGGGTGAGCAGTGCATGCGCGAAGGTGAGCCGGCCGACCGCGCGAGCACTGAGCTGCTCACCACGCTCCGCTGCCGCCAACCGCTCACGCGTCTCCACCGCGGTCGAGCCGGCGGCCAGGCTGTAGGTGCGGGCGATCATGGTCAGTGGGGCAAGCCCTCCCTTCTTCAGGTCGATCTTGCCGTGGGTCAGCTGTAGCCGTCCCATCGGCGCCAGCCCGCTGGGGAACCGAACGGCGGCCGTGGCGAGCCCCTGCAGAAGCCGGGCTGATCCGGCGGCTCGCAGCAGCGCGTCCTGCAGCGAGGTCACGTCCAGGGTCCCGGAGATCGGACGCAGGTCGAGAAAGACGTCGGCGTCAAGGACGTCCTGCGGGGTGGGGTCGATGAAGCGCTCGCGCAGCATCGCCTCCCAGGTCTCCAGGCTGTGGCACCAGGTGGTGGCCATGTAGTCCCCGTCGCAGCGACGCAGACCGGCCTCGTCGAGGGCGTCGACCACCATCGCGGCCATCTTCTTGCCGTAGTCCATCGCCGCGGGGCTGTCGGTGGCCAGTACCAGGGCGTTGTCCTGGTCACTTGCCAGGGACGGTTCACGCCGGGCGTGCGAGCCCAGGGCCAGCCACGCGTAGGGCACCGGAGGCTCACCCAGGCTGTCCTCGGCCTCGGCCAGGGCACCGCGGGTGACCTCGTCGTAGTGATCGGCCAGACCGGCGACGGCATCGATGGGGGCAAGGTCGGCGGCGAGGCGCTCGACGACGGCAAGGGTCTGCGACGACGGTCGTCCCTCGGTCACGGCCAGCGGCCCCCTCGTCCAGTCAGGTTCTGTCCCCGGTCCAGGTCCAGCGACTCCGGCGTGTGCAGGCGCACCATGATGCGCCTGACTCCCGGCGGGATGTGGCTGGGGGTCAGCAATGAGACGACGATCATGGTGACGAAGGCCAACGGCATCGTCCAGGCGGCAGGCTGGGCCAGCAGTGCTCCCGTCCAGCCGCCGGTGGGCCCGAGCATGATGGTGGTGAGGACGGCCAGCGCGGAGAGCCCGCCGCCGACCGCGAGGCCGGCGATCGCCCCCCGCGAGGTGAGCCTCGGCCACCAGATGCCCAGCAGGAGCAACGGGCAGAACGACGAGGCCGCCACCGCGAACGCCAGCCCGACCATGCTGGCGATCCCCAGCCGTTGCCCGCCGAGCGCCAGGAGGACCGGGACGACGACCGCGAAGGCCGTGGCGACCCGGAAGGATCGCACCGGCGATCCCAGGCGAGCACTCAGGACGTCCTGGGAGAGCACCCCCGCGATGGACACCACCAAGCCCGACGAGGTGGACAGGAAGGCGGCGAACGCGCCGGCCGCGACGACGGCGCTGAGCAACTGGCCGATCGTGCCGCCCACGAGCGCGCCGGGAAGGGCGAGAACCACGGCGTCGGTGCGGCCGGTCAGCAGCAGCTCCGGGGTGTAGAGACGTCCCAGCGATCCGTATATGGGGGGCGCCAGGTAGAACACCCCAACGAGGCCCAGCACCGTCAAGGTGGTGCGCCGGGCCGCCTGTCCGTCCGGGTTGGTGTAGAAGCGCACCAGGACGTGCGGTAGCCCCATTGTCCCGAAGAACAGCGCGATCATCAGCGAGTAGACCCGGTACAACGGCTGGTCCTGACCATTGGACAGCGGAAAGGCCCACTCCGGTCCGCTGAGCGTGGGCAGGCTGCTCACCGTCGGGACCGTGGCGCCTGCCGGGAAGACCAGGGTCGATCCCGCGCTGACCTCGTACTCGCCGGCAGGCAACTGGACGGCGCCGTCCTCAGGACGACCGTCGAGCGTGCCGTCCGCGTCGACGACCACCGACTCCTCCACGCGGATGAGGGTGTCAGCGCTGAGTGTGACGGTGGTGCGCTCGCGGAACTCTGGCGGGACCTCGGTGAGCACCTCCGGCGCCCCGTCGGCTCGCCACGCTGCAACGAGGAAGAAGACGGGGACGGCGATCGCGAACAGCTTGAGCCAGTACTGAAAGGCCTGGACGAGCGTGATGGACCGCATCCCGCCCCCCGCGACCGCAACCAGCACCACGCCGGCGACGACCACGATGCCGACCCACGTGGGGGACCCCAGGATGGTGCGCAGTGTCAGGCCCGCCCCGTGCATCTGCGGGATGAGGTAGAGCCAGCCGATGACCACCACGAGCAGACTCGCGGCGCGCCGGACGCCCATCGAGCGCAGCCGGCCCTGGGCGAAGTCGGGGATGGTGAAGGCCCCGGAGCGGCGCAGCGGTGCCGCCACCAGCACCAGCAGCAGCAGGTAGCCGACGGTGTAGCCCACCGGGTACCAGAGCATGTCGACCCCGTAGGCGAGCACGAGCCCGGCGACACCGAGGAAGCTGGCCGCCGACAGGTACTCCCCACCGATGGCTGATGCGTTGAGACCGGGGGAGACGGCGCGGGACGCCACGTAGAAGTCACTGGTAGTGCGTGACAGCCTGTTGCCGAAGGCGCCGACGAGCACCGCCGCGGCGACCGTCAAGGTGATGGCAACCAGGGCCAAGGTCGCGTTCATCGCTGGCTCACGATGCGTTCGAACTCGGCCTCGTTGCGCTCGACCTGGCGGATGAAGCGCCAGCCGACGAAGACCAGAACCGGGTAGACCCCGACCCCGAGGATCAGCCAGGGAAGCGGCACCGGTCCGACCATCAGCTCGGCGATGAGGGGGAACGCGGCGAAGATCAGCGGGAGCAGCGCCAGCGGGACGAGGACCATGGCCAGCACCTTCAGCGCCAGCCTGAGCTGCGTGCGCATCAGCGAGCCCATGTAGGCCTCTCCCACGCCGGTCTGCTCGTCGATCTCCCTGCCGCCGGGGACGGCGCGCTCGACGGGGTGGGTGCGCGTCGGGCCCTTGACCACGACCCGACGAGGCGCGACGGGGTCGGTCACGGCCGCTGGACCCCCGGCCTACCCGGGCGAACGTGGCGGATCAGGCGATCGCGCAGCTCACGCGTGTGCCGCCGGCTCACCTGCAGGATCTCGCCGCCCTCGACCTCGACGGTGCAGCGTCCGCTCTCCGTGCGGATCTCGACGATGTGGGCCACCGAGACGAGGTGGCTGCGATGGATCCGCACGAACCCCTCGCTCGCCCACCGCTCTTCGAGCACGGACAGCGGCACCCGCACCAGATGACTGCCTTCGGCGGTGTGCAGGCGGGCGTAGTCGCCCTGGGCTTCGACGTAGCGGATGTCGCTGCGCTGGATGAACCGGGTGACCCCGCCGAGTTCGACGGGGATGGTCTCGTCGCTGCCCTGCTCCGCCGGGGCGGGAGCGCTCGGTCGGCGGACCTCGATCACCCGCCGCACCGCCTCGCGCAGGCGTTGCTCGCGCACCGGCTTGAGCAGGTAGTCGACGGCCTTGACCTCGAAGGCATCCAAGGCGTGGGCGTCGTAGGCCGAGACGAAGACGACGGCCGGGGAGTGGCGGAATCGGCTCAGGACCCGAGCCAGGTCCATACCCGACAGGCCGGGCATCCGGATGTCGAGGAACACGGCGTCCACGCCGATCTCCTGCATCAGGCGTAGCGCGGTGGCACCGTCGGTGGCGGTGTGCACGGCATGCACACGCTCGTCGCGTCCGAGCAGGTAGGCCAGCTCGGACAGCGCTGGTCGTTCGTCGTCGACTGCCAGCACTCGTAGCGTCACGTCGGCGTCACCCCCACGGCGAACTTGGGGACCCGAAGGACGACCTTGGTTCCCGCACCGACCGCAGTCTCCACGACCAGGCCGTATCTGTCACCGAACGTCGTGCGCAGTCTCTCGTCGACGTTGGCCAGTCCCACGTGCTCGCCGCTGTGCTCGCCGGCCAGGGTGGCGCGCACCTGCGCCGGGTCGATCCCGGCGCCGTCGTCCTCGACCGAGATCACGCACTCCGGCCCGGCATCCTCGGCTCGGATGGCGACGTGCCCCACCCCGCTCTTGCCCTCCAGGCCGTGCCGGACGGCGTTCTCGACCAGCGGCTGGACGCACAGGAACGGGACAGAAACCCCCAGCACCTCGGGAGCCACCCGCAGGTTGACGTCGAGGCGGTCGCCGAACCGCGCCTTCTGCAGCATGAGGTACTGCTCGATCGAGCGCAGCTCCTCGGCCAGGGTGGTGAACTCGCCTCGGCGGCGGAAGGAGTAGCGGGTGAAGTCGGCGAACTCCATCAGCAGGTCTCGGGCCCGGTCCGGGTCGGTGCGCACGAACGAGGCGATGGCCGTGAGGGAGTTGTAGATGAAGTGCGGCGAGATCTGTGCCCGCAGCGCCCGCACCTCGGCCTCTGCCACGCGTGCGTGGGCCCGTTCGAGCTCGGCGAGCTGGAGCTGTCCGGAGACGAACCGGGCGACCTCCTCGGTCGCGCGGATCGTGATGGCGCTGGGTCGGGTGCGCTCGTAGGCCACCAGCGCACCCACGACGCGGCCCTCGGCGCGAAGCGGCGCCACCACGGCGTGACGCAGCACCGCGATCGCGCCGCCGAGCTGATGTGCGGCGAGCACCTCGCTGCGGTCCCTCTCGACCGCGCTGGCGGCGTGCATTGGAGCAGCGTCGGCGCCCTTGGCGCCGATCCCGTCCCAAGCCAGCGTGGTCGTGCAGTCGGTGATGGCCAAGGCGTCCGCACCCAGCAGGGACCGCAGGTACCTGACTGCCTTCTCCGCCGAGGTCGCGTTGAGTCCCGACCTGAGCGCGGGGGCTGCCAGGCTGGCGGTGTTGAGGGTGCGGTAGGTGGCCACGTCCGCCGGATGGGCGAGCTCGTTGCGTCCGCCCAGCGCCCGGGCGACCAGCAGCGTGATGAGTATGGCGCCCGCCGCGGCGAGACCGGCCAGTACCCACTCCCGCATGACGGTGGAACGTACCCCGACCTGGCGTCGATAGCGTGTCCGAGTGATCCCCTTGACCCGGGCCCCTGGCCTACCCGGGCTGGCGCAGGCCGCCGCCGCCACCCGTGACGCGATCGACATCGTGCTCGGCCAGCGTGCAGTCCGCACCGGCAGCGCGTCGCTTGCGGCACGGGCAGCCGTGCGTGGTGCTACCGCTTCCGCTGCGCTCGAGGGTGCCGACGTGCAGGTCGTCGAGGACCCGATGCTGCAGGGAGCCCTGCGGGTCACCCAGGCGGTGCCCGACCTGGCGGCCCGTTGGCCGGCCGCTCCTCTTCAGGTGCTGGCTCGACTGCACCTGCTGGCCGCGGCCGATCTCGTGTCTCCCGACGGGCTCGGTCGTCCCCGCCACGCCACCGCCGCGCGCCGCCTCACCGCGTTGGTCACTGAGCTGGGCCGCAACGCCGCGGCCGCGTCGCCGGCTCCCGCCGTGATGGTGGCGGCGGTCGTGCACGCCGAGGCGGCCGAGGCGTTCGAGCCGGTGGGAGGCCTGGTGGGGCGTGCCGCCGAACGTGTCGTCCTGATGGCCAGCGGGGTGGACACCGCAGGGGTGCTGGTGCCCGAGGAGGGCCACCGTGCCGAGCAGGACTCGTACCTGAAGGACCGGGAGCGTCTGCTCACAGGGACGGATATCGCGGTGGCCCGCTGGGTGGAGCGATGCTGCCGGGCCTACGCCCACGGCGCGGAAGTGACCCTGGCGATGCTGCGTTCGAGTGACTGAGGGAGGGGTCACGAACCCACGAGCCTGCTTGATGACGAGTCGAAGGTGAGCGTGACGTGGTCGTCTGGGCGCTGTCAGGTCCGGGTGCGGCGGCGAGTGAGGTACCAGGCGACACCCACAGCGGCGACCACGGCACCCAGACTGCCTGCCGCGACGAGCTGCTCGGCCGTCTCGCGGTCGCGTAGGCGACGTCGACGCAGTGCCACCGGCTTGCTGAACACCAGTACCGGCCAACCGCGGGCCGACGCCTCCCGCCGCAGCGCCCGATCGGGGTTCACCGCGTAGGGGTGCCCGACGGCGTCCAGCATCGGCAGGTCGGTGAAGGAGTCCGAGTAGGCGTAGCTGCGGGACAGGTCGTAGCCCTCCTGCTCGGCCAGGGAGCGGATCGCCTCGGCCTTGCCCTCTCCGTACAGGTACTCCTCGATCTGCCCGGTGTAGCGGCCGTCCTGGACCTGCATGCGCGTTCCCAAGGACCGGTCCGCTCCGAGGAGCTCGCCGATCGGCCCGACCACCTCGGCCCCGGAGGAGGACACGATCACGACATCGCGGCCGGCGGTGTGATGCTCCTCGATCAGTCGCAGGGCCTCGTCGTACACGATGGGGTCCACGATGGTGTGCAGCGTCTCGGCGACGATGTCGTGGACGGTGGCCACCGGCCAGCCGACCACCAACGCCGAGAGGTACTCCCGCATGCGCTCCATCTGGTCGTGGTCGGCGCCTCCAGCGAGAAAGACGAACTGTGCGTAGGCGCTACGGAGCACCGAGCGGCGGTTGATCAGGCCACCCCGGTAGAAAGGGCGGCTGAACGCAAGGGCGCTGGACCGCGCGACCACGGTCTTGTCCAGGTCGAAGAAGGCCGCCGATCGACGCAGCGCATGCCGTCCCGTGGACGTTTGACCGGCGCGTTCGCTCACGGTCTGGACCATACGCCCGCCCGGCCGGCCGGGGAGCCGCGGTGGACGGTACGTCCCCAGGCGCGCGCTCGTCCGGCGTGTCGTCCCCAGGCGGGCGACTCATCGGTGACGGGGGCCCGCGATCGGCGCACCCTGGTCGGGCCAACCGCCCCCCGGAGGACGACCACCGTGCCAGGCCTCTGTTCTGTCTCCCGTCCCGCTGCCCGCGCAGCCGCTCGCACGGAACGACGGGTGCTCATCGGCACGGCCTGCCCGGACGTCCTCGAGGAGCTGCTGCGGCTTGCTGCCGCCGCGCACGTCGAGGCGCTGGTTGCGCATGACCCAGCCGCTTTGGCCCGCTGGTGGGCTCAGGTGCCGCTGGTGCTCGTCGGCGCCGATCTCGCCCAGACGATGACCTCGCCTCCCGCCCGTCGGGCTCGGGTGGTCCTGGTGAGCAGGAGCGGGACGAGCGAGAGCCCATGGCGGCTCGCGGTGGCCATCGGCGCCGAAGAGGTAGCGGTCCTGCCGGACGCCGCACCCTGGTTGGTCGATCGGATGGGCGAGGCCGGGGACGGCAGTCGCCAGGCGCTCACCGTGGCCGTCATGGGATGCGTCGGCGGTGCAGGGACGACGACGCTGGTCGCCGGGCTGGCCCGGTGCGCGGCCGGCCACGGTCTGGCCAGCGCGGTCGTGGACGCCGATCCGACCGGCGGCGACCTCGACGTCGCGCTCGACATGGTCGACGATCCTGGGTTGCGCTGGTCGGACCTGGCCGGCTCACGGGGGCGGGTGCCTGCATCCGCCCTGCGAGCGGCGCTGCCTGAGCGCTCGGGTGTGGCACTGGTCTGCGGCGGGCAGGACGCAGCGGGCTCGCCGGTCCCGGACGAGGCGGCCCGGGCCGTCGTCTCGGCGCTGTCCCGCGCGTTCGACCTCGTCCTCGTCGAGACCCCCCGATGGCTGCCCGACACGGCCCGTGCCGCGGCAGGCGATGCAGAGGTCCTGCTGCTGGTCACGACCGCCGACCGTCGCGGCGTTGTTGCGGCCCGCCGACTGCTTGCTCGGCTGCCGGTCTTCGCCGCCGACCGGCGCCTGGTCGTGCGTTCGGGTCGTGGCGCCGCACGCGGGCTGGGCCTCGCCGCTGACGACGTGGCAGGTGCGCTGGGTCTGCCACGGGCGGCGACACTGTCCACGGACCCCCGCATCGCGACCGACCTCGGAAACGCCGATCTGCGCCTCCGGCCGTCGCTGCGGCGCGCCTGTGAGGCGGTGCTGGCTGGACTGGTCGGCTCTGCTGACCAGTGGCGCTCGTGAGCGAAGCGGTCCTCGAGCAGGTGCGCGCGGTGCTGGTCCGGACCGGAGCCGCGCCCACGGAGTCGGCCGTGGCTGCCGCGCTGCGCGAGGTCGGCGTCGTGCTCGGACAGGAGGCGGTGATGACGCTGGCCCGGCGGCTGCGGGCCGACCTCGTCGGGGCTGGTCCGCTGGAGTCACTGCTGGCTGAGCCCGGGGTCAGCGACATCGTGGTGAACGGCCCCAGAGAGGTCTACATCGACCGCGGCGCAGGGCTCGAGCCCACCGGCGTGGTCTTCGCCGACGTCACGGAGGTGCGCAGGCTCGCCGTGCGGCTGGCCACCGCCTGCGGACGCCGACTGGACGATGCGGCTCCGTGGGTCGACGCGACGCTTCCGGACGGGACCCGCGTTCACGCCGTGCTGCCACCCATCGCTCCGGACGGACCG
>Ga0114939_10003550_pt1 | contig 10848 bp, 8 predicted proteins | sample AshMeaCrysSpring_FD_87196 | JGI IMG/M metagenome (GOLD analysis project Ga0114939, IMG submission 87196) | Groundwater microbial communities from Big Spring, Nevada to study Microbial Dark Matter (Phase II) - Ash Meadows Crystal Spring | ecosystem: Environmental > Aquatic > Deep subsurface >... | reverse complement strand
TTCCACGACTGGAACGAGCGCATCACGGCCGAGTGCTACATGCCGAACGCGCACGCTCGGATCGTCGACGACCACGGGCTCGTCCTCGCCGTCGTGAACGACTACGAACTCCTCAGCTTCAATGTCGGGCCGACGCTGGCGAACTGGTTCGCCGCTCACCACCCGCACGTGCACCGGCACATCCAGGAGGCCGACGAGCGGGCGGGTACGGCCATCGCGCAGGCGTACCACCACTCGATCCTGCCGCTCGCCGACCCGCGCGACGCCCGCACCGAGGTCCGCTGGGGCCTCGCCAGCTTCCGCTACCGCTTCGGGCGGCCGGCCGAGGGCATGTGGCTGCCCGAGACCGCCGTGAACGACGAGGTGCTCGCCATCCTCGTCGAGGAGGGTGTCCGGTTCACCATCCTGTCGCCCGGCCAAGCCGCCCACCCCATCGCCACCGACCGCGCCTACCGGTGGGACCACCCCGACGGGTCCGGCCGGAGCATCGCCCTCGTGTTCTACGACGGCGCGCTGAGCCACGACGTCGCCTTCGGGCTTGCCGGGCGCTCCGCGCAGGAGCTCGTCGGCCGGGCCCGGGCGGCAACGCAGGACGGCCTTGTCGCCATCGCCACCGACGGCGAGACGTTCGGCCACCACCACAAGTTCGCCGAGCGCACCATCGCGTACGCCCTCGCCGTCGAGGCTTCTCGCCAGGGTATGACCACCGGCCCGATCGCCCGCTGGCTCGACGAGCACCCGCCCACCGAGCCGGTGCGCGTCGTCGAGAGCGCCTGGAGCTGCGCGCACGGCCTGGGCCGCTGGTCGCGCGACTGCGGCTGCACCACCGGGGCGCGCCCGGGCTGGAACCAGCAGTGGCGGAGGCCGCTGCTCGCCGCGCTGCGGCTGCTGCGCGACCACTGCCACGAGGTGTTCGGCGAGCGGGGGGCCGAGGTGTTCCACGACCGGTGGGCCGCCCGTGACGCCTACGTGCTCGTGGTGCTCGACCCCGACGCGCTGTCGGCATTCGCAGCGGCCCACGTCAAACCTGGCGCCGACCTCGTCGAGGCCCTCACCTTGCTCGAGGCCGAACGGCACGCCCTGTGCATGTTCACGAGCTGCGGCTGGTTCTTCGGCGACATCGCCGGCATCGAGGCCCAACAGGTGCTGCGGTACGCGGCTCGCTGCATGGATCTGCTGGCCGAGGTCGGTGACGACCCACCCCTCGATGACTTCCTGAAGGTGCTCGCGACGGCCGACAGCAACGAGCCCGACCAGGGCACCGGACGTGACGTGTGGGAGCGCCACGTCGTGCCCATGCGGGTCGACGCGAGCCGGGTGACCGGCCACATCGCGCTCCTCGACCTGCTCGACCGGCGGGGACCGGACGCCGTCGTGGGCGGGTTCGAGGTGCGTGTCGACGACCACCGCTACCAGGACCGCGGCGGGCTGGCGCAGACGACGGGACGGGTCACCCTGGTGCACCTGCGGACCCGCCGGACGCACCACATGCTCTACGCCGCAATCCACCTGGGCGGCATGGACGTCCTCGGTCTCCACCGTCCCGTGCGCGACGTCGTCGAGGACGCCGCCCTCCTCGACGAGCTGCGCGCCTCGTTCGCCGAGGGCACGCCCCTGCCCACGCAGCTGCGGCGCTTCCCCCGCATCGGTGGTGACGAGTTCGACATCAGCGACGCGCTGCCCGACTCGCCGGGCCGGCTGCTGGAGACCGCGGCCCAGGCGCTGACCGACCGCTTCGGCGCCGAGTTCGAGCGGCTCCTCGGTGACCACCGCCCCGTGTTCATGGCCCTCGCCGCCGCCGGCCACCCGCTCCCGCCGGAGCTCCGGGTCCCTGCGCAGCTCGCCCTCGCCCGGCGCGTCGAGGCCGACCTGGTGTCGCTCGGGCAGGGGTTCGACCGGGTGACGCTGCGCGCCGCCGAAGCCACGTTCGAAGAGGCGGCCGAGCTCGGGGTCACCCTCGACACGCCGAGCGTGCTCGCCGTCGCCGACGAGGTCGTCGAGCGACTCGTCGTGCGGGCCGCCGAGACCGGGAGGGCCGACGACGCCGAAGCCGCGCTGCAGGTGCTCGCGCTCGCCCGCAAGCACGGGCTCTCGCTCACGACGTTCGCCGCGCAGGAGGTGGTCTACTCGTCTCTGCGGCGTGGTCCGCCGAGCGGGCCGCTCGCCATCCTGGGCCGGGCGCTCGGCCTGGCCGTCGGCCGGCTGGGCGTGCCGCTATGAGCCTGGTGCCCCGTCAGGCGCTCGCGCCCGCAAGCCTGGCCACGCACGGGAAGGTGGCCTCGAGGGCCCGGAGCGTCCACTGGTCGAGCCTCACGGCCTCATCGAAGCGCCGAGCGAACCCCGCGTAGGGGGCGGTCCGCGCGCTGAAGCGGCCAGCGGCCGCGTCGAGCGCGGCGCGGTCGACGCCGTACCCGGTGGCGACCACGTCGGGCTCGACGAGACCGGTGCCGGGGGTTCCCGCGAGCACCCCGTCGAGCCGTGCCTCCAAGCCGGCGGTGAGCTCGGCCTCCTGGGTGGTGCTGATCCCGGTGCTCCGCAGCTCCTCCAAGGCGGCCGCGTTGCGTCCTCGCCACGACACGAACGCGTCGGTGAGCTCGGGCGGGGCCGTGTGCTCGAGCTCGTCGAGCAGCGGCGCGAGCACCGGCGACAGCGACACCTCGGCCACGGCGGCGTCGCCCCCCGCCTCGGTGAGCGCCTCTTCGATCGCGCCGAGGCGCTGGGCAGCGGCGCAGAAGCGTCCCGCGTCACCCGCCGGCGCGGTGGTTGTCGGCGGGGGTCCGGTCGTGGGAGGGGCGTCGGCGCCGAGAGCCGGCCGTGGGCCCGTGCCACACGCGCCGAGCAGGGCGGCGGCGACGGCGACGGCGACCGCGGTCGGGAGCCGGTGCATGTCAGCCCGGGTTCCGGTAGACGGTGACGTGCGAGGCGCTGTCCTGGCCGAACGGCTCACGGTCCCAGCCGGCCCAGCGGGCCTCGAGCTCGAGCCCCGCTGCTGTGGCGTAGGCGTCGAGCTGGGCCGGTGTGGCCCACCGGATCTCGAAGGGTCGCAGGCGGACGGGCTGGCCGTCGGTGAGCTCGACGAACTGGCCCCGGCTCACCTGCCGGCCCGGATCGCTGCTCGACACGGTGAGCACCACGCGATCGGTCTCGATCGAGCGGACGTCGACGAACGAACCGGCGGGCGGAGGGTCGGTGGGGACGAAGGCCTCGACGACGAACCGGCCGCGCGGCGCGAGCCGTCGCGCCACCTCGTCGAAGCAGCGCTGCTGCGCCTGGGCCGTCGGGAGGCCGAACAGCGTGTTCACGGCGACGAACACGAGCGCGAACTTCCCGGCCGGCAGGTCGGCGGCCATGTCGCCCCGGTGCAGGTGGACGGCGCCCGCGCCCGGCTTGGCCCGGAGCCGGTCCAGCATCGCGGGCGAGGCGTCGAGTCCGTGCACGGTCAGGCCCTCCCCGGCGAGGGGCAGGGCCAGGCGCCCCGTCCCCACCCCGAGCTCCAGCACCGGGCCCGCTCCGGCGAGGTCGCGCAGGGTGCGCACCGCCGCGGCCGTGTCGCCGGGCGCGCCGTACCAGTCGTCGTAGACGTCCGCCATCGCCTCGCCGTAGCTGGCCTCGTCGTAGCCGCGCACGTCCCGAGTGAACCACGCCCACCCTCGCGCCGCCCACGCAGGACCGCCGGCCGAGCGCGGCGGCGACCGCCGCGCCACGGCCTCTGGGCGCGATCCCGCACAGAGCGGGGCGGCTCCTGCGGCGGGGAGGGCCCCCATCCGATCACCGATCGGCCGGCCCGCGCGTTCCGATCGGGGGTCGCCGCTGCACACGCACCGGGTGATGATCGATGACGTCTTCTCCGCCCAGCACGCCCTCGTCACCCGCCGCCAGGCAGGCCTCGCCTCGCTCACGGACCGCCAGATCGGAAGGCTTCTGGCCCAAGGCACGTGGGTCCCCGTCTACCCGGGTGTGTACCGGCACGCCGCAGCACCCGAGACCGAAGAGCAGCGAGTGCTGGCGGCAGTGCTCGCCTGTGGGCCGGGCGCCGTACTGTCCCACCGCAGCGCTGCGATCGCGCAGGGCACCCGGACCTTCAGCGGAACGCTCGTCGAAGTCAGCGTCCCGCACCGTCGCGGTCCGGAACCCAAGGGCGTGATCGTGCACCGAGTACGGGACCTCCATGACTGCTGGATCCACCACGTCCGGGGGATCCCGGTCACGGTGCCGGCGCGAACGATCATCGACGTGGCGGCTGTTGCACCGGTCCTCGTCGAGCGACTCGTCGAGGAGTGGCTCGCCGACCGCAAGGTTGCGGTGGCCGAAGTGCGCCTCGCGCTCGACGCGCTCGGGCGCTCTGGCCGGCGTGGTCCAGCCCGCGTACGGCGCGTGCTGGAGGCTCGGGCCCTGGGGGACCTCGCTGGGGACAGCACCGATGAGCATCTGATCGCCACGGTGCTTGCGCTGTATGGGGCGCCCACTCCGGTCCACCACCACCTCGTTCGGGATGGAGGTGACGTGGTCGCCGAGCTTGACTACGCGTTCGTCGAGGCTCGCCTCGGGCTGGAGCTTCTCGGCGTCACCGTGCACACTCGGCCGGGGGTGTTCCGACGCGACCTCGACCGCCTGAACCGGCTCCAGCGGCTCGGCTGGCTCATCCTGCAGTACACCCCGGACCAGGTCCGCGCCCGACCGTGGGCCGTCGCTCGGGAGATCGACGAGACCCGCCGCTTTCGCTCGAGCGACCCGTCCTCCGCGGCGTGACCGGGATCTCCGCCAGTCTCAACGTCTGTGCGGGATCGCGCACCGTGTCGTGTTCTGTGCGGGATCACCGACCGTGGAGGGGGACGATCCCGCACGAAATCCGGGGAGGTGGACGATCCCGCACAGAGCGTCGCGGGGGACAGGGCCGCGGCTCGGCCATGATGGCGGGGTGAGCGACTGGGTGGCGCCCGACACCGCTGCACCGGCCCCGCCCCGCCGGACGGTGGCCGACGTCGCCGACCGCCCCGCTCCTCGCCTGCCGGCCGCCACTCGTGGTCTGCGCCCACTGTCGGTGCCGCAGCTGCTCGACGGTGCCTGCGGCGTGCTGAAGCGACGGGCACGCGCCGTGGTGCCGACCGTGCTCGTGCTGACGCTTCCCGTGCAGGTCGTGGCGACGATGCTGCGTCGGGCCTGGCTGGCCGACGGGGGCAGCGTCGCCGCGGGGTGGCTCGAGCTGGCCACAGCGGTGACGCTCACCGAGGTGGTCCTCTCGTACCTCCTGCTCGCGCTCGACTCGCTCGTCCTGCTGCTCGCTGGCGCCGCAGTCGCCCACATCGTGGCGGCCGACCGGATGGGGCGGGAGCTCCCGGCCGGCCAGGCCCTCGGTCGCACCGTCCGGCGCCTCCCTGCCTACCTCGTCGCATGGTTCCTGCGCACCGGAGCGATCGTGCTCGCCGGCTGCACGTTCGCCGGGCCGATCGCCTTCGTGACGCTGTGGGTGCTGACGGCACCGGTCATGGCCATCGAGGGTCTGGGGCCGATCGCCGGCCTCGGGCGGGCCTGGCGCCTGGCGGCGAAGCGGTTCTGGCCGCTCCTCGGCCTCGTCTGCCTCACCGCCCTCGTGTCCGGCATCGTCGGCCTGTCGCTGTCGGCGCTGCCCCTGCTCGCCACCCTCATCGAGCCGCTCGCCCGGTTCGCCTGGCTGATCGAGGGCGTCGCCGACCAGCTCACCATGCTCGTCACCGTCCCCATCGTCGTCGGCGCGACCGCCCTCGCCTACCTCGACGTGCGCATCCGCGTGGAGGGACTCGACCTCGAGCTCGACCGGACCGCGGCGTTCCCCGATGCGCCCTGACGCGACGGACCTCGTCGCGCGGGTGGCTGGTGGCCTGGCCCGCCAGCAGGACCCCGACGAGGCACGCCGCCGGGCCGAGGAGATCCTCGCCCGGCCCGAGTTCCAGCCCCCTGGGCGGAGCCCCGTGGAGCGGGTGCTCGACTGGGTCTTCGACCGCCTCGACGAGCTGTTCGGCCGGCTCGGCGGCATCGGTGGTGGCGGCAGCGCCGGGCTGATCGGCTGGCTGCTCCTGGCCGCCGGGGCCGCCACGCTGGTCGCGCTCGTCGTGACCGCCGTGCGCCGGCGACCGCGCCGGTCGCCCCGTGACGTGAAGAGAGCCGCGGTGGTCGTCGACCGGTCCCGCGAGCCGCGGGACTGGCGGGACGAGGCGGCCGGTCACGCAGCCGCAGGGCGATGGAAGGACGCGCTCCGGTGCCGGTACCGCGCGCTCGTCGGCGACCTGGCGCGCCGCGGCCTGCTCGACGAGATCCCCGGCCGCACCACCGGCGAGGAACGGTCCCAGCTGGCGGTCACGACGCCACCCGCCGCGCCCGATTTCTCGCGAGCGACAGACCTGTTCGACCGGGCCTGGTACGGCGACGAACCCACCGGACCGGCGGAGCACGAGCGGTTCGTCGCGCTCGAGACCACGGTGCTCACGACGGTGGACGCCGGCGTCGCGGCCGGTGCGGCGACGTCGCGCTCGGGCGTTGCTGGCGAGCGGCGCTCCGGCCGCGATGGGTTGGCGCGCCCTGACGACGAGGTCGACCGGTGACCACCAGCGCGCCTGCTCGCGTGCGGCGCCGCTGGCTGGTGTGGGTGCTCGTGCTCGTCGCGCTCCTGGCCGCTGCCCTCGCGCTGCGCCCGTCCGGGGGGCGTCAGGCCTACGACCCACGGTCGGCCGAGCCGAGCGGCACCAAGGCACTCGTGCTGCTCCTCGAGTCGTACGGGCGCGTGGACGTCACCGACGACGTTCCCGGACCTCAGCCCCTGCAGCGCGTCCTCGTCCTGCAGGACCGCCTCGGCAGCCGCCAGCGCCAGGACCTGCTCGACTGGGTCGACGCCGGCGGCACCCTCGTCGTCGCCGACGCGGCGTCGTCGCTGCACGGTGGTGTGGGCACCGACGGGGGCGGTCAGCCGGTGTTCGGGGAGGTGTTCCGCAGGCGCTGCACCATGGAGGGCCTCGATGGGCTCGACAGTGTGGACGTCGGCGGCGCCGTCTCCTACCGACTCGACCCGTCCGACAGGGCGTGCTTCGGTGACGGCACCAACGCCTTCGCCGTGGAGGCGCGCCGGGGCGCTGGGCGGGTGATCGCGCTCGGCTCGCCCGACTTGTGGACCAACGAGCTGCTGGACCAGGCCGACAATGCCGGGCTGGCCGCCGACCTGCTCGCGCCCGGACCGCCGAGCCAGCGGGTCGTCGTGCTCGAGGGTGCGATCGCAGGGAGCGGTGACCGCGGTCTGCTCGATCTCGTGTCGCCCCAGGTGTGGCAGGCGCTCGCCCAGCTGGGGGTGGCCTTCGTGCTCGTTGCCCTGTGGCGGGGCCGGCGGCTCGGCGATCCGGTGGTAGAAGACCAGCAGGTGGTGATCGCGGGCAGTGAGCTCGTCGAGGCGCGCGCTGATCTCCTGCGCCGTGGCCGCCACCACGGGGAGGCCGCCCGAGTGCTGCGGGCGGGGCTCGACCGCGACCTGCGCCGGCACCTCGGCATGCCCCGGGACGCGTCGATCGCCGCGCTCGACGCCGCCGCCACCACCCGTGCCGGTGTGGCGGCCGGTACGGTCAGCGCCGTGCTGGCCGGTGAGCCGGTGCACGACGAGGCTGGCCTCGTCCGCCTCACCCAGCAGATCGACGACATCCGGAGGCACCTGCCGTGAGCAGCGGCCACGACCCACTGGTGGTCCGATGAGCAACCTCGCCCCGCCCCGCCGCCCTCCTCGCCAGGCCGTGCTCGACCTGCGGGACGAGGTGGGCAAGGTGGTGGTGGGCCAAGAAGGCGTGCTGTCGGGACTGGTCGCGGCCCTGCTCGTGCGGGGCCACGTGCTGCTCGAAGGGGTGCCGGGCACCGCGAAGACCCTGCTCGTGAAGGCCCTCGCTGGCGCGCTCGACCTGCGCTTCAAGCGGGTGCAGTTCACGCCCGACCTCATGCCGAGCGACGTGATCGGCCAGACCATCTACGACCCGCAGGGTGGTTCCTTCCGGTTCCGCGAGGGACCGGTGTTCACCAACGTGCTGCTCGCCGACGAGATCAACCGCACCCCGCCGAAGACGCAGAGCGCGCTGCTGGAGAGCATGGAGGAGCGCCAGGTGTCGGCCGACGGCGTGACCCGGCCGCTGCCCGAGCCCTTCGTCGTCGTGGCGACGCAGAACCCGATCGAGTACGAGGGGACGTACCCGCTGCCCGAGGCGCAGCTCGACCGCTTCCTGTTCAAGCTGCAGGTCGGGTACCCGTCGGCCGAGGCCGAGCAGGCGATCCTCGCCCGCCACGACGAGGGCCTCGACCCGCACGACCTCGTGGCCGCCGGCCTGCGCCCTGTGGCCAGCGCTGCCGACCTCGCGGCCGGGCGCGCCGAGGTGGACGCCATCCGGGTCGATCCCGCCGTGCTCGCCTACATCGTCGCCATCGCCCGAGCGACCCGTGAGTCGCCGTCGCTCACGCTCGGCGTGTCGCCTCGCGGGGCCACGATGCTGCTGCACGCCGCGAAGGCGTGGGCCTGGCTCGCCGGGAAGGCATTTGTCACGCCCGACGAGGTGAAGGCAGTCGCCCGCCCGTGCCTGCGCCACCGGGTACAGGTGCGTCCCGAGCTCGAGCTCGAGGGCACCACGCCCGACGCCGTGCTCGACACGGTGCTCGCCACGGTGCCGACGCCGCGATGATCCCGGTGCCTGCGCCGAGAGCCGCCGTGGTGCCGGCGCCCGCGCCGAGGACACCAGCGAGCGCCGCCCCATGACCCCGGTGCCGACGGGGCGGCTGGCGGTCGTCGCCGCGGGCGCCGCCGTGGCGCTGCTCGTGCTCCCGGGCGAGCTGTGGCTGCGCTTCGTCCTCCTCAACGGCGTCCTGCTGCTCGCCTTCGTCGCCGACTGGGCGGCTGCCCCGTCGCCCCGGTCGTTCCGCATCGACCGCCGCCTGCCCGCCGCCGTCGCCCTCGGTGCTCCCGCATCCGTGTCGTGGCGGGTCGCCAACCCCAACCGCCGGGGTGCACGTGTCGCCGTGGCCGACGACCTCGCACCCTCGCTCGGGGCGGAGGCACGGCGCTTCCGGGCGCGCCTGCCGGCGGCAGGCGTGGCCGAGGCGTCGACGTCGTTCCGCCCGACGCGCCGAGGGCGCTTCGTGATCGACGACGTCACCGTCCGGGTGGACGGGCCCCTCGGCCTCGCCGCGCGCCAGGGTACCTACCGGGTCGCGTCGACGCTGCGTGTCCTGCCCAGCTTCCCGAGCCGTGACGACGCGGAGCTGCGCCTGCAGCGGGCGCGCGTCCAGGACGCGGGGCTGCGCACCGCGCAGGGCCGTGGTGGCGGCACCGAGTTCGACCAGCTGCGCGACTACACGCCCGACGACGAGTTCCGCCGCATCGACTGGGCGGCCACGGCTCGTTCGGGCCGGGCGATCGTGCGGAGCTACCGGGCGGAGCGCAACCAGGCGGTGGTGGTGCTGCTCGACAACGGCCGCGTGATGGCCGGGCGGGTCGGCGGCGTGCCCCGGGTGGAGCACGCGATGGATGCCGCCATGGCGCTCACCGTGGTGGCCACCGGCCTCGGTGACCGTCTCGGGCTCGTGGCGTTCGACCGCAGGGTGCGGGCCGTCGTACCCCCGTCGGCGCGCCGCACCCAGCTCGCCCAGGTCACCGAGGCGATGTACGACCTCCAGCCCGAGCTGGCCGAGAGCGACTACCGCGGGGCGTTCAGCGAGACCGTGGCCCGCTTCCGCCGCCGCGCGCTGCTCGTGCTGCTCACCGAGCTCGCCGAGGCAGCGGTCGACGAGATCTTGCTGCCCGCGCTGCCGGTGATCGCCCGGCACCACCTGGTGCTCGTGGCAGGGGTGCAGGATCCCGACGTCGTCGCCTGGACCCGCCTTCCGGCACCGGACGGCGAGGCCGGCTTCCGCCGGGCCGCAGCCCTCGCCGCCCTCGACCAGCGCCGCCGTGCCGTCGCCCGGCTCGAAGGCCTCGGGGCCACGGTCATCGACGCGCCTCCTGGCGCGCTCGCGGGCGCGCTGGTCGACGCGTACGTGCGGGTCAAGGCCACGGGCCGGCTCTAGCCCGAACCTCAGGCCGGGAGCGACCTGCCAGGTACCTGGCTGCATGAGGTTGGGCCGGGGTTTCCGATGCGGGGGTCACCGCGCACACGTAGGTATGTGTCGATCTCCGTTGATGTCCTGCTCCACGGTCTGGCTGGTGGCCAGCTCGGGCTGGTGACGCGCGCCCAGCTCCTCGAGGACGGGGTGACCGCCCGCCAGGTGCAGGTCCGCCGGACGGCGGGCCTGCTCGTCCCGGTGCACCGGGGGGTGATGCGGGTGGCTGGCTTCCCGGTCACGTTCGAGTCGGAGGTGCTCGCGGCCTGCCTCGCCGCGGAGCCGGGTGCGTTCGCCGACCGGCGCACGGCGGGCCGCCTGCACGGGCTGCGTCGCATGCACGCACCCCGCCTGGAGCTCGCCGTACCAGCCGGTGGCCGGACGCGAGCCCCCAAGGGCTGCCTGCTGCGGCAGGTTGGTGACCTGACCGACGAGGACGTCGTCGTACGCGACGACGGCATCCGAGTGGCATCACCGCTCGCGACGCTGTTCGGCCTGGCGGCCGTCGTGCCCATCGTGGCGCTCGAGCAGGCGATCGAGGACGCCCAGCACCGAGGCCTCGTCACCGTGGACGAGGTGGGTGCGTACTTCTCGGCGCGGCGCCGCCGCGGCCTGCCGGGTTCGGACCGCGCCGGGCGATGGCTCGCGGGAGCGGCTCCGGGCCGGGCGCCGCGGGAGAGCGGGCTGGAGCAACGGCTGTTCGACGCGCTCGCCGCCATCGGGATGCCACTGCCCGTGCCGCAGCTGCCGGTCACG
>Ga0114939_10003549_pt1 | contig 10849 bp, 7 predicted proteins | sample AshMeaCrysSpring_FD_87196 | JGI IMG/M metagenome (GOLD analysis project Ga0114939, IMG submission 87196) | Groundwater microbial communities from Big Spring, Nevada to study Microbial Dark Matter (Phase II) - Ash Meadows Crystal Spring | ecosystem: Environmental > Aquatic > Deep subsurface >... | reverse complement strand
GGATCGGCAATCGATGCCTTCGCCAACGAATTCTCGGATCTCGAAACCGGTCATGATAACGCCCTGCGGAAGTCTAAAATTTTGCATTTCAAATGCCTAATTGCAAGACTATTATGGGATGGCCCCTTTTTTGGCGTCCATCAAAAAGAAACGCGGAACCAACAGGTCCCGCGTTTCTTTTTTGCGGCGTGAAGCCGCTACAATTGTTCGGCCTGGTTCCTGAAATAGAATTACTTCTTTCCGAGTTCGACGACGTCGACTTGGACCTTCACTTTCCCTTCCTTGATCATATCGATTTCCTGCGCCGCCCGGCTGGTGAAAATGAAAGCTCGAGAGAAGTCAAGGAGGGTCACCATCTCATCGTGGCCTCCGATTCTCCTTGACTTCTAAACGGCCGGAGGCGTAGGCTTTGATGCAGCAGGCGACCGGCGGGCACCCCTTCGGGACGCCCCGGCGGTTGCCGCCGCCTGCGGTCGGTTTCGCCTCCGCGGCGGCCGTCCGGCTCTGACCATTCCCCCGAGGAGCCTGGAATATGGAGCCCAACGCCGGCAGCCTCGAAGTCTTCTACAACACCTTCCGCGAAATCAGCAAGGCGGTGCACTCCAGCACCGATCTCAAGGAAGTCCTGGATCTGGTGGTCTGCAAGGCCGCCGAGGCGCTGGGCGCCAAGGGCGCCATCCTGCGCATCCTGAACCTGGACACCGACGAGCTGGAGCTCAGCGCCGCCTACAACCTCAGCGAAGCCTATCTCGCCAAGGGTCCCGTGACTCAGAAGCACCTTATCACGGACCTGTATCGACAAAGCCGGGTGATCCTCATCGAGGACATCCGCCGCGACCCACGCATTCACTACCCGCAGGAGGCCGAAAGGGAGGGGATCCGGATGGTCTTGGACACCTCCCTGAGTTTCCGGAACCACATCGCCGGCATTCTGCGGATATATTTCGCCGAAACGCGGCCGGTTTCAGACGAGGAGCGCGACTTTCTGATCTCCCTGGCCGACCAGTGCGCCATTGCGATCGAAAAAAACCGCCTCATCGAAGCTCAGAAATCCAAGTTCGACCTGCTGGCCCTGCAGACCGAAAAGCTCTCGGCTCTGGGCCGCATGGCGGCCGGGATCGCGCACGAGATCAACAATCCCCTGGCCGGGATCCTGCTCTTCAGCTCGAACCTGTTCAAGAAGGTCCCGGAGGAAGGCCCCCTGAAAGAAGGGCTGGGGATCATCATGCGCGAGACGCAGCGCTGCAAGTTCATCATCCAGGAACTGCTGGAGTTCGCCCGCGACAAGGAGCCCCGCAAAACCGCGGCCAACATCGCCACCATCATCCAAAAATCCCTTAACATCCTGGAGAACGAGTTCCGCCTGCGGCACATCCGGATCGAGAAGGACTTGGCGCCCGACCTGCCGGACAGCAGCGTCGACCCCAACCAGCTGGAGCAAGTGTTCGTGAACCTGCTGCTCAACGCGGCCCAGGCCATCGACGCCAACGGCACGGTCACCGTCCGCGCCCGCATGAACCCAGCCCGCGGCGAGCTCGCGGTGGATATCATCGACACCGGCTGCGGGATCCCGGCCGAACACCTGGGCCAGATCTTCGAGCCGTTCTTCTCGACCAAGAAAAACGGCTCCGGGCTGGGTTTGGCGGTCAGCTTCGGAATCATAAAAAACCACCAGGGGCGGCTGGAAGTCTTCAGCCGGCCGGGCCAAGGCGCCCAATTTACCGTGGCTCTGCCTTTGGCCCGGGGAAAGGCCTGACCGGAGGGCGATGATGGTAACGCCCGCCTCCATCCTGATCATCGACGACGAACCTGCCGTCTGCGCCGGCTGCCGTCTGGTGCTGAGCGATCAGGGGCACGCCGTGGACGCCGTGCACGACGGCCGCAGCGGCCTCGAAGCGCTCCAGAGGAACCGCTACGAGCTGGTCCTGTTGGACATGAAGCTTCCGGACACCGACGGTCTCCAGGTTCTTGAGACCATCCACCGCGACGCCCCCAGGGTCAGCGTGGTGGTCATGACCGGCTACTCCTCGGTGCCGGACGCCGTGAAGGCCATGAAGCTGGGCGCCTTCGACTACCTGTCCAAGCCCTTCTCGGACGAGGAGCTCGTGCTGACCGTTGAGAAGGCCGTCAAGACCCGGCGGCTGGCCGAGGAAAACCTGGCGCTGCGCAGGCAGCTTTACGCCAAATTCGATTTCAGCAACATCGTCGGCGAAGACCCGAGAATGCTGCGCATCTTCGAGGAGATCCGCCGGGCCGCCCCCACCGAGACCATCATCCTGCTGGAGGGCGAAAGCGGCACCGGCAAGGAGCTGTTCGCCAAGGCCATCCACGCCCACAGCCACCGCACCGACAAGCAGTTCGTCGTGGCCGACTGCAGCACCTTTGCCCCCTCGCTGCTGGAAAGCGAGCTGTTCGGGCACGTCAAGGGCGCGTTCACCGGCGCGACGCATGACAAGCCCGGCATTTTCGAGGCGGCCAACGGCGGGACGCTTTTCCTGGACGAAGTGGCCAACCTGACGCTGGACGTTCAGGGCAAACTGCTGCGGGTAATGGAAACCCGGGAGTTCCGGCCGGTCGGTGCGAGCCTGACGCGCCGGACCGACATCCGCATCATCGCCGCCACCAACCAGGACCTGAAGTCGCTGGCCGAGGAAGGCAAGTTCCGCGATGACCTCTTCTACCGGCTGAGCGTCCTGCCCATTTACATCCCCCCGCTGCGCGAACGGCGCGAGGACATCCCCAAGCTCGCCTATCACTTCCTGCGCATCTACTGCCGCGAGATGGGCCGGCGGATCCAGGGCTTCAGCGATGAGGCGCTGGAGGCCCTGATCAACCACGACTGGCCGGGCAATGTGCGGCAGCTGAAAAACGTGGTGGAACGGCTGGTAATCATGGCGGATGAGGCCGTCCTGGATTATCACCACCTGGCGGATAACCTGCACGGCAGCCGCGGGGCCGCTCCCAGCCGGATTCCCGGCAGCCTGAAAGAACTGCGCGCGCTGAAAAAACGCATCATTGAAGAGCACTACGAGCGTATGGAAAAGGCTTTTCTGCTGAAAGCGCTCTCCACCGCCGGCGGAAACATCAGCACGGCGGCCAAGGCCGTCGGCATGCAACGGCCGAACTTTTCCACCATGCTGAAACGGCACGGCATCACCCCCGGCCGGGGAGCTGCTGCCGGCGCTGCGGATGAACCGCGATGATTGGCGTTCCGTCAATTATACAGGCATAAACCACTAAAAAATAACCATAAAGCAGATAACCCGCAGCCACCGGCGTATGGTTTGCGATACGCTTTCCGCCCCGAAAGCCTACCTTCCAATTCCCCGCCTATTCCCAACAAATTGATATTTATAACAATTCATTGACCACCGCTCTCCTCCCGCAAGCGGCATGGGGCTTGCTTGGTAGCATGGCAGGACCGCTCAAACAGGAGGATCGACCATGTTTACCTTCCAAGACACCGCCATTAGCCGACTGCAGCCGGTCCCGCCCAGCATTCTCGTGATGGAAGACGAAGTGAGCGTGGCCAAGGGCCTTGAGATCGTTCTCAGCGAGGAAGGCTATGCCGTGGATCTGGCCATGACCGGACGCGATGCTCTGGATCGCTTCGCGCAGAAGGAGTTCGATCTGCTGGTGGCGGACCTGCGGCTGCCGGATATCAACGGCCTGGACGTCATTCGCCAGGTCAAGTCCCGTCGGCCCGAAACCGGCGTGGTCGTCATCACCGGCTACGCGAGCGTCTCCTCCGCGGTGGATGCGATGAAACTGGGCACGTTCGACTACCTGCCCAAGCCTTTCACCGAGGACGAGATCAAGACCGCCGTGGGCGGCGCGCTCAAAGGCCAGAAATCGGCGCCCACCGAAGAGGTCATCCAGAAGGTCGAAAAGAGCGAGGAAGACAAGCTCATCCAGAAGCGCGAGGTCGCCGCTATCCTGGACCGCACTCGGCTGGACGAGAGCTTCTGGAAGGCGCTCATGGAGCGGGGCTCCGCGGTCCTTGAGGGCTACCGCCTGACCGCCGAGGCCAAGGCCGCGATCGTCGCGGGCGACCTGCAGTGGCTCCGTGAACACGTCGGAACGCTTTCGGACGAGCAGCTGCGATTCATCTACAAACGGCTGGAGCGTGAGGCCTGGTAGGCCGGGCCGCTCCGTCGGCACAGGGGGTACCCACATGAACGCGGTACAGGAAGCCGTCCGCACGGCAGAGCGGCCATGGCCGCAGATCCTGCTGCTGGAGGATGAGGCCAGCGTGGCCAAGGGCCTTCAGATGATCCTGGACGAGGAGGGCTACCGCGCCGTGGACTTGGCCATGTCCGGCCGGGGCGCGCTGGACACGTTCCACAGCAAAGAGGTCGACCTGCTAATCGCCGATCTGCGCCTTCCCGACATCGACGGCCTGGAGGTGATCAAGCAGGTCAAGCACGACCGGCCGGACACCAGCGTCATCGTGATCACCGGCTATTCCACGGTGGACTCGGCGGTCACGGCCATGAAGCTCGGGGCCAAGGACTATCTCTCCAAACCGTTCAGCGAGGATGAATTCGTCGCGGCGGTCCGGGGCGCCCTGGCCCCGATGAAGGCCCACCCGTCCGAGGCCGCCCAGCCTACGCCGGCGCCGGAACCGCGGGCAGAGCCGCTCGCACCGGACCTGCACCTGATCCGCGAAGACCCGGCCCGGGTCGAAAGCCTCCTGGCGGAGATGGGCGGTGCATTCGCCGGGAGGCCCGACGAGGTGATTCCCATGCTGCAGATGGTCCAGGCCCGCCTGGGGTATCTTCCGGAGAACGCCCTCGAGGAAATCGCCCGGCTGACCGGCCGGCCGGCCGCCGCCGTCTTCGGGACCGCCACCTTCTACGAGCAGTTCCGTCTGGCGCCCGTCGGCCGCCACATCGTCCGCGTCTGCCGCGGCACGGCCTGCCACGTCAAGGGCTCCGCCCGCATCCTGCAGGAAATCCGCCACCGCTTCGAGCTTTCGCCTGGAGAAACTTCGCCGGACCGGCAGTTCACGCTCGAAACCGTGGCCTGCTTCGGTTCCTGCGCCATCGCACCGGTCGTGGTGCTGGACGATTCCGTCAAGGGCCGCATGAACCCGGCTAAAACCTGTCAGTGTCTCGCCGACGTCCGCGAGCGCGAGCGTGCAAACGCCCCGGACCCGCCCGAGACGAAATAGGGGGAGCCCGTCCATGGACTACACGTCGCTGCAAGCCAAGGCTCAAAGGGAATGGGCGTGGCTGGAAAACCTTCCGCAGCCGCTGATCACGATCGGCACGGGGACCTGCGGCCGGGCCTCCGGCGCGGGCGAGATCCTGGCCGCCGTTAGAAAGACGCTGAAGTCGACCGGCGTCCTGGCCCGCATCATGGAGGTCGGCTGCATCGGCATGTGTTACGCCGAGCCCCTCATGGGCGTCCGCAAGCCGGGCAGGCCCACGATCTACTACGGCGGGCTCACGCCGGAAAAAACCGAAGCGATCCTCACCCGTTATTTGAGCCGGGACGACCCCTGCCGCCGCTGGGCGGAGTTCCGCTGCGGCCGGGGCGAGGTCGACGGCATTGCGCCCATGGAACAGCACCCGATGATGCGCTCCCAGGTTCGTATTGCCCTGCGCAACTGCGGGCACATCGACCCGACCAACATCGATCACTACATCGCCCGCGGCGGGTACAGCGGCCTCAAGCGCGCCCTGGACATGCCGCCCGAGGCCGTGATCAAGGAAATCAAGGATTCCGGGCTGCGCGGCCGCGGCGGAGCCGGGTTTCCCACCGGGACCAAATGGGCCTTCGCCCGCCGGGCGCCTGGCCGCTCCAAATATATCGTATGCAACGCGGACGAGGGCGACCCCGGCGCCTTCATGGACCGCGCTCTGCTGGAGGGCGATCCGCACGCCGTGCTGGAAGGCATGCTCATCGCAGCCTATGCCATCGGCGCGGCCGAAGGCTACATCTACGCGCGCGCCGAATACCCACTGGCCATCGAACGCCTTGAAAAGGCCATCGCCGACATGCAGCGCTGCGGCTTGCTGGGTCGCGACGTCCTGGGCAGCCGGTTCCGGTTTGGCGTCGCCATCAAGCAGGGCGCCGGCGCCTTTGTCTGCGGCGAGGAAACCGCCCTGATGGCCTCGATCCAGGGCGAGCGCGGCATGCCCCGGCCCCGGCCGCCGTTTCCGGCCCAGTCCGGCCTGTGGGGCGAGCCCACCACCATCAACAACGTCGAGACGCTCGGCAATGTCTCGGCCATCCTGCAGCACGGGGCGCAATGGTATTCGCGCTACGGCACCGAGACCAGCAAGGGGACCAAGACCTTTTCGCTGGCCGGCAAGATCCGCCGCACCGGCCTGATCGAAGTGCCTTTGGGGATCAGTTTGGCAGAGATCATCGCGGGCATCGGCGGCGGTGCGCCCGAGGGCAAGGCGCTCAAAGCGGTACAGACCGGCGGGCCGTCCGGGGGCTGCATTCCGGCCGAGCGCTTCGACCTGCCGGCCGACTACGAGTCGCTCGTGGCCGCCGGCTCCATCATGGGCTCCGGCGGCATGGTGGTGATGGACCAGGACACCTGCATGGTGGACGTGGCGCGCTACTTCCTGAGCTTCACCCAGGCGGAATCCTGCGGCAAGTGCCTGCCCTGCCGTCTGGGCACGCGCCAGATGCTCGACATCCTGGAGGACATCTGCCGCGGCCAAGGCCGGGAGGCAGACCTCGACCTGCTGGCCGACCTGAGCGAGACCGTCCAGAAGGGATCGCTGTGCGGCCTGGGCCAAACCGCGCCCAACCCCGTCCTTTCCACCCTGCGCTATTTCCGCTCGGAATACGAGAGCCATGTGCGCCAGCACAAGTGCGCGGCCGGGGTCTGCCGGGACCTTTTCCACTACGAAATCGACCCCGATCGTTGCACGGGCTGCCACCTGTGCGTCCGCGACTGCCCGACGGGGGCAATCGCCGGAGAGAAGAAAGAGCCGCACGTCATCGACGCGGGCCAGTGCACCCGCTGCGGCATGTGCTACCAGTCCTGCAAGCAGCAGGCGATCATGGTCTGTTGACGATTGCGCCTGCGGAGGAAGCGAGCGTGAAAACGATCACCCTCACCATCGACCGCCGGGCCGTCCAGGTGCCTGAGGGCGCGACCGTGCTCCAGGCCGCCCGGACCGCCGGCATTTACATTCCGACCCTCTGCGACGATCCGCACCTGAAGCCCTTCGGCGCCTGCCGGCTGTGCATCGTGCAGATCGAGGGCCTGCGGGGGCTGCCCACCGCGTGCACCACTCCGGCGGCGGACGGCATGGTGGTCGCCACCGAAAGCGAGCTCATCCGCCGCATCCGCTGCAATATCGCGGCGCTGGCCATCGCCAACCATCCCTACGACTGCCTGACCTGCTTCAAGAGCCGGGACTGCGAGCTCCTGGCGGTGGCGCGCTACCTCGGCGTGGAGCCTTCCGGCGTCGAGCGCCTGCGCCGTACGGCGGCCGACAAGCCGATCGACGCCTCCAATCCCGCATTTTCGTTCGACCCCAACAAGTGCATCCTGTGCGGCAAGTGCGTGCGGGTGTGCCATGAAATCCAGGACCTGGGAGCGATCGACTTCGCCAGCCGGGGCTTTCACACGCGCATCAGCACCTTCGGCGCGAAACCCCTGGCCCAGTCGGTCTGCCAGACCTGCGGCGAATGCGTGGAGCGCTGCCCCACCGGCGCCCTGGTGCCCAAGCAGGCCGCGGTCCCGCAGCGGGAAGTGACCACGGTGTGCCCGTTCTGTGGGGTGGGATGCTCCATGACCGTCGGGGTGCGTGCTGAACGCATCGTATCGGTCAAGGGCGACCGCAGCAGCCCGGTAAACCAAGGCGGCCTATGCGTAAAGGGCCGTTTCGGACTGGACTTCGTGCACCACCCGGACCGCCTCACCCGCCCGCTGATCCGCAGGGAAGGAGTGCCCAAGTCTCAGGCCCGGGCAGCGGTTGCGAAACTATTTCGCGAGGCCAGCTGGGAGGAGGCCTTGGATCGCGTGGCGGCCGAGCTTAAGCGCGCCCGCGAGGCCGGAGGACCGCGGTCACTCGGGGTGCTGAGTTCGGCCAAGTGCACGAACGAGGAGAACTACCTCGTGCAGAAGTTCGCCCGGGCGGTCCTGAGAACGAACAACGTCGACCACTGCGCCCGGCTGTGCCACTCCTCCACGGTGGCAGCCGCCCTGGCCGCCTTCGGGGAGGGGGCCATGAGCAACAGCATCGAAGACATAGGCCGTGCGGCCGCCCTGCTGGTGATCGGCTCCAACACCACCGAATGCCATCCGATCATCGGCCGCCGCATCAAGCAGAACGTTCGACTGAACCACGCGCGGCTGATCGTTGCCGACCCCCGCCGGACCGAGCTTGCGGAAATGGCCGCGCTGCATCTCTGCCAAAGACCCGGCACCGACGTGGCCCTGCTGAACGGCCTGATGCATGTCATCCTCGACGAGGGCCTTTTTGACGCCGCCTTCGTCGCCAAGCGCTGCGAGGATTTCGACTCCTTCCGGCGTTCACTCGATTCCTATGACCCGCATACCGTGGAGGCCCTAACCGGTGTGCCCGCAAACGACATCGCCCGCAGCGCCCGCATTCTCGGCACGGCCGACAGCCTGGTGGCCGTCTACGGGATGGGAATCACGCAGCACACTACCGGCACCGACAATGTCAAGGCCGTCGCCAACCTGCTCATGCTGACCGGCAACATCGGCCGGCCGGGGACCGGGTTTTCACCTCTGCGGGGCCAGAACAACGTGCAGGGGGCCTGCGACATGGGGGCGCTGCCGAACGTATTTCCGGGCTACCAGAAAGTCGTCGACGCCGAAGCCCGTTCCAAGTTCATTCGGTCCTGGGGGGCCGAGCTCGATCCCGAACCGGGTCTGTCGCTGACGGAAATGGTGCAAGCCGCCGGCGAGGGGCGGCTGCAGGCGCTCTATGTGGTCGGCGAGAACCCCATGATGAGCGAGCCCGATCTGGGCCACGCCCGACAGGCCTTCAGCCGGATCGGTTTCTTGGCCGTGCAGGACATCTTCCTGACGGAGACGGCCCTCCGGGCGGATGTGGTGCTGCCGGCCGCCTGCTTCGCGGAAAAGGAGGGAACCTTCACCAGCACGGAGCGCCGCATCCAGCTGGTGCGCGGCGTGCTCCCGCCGCCGGGGGAGGCGCGCGAGGATTGGCGCATCGTGGCCGAGATTGCCGCCCGCTGCGGCTACCCCATGGTCTACGCCGCCAGCGCGGCGATCATGGACGAAATCGCGGCGCTCACGCCGATCTACGGCGGCGTCGGCCACGGGCGTCTGGCGCAATGCGGCGGGCTGCAGTGGCCCTGCTGGGACGAAAGCCATCCCGGCACCCCGCGCCTGCACGTGGAGCGTTTTACCCGCGGCCGGGGCAAGTTCCACGTGGTGGAATACCGCCCGCCGGCCGAGGAACCAAGCGCGGACTACCCCATCGTGCTCACCACCGGCCGCGTGCTGGAGCACTGGCACACGGGCAGCATGAGCCGCCGCGCGCGCGTGCTCGAAGCGCTCGCGCCGCACAGCCGGATCGATCTCAACCCGGAGGATGCCGAGCGTCGCAGCCTTGCCGACGGCCGACCGATTCGGGTCTCCTCCCGGCGCGGCGCCATCCGCACCGCTGTTCACAAAGACCGGCGGGTGGCCCGGGGGCAGGCCTTCATGGCGTTCCACTGGCATGAAGCCCCCGCCAACCTACTGACCGGCCCGGCGGTGGACCCAGTATCCAAGATCCCGGAATACAAGGTTTCCGCCATCAACCTGCGGCCGGACGCCGAAACCGAAACGGATTCGGCATCCGAAGCATGATGCCCGCATCGCGCGCGCTGGCCCCGTGCACTCCCAAATTGCCACTGCCAGCGCTGCGACGGGTCGACGGCGGCAAGCCTCCCGCCTGTGGTTTTAGCCGGATGTCTTTTTTGTCCCATAATAGCGGGTGACTTTTAAATCGAGAGAAAGGCATTGACCTTCGCTTAATTCCTCTGTTGCAGCTTTATTGAGAATGGCTGGTTCATAATTCGGATCGATTTTAAGGGCGTTTTCAAAAGCCGCAAGCGCTGCCGGCTTATTTCCCAATTTTGCATAGCAGAGCCCCATATTTCCGTATGGCTGAGGCAAAGTGGAATTCCATCGAATAGAGCGTTCAAACCCTTTGATGGCATTCTTCCAGTCCCCTCTTTCCATCAAACCGAAGGCCCGGTCAAATTCATCCTGCGCGTTGATAAAGGCATCTAAACCTGCGCCGTTATTTTCACGCATCGTTTTCTCCATCCCCTGAATCATGTCCCGGGCGTTGGTGTAAAACTCGGTGCCCGGCTGAGCCAGATCGAGAACTTTTCGAAAGGCCCTTATCATGTTGGCTATATCGAAGATGCTCTTATACGCTACCGCTAGGTTGTACTGCGCTTCGACAAAAATAGGCAAGACGTCAACGGCTTTCCTGAAATATTCGATCGCCGCCTCATGCTGCTTCTGCATCGCATAGAAAACACCCATACCATAAAGCACCATGTGGTACTCAGGGTCGGTCTGCGTCAAGCGATCAAGTATCTCTTTCGCCTCAGAAAATTGGTTGCGTTCTACGGCCGCCATGGCACGATCAACCGCCTCGTCGATCTCTTCCTTCAGCTCTACAACGAACTCTTTTTGCGCGGAGGAGGCCGCTTTGAGCATCTGGAAACGCTTCCCCTGTTCGTAGTATTGACAACCTTCGCATTGACATCCACGATTTTCGCCGCAGCACTTCGGACATATCACATCGCTGTCGTGAATTTTGCACAGGCGCTTGCCTTTGACTCGATTGCATATGGTGCATTTGGGGGGCATGTCTTTCTCCAGGTC
>Ga0114939_10003548_pt1 | contig 10849 bp, 9 predicted proteins | sample AshMeaCrysSpring_FD_87196 | JGI IMG/M metagenome (GOLD analysis project Ga0114939, IMG submission 87196) | Groundwater microbial communities from Big Spring, Nevada to study Microbial Dark Matter (Phase II) - Ash Meadows Crystal Spring | ecosystem: Environmental > Aquatic > Deep subsurface >... | reverse complement strand
CTGCCAGTGATCGCGGCAGAGGCGCTGTCCGGACTGCCCGCGCCGCCGCCACCCCGTGACTACACCGTGCGTGCGCAGCTTGCTGGTGTGAACGTGTCGTTGCCTGCGCTGCGCGCGCCCGCGCAGCGGGTCAGCGGCACGTTCGAAATGCACAATTACGACGTCCGCGTCGATGGCATGCGCGGCATGATCCTCGACGGCCCGTTTGAGCTGTCAGCGAGCCCGCGGCCCACGTCGCGCGACGTCGAGGCGGTGATCGACCTCACCGCGCGCGGCCGCGCGGGGGGCGCGAACCTGCCGGCGTTCATCGGCCTGCCGGCAACGATCGCGATGGGTGGCGCGACCGACTGGAACCTCACGGGCCGCATCGAGAAGCGGCGCACGCCCGGCGAATGGCCGATGCAGTTCGACGTCGCGAGCGACCTCACGGGCCTCGTCGTGAACGCGCCCGAGCCGTTCGCAAAGACCGCAGCCGAGGCGCGCGCGACGCGCGTGCGTCTCGAGATGCCGGGTACCCGCAGCAACGACGTCACGCTCGAGTCCGGCAGCGCGCGCGCGAAGCTGCGCTTTGCCGCGCGTGAAGGCACCTGGCGGCTCGATCGCGGCGCGGCGCGGTTCGACGGCCAGGCGGTGGGGCTGCCCGCGCAACCGGGCCTGCTCGTCACGGGGGACTGGCCGCGGTTCGACCTCGGCCAGTGGCTGGCCTTGAGCGATACGCCCGCTGGCCCGCGCAGGTCGGGCAGCGCGGGCGGGCAGCGCCTGATGGACTGGCTAGGGCCGGTGGACGTGCATCTCGATCGCGCGACCGTGTTCGGTTTCGAGTTCAACGACGTCGTTGCGCGGCTGCGCAGCGACGGCTCGACGTGGCGCGTCGGCGTCACTGGCCCGCGCGCCGAGGGCGAGGTCAGCGTCCCCGACGATCTCACGCAGGGCCGGCCGATCACGCTCGAGATGCAACGATTGCAGCTCGTCGACACCCTTGCCGAGGGCGGCGTAACGGGCACGGCGCGCGCCCAGATCGATCCGCGCACGCTGCCCGCCATCGTCGCTCACGCAGCGGATTTCACCTGGCAGGGCCGCCGCCTCGGCCAGCTTGCGGCCGCGATCAGCCGCGATCCGCGCGGGCTGACGATCGATTCGCTCACGGCCACCTCGCCCGCGTTCCAGATCGTCGCCAAGGGCAGCTGGTGGATGGAGCAGGGCGCGCCGCGCACGCGCCTCAATGCGCTGTTCACGAGCACCGATTTCGGCGCCGCCGCCAGGGCACTGGCCTATCGCGACGCCATCGACGCCCGGAAGGCGAAGATCACCGCGGACCTGTGGTGGCCGGGCGGGCCGTCGGGCGACGTGTTCAAGGCCTTGAATGGCGCACTCCAGGTCAGCCTCGAGGACGGCCGGCTGCGTGACATCGAGCCCGGTGCGGGCCGCATGCTTGGCTTGCTGAGCGTTGCACAACTGCCGCGCCGTCTCGCGCTCGACTTTCGCGACGTCACCGACGAGGGTCTCGCCTTCAATAGCATCAAGGGCGATTTCGAACTGCGCGCTGGCAATGCCTACACGCAGAACCTGCTGCTCCAGGGCGCCGCGATCGACATGGGTATCGTCGGCCGCACGGGGTTGGCCACCGAAGACTATGACCAGACCATCGTCGTCAGCGGCAACCCCAGCGGCCCGCTGGCCGTGGCGGGGGCGCTCGCCGCCGGGCCGGTGATCGGCGCCGGTGTGCTGGTCCTGTCGCAATTGTTCAAGGATCAGCTGCAGGGCCTGACCCGGGCCTATTACCATGTGACCGGACCCTGGGCCGAACCTGTCGTGCAGCGGATCTCCGCACCCGTGGTTGACAGCGCCAGGCCCGGGACCGACCCGCCAGAAGCTACGGGGAAACTGCCTTGACCACCGTCGCCGCGCTCCAGATGACTTCGTGCGCCAACGTCGTGCGCAACCTCGCCGTCGCAGGCGACCTGCTGCAGCAGGCACGCGCACGTGGTGCAACGATCGCCGTGCTGCCCGAGAACTTCGCCTACATGGGCGCGGGTCCGACGGACAAGCTGGCCGTCGCCGAGCCGCATGGCAGCGGGCCGATCCAGGAGTTCCTCGCGCAGCACGCCCGCACCCTCGGGCTCTGGATCGTCGCGGGCACGATTCCGCTGCAGGTCGCGGCAGAGGAGCGGGCAGCCGCCGCGTGCCTCGTCTACGACGACGCGGGCCGCGAAGTGGCCCGCTACGACAAGATCCATCTGTTCGACGTCGACGTGCCCGGCAAAGCCGAAAGCCATCGCGAATCGCGCGGCGTGCGGCCCGGTTTACAGGCCGTCACCGTCGACACGCCTGCGGGCCGTCTGGGTCTCGCGGTCTGCTACGACGTGCGCTTTCCCGAACTGTTTCGCGAATTGCTGTCGCAGGGCGCCGAGTGGTTCACGTTGCCGTCCGCGTTCACCGTGCCGACGGGCCTCGCGCACTGGGAACTGCTGCTGCGCGCCCGGGCCGTGGAGAATCTCTGCTACCTGGTGGCTCCGGCGCAGGCCGGTTTCCATGAGAACGGCCGTGAGACGCACGGCGACTCGATGATCGTCGAACCGTGGGGCCGGGTGCTGGCGCGATTGCCGCGCGGAACCGGCCTGATCACGGCAGAATTGGACCTCGCGCGGCAACGCCGTTTGCGGCAGGATTTCCCATCCGTCCGTCACCGCCGGCTCGCTGTCTCCGCGCCACACCAGGAAGCATGAAACCCGATATCCCGCCGCCTCTCTTCGCTCCCCGGTCCCTTGCGCCTGTCGCGGGCGCCGCTGCGCGCGATCCGCTCGACGTCGCGCGGGCCGCACTGCTCGGCCCCGCCGAACTCGACGAAAACCGCGTCGCCAGCGTGCTAGGCGACGTCATGGGCCACGCCGTCGACTACGGCGACATCTACTTCCAGCTCACGCGCGAGGAGTCGTGGGCGCTCGAGGACGGCATCGTCAAGGATGGCGCCCACAGCATCGAGCAGGGCGTCGGCGTGCGCGCGCTCGCCGGCGAGAAGACCGGCTTCGCGTATTCGGACGAAGTGATGCTGCCTGCCTTGCTGGAGGCCGCGCATGCGGCACGCGCGATCTCGCGCTCGGGCGCGGGCGGTTCGGTGCAGGCCTGGCACGCCACCGGCGGCCGCAACCTCTATCCGGCACTGGACCCCGTCGAGACGCTGGCTGACGACGACAAGGTCAAGCTGCTCGAGATGATCGACCGCGAGGCGCGCTCGCTCGACTCGCGCATCACGCAGGTCATGGCCAGCCTCTCCGCTTCGCACGACATCGTGCTGGTCATGGCGAGCGACGGCACGCTGGCCGGCGACGTGCGCCCGCTGGTGCGGCTGAATGTCAGCTGCATCATCGAGCAGGACGGCCGCCGCGAGCAGGGTTACGCCGGCGGCGGTGGCCGATTCGCGTACACCGAATTCCTCGAGTCAGGCCGCTGGCGCGCGCTGGTCAGGGAGGCCGTGCGCACCGCGCAGGTCAACCTCGAGGCAGTTCCTGCGCCCGCGGGTCCGATGACGGTGGTGCTCGGCGCGGGCTGGCCCGGCGTGCTGCTGCACGAGGCCGTGGGCCACGGGCTCGAAGGCGACTTCAATCGCAAGGGCACCTCCGCATTCAGCGGCCGCATCGGCCAGGAGGTCGCGGCGAAGGGCGTCTCGATCGTCGATGACGGTACGCTTGCGTCGCGTCGCGGCTCGCTGAACGTCGACGACGAGGGCACGCCCACGCAGTGCACCACGCTGATCGAGGACGGCGTGCTGCGCGGCTACCTGCAGGACAAGCTCAACGCGCGCCTGATGGGGGTCAAGCCCACCGGCAACGGCCGGCGCGAAAGCTTCGCATCCCTCACGATGCCGCGCATGACCAACACCTACATGCTGCCCGGCCGGCATGCGCCGGAAGAGATCATCGCCTCCGTGGACAAGGGACTGTATTGCCGCAATTTCGGTGGCGGACAGGTCGACATCACGTCGGGCAAATTCGTGTTCTCCGCGAGCGAGGCTTACCTCATCGAGAACGGCAAGGTCACGCGCCCGGTCAAGGGCGCGACGCTGATCGGCAACGGGCCCGAGGTGATGACGCGCGTGTCGATGATCGGCAACGACCTCAAGCTCGACGACGGCGTTGGCACCTGCGGCAAGGAAGGCCAGGAAGTCCCGGTGGGCGTGGGCCAGCCCACGCTGCGAGTGGACGCGCTCACGGTTGGCGGCACTGGCTGACGCCGCGATGTGGCTGCCGCGCCCGATCTACGAGTCCATGCCCTACGCCGCAGTGGCAGTGGGGCTGGGCTGCTTCGCCGCGGCTTACTGGATCGAGCGGTCGCCGCGCTCGGTGCTGCTCGTGGTGGGAGGCGTGCTGGTCACGGTCGGCGCGCTGCTGTGGATGAAGCGGCGCGACTACCGCGCCACGCAGTCGGGCTACGATCCGGGCGCCATCGACGAATAGCTGGTGCCCTAGCGGTTATCGTCCGCGACGGTTTCCCCCGCGCCTTCGGGGTCGTCCGCGTTGCTTTCCTCAGCGTAATCCTCGGGCTGGAGCACGGTGGTCCGCGTAACACGCTGTTCGTCATGCCCGGGTCCGGAGGTGTCCAGGCGGCTGTAGGTGAGATCGTGGAGACCCAGCTTCACGACATCACCCGTGCGCAGCCGTTGCCGCCGCACGCGCTTGCCATTGAGGTACACCCCATTGGTGCTGTTGAGGTCTTCCACGTAGCAGCCATCGGCGGTGGTGACGAATTGCATGTGGTGCCGGCTTACGTAACTGCTGTCGATCTGCAGGTCGTTGTCCGCCGTGCGGCCGACGATGAAGCGGCCCGGGACCAGCAGCGCCTGATCCATTTCCACGCCCCTGATGCTGAGCACGATGCGGCCCACCGGCGGGCGTGGCTGCGGGGCCGTATCCTCCGAGCGCGAGACCGGTAAATCGGTGTGCGTGCGGGCCGCGTATTCCTGCCACTGCAGCTCACTGATGGCCTGGCGCAGCACGTCCGCATCGACCACCTCGAGGTCCTTGCCGAATGCGATCAGCATGCACGTGTCGCAGAGAGTGTTGGTGAGGCGCGGAATTCCACCGGTGAACCGGTAGATCACCGGGAAGGTCTCCGGCAGGAAGATCTCGCGGTCCCCGGCGCCCGCGACCGCGAGGCGGTGGCGGATGTAGGCGCCCATTTCCTCTTCACTGAGCGCGCTCAGGTGGAAGCGCAGGCGGACGCGCTGGCTGAGCTGCACCATCTCTTCTGAATCGAGTTTCACGTTCAGCTCAGGCTGTCCCGCGAGGATGATGCGCAGCACCTTTTCCTTCGTCGTCTCCACTCCGGAGAGCAGCCTGATCTCCTCGAGTACCTTGCTGGAGAGGTTTTGCGCTTCGTCGACGATCAGCACCACTTTGCGGCCGTTGGCGTATTGCTCGACGAGGAAGTTGTTGAGCGTCGCGAGCAGCTCGGCCTTGCGCATGCGGAACGGACTGAACCCGAACTGGGAGAGCACGCCCTGCAGGAACTCGGTGGGAGACACTTGCGTCTGGTTGATCTGCGCGAAGATCACGTCCTGATCGATTTCCTTCAGGAAGGACTCGATCAGCGTGGTCTTGCCGGAGCCTATCTCGCCCGTGATCACGACAAAGCCGTCCGTGAACCAGATCGTCGACTCCATATACGCCTTGGCGCGGGAGTGGTTCCGGCTCATGAAGAGGAACGCCGGGTCCGGGCTGAGCCGGAACGGCAGTTCCTTGATTTTGAAGTGGTCCAGGTACATCGGTGTGCTCGAGATCCCCGTTACTATACGGGACCGGCCCGGATGGGCAAACCGGCGACGTCACGTTCTGACCCATGAGCGGCGGCGCGCCGGCCGTCAGCGCCCGGGTCGTTCGGTCAGCGTGGCGGGATGCGCCGCAGGACCTTGCGCACTAGCCGGTCCCGCTCGACCGCGCTGCCTGCCACGACCGTGCAATGGCCGATCTTGCGCCCGGGACGCGGCTCCTTGCCGTAGTCGTGCCAGTGCACGCCGGGCAGCGCCAGGATCGAGTCCCGGTCGGGCATCGTGCCGATGAAGTTGATCATGGCGCACTGTCCCACCGGACTGGTGTCGCCGAGCGGCAGGCCGAGGATCGCGCGCACGTGGTTTTCGAACTGCGAAGTGACTGCGCCCTCGATCGTCCAGTGCCCCGAGTTGTGCACGCGCGGCGCCATCTCGTTGGCGACCAGCTTGCCCTTGCGCACGAAGAACTCGATCGTCAGCACGCCGGCGTAGTCGAAATGGCGCAGGACGCGCTTCAGGTGGATTTCGGCCGCTTTCTGCAGCAGGGGATGGCGATGCGGCGCGAGCGTCACGCGCAGGATGCCATCGCGGTGCGTATTGGCGACGATCGGGTACGCGCGCACTTCGCCGCTGGTGCTGCGTGCACCGATGATCGAGACCTCGCGCTCGAAATCGACGAAGCCCTCGAGGATCAGCGGCACGTTGCCGAGCGCGTTCCAGGCCGGCTCGACGTCCGCGGGCTTGCGCAGGTACTTCTGGCCCTTGCCGTCATAACCGAGCCGGCGCGTCTTGAGCACGCAGGGCAGGCCGAGCTCCTTCACGGCCGCGCGCAGCTCGCCCAGCGAATCGACCGCACGGAACGGCGCCGTGGGAATGCGCAGCTGGTTGAACAGCTGCTTCTCCAGCAGGCGGTCCTGCGAGACGCGCAACGCCTCGACCGGGGGCCAGACGGGTCGCGTCGCCGCGACGCGCTGCAGCGCCTCGACCGGCACGTTCTCGAACTCGAAGGTGACGAGGTCGACGTCGGCGGCCAGCCGCTCGAGGCTGTGCGGATCGTCGAAGGCGCCCGTGATGAACGGCGCAACCTGTGCGCCGGGAGAATCCGCATTTGGATCCAGGAACAGGAAGCGCTGCGCGAGCGGATAGCCCGCCAGGGCCAGCATGCGTCCGAGCTGGCCCGCACCAATCACGCCGAGCTTCATGTCGAGATCGTCGTGCTGCGCGGGTCCGGCTGCGCGAGGACCTTCTCGGTCTGCGCGGCGCGGAAGGCATCGACGGCGGCGCGGATACGCACGTCTTCATTGGCGAGGATGGAGGCGGCCAGCAGCGCGGCGTTGGTCGCGCCCGCGACACCGATCGCCAGCGTGGCAACCGGGACGCCGGCCGGCATCTGCACGATTGAGAGCAGCGAGTCGAGGCCGTTCAGTGCCTTCGATTGCACGGGCACGCCGAGGACCGGCAGGGACGTCTTGGACGCGCACATGCCGGGCAGGTGGGCCGCACCTCCGGCGCCCGCGATGATGGCCTTGAGGCCGCGGTCGCGTGCGGTGGAGGCGTAGTCGAAGAGCAGGTCGGGCGTACGGTGCGCGGAAACGACGCGTACTTCGTGAGGCACGCCCAGACGCTCGAGCATCTCGGCCGCGTGCTTGAGGGTGTCCCAGTCGGACGTAGACCCCATGATGATGCCAACGAGCGGTTTCACCGGCACATTGTACAGACGGCGCGGAAAAACGCTAAACGGGGGGCTTTTCGAGGGCTTCCCGCAGGCGCCTGAACAACTGCCGCGCCGCGGCCGGTGGCCGTGAAGCCGTCTGTTCGGCCCGCGCCTGCCGGGCCAGCGCGCGCAGCTGCTGCAGGCCGTCCGGATCGATCAGGCCGGCCAGCTCGGTCCATGCGGCTGCTTCATCGGCGAGCAGCCGCTCGCGCCACTGCTCGATGGCATGTTCGCGCCGGACGCGCTGCCGGTCGACTTCGCTGCGGCGTGCGAGCGCCGAGCGGATCGGCTCGACGTCCACGCCGCGCATCACCTTGGCGATGTACATTTCCTGCCGCAGGCGAGCGCCATGCGCCGTGATCTTGCGGCACGCGGTGACGGCGTCGAACAGCTTTTCGGGAAGCCCCATCGCATCGAGCTCGGCAAGCGACAGCTCGACCAGTTGCACGCCGATGGCGCGCAGGTCGTGGTCCTGGCGCTTGAGCTCGCTCTTGCTCGGGCCGGCGTCCGCATCGTCGTCGTTCGCGTAACCGAACGGGGCCGCTTCGTCGCCGAAGCCGCCGATTCCGTCATCGTCGCGATTACCGGTGAATCCCCGCTTGCGCGCCATGGTGCCGCCTTTCTCGCATGCTAGCACGCAGGGCGCGGCGCCGGTCCGCTGCTAGAATCCGGCGCCTGGCCCACCCCGAGCACACGGACGCTGTCCAACGATGAGCACCACTGTCACTGCCACTGCCGACCATTCCCCCGCGCTGACGGCGGACGGGGCAGACCTGCTCGCGTTGGTCGAGATCGCGCTGGCTGAAGCACGAGTGCTCGGCGCGAGCCAGGCAGAGGCGGCGATCAGCATGGACGTGGGACTCAGCGTCAGCGCGCGGCTCGGCGAGGTCGAGACCATCGAGTACCAGCGGGACCGCGGCATGGGCGTCACGGTGTACTTCGGCACGCGCAAGGGCAGCGCCAGCACCGGCGACCTGAGCGCGGCCGCGCTGCGCGAGACCGTGGCCAAGGCTTGCACGATCGCCCGGTACACCTCGGAAGATCCGTGCGCGGGCCTGCCGGACCCGGAAGACCTCGCGACGAACATCCCGGCGCTCGATCTTTCGCACCCGTGGGACGTGACGCCCGAGCGTGCATGCGAGATGGCGATCGCGTGCGAAGCCGCAGCCATGGCGGTCGACAGGCAGCGGATCACCAATTCGGAAGGCGCTGCGGTCAGCACGCATCGCGGCTTGCGCGCCTATGGCAATTCGCTCGGGTTCCTCGCGGCCTATCCCGGCACGGTGCACAGCGTCAGCTGCTCGGTACTCGGCACCGAGGGCGAGCAGATGGAGCGCGACTACTGGTACAGCACGCTGCGCGACTGGCGCGATCTCGAGTCGCCTGAGTCCGTGGGACGCCGCGCGGGCGAGCGTACCGTGCGACGGCTGGGCGCGCGCAAGCTCGCGACGATGAAGGCGCCGGTGCTGTATTCGCCGGACATGGCGCGCGGCCTCATCGGCCATTTCGTCGGCGCGATTCGTGGCGGCAGCCAGTATCGGCGCGTATCGTTCCTGCTCGATGCGGCCGGGCAGAAGGTGTTTCCGGAGTGGTTCGCGCTGTCGGAGCGTCCGCACCTCGTGAAGGCGCTCGCGAGCGCGCCGTTCGATCACGAAGGCGTCGCGACGCGCGATCGCGAACTGGTCGGGCAGGGTGTGCTGCTCGGTTACGTGCTCAGCACGTATTCGGCGCGCAAGCTGGGTTTGCGCACGACCGGTAACGCCGGCGGCACGCACAACCTGCTGGTGCATGGGCGCGGGTGCAGCTTTGAGGACATGCTGCGCGAGATGGGCCGCGGGCTGTACGTCACGGAATTGATGGGGCAGGGCGTCAACGGCGTGACGGGCGATTATTCGCGCGGCGCGGCGGGGTTCTGGGTGGAGAACGGCCAGCTGCAGTACCCGGTGCACGAAGTCACGATCGCCGGCAACCTGAAGGACATGTACCGGAAGATCGTCGACGTGGGTTCGGACGTCGATGTGCGAGGCGGCATCCGCACCGGGTCGGTGCTCATCGAGGAGATGACCATCGCGGGGGATTGACCTCTCCCGCAAGCGGGAGAGGTGAGTGTTAGGCCGACCCGATGAAATCCAACTTGCTGAGCGGCAAACCGCAATGGCGCAGGATCGCGTATGCCGTCGTCGCGTGGAAATACACGTTGGGCAGCACGAAGCCCTGCAGGTACGCCAGTCCCGTGAAGGCGTACTCGCCGTTCGGGAATTTCAGCGTGATCGGCTTGTCCTCGGTACCGTCGATCTGCTCCGGCTTGAACGACTCGACGTAGGCGACGCACTTCTCGATGCGTGCGATCAGTTCGCCGAAGGTCGCCTCCTTGTCTTCGTACGACGGAATGTCGACGCCCGCGAGGCGCGACACGCAACCCTTCGACATGTCCGTCGCGATCTGCACCTGCTTTGTCAGCGTATACATGTCCGGCGCGAGCCGGTAATTCAGCAGTACGGACGGATCGATCTTGCGCTCGGCGGCGCAAGCCTCGCCCTTGCGCAGGATCGCGGAAAGGTTGCGGAGCGCGCGCGCAAGCACCGGCGCCGACGCGCCGTACATCGAGATCTGCATGGTGTCCTCCAGTGGCGAAGGCCGCAGTCTACCGCACGACTTCGCTGGCGGCAGGCGGCTCCGGCTTGCGCAGCAGGTCGCTGAGCGTGGTCTGTGCCATGCTGGCCCGCAGCGCCTCGTCGGCGATCCGTGCCGCGCGGTCGGCCGCGGGCAACGACTTCGGGTCGGGCCGGCGCGGGTCGGGCAGCTCATGCCGGATCGCGTCCAGGATGTCGGCGAGCGTGATCGTGGAGAGGTCACGTGCGGGCGCAACCGTGTCGTCCTCCGCGGTGAGGGTGATCCCGCGATCCTCAAGCAGGCTCAAAGTGCCGTCGACCACTGACGCGGGCACGTCCATGTGGTCCGCTAGGTCCGATACCTTCCAGCGCTCGCCGCCTTGCATGAAGCGCTGGCCGAGCAGGTACATCGCGCCCAACGCGATTCTCTCGCGCAGCACGCTGGTCACGGGGATCGGGCCGTGGCCGCTGCGCAGGTGCTCCGGGTGCTGCACATAGAACGACAGTTGTCCGCCCAGCAGCATGATCAGCCAGCTGAGGTGCAGCCAGACCAGGAACAGCAGCACGATGGCGAAACCTGCATAGATCGCGGCGGTCTGCGTCGAGTACACCACGACTCGCGCAAAGATCGCGCCGACCGCCACCCAGGCGGCGCCGCCGAACAGCGCGCCGATGAATGAAGGCTGCAGGCGCACGCGCGTGTTCGGCAGGTAGGAGTAGACGAACCAGAACAGCCCGATCACCAGCACGTAGGGCGCG
>Ga0114939_10003547_pt1 | contig 10853 bp, 12 predicted proteins | sample AshMeaCrysSpring_FD_87196 | JGI IMG/M metagenome (GOLD analysis project Ga0114939, IMG submission 87196) | Groundwater microbial communities from Big Spring, Nevada to study Microbial Dark Matter (Phase II) - Ash Meadows Crystal Spring | ecosystem: Environmental > Aquatic > Deep subsurface >... | reverse complement strand
TCCCCACCATGTATGAACGCTTCGCGCGCTCGGCCCTCACCGGCCGCAACGACCAACCCGACTTCGCGCGCGGGGCCGAAATCCAGCGGGCCCTCGACGCCTGCGAAAAAAGCCACTCCTCCCACAAAACCATCCAACTATGACACCCGACATCCGCATCGGCACCATGGCCGGCAAAGGCCCCCGCACCGCCGAATACATCCGCCACATCCTCCCCCACGGCTTCGAGTCGTTCCAGATCAACTTCTGGCGCGAGGTCGATGCCGACCTCCCCCGCCTCGCCGACGAACTCGCCGCCGTCCTCGACGGCGGCGCGGCCACCGTCTCGTCGCTCGGAATCTACGGCAACCCGCTCGGCGACCAACCCGAGGACGAAATCACCCGCAAAGGCTGGGAAAGCTGCATCGATGCGGCCGCCTCGTTCGGATGCGATCTGGTCTGCGGGTTCGCCGGACGCGTGCGCGGACGCCCGGTGCCGGAATCGGCCGCTCGTTTCAAGGAGGTTTTCGCCCCGCTTGCCGACCGCGCCGCCGCCGCCGGAGTGCGGATCGCGTTTGAAAACTGCCCGATGGGCGGCACATGGGAGTCCGGCGATTGGAACATCGCCTTTCACCCAGCCGCATGGGAATTGATGTTCGAGGCGGTTCCCTCGCCCGTCCTCGGCCTGGAATGGGAACCCTGTCACCAGATGTGCCAGCTCATCGACCCCATGCCCCAACTCCGCGAATGGGCCGGCCGCGTCTATCATGTCCACGGCAAGGATGCCAAAATTTACCGCGATGTCGTTGATCGATCAGGTGTCGTGGGCCCTCGCCCCTTCGCATTTCACAAACACCCCGGCCTTGGCGACAGCAACTGGACCCGCATCATCGAGGAACTCCGCAAAGCCGGATTCCGCGGCGCCATCGATATCGAAGGCTGGCACGACGACGTTTACAAAGACGACCTCGAACTCACGGGCCAGGTCATGGCCCTCGAATACCTCAAAACCTGCCGCGGCCGCTTCGTTCCGAATCCACCGGGGTTCTGACGGGCGCAACTCAGCCCGCCACGCCAAGCTCGGGGTTGCGGGCGAGCACCCTCGCCACCACGCGCGCGTCGTCCGTGAGACCGATTTCCGGCATCCAGTCCGGAATGATGTCCGCACCCTTGAGGATGTAACGCGCGGCGACACCGGCCTCGGCAAGATGCTGCGGAAGCGGATCCCCGGCACCGGCCACCTCGTCCGACTCCAGAACCGCAACCAGACGCTTCACCCCCTGATGCAAATCATGGTGCTGACGTCCCTGCTCGGTGAGAAGTTTCGCCATGATCGCCCCTGTGAGGCCCCGCAGCCCCCGGAGCCCCTCGGCGTCCATCGTGGCACATTCGCTCTCGATGAATTCATCGATGCTGACCGCCGCCCCACCGGTGTGGGGCCTGACGGTTTCTGTTCTGTGAATATGGGGTTTGAAGGATGCTGGCACCCGGCAATCTGCACGCGCGCAAGTCGTTTGCAAATGAAAACGACGCGGAAAAGTGGGGCGTAATTCATGATTCACTTCCCAGCAGAGGCAGGCCGGGGAAGTATGCGCGGAGGTAGCCGCGGTCGAGGGCGGCGAGGCGGTCTGCCTGCGTGCTGGCGTGGGCGGCGACCAAGAAATCCGGGATGAGGTATTGGCGGGGTCCGCCCTCGCGCCGGTAGCGCAGGAACATCTGGCCGGCGAGGTAGGCGGCCTCCGGGCTAAAGGCGTCGTAGTGAATCCCAAGGGCGTCGAACTTGGAGCCTGCTTCCGCCGCGTTGGCAAACCCCACGGAACACTCGGCGAAAACCACCGGGCAAACCAACAAGAGGCCTTCCTCAGCCGCATGGCTGAGGGTGCCGCGCCATGCCTCCCAGCTTGGTTGACGGCGGAGGATGCACAGCAGCACGGAGGAATCGACGGCGGTTTTCATGCCTTGTGCGTGGGAGGCAGTTCCAGCGGGCCGCGCAAGTCTTCGATCACGGCATCCATCGGCAAGCCGGGCCAGGGATCCTTCCATCCCTTTCCAAATTCCTCCCATGCCTGGGGGGAGATCACGCGAACGGCTTTCAAAAATGGTGCGGTTTCATCAAACTCAAGAACATCCCCCGGCTTGAGATGGAGTCGGTTGCGCACATGGATGGGAATGGTGATTTGGCCTTTGGACGTAAGCGTTGCCTGCATGACGATAAAGTAAGGGATACAAGTAAGGAATGCAATGCGGATTACAGCGCGCTACGAAAGTTGGCCTGCGCCCGCGAGATGGCACTCTTGCGAACCCGGTGGAAAAATGGAGCGAAATACGGGATTCGGGGCAAGGGCATGAGGTGCCTGCCAAAGATGATTTCTACCTTCGCTGAAGATGCCCACGGTTTTTGCCCGTGGCTCTTCCAAGCGGGACACGGAGGCATTTTGCCAACCATTTCTGTGCATCTTCCCAGCCAAAAGCCTCGCGGGCTTTTCAATGCCCTCAAAAGCGGGAAGGCAGACTTGGCACGGCTTTTTGTAATGGGCAGGCCGGCAGTTTCCAATTTGCCCCGTAGCCACTCAAAAAAGCGCCCAGCAGCATCCATTGCCGCTTCGAGATCCTCGGAGCGGGATTCAGAAAAAATACAAGCCTTCCAATTCTGGTAAACCCGGTCCTCGGGTAGTGGCGTGTATTCAGCGGCTTCATGCCCGCAGAGCCCGCCTCTTTTGGTCAAGATCACCAGCGATGGAATCAGAGCACCCCCGTCAACGCGCACGAGTTGGGATGGTTTGTCGTAGCCTTGACCAGAGACCCAGCCCTGCCGGAAGGAAACGTTGGTATGGGAAGCCCCCAGGTCGATGCCTATGACCGGTTTTTCAGGCAACGTAACACACGGACGGGTCGCACGGCGCTGGATTTCCTTCAAGAAGCGGATGGTTGGGTGGGGTTGCGCCATTACATGGCCAATACAAAAAGCGATACAACTATCTCTTCCGCAGCAACATAAAGGTGTTATCCAAAACGGGTTACCACATTTTGTGGCGGAGGAGGGTCTGAAACAAAACGCCGCAGTCGAGAAAATAGGGCCGCCCCGACGAGATGCGCAACCGTTGGTCATCGCGGCCGGGATGTCGCGCGCGCGGCGCGTGGACGGGTGGATGTTCAGCCCGGCAGAGAGGCGGGCGGGGAGGGAAGGGTGGCGGGTTTGTCCCAGAAGTAGCGCTTGAGCACGACCTTGAGGGTGGCGGTGAGCGGGATGGCGAGCAGGGCGCCGAGCAACCCGCCCAGGATGAGGCTCCACGCAAGCACGGAGAATATGACGGTGAAGGGATGGAGGCCGACCGATTCCCCCACAATCTTGGGCGCGATGAAGATCCCGTCGAGGTTGTTGACGGCGAGGAAGATGACGGTCACCCAGATCGGATGCCACCAGTCCCCGAATTGCGCGGCCGAGATGAGCACCGCCGGAAACCAGCTGATGATGATGCCCGCGTACGGGATGATGCCGAGGACGGCGACCATGAGGCCGATCAGAAGCGCGAAGTCTAGCCCGAGCATGAGCAGCAAAATTCCTGTAATCGTCCCGTCGATCATGCTCACGAGTAGCTGACCGCGGAAAAAGTTGATCAAATACGAGTTGATCTCGCTGAGGAGGGACACGATCTCGCTCTTGAGCGGGGAGGCCCGGAGCGGAAGATAATTGCTCCATCCCGAGGCGATGGCCGGCCCCTCGTTGAGAAAGAAAAATAAAAAGATCGGAACAAGCACCATGCTCAGCAGCGTGCCGAAGACACCGAGAAATCCGCCAATGCCGGCCTGCACGAACCGGCCGGCTCCGACCGCCACACCGGGGATCGCGCTCTGAAGGGCGGCGATCACGTCATCGACCGCGTTTTTGAGATGTCCGGCCAGCATGTTGCCGCCTTCCTCGATGCCGGCATCCTGTTTGAAGATGGGCAACTCGGCGAATTTCTGGATATTGGCGATGGAGTTGTTGACGAGGTTCTGCGCGCGCGTGGCGTAGGACGGAAAATTCGACACGAACGAGTTGCCCTGCTTCCAGAGCGCGGGAGCCACCCACACAAAAATCCCCGCCACGAGCAGGGAGGCCACCAGAAACACCACCACCACCGACTTCGTGCGCGACAAGCGGCGGCGTTCCAGCCAGCGCACAGCCGGCTCGAGCAAATACGCGAGGATGCCCGCGATCGCAACGGGCGTGAGCACGGGTTGCAGGAACGAGATGGACCGGATGACCAGCGTGCCGAGCAGGGCGATCGTGGCTCCCAGCGCCACAAACGCCAGAGCGGTGAGCGCCGCCCACCACATTTTCTTTTGAAATGGCGTGGGTTCCATGCGCGCGCTCAGGTTCCCCGGCAAACGGGCACCCTCGCCGTCACTTCGGCAAGCCCGGCGACGAAGGCCTGCCGGGCCGCCGCGAGCGACTCCGCAGCGGCGGCGAAGTCGCCGGCTTTCGAGGCATCCTCCATGGCGAGAGCGCAGGCGCGGACGCCTTCGAATCCGAAATTCGCGGCGCTGCCCTTGGCCTGGTGGGCGTGGCGCTTGAGAGCGGCGGCGTCGGCTTTCGCAATGGCGGTCCCGGCCGCCTCGAAATCCGACGGAAGATCGCGCACAAACTCGCGGAAGATCGCCAGAAAGTCCTCGGGCCAGCCATCCGCGATGGCATCAAGTTGGTCCCAGTCGATGAGGGGGGCGGGCGGCGGGTTCATCCGACTTCTTGTTCCATCCTCTCGCTGAGCCACTGCTTGATCATGCTCTGGTAATTGAGGTAGCGCGAGCGGGCCAGACGCTTGATCCGGGCGAGCATGCGGGGATCGAAGCGGAGGGTGATGGTTGTCGAGTCCCGGGTGTCCGATTTGAGGGCCGAGCCGGCCATGAGGCGGGCGTCCAGCGAGGATTCCAGCCAGAACTCGGATTCCTCCTGTTCACTGGAAAATTTCGGGAGCGAGCTCCATTTGCTGATCAGTCTCATGCTTGTGCTACCAGTTCGAGGGTTCGGAATTTTTGCGCTCGTAGAGCGCCTGCTCGGCCTCGGTCATCTCCCGCGATGCGATGACCCGGTATCTTTTGCCATCGGTCCAGAAGACAGAAAAAATCGGCGTTCCGGCAACCGACCGGCCGAGGATGTAATAGCGGGTCTCGCCGGCCGGGCGTTCGTCGCCGTCGGGCATGATGCGGATACTGAACGGGTCCTCGAAGGATTCTTCGATTTCCTTGGTCGCCAGTGTCCCCCCGGCGGCGGGCGATCCGTTCCAGTCAAATTCCATGCGTTTGTGGGTTGCGGGGAAGGATTCCCTCTCGGGAGCCCGGAGTCGATGCAAAAATCGAGGTCTGTCCGCGCGGCGCGCGGCATTTTTATTTGGACATCGGCGGGTGCCGTCCAGTGGCAGAAATTTCGTCGCGCGGGTTGCATCTGTCCTGTTGATTTTTTTGCGATTCGCGCAAACGATGCGGCGCGATGAAGGCGATCCTCTTTGATCTCGACGACACGCTGCTTGTGGACGAGGCTTCGAACCGCGATGCGATGGCGGCGGCGGCCCGCGCGGCAAGGGACGCCCACGGAGTTGATGCGGGCAGATTTGAAGCGGCGGCCGAAGCGGCCGCGCGCGCGCTCTTCGCGGCGGGCCCCGCGCGCGCATTCTGCGAGCGGATCGGGATCAGTCCGCACGAATGCCTGTGGGGGGATTTCAGCGGACCGGGTGAGGAAACAAAGACCCTCCGCCGGTGGTTGCCGGGTTTCCGCAGCGGGGTTTTTGGCGCGGCGCTCAGGGAATTTCTCATCGTGGTGGACGACGAGGAGGCCGCCGCGCTCTGCGGGGCCTTCGCCAGCGCCCGCCGGAAGCAGAACATCCTTTTGCCCGACGCGGCCGAGACGCTCCTGCGGCTCAAGGCGGACCACCGGCTCGGACTCGTCACCAACGGCGACCCGGGACTCCAGCGCATGAAACTTGCGGCCAGCGGGCTGGCTCCGCTCTTTGACACGGTGGTCGTGTCCGGCGAATTCGGAACGGGCAAACCGGAGGCCGCGATTTTCCACGCCGCACTCGACGAATTGGGCGTGCCGCCCGCAAAGGCCGCCATGGTCGGCAACAGCCTCGCGCGCGATATCGCGGGCGCGAAGGCGGCCGGCCTCGCCCACGCCATCTGGATCGAAGTGCCCGGAGCCGAGGAATTCGCCGAGACGACGCCCGACGCCACCATCCGGGGCCTCCATGAGCTTCCCAGGATCCTCGCGGGACAGGCTTCCTGAGAACACCCATGAATCGATAAACGAAGCTCCCCGATCCGCGCCGCCCTCCGCCTACAACACTCGGGTTGGAAGGTTGAATGGTCGAGGGATCAGACCGGTCCGAGCGAGGTTTTGTGGCACTGGTCGAGCGCCCACGCGAGATAGTCCGGGGCCGAGCCCGCGTCCCAGGAGAGCAACTCGGGGGTTTCGTAGGGATGTCCGGCGAGCAATTTCCGGGCGAAGTCCGGATAGGTGGAGGCCGCCAGTTTGAAGAGCACAAGCACCTCCTGGGAATCCTGGGTGGCTCCCTCCCAGCGGTAGATCGAGCGCGCCCGGGGGAGAATGGTCGCGCAGGCGGCGAGGCGTTCCTCGACGATCTCGCGGGCGAGATTGGCGGCCGCCTCTTCGTCGGGGAAGGATGTGAGTGCGATGCGGAGCATATCAGGTTTCTTCGCGGGCCTCCATGGTTCCGGTGGCCTGGCGCAGGAGGCGCTGGACGCGCGAGATTTCCTCGGGCTTTTCCAATTTTTTGCCACCGGGTCCGGTGATGTAAAAGCTGTCGATGGCGACATCCATCTCGGTGGTGATCCGCGAGAGTTCGATATTGTAGCCGCCGGAGCCGAAAGCCCGCAGGAGCGCGTAGAGCAGGCCGAGCCGGTCGGGCGTTTGGATATCGACGAGCGTGTAGCTCGGGTGCTGGAAGTTGTTGACCGTGATTTTTGTGGGCAACTCGGCTTCCTGGGAAATCCGGTAGGTCGCCAGCCGCGGGGCCGGCTTGAGCATCGGTGTGAAGTCGTAGTCTTCGACGAGCAGGCTCTCGGCGAGCCGCGACTCGACGGCGGACTTCTCCTTTTGCGAGTCGATGGGCGTGAGGCCGGTGCTGCACACGCGGAAAATGTCGAGGGCAAGGTTGTCGCCGCGCGTGAAAATATCGGCGCTGAGGATGTTGATCTGACACGACAAAAACGCGCCGGCGATCCGCTCGAGCAGCCGCGGGCGGTCCCATCCGCAAACCCAGACCTCGCTGTGGCCGAGTTCCGGCCGCGGGATCCAGCGGAAGACCGGCGCGAGCGAGTCGCCGGCGGTGCGCGTCTGCGCCTCGAGAAATCCCCGGAAGAGCCGGAGGTGCTCGGCGATCGCCTCGGCTTCGAACATCTGGAAATACCGGCCCGGCATGTGTCCGAAGTGGGCTCCGGTTTCCTCCGCGAAGTCCCTCGGCAAACGTTTGGCGACGGCCTCGCGCAGCTCGCCGACGCTTCTGCGGAAAAATTCCAGCGAGGTTTCCCCGCGCTCGAGGAAGTCGCTTGTGCGGCGGTAGAGCGTCCATACGAGGCCCTCCTTCCAGTCCGACCAGTTCTGGTCGCTGGTCCCCATGCCGTCGGCAAGGGTGAGGAGCATCAGCGCGTCGAGATTCGCGCGCGAGCGGATGATCGCCGCGAATTGCTGGATGGTTTGCGGATCCTCGAGATTTCGCTTCTGGGAAGTCGCGCTGAGCTCGTAGTGTGAATTGACAAGCGTGATCAACATGCGCCGCCGTTCGGAGGAAAGCTGGAACCGCCGGGCCACCTTCTGCGCGAGCGTGGCGCTGGCGTCCTCGTGGTGCCGCGTGTTGGCCGCCTTGCCGGTGTCGTGCAGCAGAATCGCGAAGTAAAGGATCGCGGGATCCTCCAGCTTCTGAAAAAGCGTGCGGTAGCCCTGCAGCTTGCGCTCGTCGGTGAGCAGGAGGGCGTCCAGTTTCTCGATGCACACCAGCGTGTGCTCGTCGGCCGTGTAACGGTGGAAAAATTCGTGCTGGACCAGGCAGGTGAGGGCGCCGAATTCCGGCACATATTTCCCCAGCACGCCGAGATCGTGCATCTCGCGGAGGATGCGTCCGACCTCCCCCTTGCGGGAAAGAATGGCGAGGAAGCTCTCCCGCGCGGCCTTCGCGTATTGGAAGGTGCGGTTGATTTCCGGCAACCGCCGGCGGATGAGGTCGCGCAGATCGGCGCCGAGTTCGAGCCCGCGCACCTGCGCGTGATGGAACGCGCGCAGGATCCGGAATTCGTCCTCGGCGAAAAGATCCCGGTTCTCCGCGTGAAGCTTGCCGCCCTTGGCCACGAACCCGTCGAAGCGTTCGGGCCGCGACGGCCGGAGCAGCCCGAGCAGGCCGCGGCGCGGACTCTCCGGACGCAATTCCAACCGCTCGATCGCCGCCTCGGTCGAAAGCTGGATCGCGCGGGTGTGCGTGTAGTAGTGCCGCATGAACGCCTCGACTTTGCGCAGGATGTGACGCTGCGGGTAACCGAAGGCCACCGCCACTTTGCCCTGCATCTGGAGCGTCAGGACGTCCGACGAACGCCCGCCCAGGTATTGCATCTCCGCGCGCGTCCGCAGCAAAAAATCATATCCCCGCTCGATGGCATGGCGCTCGGCGTCGCGCAGAATGTGCGCGTCCACCAGCTTGGGAGCCGAGTTGAGTCGGCGCTTGAAATATGCGAGCCAGAGCAAATTTTGGAAATCGCGCAGCGCGCCGACGCCGTTCTTCACATTGGGTTCCTGGACAAACGCGGTGCCGCCCGCCTTTTTGTGGAGGTCGAGCTGGTTGGCGAGGCGCCAGGCGATGTATTCGGCCTCTTTCCCCCGCACGCATTCGTCCTCGAAGCGCTCGCGGAACTCGGTGAAAACCTCCCGGTCGCCGGCCAGAAACCGGCTTTCGAGCATGGCGGTTTTGGTGATGAGGTCGGCATTGGATTGCTTGATGGCCCCCGCGATCGAGCGTGTCGCGTGCCCGACTTTGAAGCCGATATCCCAGAGCGACATGAGGGTCGCGCGGATGGCCTCCTCGACAAGCGGGCCGGGCGCGGCTTTCGCGTGAAGGAAGGCGATGTCGATATCGCTCATCGGCGTGAGTTCCCTCCGGCCGTATCCGCCGAAGGCCGCAACGACCAGCGGCTCGCCGAGGCCCTTCGGGGCGACCTCGTTGATGACCGCCGAAAACAACTCGCGGAAAAGCACATCCACCATGTCGGCGCGCTTGCGGGCGACCTCGCGGCCGCCGCCGCCGCTTTGGTGCCAGAGTTTGAGGCGGTGTTCCTCGACCTTGCGGAAGCCTTTGAAAAGTGTGACGCGCTCGCCGGCGCATTTGCGGCTTTCCTCGTGGAGGCCCTCGGCGGCTTTGGCGAGCGAGTTGGTGTTGGAGTCGATCACGGGCCGGCGGGTTTGCGGGGGCGGATGACGATCTCGACCCTGCGGTTGATTTGTTGTTCGTCAACGGTGCCCGAGGCCGGGGCGATCAACCGCGATTTTCCAAAGCCGACCGTGCTCACCACGGCCGGATCCACCGCCATCGAGGACACCAGCCAGTCCCTCACCGATTCGGCCCGGCGCGTGCTCAGGGCGAGGTTGTAATCATCGGATCCGAAGGAATCGGTGTGACCCTCGATGAGGAAGGCCGACTGCGGGTTGCGGCGGATCAACTCGGCGAGTTTGGAGAGGCTCTCAATGGCGGCGGGGCTTAATTCCGACGAGTCGTAATCAAAAAGCAGGTCCGCCGGCATGAGGATCGGCGCGGTCTCGGGAGCCAGCGGCCCGGTCGATGCCAGCAGGTCGTCGAGGTTGCTGAAGCCCGGCGCGTCCCCGCCCCGCGCGACACCCTCTGGAACAAGCCCGCCGCCTCCGATTTCGGGAAGCAGGGGCCGGTCGGCGGGAACCGGCCCGGCCGCCGAGGGTTCGGCAAGGATGGATTCCTGCAGCGATTGCGGGTCGTCGAGAAGGCTGCGCGCCCCGCTCGCTCGGGCGGCGTCGATCGCGGAGGAAAAATCTGTGGAGGGAACCGCCGGCTTGGATTCCATGGGCACCAGCTCGGGAAGCGCCGCTTTGCCGGGCACGTCGCCCATGAGGTGGTCGAACGACACGCGTTCCTCGGGAAGCTTCACGGGCGTGGGAGCCATGGCCGGGGATTTTTCCGAAGCCGGTTCCGGGTCGAGCAATTTCGGGTCGATTTCGGCGCGCTCGATCCGGAACGTGCGGGGAACGATGGTGTCGTAAAAGCTGCTGCTCATCCCGCGCACCACGCGGTCCCTCGCCCACCAAACCATCGCCCCGTGCAGCAGGAGAGAAACCAAAATCGCCGGAACAATCCAGCGGGCAAAACCCGTCGGTCCGTTGTCTCCCACTCTCAATTCCACCCGCCTTGACATTCCCACAAACTACGTGCCGTGCGACCAAACTCAAGCCCGGTGTGCTGGCCCCGATCCGCGCGTCACGCTAAACAATGCGCTGGAAAGCAGCCGAAATGCGGTCGCGGTCGGAGACCGAACACGCTTCCCACGCCCTCGCCGCCGCCCATGCCCAGGTCTTGGCCCGTCCGGGCGACAGTTTTTCAATCAGCGATCGCAGGGCACCCGATGCAAGCGCACCCAGAATGCGCGTGCGCGTGTCGTAGGCAAGCGCCTTGACCCATCTTCTACAGTTTGAAAAACTGAAGTGTTGATAAACAACGAGTTACGAAGTCGAAAAAATCGTTGGTACTACATTTACCAACCTGGCGATGGGGGAGGTCTCAGGCGATTTCTTGCAGCACAGGGGGCATGGCCACCTCCGCTGCCCGGAGTGCTTGTGAGGCATTTCCGGTGACTTGTCCGCGCAGGAG
>Ga0114939_10003546_pt1 | contig 10854 bp, 9 predicted proteins | sample AshMeaCrysSpring_FD_87196 | JGI IMG/M metagenome (GOLD analysis project Ga0114939, IMG submission 87196) | Groundwater microbial communities from Big Spring, Nevada to study Microbial Dark Matter (Phase II) - Ash Meadows Crystal Spring | ecosystem: Environmental > Aquatic > Deep subsurface >... | reverse complement strand
TGCGCGCGCTCGCGGTTTCAGCCTATCTGGCCCTGGTCGCCGTGGCGGGAATCTGGCTGTTGGCGCCCCGCTGTTTCCTGCATGGGTATGTGCTGCTGGGTCTGGCGGCCGCCGCGGCGTCCTGGCGGCGGTCCGAGCGGCTCAGGCCCCGGCCGGCCGGACGCACCCAAGCCGACCTGAAAACCCTGAGCCCTCTGGTGCTGGCGTTATTCTGTCTCGCCATGCTCTTCTGGGCGCTCAGCGGGTATACGCCGCCCGTCGGTCCGTCCGCGGACCTGGCCTCGCCATTCAAGGCCGGGTCCTTTTACGTCGTCAACGGCGGCTACTCCATCCTGATCAACCCGCACATGAAAACCCTGTCGCGGGAATCTCTTTCGGCTTTCCGGGCGCAAAGCTATGCACTGGACATCGTACGGATGGACCGATCCGGGCGAAGGGCCTGGGGGTTATGGCCGAGGGACCCGGGACGATACCTGATTTTCGGGGAGCCGGTTTACGCCCCCTGCGCGGGAGCGGTTGCGAACGCTGAAGACGGGCTTCCGGACCGGCAGCCGCCGTCGGCAGACCCTTGGCATCCGGCCGGGAACCATGTGCTTTTGAACTGCGCCGAGGCCGACGTGCTCCTGGCGCACCTCATGCACGGCAGCCTCGCGGTCAGGCCCGGTGATTGGGTTGATCAGGGGCAACTAATTGGAAAAGTTGGTAATTCAGGTTTGTCGGCGGAGCCGCACCTCCACCTGCATGCCCAGCACCGCGGCTCAGGTGGCGATTTTCTGGCCGCCGAACCCATGCCGCTGCGGGTCGACGGCCGGATTCTGGTCCGCAACAGCCAGCTCACCGGCAGCGACTAGAAATCCAGCGTATCGTTCTTGATCCCCGTGTAGTAGTCCAGGACCTTGCGCACGTAGGCTCTGGTTTCCGGGAACGGGGGGATGCCGTCGTGGCGCAGAACGTTCTGATGACCGGCGTTATAGGCCGCCAGAGCCATCCTCAGATCCCCGTCGAAACGATCCAGCAGCCATCTTAGGTGCCGGACCCCGGCGTTGACATTCTCTTCCGGGCTGTAGATGTCGGCGACGTCAAGGGCATCGGCGGTCACGGGCATCAGCTGCATCAATCCCTTGGCTCCCTTGCTGGATCTGGCGGTCGGGTTCAAACGAGACTCCGCTATGATGACGGCCAGAATGAGATCCGCATCCATATGATGACGGCCGGCTGCCTCATGGATGATCCGATCGAACGGCAGGATTTCCGGTTCTCCGCTGGGCACGAACGGATGGGCGGCGACATCGGCGGTGGAGATTTCTTCTGGATCCCATGAATCGACAATCCACAGGGAATCGTCGGCGGCGGCAAGGAGTTCAAACGTGCCGTCGCTGTTGCCTGTTTCAGCCGGCAGCTCGATATCCGCAACACAGACCAAGAGGCCGAGCGCAAAGGCAAAGGCCCCGTTCATGGATTTCCGCACGAGCTTCCTCTTCGGGCAGGCCTCCTTATGGTAAGCCATCATATCGCTCTCCTTTCCTGCGCCGGGATTTTCGCTATAACTTCCCCCTGCGAAGATCCGGCGCTTTGCTTATCGGCAGCCACCACAACTCTTGCGGCTGTGATGACTTTGCGCGTATCGTTTGGCGCCTCATGCAGCCGGTGAGACGCTCGGAACGATGGCTTTGAGCCCCCGGATGGGGCTGTTGTTAGAGTGAGCGGTTAGAAAACGGTTTCTCCTCTCCGTTCGGGGTATCGCTTCTCAGGTTCGCGATTTTGGGCGATCCTAATCCATCGCGCAGGTTTTTGCAACCTCTGAGCGGAATTTTGGGCTGAAATTGAAAGCAATTTTGATGCCATAGTTGTTAATTCGCCCGCCGGTTCTTCTTCGACTGGCTGGCGGCAGAACGGTTGCTCCTTGACTTGATCTCAGGGCGTTAATAGATTTCGGCGCCGAATGGGCGGGCAAGTCGGAACTGCAGCGAGAAGGGAACAGCTTGAAGTATCAGGAGGTGGGTACATGCGCTGGGAAGACGGACGCAGAAGCGAAAACGTAGAGGATCGCAGGGGAGCTCGTGTCGGGCGAAGGATCGTCGGAGGAGGCATCGGCACCCTGCTGCTGGTTTTGGTAGCCATGTACTTTGGAGTCGACCCGTCCATTATTATGAACCAGACCCAGACGCCCATCCCGGGGGCGGGCGCCCCTGCCCGGTCGGAACCTTATTCCGCATCGCCGGAAGAAATGCGCCTCGCCGAGTTCGTATCTGTGGTGCTGGCCGACACGGAGGACACCTGGGACGCCCTCTTTCGCGAGATGGGCCGGACATACCAGCAGCCCACGCTGGTGCTGTTCTCCGGAGCCGTCGATTCCGCGTGCGGCATGGCCTCGGCCGCGGTCGGCCCCTTCTATTGCCCGATGGACCAGAAGGTCTACATCGACCTCAGCTTCTACAGCGACCTGAAAAACCGGTTCGGCGCCCCCGGGGATTTCGCCCAGGCCTACGTCATCGCTCACGAGGTGGGGCATCATGTCCAGAATCTTCTGGGGATCGCCGAGAAAGTGAACTCCCTGCGCAGCCGGACAAGCGAGAGTGAGTCAAACCGGCTTTCGGTGATGATGGAGCTGCAGGCGGACTGTCTGGCCGGGGTGTGGGCGCATCATGCCGATCGGGCGCGCCAGATACTGGAAACCGGAGACATCGAGGAGGCCCTCAACGCCGCGAGCATGATCGGCGACGATCGGATGCAGCGCCGGTCGGGCGGATATGTATCGCCGGATTCCTTCACCCACGGCAGTTCCTCCCAGCGAGTGCGCTGGTTCAGGCGCGGGCTGGAGAGCGGCAGTTTAGGCCAGTGCAACACCTTTCAGGCGGACCGGCTTTAGACCATCGGGGGGGCCTCTTCGGGAAGACCGAGGATGCGCCGACGCCCTCGGGCCGGCTTGACAATCTTTCGGCCGGCGTGTAGTCATGGCCCTCGACCGTTCGCGTCGAGGCAACCCGCGAATCGTTGTCCCACAGCGCTTTTTCCCTTTCCATCACAACAGACGGAGGCCCTTATGAACGCCATCAGACGTGTTGTTTTCATCGTCGCCGGCTTAATTCTTGCCGCAACGCCGGTCTTGGCGCAGGAGATCGTCATCGCGCTCGGCTCGGAACCGACGACCCTCGACCCCCAGGTCCGCGAAGATGGAGGCGAAAGGGCCGTGAACGACAATGTCTATGAAACCCTGATGGCCCGTTCGCCGGACGGCAGGCTCACGGCCGGCCTCGCCGCTTCCGAGCCAAGACTGGTGGAGGCCAACACCTGGGAGGTGAAGCTGCGTCCCGGGATCAGGTTCCACAACGGCGAAACCTTCAACGCCGACGCGGTGGTTCACAGCGTCAAGCGCCTCATCGACCCCGCTTTCAAGTCCGAGCAGATCTCCTTTTTCTCCACCATCAAGGACGCCAGGAAGGTGGACGATCTCACGGTCCAGATCATCACGGACGGACCCGATCCTATACTGCCCGGACGGCTCTACTGGATGAAGATGGTCCCCCCCGGCCACAGCAAGGACCCCAGGTTCGCCGAGACTCCGGTGGGGACCGGGCCCTATAGATTCGTGAAATGGAACCGCGGGCAGAACGTCATCCTCGAGGCCAACTCCGCCTACTGGGGCGCCAAGCCGGCGATTCAGAAGGTGACCTACCGCTTCGTGTCGGATTCCGGCACCCGGCTGGCCGGGCTGATGGCCGGGGAGTTCGATCTCATCACCAACCTGCTTCCGGAGTTCACCAAGCAGGTGCCCCAGGCCATTCACATGCTGGGCCTGGAGCATCCGATCGTCATCTTAAACGCCGACGGCGGTCCGACCAAGGACGTGCGGGTCCGGCAGGCGCTCAACTACGCCGTCGACAAGAAAGCCCTGGCCGAGGGGCTCTTCGAAGGCTACGCGCAGATCGCCCAGGGGCAGCTGCTGAGCCCCTCCTTCTTCGGGTTCAGCAAGGCGGTGGGTCCTTACCCCTACGATCCCGAGAAGGCCAAAGCGTTGCTGAAGGAGGCCGGGGCGGCGGGGGCGAGCGTCGAAATCATCGGCACGGCCGGCCGCTGGCTGAAAGACCGTGAGATGGTCGAGGCCGTGGCGGGTTACTGGGAGGCCGTGGGGCTCAAGCCCAAGGTGCGCATCTTCGAGTTCAACGAGTACCTGAACCGGCTCTTCGACCGCAAGACCCGCGGCGACGCCATCTTCGTGGTGAGCTCCAACGAACTCATGGACGCCGACAAGAGTTTCTCTGCGTACTACAAGGCCGGCGGCACCGGTTCCTCGAACAGCGACAAGGAGCTGGCCGGCACGATCGACGCGGCGCGCTCCGAAACCGATGTCGCCAAGCGCGCGGCGCTCTACGAGCAGGCCGTCAAGCGCGCCCACGACCAGGCCTATTTCGTGTGGCTGCTGAACATCGAGGACATCTACGGCGTCAGCAAGCGGCTTGCCTGGCCGGGCCGGGTGGATGCCAAGATGCTGGTCAGCGAGATGAAGGTAAAATAAGGCGCCAGCGGCTGACGCCGCTGGTGGCAGGGTCCAAGGGGTCAAGGGTTCAAGTGGAAATAGGGCTTCCCGCCCCTTGCCCCTGGAGCCCTCGACTCCTGGGACCCGTAGGTTTATGGGTCGATACTTTCTCAAGCGCCTTCTGCAGGGTGCGGTGGTGGTGCTGGGGGTCACGGTGCTGGTATTCGTCGTGACCCGCCTGGTGGGCGACCCGGTCAAGGTCATGCTGCCCCTCGAGGCCACTGCCGAGCAGCGTGCGGAGTTCGAGAAGCAGCTCGGCCTGGACCGCCCGATCTGGATCCAGTTCGTCGATTTCATTGACGGCCTCGGCCGGCTCGATTTCGGCGACTCGCTGTGGCAGCGCCGGCCGGCCATGCGGATCGTTTTCGAGAAACTGCCGCTGACCCTGGGGCTGGCCTTTTTGGGCATCGGCCTGGCCTTTGCCCTATCGATACCGCTCGGGATCGTCGCCGCTCTTCGGCCGGGGGGCGCCTCCGACCGCGGCACGGTATTTCTCAGCCTGATCGGGCTTTCCGTGCCGCAGTTTTGGCTGGGGCTCCTGCTGATCGTCGTTTTCGCGGTCCAGTTCGGCTGGCTGCCGACCTCCGGCGTCGATACCCCCGCTCACTTCATCATGCCAACGATCACTATGGCGCTGCCCGCCCTGGCCCGGCTGGTAATGATCGTGCGTTCCTCCATGATCGACGAACTGAACCAGCCTTACGTCCGGACCTGCTTCGCCAAGGGGCTTTCTTTCTACCGGGTGGTCGGTGTGCATGCGCTGCGCAACGCTTCGCTGCCGGTCGTGACTCTCTGCGGCTGGGAGCTGATCCGAGCGGTAGCCGGCTACTCGGTCGTGGTGGAAACGGTTTTCGCCTGGCCGGGACTCGGACTGACCGCCATTCAGGCCATTGAGCGCGACGATCTGGTTCTTCTGCAGGCCATCGTTTTCACGGTGGCCATCCTGGTGGTGCTGATCAACATCCTGATGGACGTGGCGTATAAGGCCATCGACCCCCGGCTGAAGCTCACATGAACATGACCGCCGAACCCCCCGACCGCAGCGGAGCCGCCGGATGAAGCGCCTGTTCGGTGAGCTTTGGCGGGACAAGGCCGGGTTGGCCGGGATAGCGATGATCGCTTGGCTGATCTTCACAGCGGCAGCCGCACCGCTGATCGCACCGCATCAGCCGACGGCGCAGGACCTTCGGGCGCGGCTGGTCCCGCCGGTTTGGGAAGACCGCGGCAGTTGGAAGCACCTCCTGGGAACGGATCATCTGGGACGGGATGTCCTTTCGCGGGTGGTCCACGGCTCGCGCGTATCGCTCACCGTGGGAGCGGCGGTCGTACTGATCGCGGGTACGTTCGGGGTGGCCCTCGGGCTTGTCGCCGGCTACTGCGGCGGCCGCATCGACAGCATCATCATGCGCTGGATCGACACCCAGGTGGCATTTCCAGGGCTGCTCATCGCCCTGATCATCCTGGCGGTGATCGGTCCCAGCATGCTCACCGTGATCCTGGTGCTTTCGTTCAACGGTTGGATGGTATACGGCCGCCTGACCCGGGGCGCCGTGCTCGCGGTCAGGCAGACCGCGTACGTGGAGGCCGCTGAGATCATCGGCTGCAGCGCCGTTCGGGTGGTGTTGCGCCACATCCTGCCCAACCTCACCTCGCCGCTGCTGACGCTTGCCATCCTCGAGTTCGCCCGCATCGTCCTGGCCGAGGCGGCCCTCTCCTTTTTGGGAATGGGCATTCAGCCGCCGTCCACTTCCTGGGGCCTGGATGTGGCCACCGGCAAGAACTACATGTTCCGCGCCTGGTGGCTGGTGACGTTTCCGGGGGCGGCCATCTCCCTCACCGTGCTCGCCGTCAACCTGGTGGCCAGCTGGGTGCGCCTGATCTCGGACCCGCAGGAGCGCGAGAAGCAGTTCGCACGCCAGATGCGCGCCCGGCGCAAGAAGCGCGCGCCGCAGGAGCTCGAGGAGGCCGCAGCGCCATGACGCCGCAGCAGGCAGCATCCGCATTGCTCGAAATCGATCGTCTGGTGGTTCATTTCACCACCCGGTACGGGGTGGTACAGGGGGTGCGCGGCGTGAGTCTGGTCGTCAGGCCGGGGGAAACGCTGGGAATCGTGGGCGAGTCCGGATCGGGCAAGAGCGTCACGGTCCAGTCGGTCATGGGGTTGATCGACGTCCCCGGCGAAATTATAAGCGGGGACATCCGCTGGAAGGGCCGCTCCCTCCTGGGGCCGGCCGGCCGGGCCTACATGGAATCGGTGCGCGGCCGGGAGATCGCCATGATCTTCCAGGACCCGATGACCTCCCTAGACCCCCTCTTCAGCATCGGCACCCAGATCACCGAGGTCCTGCGGCGCCATTTGGCAGTGGGCCGGCAGGAGGCCCGCGACCGGGCCATAGAGCTTCTGGAGCTGGTGGATATCGGCGCGCCCGAGAGGCGCCTGGGCCAGTTTCCGCATGAACTTTCCGGCGGCATGCGCCAGCGGGTGATGATCGCCATGGCGCTGGCATGCCAGCCGCAGCTTCTCATCGCCGACGAGCCGACGACGGCGCTCGACGTTACCATCCAGGCCCAGATCCTGGACCTTCTGGCCGGAATCCAGGACCGGCTGAAGCTTGCGGTCATCCTGATCACCCACGACCTGGGGGTCATCGCCCAGATGTGCCACCGGGTGGCCGTCATGTACGCCGGCAAGGTCGTCGAGGTGGGTCTGGCCGAGGACATCTTCGAACAACCGGTCCACCCTTACACCCGGGGGCTTCTCAGAGCCACGCCGCGGCCGGACGAGGTCACCGAGCGCATGATCGCGATTGAGGGGCTGCCCCCCGATCTGATCCTGCCGCCGCAGGGCTGCGCCTTTGTGGCGCGCTGCAGCTGCGCCGGCGAAAACTGCTGCCGGCAGCCCGATATGATCTCCTACGACGAAGACCGCATGGTGTCGTGCTGGTGCGCCGGGCAGCGTCTGCCGTAAGGGGCAAATCCGCAATGCGAACATCGAAACCCGAAACATATCATTAACCACGTCATGTCCGTTGCCGAAAACAGGAATCGGGCGCCGGACGGCGCTCCGCTGGTCCAGGTGCAGGGGCTGACCGTACGCTTCGATGCGGGGCGCAGCGGGTTCTGGGGCCGGCGACGCATGATGGTTCACGCGGTGGAGGACGTGTCGCTGGAGGTTACGCCCGGCGAGACCCTCGGGCTGGTCGGGGAGTCGGGTTCCGGCAAGAGCACCACCGGTCGGGCCATTCTGCGACGGGTCCCAGTCGCCGCTGGTTCCATATTTTTCAAAGGCCACGACATCACCGGCGCAACCGCCAGGCAGCTGAGGCCCCTGCGCCGCCACATGCAGCTGGTCTTCCAGGACCCATATGCGAGCCTGAATCCGCGCATGCGCATCCGCGACATCGTCGCCGAGCCGTTGATGGTTCACGGCATGGCCGCGAACCCGCGCGACGCCGAGGCCAGGGTCGCCGAGCTGCTGCAGCGGGTTGGGCTGCCGCCGGACGCCGGCGACCGATACCCGCATGCCTTCAGCGGAGGCCAGCGCCAGCGGGCGGGAATTGCCCGGGCGCTGGCCCTGAATCCCGAGTTCATCGTCGCCGACGAGCCCGTCTCCGCCCTGGACGTGTCGATCCGCGCCCAGATCGTGAATCTTCTGCAGGACCTGCAGCAGGATCTCGGCATCGCCTACCTCTTCATCGCCCACGATCTCGCGGTGGTGCGGCACATATCGCATCGCATCGCCATCATGTATGCCGGCAGGATCGTGGAGCTCGCCGGGCGCACGGAGATCTATGAGACGCCGCTGCATCCGTACACCCGGGCGCTGCTTTCGGCCGTGCCCGTGCCCGACCCGAAAATCCAGCGGGTCCGCCGGCGGATCACCCACGGCGGCGAGCCTCCGAACCCGCTGGAACCTCCGCCGGGCTGCCGGTTTCAGAACCGCTGCCCGGATCGCACCGGCCAGTGCCGGCTGCAAGGTCCGCCGCTCGAGGATCGCGGGGGCGGCCACTTCGTCGCCTGCTGGCACTGTTGATGGTCCCGATTTCTAAAAGATCGCGGCCGTTCGAGCCTGCAGCAACCCTTCGATGTGCGTTCTGCCGCCAGGGGAATGCGATGCCGCGGTTCGCAAGCCTGCCCGTGGGCTATTGACTCCGGCTTTCCCGATGCAAAATTCCCCTACCCTGCTGGTGCATGATGCCACCGGCAAGGAGCACCACCGCGTCGTGGGGTTCGTTCCGCCGGAAGACTTCCTGGCGCACCTGAAGCTCGGTAGAGGCAAAATGTTCTTCAACCGCTTTCGATTCGCCGAAGCGGTCGATGCCGATCGCCAATGCATCTTACCGGGAGGCGAAGACGGCTTCCAGGCCGGCCGAGGCAACCCGCGCCCGGATCGCATTGACGTCCGTGGTATAGAGCTTGCGGGCTTGCATGCGCTCAAAGTAGACGGAGCCCGAAAAGGTGTACTTCAAGCTGAGGACGCCCTCTTCCTGCATCTGCCGGCGCACGAAACCGATCGCATCGCCGACGGCCAGAGACTCATTGACCAGCAGGGGCTTTTCCCGGCGGGTGAACTTGACGGCATTGTAGCCCGCCAGCGTGCCGGTGCAGATGGCCTCGGTATGCCCTACTAGAAGACCGGCCTTCTCTCCGGCGCAGAAAAGGTTCTCGACTCCTTCGACTTTCAGGGCGTCGTCGCGGGGGGCCATGCCCACGTAGCGGATCGAATTGCCGAGTCCGCCGGCGTAAGGGTCTTCATAGCGTGCGTTTTCGAAGCCGGGGATGGACCGCAGCAGTTCGAGCGGAAAGAACGGGGTCATGAGCTTGGCATGGCCGGTGTCTAAAAGGACGATGTTCTCCTCGAATTCAGGAATTGCGTACTGCTGGCAGCACTTGAGGGACAGCTTGCCCTTCAGCACCTTGGAGGGAGGCAGCGGCACGACGACGACTCCCTTTTGATCGAGGGTGGCGGCGATTTGCGGGTCGAGGGATTCCTTGAGCAGCTTGCACGAGCCGCTCATCGCGCCGATCTGGTCGCCCTTTCTGCCGACCATCTCTTTGACGCCCGCCCTTGCAGTAACGCTTACCCGGCCCCCGAACGAGTGGCAGCGCAGGACGCACATGGCGCAGCCGTTGCCATACTTGTTGCAGTTCGCCGGCCCGCCGGCGGTGCCGGTGGCGTCGATGAACGCGTTGCCGTCGTACCTTTTGGGCACGTCGCCCTGCCCCTGCCGCGTGAGAACCGACCGGATGACGCCATCCGACATCTCGACCTCCGTTATTCTGACCTGGAAGTCGATCGAGACCCCTTTTGAGAGGAGAAAATTCCGCACCATTGGCTCCATGCGCGCCACGCTGTAGAGATTGGAATGCCGATGACCCGGGAATTCGACTTCCCGATGCAGGCTGTTCCGGTCGGCCAGTTCGAAAAAGTCGCCGCCGCCCATGGCGATCATTTCCTCCGCGGCCGTGAAGCGGCCGTTGTTGCGCATGATGCCGCCCACCAGACCCGTTCCGAGCAGCATGTCGGTGCGCTCGATCAATACGGCCTCGGCGCCCTGGTTGCTCGCGGCCAGGGCCGCCGCGCAGCCGGACCATCCACCGCCGATGACGATGATTTTCATGTGGGCATCTCCTTGAGCACTTCAATGATCAATGGATCCGAAAATCCCCGGTAGCGCAGAAATCGCTGGAGTTTGAGCATCTTCCTCTGAGGGTCCTCCTCGCCGGCCAGGGTTTTCCATTTCTTGAGCGCCACCAGCCGGGCCAGCGAGCGCTCGTGCTCCGGAGTAACCGCTGCCCACAGCTGCGCTTCAGTTTGGTGTTCGTCCACTCCCCGTTTTTCAAGCTCATGTCGGATGCGGCGCAGCCCTAATCCCTTGCGCTGCATGCGGACGATCAGCTGGCCGGCGACCCGCCGGTCATCCAGGTAGCCCAGGCGGCCGCATTCGGCGACCACCTGCCGGATGGTTTCCTTCTCGAACCCACGGCGGGCCAATTTGCGGACAAGTTCAGAAACCGAATGGTCGCGGCGCGCCAGAACCCTCAAGGCGCTTTTCAAGGCGTTGCGATAATTCGGGTCGCCGCTATTCACCGTGCCCATCCGCCTTCGAACCTCCCTGCAGGCCGGTTCAAGTCGCGCCCCATCGGCAGAGCGATTCATAAAGCCGTACAACGGGGGGGTAGCTGTCGGGATTGCAGTTGTAAATACCCTGTTAGCGAAAAACCGGCTTAATGGCAATACAACCCGCCTTCATGACCGCGCCCGGGATGGTTTTTGAAAAATGCAAAAAAGTATGAAAAAAAAAACTAAAGTTGTT
>Ga0114939_10003545_pt1 | contig 10855 bp, 8 predicted proteins | sample AshMeaCrysSpring_FD_87196 | JGI IMG/M metagenome (GOLD analysis project Ga0114939, IMG submission 87196) | Groundwater microbial communities from Big Spring, Nevada to study Microbial Dark Matter (Phase II) - Ash Meadows Crystal Spring | ecosystem: Environmental > Aquatic > Deep subsurface >... | reverse complement strand
GCATTTCCCATATCGACAGAAATAGTCTGATTAGCATTTGCGCCGACCTGAAACTTTTGGGTCTTGAAATTCCCATCTAATAATTTAATACCATTAAAGTGGGTCTGTGTGGCAATTCGATCGATTTCAGCAGTCAACTGATTCGCTTCAGTCTGAATTGCATCCCGATCAATTGAGGTATTAGAGGCATTAGCCGACTGTACCGCCAACATCCTGAGGCGTTGCAACGAAGTCGTAATGTCATTCAAGCCGCCTTCTGCTGTTTGGGTTAACGATATGCCATCATTGGCATTCCGGGTGGCTTGTTCGAGACCATTGACTTGGGAAGTCATGCGCTCGGCAATGGACATCCCCGCTGCGTCATCCTTCGCGCTATTGATGCGCATTCCTGAGGACAGACGTTGTAACGAGGTTTGCAACGCATCTTGACTTTTCCCTAAGGTCCGCTGAGAGAACAGGGAAGAAACATTAGTATTAATAACGCTAGGCATGACGGCTACTCCACGAATACCTCCACCCGATATGGGCGGACGGTGATTGAAATGTATTTTACTCGGTTAAACAAATTGTCTATTCTTAATACGTGTTATCGTGAAATGGGCAGAAAACTTTAGAGATTGGAAAAATTTTCTTTAGCTTCGGATGTTCCTCCATGCCGATAGACTCGCGATTCTGGGAGGGTACAAGCGAAGACGCTCCCGACGCCCAGATCGCTCTTAACGCTCATTACACCGCCGTGGCGAGTCAGGACGTGTTTCACAATCGCCAATCCCAATCCGGTTCCGCCGCGGGATCGCGAACGCGCCTTATCTACTCGATAAAAGCGTTCCGTGAGACGGGGTAAATGGCGCGCTGGAATTCCTTCGCCATTATCCATAACGGTGAATACCGCCTGATTATCGAAAATCTGCCATTCAATATTGATCTGAGTGTGTGCAGGGGTATGTTGTACTGCATTAAAGATCAGATTAGAAAATGCGCTACGTAATTCTTCGGCGCTACCCCAAATCCACAGATTCGAGTCGATTTTTACTGTAAATGTATGCGCTTGCGCCCCGGAAAGCATTCGCGCCTCTGAAAGAATACTATTCAGCAATTCTGGTACAGCAACTGACTCCGAATTAGAACTTAAATCTTCGCCCAATTCCAAACGTGAGAGAATTAATAGATCATTGACGATGCGATCCATGCGGGCGGCTTGTTGTCCCATTAATTCGATTGAGCGCGCCCATTCGGGACACTCAGTATTTGCGTCACCCAAAGTTTCTAAAAAACCGCGCAATACTGTCAATGGTGTACGTAATTCATGCGAAACATTTGCGACAAAATCACGGCGCACTTGATCAATTAATTGCATTTGGGTTACGTCGCGGATAATTAATAGTCGTTGATATTTCTTTCCGATTGGATGAATTTGACAAGAAAGCATCCGTGTTTCCTCCACCGGCGAAACAATTTCGATCGCTTGAGCATAGTCATTCCTTTCCAGATATTCTGCTAATGCTGGTTGCCGAATTAAGTGAATTAAAAAATGGCCGCTAATTCGATTGGGTTCTAATCCGAGTAATTTTTTACTCGCGATATTGCACCATTCTATTTCTCCTTTGCGTCCCAGGATTAACGCCGCGTCTGGCAACGCCGCCGCTACCTCTTGAAAGCGCCGCAGGAAACGACTCATCTTGCGTTTGCGTTTGCGCGCCCGATTTTGTAACAGAAAAACATAATACAGCAGCTCTGCCCATATTCCGTAAATTTTTGGCAGGTGCTCCGACATTCCAGTCTCAATCCAGTGCAAAAGATAGAACAGATTAATTATTTGCCAAGACAAATAAATGCCGGTCCCAAATAATAAGACTAGAGTAACTTTCTGACTAAAGATTCCTAATATAATTATTATTAAGAAAAAAGCCAGCGTATTAATTAGTTCACGGTGCCAAGAAAATTTCAAGATTAATCCCGTAGCGACAAACGATAACCTGAACCACGCACGGTTTGAATGAAACCATCACATCCGAATGGCTCCAATGCTCGGCGTAAACGTCGAATATGTACATCTACTGTACGATCTTCAACATAAACGTTGTTTCCCCAAACCATATCCAAGAGCTGCCCCCGTGAATATACTCGTTCGGGATGCGTCATAAAAAAATGCAAGAGGCGAAATTCTGTTGGTCCGGTCTCGACCAATTCTCCATTGGCAAAAATCCGATGACTAGTCGGGTCAAGTTTTAGGATTCCTACTTCGACTAAATTGTCAGTTAACAACGGGGCAACTCGCCGCAATACAGCGTTAATTCGTGCAATTAATTCGCGGGGTGAAAATGGCTTGGCGATATAATCATCGGCGCCGATTTCGAGGCCGCGAATTCGGTCTTCTTCTGTTCCCCGGGCGGTAAGCATAATTATGGGAATCTCCCGGGTAGTAAAATCTTTCTTTATGCGTCGGGTAAAATCAATTCCCGACATTCCCGGGAGCATCCAATCAAGTAAAATTAAATCTGGAGATTGTTCATGTAATAAAACAAGTGCACTCTCGGCATCTTGGGCTTCGCCAAAAGCATAATTTGCACGCCGCAGCGTGAAACCAATCATCTCGCGAATTGGTGCCTCATCATCCACGATCAAAATTTTTCCCCGCATGATTACGCTCTATATTTAATTTAGCTCAAGCCCATCATTACAAACGCATCGGCATTACTACATATCGCGCCCTTTCATCAGTTACGCCTTTAATTAAGGCGCTACTATCGCTATTAGTTAGGCAAATCATCACTTGTTCATCATCAATTCCGCCGAGGGCATCAAGCAAATAATTAACATTAAAACCGATTTCGATAGGCTCACCCTGATACTCCGCATTTAGCTCTTCCTCGGCCTCTTCCTGATTAATATTTGTCGCAAGAACTCGATTTTTCTCTTCGGAGAATTGGAGCCGTACGCCATAAAACTTTTCATTCGATAGAATCGCGGCACGATTGAGTGCTTGGCGCAATTCTTCACGATTCATGATTGCTGTTTTATGAGTACTTTGTGGTATGACCCGTTGATAATCCGGAAATCGTCCATCAATTAGTTTTGTAGTAAAGGTAATATCGGGGAGAATTACCTGAATATGGTTTTCACCAAATATCAAATCGACAGAAGTAGATGAGTCTTGTAATAATCTTAATAATTCTCCGACACCTTTGCGCGGGACAATTACTTGAATTAGCTCGGGTAGAGTCATTTCCGAAGTAATTTCGTTTAATGCCAGACGATGCCCATCAGTTGCGCACGCCCGCAGGATTTCATTATCTACCTCTAGGAGCAGTCCCATTAAAAAATAACGTACATCATTTACCGCCATAGAAAAATGCGTTCGGGAAATCAATTCTTTGAGTATATTTTGCGGAAGACTAAAACGAGTTCTGCCTTGGATTTGCTCCACAGCTGGAAAATCCGTTGCCGGTAAAGTAGAAAGGGTATAACGGCTTTTTCCGGCCCGCACCCAAAGTTTTTCTCCTTCTAACGCAAAACTAAGCGAACAATCCTCGGGAAGGGCGCGACAAATATCTAATAATTTTCGTGCTGGCGCGGTAATTCTCCCCGGCTCGGCTGCCATTAAACCGGTAATACCGATTAATTGCATTTCCAAGTCCGTAGCAATTAGTGATAACTCACTTTCAGTTGCAATTAATAACAGATTACTAAGTATCGGTAAAGTCTGACGGCGTTCAACGATATTGGCGACAGCTTGCAAAGGTTTTAGTAAATCTTTTCGCTGAATTGTAAAACGCATTTTATTTATCTCACTGGTTGTTTCTTAATAAACCGGAAAAAATTTTCTGTTGTTGCTGTCGCTACTGTGGCTAATTCTATTTCGTGAATTGCGGCGATTTTCTCTGCCACATATTTAACCCACGCAGGTTGATTTTTAGCCTTACCGCGAAATGGTACCGGAGTTAAGTAGGGCGCATCCGTTTCGATCAACAGATATTCTAACGGTATGCGCTGCGCTATTTTTTGTAATTCAGTCGCGTTGTTAAAAGTAATAATTCCCGAAAAGGAGATATAAAAGCCTAAATCGAGCGCCGCGTGCGCGGTATTCCAATCTTCGGTAAAACAGTGCATCACTCCGCCAATATCACGGGCACGCTCTTCGCGTAAAATCTGTAAAGTATCCGCCCGCGCATCCCGACTATGGATAATTAGCGGTTTTTGCACACTATGCGCCGCTTGAATATGTTTCCGAAAACGCTCTTGTTGTAGCAACGGATTACTATTGAGATAATGATAATCCAACCCAGTTTCACCAATCGCCACGACGTGCGAATTATTCGCTAAAGCGACTAATTCTTCAACATTCGGCTCGCGGGTAACTTTTTCGCCGGGGTGAATTCCTACTGAAGTATAAACTCCCGGAAATTGCTCAGCAATCGCTGCAAGGTACGGAATCGCTTCTAAATTAATTGCAACGCATAAAAAATATTCAACGCCGACATTTCTGGCTGCTGCTAAAGCTGATTCTAATTTCCCGTCAAATGGTTTGAGATCGAGTCGATCTAAATGACAATGGGAATCAACGAATCGAATTGGATTAGCTAAAGTCACTATTCGTTCCACAAATGGGACAAGCCGGGTCGCGTTTTAGACGCAAAGGGCGCCACTCCATAGTCATCGCATCGAACAATAATAGCCTACCAGATAAAGACTCACCCATGCCAATAATTAATTTTAGCGTTTCGGTTGCTTGGGTTGCGCCAATTATACCCACTATTGAAGGAAAAACTCCATGATTATTGCATGTTCCAAGATCATTTTTGGTATTGGGGTAAAGACACTGATAACACGCGCTAGCTGTTCGATAATTGAATAGCGCAATTTGACCTATCATGCCCATTGCGGCACCGGAAATCAAGGGAACCGAAAACTGCTTACATATCTTATTTAACGCAAAGCGCGTCTCGAAATTATCGCAAGCATCAACTACCGCATTAGATTTTGCGATTTCTTCCGCAAGTTCGCCATTTTCCAAAACTCGCGCTATCGAGATAACTTCAATTTCGGGATTAATAGCCAGCAGTGTATCACGCGCCGAATCTACTTTAAGTCTCCCAATATCCGCTGTACGATGCGCAATTTGGCGGTGGAGATTGGACAATTCTACTAGATCATAATCAGATAAAACGATCTTTCCTACGCCAGCGGCTGCTAAATACATCCCAACGATTGACCCTAATCCACCGACACCAATTATTAATATTCGAGATGCACTCAGGCGTTCTTGGCCGACTTCACCGAAACCCGGTAACATAATCTGATGAAGGTAACGGTCATTTTTGATATTCATAAGTATTATCTTTGAGTAACATATTTTCACTCAAAACAATTTTAATACTTTGGATAACTTCATTCAAGCTCCGAGTAATTCGCTGTAAGGCTACATCATGATTTTGCGTTGGGAAATTCTTAAGAGTTTTTTCTATTTCGATATTCGCCTGCATTAATTCACTAGCGCCGATACTTCCCGCAACTCCTTTTAAGTCATGAATTAGGGATTGTGCTTGAACAAAATCATGTACTGCAATTGCATCAGTAATTTTTTGAGCATCATTTGCGTGTGTGAGCACAAATTCCTGAAGTAAGCGTTGATAAATCTCCGTTTGGCCACTCACTAATTTTAATGCCGGAAGGATATTTAATCCTGGAATAGTGTTGGGCAACGGATTAATTACATCCTGATGAAAAAAATTATGAGGGGAGTAATTATTTTCTATTGTCTGTAGTTGCAGATATTTTTTAAGAGTGGCAAATAATTTTTCTGGGTCAAGCGGCTTTTCGAGAAAATCATTCATACCGCAGGTGAATGCCTGCTCGCGTTCATCTGCCATAACGCTCGCTGTAAGGGCAATTACCGGAAGCGTGGCTAGATTCTTATTTTTTCGCAATTCACGCGTTGCCTCTAATCCATCCATTTCCGGCATATGGACATCCATGAGCACGGCGTCAAATGTATCTTTTTCTAACAGCGCTAACACTTCACGGCCATTTAGTGCTGTAGTAACGCTAATTCCTAAATTTGAGAGAAATTCACTAGCGACTTGTTGATTAATTAAATTATCTTCGGCAAGTAAAACACGCGCCTCAGTAAAAATAGCATAGTTGTCTTTTATTTTTCTCGGTGGATCATATATTGGGAATTCGCTTTCAAGTACCTTATTAGGAGATACGTTGAGCAATATCTCAAAACTAAACATACTACCTTCGCCGGGCGTGCTTTCAACGATAAAATGACTATCTAACAAATTTAACAGATTTTGACTAATTGAAAGCCCCAATCCGGTACCGCCAAAACGCCGGGTAATTGTTGCATCGGCTTGAGTAAAAGGATGAAATAAATTAGTTACGACTTTGGGAGTCATCCCAATTCCAGTATCAATTACCGAAAACAAGATTCGCGCTTTAGATTCTTCCATACCATTTAATAATACGGTTACGACTACACTCCCGTGATCCGTAAATTTTATGGCATTACCGATGAGATTAGTTAAAACTTGTTGGATACGCAGACCGTCGCCAATTAAATTTCGAGGGACATTCGCCGCAACTTCGATTCCAAATGCAAGTCCTTTTTCTTCAGCGCGCACGGTAAATAAATGACGCAAAGTATTCAGCATCGCATCAAGATTGAATTCTCGCTCTTCTAAAACTAGTAGTCCAGATTCAATTTTAGAATAATCCAAAATATCATTTAGAATTCTCAAAAGGCCATGTGATGCACAATTAACCTTTTCAAGATAATCACGTACCTTCGGGGATAGAACGCTTTCTAAGGCTAATTGCGTCAGACCAATTATGCCATTCATTGGCGTGCGAATTTCGTGACTCATATTTGCCAAAAATTCCGATTTTGCAGAGGCCGATGCCTGTGCTACGTCCCGCATTGTAATTAGTTCTTGTTCAATATGGTAACGCTGGAGTGCTAAAGCATAAATAATAGCAATTTGTTCGACAACATTTAAGTCGCTATCAGAATAGGGACGAATCGGATTTGCGAGGGCAATTTGTCCGACTAAAGTTTTATCGACAAATACCGGTACGGAAAGAAATCCATGCGGTGGAACTTCACCAACGGTAATGCCTTCCATGACCGGGTGGGAGAAAGGCTGATTAGTATAGAACCCCTGTCCAATATTAAGTGCATAACCCCAAGGATTAGGATATTCTGCATCTGAATTTTTCTGAAAGACAATTAAACCTGAATGGGTAGAAAATGGCTCTAACATTTTCGTGAAGGCATAACTAATATTGTCTTCAGTTTCTGGTTTAATAAACGAGACAAATCCGTGCTCGCTTTCAGTTAAAATACGGGAGGTATCTAAAGTAACTTGGGAAATATTTTGGATTTTTACCGGAGTAGCAATTAAAGATTTGGAGAGCGCCAATAAATTGCTATTGACATTTACGTCATGCGCAAGTTGCGCCTCCATTTGTTTGCGTCGGGTAATATCTCGCCCGGAGCAATAGATTAATTGCTGATTATCAATTAAAACTCCAGTAGCGTTGATCTCAACATTAATGACAATGCCATTCCGACAACGATATTGTGTTTCAAAGGTAATACATTTACGATGATTGATAATTTCATTTAGTGTCCCTTGAACTTCACTTGCCGAACGCTTAACATCTAGTTGGGTTAAGTTCATGCTTAATAAGTCCAACATAGCATATCCCACTAAATGACAAAAGGCGTCATTGACTTGAACAATTTCCCCGAATTGATTTAAGACATGAATGCCATCACCGGCGATATTCAATAAAGTCTCATATCGCTGAAATTCATTTAGCATCGCCACCTTATATTGTTGTGCAACAAAGCGTTTCTGAATCGTTAAATCAGTAATAACCAAGCAAGACATTTTTTGTCCGGCAATATCCATTGGGGTTAGTGAAATGCGAATTGGTATAATCGTTCCGTCCTGATTAATTAATTCCGATTCACAGGCGTCGGCGTGACGACGTAAAAAGAATTCAGCGATTCGCGTTCGATCCGTAATAACCAGGAAATTGACGAATACTTTGCCACGCATGGCATCAATTGATAATCCTGTCATAAGCGCGAAACGCGGATTAGAATAAAGAATTCTCCCGTTGTCATCTAGCGTTAATCCGCCCTCATTCATTGCTAAAAAGAACGCCCGATATGGCTCTTCCGGTCCGCCAAAAGTAACTATTCCCGAAGAGCTAAATAACGCATCTGCGCCTACTGCGCGTAATGAATTGATGACACTTTCTACTTCTGCAATTCGTAGGCGCAAATCTTCGATTTCTAATTTTACTTCCGCGATTAAATCCATAAATTTAATTATGCAGCAGTTCTAGAGCAAGGAGGGTCTTTTTCATATTAGAAAGGTCGCCAATAATTTTACAATAGGGTTTAGGACTCAATCGTACCAAAGTGGGAATTGCCATAATGCGATCATATTCCCCACTCCCAGGATTTTCTAATAAATCAATAATTTCAATCTCGCAGTGATCCTTCAGATATTCATCAACAATCCGATAGAGATTAGAAATCGCGACTAACGAACGCGGCGTTTGCCCGGCAATGTACAGTCGCAAATACCAGTCATTTAGTTGAGTATTCATTAATTTTTTGATTCTCACCGCTCGATAAGGATATTTCGCCAATGGGCTAAGTTGCCATGTTTATAATTAAGATTTTAGAAAATCATTTAGCGCCATTAAATATCGCTCAAATAAAAACGCCAAATGTTTCACGCCTTCTTTATTCGGTCTTTAAGATGGATCGTCACGGGGGAAGTTCTTTTGATAAAAGAAAATTAGGGAATTCGGAAAGTAATTTTAGTTCCTTGACTCGGCATACTCTCGATTTCAATACTGCCCCCTAAATTATCCAAAGTGCGTTTTACTACTGTCATACCAAAACCGCGCCCGGAAATAGTGGTAAGTTGTGCTACGGTAGAAAAGCCCGGGTGAAAAATAAAATTAAATAGTTCGGCATCGCTAACCATTTCTCCCGATTGCAATAATTGTTGCTCTACTGCACGAGTATAAATCAAATTACGGTCAATTCCCCGTCCATCGTCCTCGATAAAAATTAATAGACCATTAGCGGAACGACTCGCGCCTAAATACAATTTTCCGATCGGCGATTTTCCAACCGCGCGGCGCTGTTCGGGAGATTCAATCCCGTGATCCAGGGCATTACGAATTAAATGCAATAACGGTGCATGTAATTCCTTGAGCAAAAATTTATCAATTAGTGTGGTTGCGCCAGAAATTGTGAAAGCGACATTTTTACCTAATTGATGTGCAAGATCGCGTACTACACGCCGAAATCCCTTGAAAAGATTTTCGATCGGCAACATGCGCAGTGCTAAAACAGTTTCCTGTAGGCGTTTAATTAGATTGCGCAATTCACTATTTAACATTTGTACATCGGACGCCCCGTTGGGTAATACTACAGATAAACGATCATGGGTAGCACGCAATTCATTGATCTGCTCAAGTAAATGGTCAAATTGTTCGGCAGTAGCCTGAGTTGTGCTCGGAGTAATAATAACTCGATTTCTTTCCTGCACTGAAGATAATTCCGGAGCGCTAGATAAATTCACCGGCGTATCCGTCAATGCGTGACTAACTTGTGATAAAGTATCAATTAAAAGTGTAGCGCGTTGCGGATTTACTTTGTGCGGTGGTTCTAAAAGTTCGCGCAAATAATCAGCAATTGATAAAGCTCGTGCTACCAATTCTGGCGTTACCGCTACAGTCCGATTACGCACCCGCACTAAAACTGTTTCTACTTGATGGATAAATGCGGCGAATTCTTCCCAACCAAACATCATCCCGGCGCCTTTTAGCGAATGGAGAATCCCAAAGGCGCGATCAACTAAATCAGCATCGTCCGGGGTAATTTCTAAATTTAATAATGACTCCTCGAATTGGGCGAGTAATTCGCTGGCCTCTTGGCTAAATTCTGCGGCGGGATCGATTTTTTCCATTAAGAATGCCTTATTCTTTAGATAATGCTCGATAGATTAATTGATGCCAAGATTTCCTTAGCACCACGCCCAATTAATTCTTCGGCTAATTTTATTCCTAACTGAATTGAATTTTCCGGGAGCCCCCTAATTTCTCCGCGAATTATTTGGGTACCGTCGGTATTTCCCACTAAGGCGCGGAGATGTAATTGTGTATTGCGTAATTCCGCATATGCGCCAATTGGCACTTGACATCCACCTAATAGGCAAGAATTTAGGGAGCGCTCAGCGCTCACGCACAGCGCCGTTTCTGGATCATGGAGCGGCGCAATTAGCCGACGCATTTCCACATCGGTACTTCGGCATTCAATTCCAATTGCGCCCTGACCAATCGCCGGTAAGATTTCATTAATCTCTAAGATTTGCGTGATTCGTCCATCCATTCTCAGGCGGCGTAATCCGGCGCACGCCAGGATAATTGCGGAAAATTCGCCATCGTCGAAGCGTTTTAAGCGGGTATTAATATTTCCGCGCAAATCGCGAATAATTAAATCTGGGCGTTGAGAACGAATTTGACAGTGGCGGCGGAGGCTGGAAGTCCCGATGGAGGCCCCCGGGGGTAGCGCCGCTAAACTCGGGTACTGGGGGGGGGAGAGGAGTGCGTCGCGGGGGTCTTCTCGCCGCAAAATCGCGGTAATTTCTAGGCCGGGGGCGATTTCTATCGGGACATCTTTCATCGAATGCACGGCGAGATCCGCCTCTCCGGCGAGCAATCCCTGTTCTAATTCTTTGATAAATAGACCTTTTCCGCCGATTTGCGCCAAAGGGGCGTCTAAAATTCGGTCGCCGCGGGTGGTCATGCCGCGCAATTC
>Ga0114939_10003544_pt1 | contig 10859 bp, 11 predicted proteins | sample AshMeaCrysSpring_FD_87196 | JGI IMG/M metagenome (GOLD analysis project Ga0114939, IMG submission 87196) | Groundwater microbial communities from Big Spring, Nevada to study Microbial Dark Matter (Phase II) - Ash Meadows Crystal Spring | ecosystem: Environmental > Aquatic > Deep subsurface >... | reverse complement strand
GTCGCGTCCGTCCGGCGGGTGGTCTTCATAGCGACTCCGCATCGCGGCAGCTACCTGGTCGGGGGCCGCGTCAGCGAGCTGCTGCGCAAGGTGATCACGCTGCCCTTCGTCATGCTCAGCCCCTTGCAGGAGATCTTCCAGAGCAGTCCCGAGGCGCTGGTCAATCGGTCATTGGAACAGGAGGTGCCGCGCAGCACCGACAACATGGACCCCGCGAGCTCGTTCATCAAGACCTACGGCGCGGTCCCCATCGCGCCGGGGGTGATCGTTCACTCCATCATCGCCGTGAAGAACCCCGAAGATCCGCCGGAAGACTGGAACGACGGCGTGGTGGCCTACACCAGCGCTCATCTGGACGGCGTGGCCTCCGAGTTGATCGTCCACTCCGGCCACTCCACGCAGGAGACGCCCCAGACCATCGAGGAGGTGCGCCGGATCCTGATAGAACACCTGAAGGAGCCTTGATCCGGAAAGAGTGAGAGCCATGCGCAAAACAACACAGCGGATCCTCCTTTTGATCTGCGTGCCCGCGGTCATTTTGATGACCGCCTGGGCTGCGCTGGCGATCTACTATTCGGATCTTTCCGGCGAACCGCTGCGTTTGAGCCTGGCGATCGGCTTCGCGGCCGCAACCGCGGTCGCCTTTCTTCTTCTGCCTGACCGCCGGAAGACCCTGGTCGGCTTTCTGGCGGGATTCGTCGCCATTGCGGCCTGGTGGCTGAGCATTCCGGCTTCGAACCGGCGCCATTGGCAGCCCGACGTGGCGGTGCTGCCCTACGCCAGCATCCAGGGAGACCGGGTCACCATCCACAACATCCGCAATCTGCACTACCGGACGGAGACGGACTACGAGGTGCGGCACTACGACAAGACCTTCGACCTCGATCTGCTGGATGGCGCGGACCTCCTGGCCGTCTATTGGATGGGCGACGCCATCGCCCACGTCATGATCAGCTTCGGGTTTCAGGAAAAGGATTTCGTGGCCTTCTCCATCGAAACCCGCAAGGAACAAGGGGAAGGGTATTCGACCCTCAAGGGCTTTTTCAAGCAGTACGAACTCACTTACATCGTCGGGGACGAGCGCGACCTGATCCGGGTGCGTACGGACTACCGCCGCCCGGCGGAGGACGTCTACCTCTACCGGACGAAGATGGCGCGCGAAAACGTCCGCCGGCTCTTCATGGAGTACATCCGGCAGATCAACTCCCTGAAGGAAGCGCCGGAGTGGTACAATACCCTGACCACCAACTGCACCACGAACGTGGTGCGGCACGTGCGCGCCTTCGGGGGGCGGGCGACGTACAACTGGAAGGTGCTGCTGTCCGGCTACGCCCCGCAGTACGCCTACGAGCTCGGCGCGCTCGACACGCGCCTGCCCTTCGAAGAGCTCCGCAGGCGCAGCCACATCAACCCGCGGGCGCATGCCATCGGCGACGATCCGCAGTTTTCGGTCAACATCCGCAAAGGGCTGCCGAGACCCTCAGGATAGCGCCGCCGGCCGGCGGCATCCTGCCGCGGAGGCCGGGGGGAGAAGAAGATCTCGTGGCCATGCGACTGCACCGCCTTCCGCGTGCTTCCGAAGCCGGAGAAAGGAGGAATCCTCTTGAAGAAGTTCGGAGGCGTCATCGGCCTGCTCATCTCCCTTGCCGGGTGCGCTGCCGGATGGGCCGACGATCAGGCCGCGGCCCGTTCGATTCTCTCGCGCGTCGAGCTGCAGCGGAACCGCGGGAACCTGGTCATCGCCGGAGATCCCATCTCTTCCCGCCGCGTTCTGCCGGCGCTATACGAACGCCGGACGCACCTGCCGGTGTGGAACCAGACGAACCTCGATCAGCTGCTGGCGGCGATCGACGCGTCCCGGGAGGAAGGGCTGACGCCCGCGCACTACCACCGCAGGGGCGTATTCGAGTATGCCGAATTCCTGCGGCGCGGGACCGGCGACGACGAGCGCCGTGCGGAGTACGACATCCTGGCGACCGATGCGTACATCCGCCTGGCCTACAACCTCTTCTTCGGCAAGGCGGACCCCAGCGAGCTCGATCCCGACTGGAACACCCGGCGCCAGCTCCAGGGCGAAGATCCGGTGGCTTTCCTGCAGGATGCCTTGGACACCGGCAGGGTGAAGGCGGCGCTGGAGGGGCTGTCTCCCCATCAGCCGTACTACCGCCGTCTCATAACTGCTCTTGCGACCTATCGCGCCATCGAAGCCGGGGGCGGATGGCCCCGGGTGCCGGACGGTCCCACGCTCAAGCCCGGCATGAGGCACGAACGGGTCGAGGTCCTGCGGCGGCGGCTGGCGGCGACCGGCGATTGGACGGGGCCGGCCGGCGACCCGACCCTGTTCGACGACGCTCTCGAGGCCGCCGTGAAAGCGTTTCAGAAACGGCACCGCATGACCGCCGACGGCGCCGTGGGTCCGGCAACCCTCGCGGCCCTGCAGGTGCCGGCGCCGGCGCGCATCGACCAGATCCGGGTCAACCTGGAGCGGGCCCGCTGGATGCTGCACGACGTGCCGCAGACCTTCGTCGTCGTCGACATCGCCGGGTTCGAAGCGGGGTATTTCCGGGAGGGGAAGCTCTCCTGGCGCTCCCGCGTGCAGGTGGGCAAACCCTATCGCCGCACGCCGATTTTCCGTTCGGAGATCAACCATCTGGTCCTGAACCCGGACTGGACCGTCCCGCCGGGGATCCAGGCCAGGGACGTCCTGCCGGCGGTGAGACGCAACCGCGGCTACCTGGCCGCCCGGAACCTGAGCGTCATCGACCGGCAGGGCCGCCGGATCGACCCGGCGCAGATCGACTGGAGCCGGTACTCGGGCCGCAACTTCCCCTACACCTTCCGGCAGGACCCGGGGCCGGACAACGCCCTCGGGCAGATCAAGTTCATGTTCCCCAACCCGCACTTCGTCTATCTGCACGACACGCCCAGCAAGGACCTCTTCGAGCGCGACGTGCGGGCCTTCTCCTCCGGGTGCATCCGCGTCGAGCGCCCGCTGGAGCTGGCCGAACGGCTGCTGAACGACCCGGAAAAGTGGAGCCTGGATCGAATCCGGACGGCCATCGACACGCGGAAAACCCGGACCGTGGCCCTGCCGGCCCCGGTCCCGGTGCTGCTCTACTACTGGACGGCCCAGGGACAGGCCGACGGGAGCGTCCACTTCAAGCATGACGTCTACCGGCGCGATCCCGGTATATTGAAGGCGCTCGACGGCGAATTCAGGTTTCGCCGGCAGGCGGTCACGAAAGATCTCGGCTATTGACGGGGAGGCGCGGCCCGGCGCCGCCGCCTGGGGGATCGGCGGCGCTATCCAAAGCGGCCGGTAAGGTAGTCTTCGGTCTGCTGCTGGCGCGGCCGGGAGAAAAGCTGGGCCGTTTCCGCCGCCTCGATCAGGCGGCCGAGATAGAAAAAGGCCGTGAGGTCGGACACCCGGCTGGCCTGCTGCATGTTGTGCGTGACGATGATGATCGTATAGGTCGTTTTCAGTTCGACGATCAGGTCCTCGATTTTCTGGGTGCCGATCGGGTCGAGCGCCGAACAGGGCTCGTCCATGAGCAGCATCTCGGGCTCCACGGCCAACGCCCGCGCGATGCACAGCCGCTGCTGCTGGCCGCCCGATAGGCTGAGCGCCGAGGCGTCCAGCCGGTCCTTGACCTCCTCCCACAAGGCTGCCTTCCTCAGGCTTTCCTCCACGCGGCGGCGGATAAACTCCCTGCCCTTGCGGCCGTTCACCCTCAGCCCGTAGGCGACATTCTCGAAAATGCTCTTGGGAAAGGGATTGGGCTTCTGGAAGACCATGCCGATGCGGCTGCGCAGGTCCACCACGTCCACGCCGGCGGCGTAGATGTTTTCGCCGTCGAGCCACAGCTCGCCGGTGACGCGCGTGCGGGGGATGAGGTCGTTCATGCGGTTCAGGCAGCGGATGAAAGTGCTCTTCCCGCAGCCCGATGGCCCGATCAGGGCGGTGACCCGGCGGGCGGGAAATTCGATCGAGACGTCCTGCAGCGCCGCGACGCTGCCGTAGTAAAAGTGCAGACGGCGGGCGGCGGCCTTGACGGCGGCAGGCGGCACGGCGTTCATGCCGAGCGCCTCCGCAGATGCGACCGGTAGAGCACGGCCGCCAGATTCAACCCCAGCACGAGAGCGATCAAAACCAGAGCGGTGCCGTACTGCAGAGGGCGCGTCTGGGCGATTTCGGTGCCTGCGGTGGCCAGGACGTAGATGTGGTAGGGCAGCGCCATGAGCTCGTCGAAAACCGAGGCCGGAAGACCCGGGGTGTAGAAGACGGCCGCCGTGAACATGATGGGCGCGGTTTCGCCGGCGGCGCGGCTCACGCCTAGAATGCCGCCGGTGAGGATGCCGGGCAGGGCCACGGGCAGGACCGCACGGAAGACGGTCTGCAGGCGGGTGGCGCCTAGCGCGAGCGACGCCTCGCGGTACTGATTCGGCACGGCCTTCAACGCCTCTTCGGACGCGCCGATGATGATCGGCAGACTCATGGCCGCCAGGGTGAGCGCGCCCGACAGCAGGCTGACGCCGAATTTGAGGTAGATTACGAAGAACGCCATCCCGAACAGGCCGAAGATTACCGACGGCACGCCGGCCAGGTTGCTGATGCCCAGCCGCACCAGGCGCAGGAACCGGCCGGGGCGTGCGAACTCGTTGAGGTAGACGGCCGCGGCCAGGCCCACCGGAAAGGCGGTCAGAATCGCGCCGACGGCGAGCAGCAGGGTGCCGACGATGCAGGGCAGGATGCCGCCGCGCGTCATGGAATGGGTGGGCGGGCGGCTCAGGAACTCCCAGCCGACCACCGCCGCCCCGTGGTAGAGAATGAAAGCGATGACCAGCACCAGCGCGGCGACGTTCGCTGCGGCCGTGGCCCGCAGCACCCCGAAGGCGGCCGCCTGCAGCCGGCGGCGGCGCCGCAGGCGGCGTGCGGCCGCATCGGCGACGGTTCGGCATCGGCCGGCGCTCGCCGGCCCGCCGGCAGCGGTGAGCATGGCATCCGGCATGCCGCCTTCCCGGTTCACAGCGTCGCCTCTCCGCTGCGGCGGTAGCGATTGGAAACGATGTCGGCCGCCAGGTTGAACAAGAAGGTGAACACGAACAGCACCAGGCCCGTCGCGAACAGCGCATGGTAATGCGCGCTGCGGAAAGGCGCCTCGTCCAGTTCCGCGGCGATGCTGGCCGGCATGGGCCGCGTCGGCGAGAAAAGCGATTCGGGCGGCATGGCCGCCCCGCCCGCCACCATCAGGACGACCATGGTCTCGCCGATGGCCCGCGACATGCCCAGAATGACCGCCGTGCAGATCCCGGAAAGGGCCGCCGGGACAGTCACCCGGCAGATGGTTTCGAAATGGTTGGCTCCCAGGGCGAACGAAGCTTCCTTCAGGCTGTTCGGCACGCTGTAGAGCGCGTCCTCCGAGAGGCTGCAGATCGTCGGCACGGACATGAAAGCGAGCATCAGGGCGGCATTGAAAAGATTCAAGCCGGTCGGGATGTCGAACGCCTCCTGCAGGAACGGGGCGACCACCACCATGCCGAAGAAACCGACCACCACCGACGGCAGCGCCGCCAGCAGCTCCAGCACCGGTTTCACGACTTCGCGCAGACGCGGCGAGGCGATTTCGGCGAGGTAAACCGCCGTCATGACGCCCAGCGGGATCGAGATCGTTCCGGACAGGGCGGTTACGGCCGCCGAACCCATGATCAGCGCGAAGATCCCGAACTCCGGCGGGATTGAGGTCGGATACCACAGGCGGCCCAGCAGGAACTCGGCCGCGCCGACCACGCGGAAGATGGGCAGCCCCTCCCGGAAAAGAAAAAGGCAGATCAGGGTCAGGGTGACGATGGAGGCCGTCGCCACGCCCAAAAACAGCCGCCGGAGCCACCGGTCGGCCGCCACGCGCCGCCGGCGCGACGCGTCGGCCGGGCGGCGGGCGGGGATCGGCGGGTCGGTGTGCAGGCTGCTCATCCCGTCGGGGCTCCTGCCGGCGCGCCTAGTACAGCGGCACGAAGCCCGCGTCGCGGACGAGCTTCTGCCCCTTGTTGGGGTGCACGAAATAGTTGAGGAATTGCTGGGCCTCCGCCTTGGGCCAACCCGGAGTGAACATGAACAGGGGCCGGCTGACCGGATAGCTCCCGTCCAGGGTGGTCTGCTCGGAGCCGACGATGCCGTTGACCGAGACGGGCTTCACCTCCGGATTGGTATAGCCGATGCCGATGTAGCCGACGGCGTTCTTGTTCTTGGCGACGGTCTGGACGACGGCGCCGTTGGAGGCCTGCAGGAGCGCGCCCGGGTAGACCTTGTCCCCCCCCAGCACCATCTCCTCCCAGACCTCATAGGTGCCGGAGGAGGTGTCCCGCGACACCACCACGATCTCGCGGTCCGGCCCGCCGACCTCCTTCCAGTTGCGCACCGCGCCCCGGTAGATGCTCTTCAGCTGCTCGACGGTCAGGTTGGCGACCGTGTTGCTCGGATGGACCACCGGCACGATGCAGTCGTAGGCGATGCAGAAGGGCACCGGGTAGACCCCCCGGCTGACGGCCAGCTCCACCTCCTGCTTTTTGATGAACCGCGAGCTCTTGGCCACGTCGCAGGTGCCGTCGATCAGCGCCTTGATTCCGTTGCCGGAGCCGCCGCCGGCGATCGAGATGCGCACCTCCTGGTTTTCCTTCATGAATTCCTCGGCCACCTTCTGGGCGATCGGCAGGACCGTAGTGGATCCTTTGAGAACCAGGTTCCCGGCGCCGGCCGCGCCCGCCGCCAGCAGACTCAGCCCGCAGACGGCTGCCATCCACCACGCGCATTTGGCTTTCCGCATGATTGCTCCTCCCTGTGTTGTGGTTCTTGCGATAGTGCTCTCGATGCTGTCGCGTGGTATACGTTGCATCGTAGCTAATCATTAACCCCCGGTTAAAACTATGTTAGAGATGCCGATGAAGCGCCTCGTCGAATTCTGCCTGCTGTTCGTCCTGCTGCCGCTGGCCATGCTGGCCGCTCCGCTCCGCATCCCCAAGCTCCCGCTTCTGCTGGGGGCCGCGCTCGTCTGCGGTGCCCTGCTGCTGCGTGACCCCGCCTTCGACCGCCGCCGGCTCCGGTGGGCGGCGCCCTCGCAGCGGTTTGCCAAGGCCCTGGCGCTCAGAATCGCGCTGGTCTCCCTGCTGCTGGCCGCAGGGGCCGGGTGGTTCGCGCCGGAGGCGTTTATGGCATTCCCGCGCCAGCGCACCGGCCTCTGGGTGCTCGTTGTCTGCCTGTACCCCGTACTTTCGGTCTTCCCCCAGGAGCTGCTGTACCGGGCCTTTTTCTTCCACCGCTACCAGGCGCTGTTTCGCGGCGAGCAGCGCATGATCTGGGCGAGCGCTCTATCCTTCGCTTTTTTGCACATAATTTTCGGCAATCCGGTGGCTCCGCTTCTAACCGTTCCCGGCGGTTATCTCTTTGCACGGACCTACGCGCGCACCGGGTCTCTGCCTGCCGTCGTCATCGAGCACGCCGTCTACGGCAACCTCGTCTTCACCGTCGGGCTGGGGATGTATTTCTACAACGGATAAGCCGCACAGTCCGACGGCTCAAGAAGGAAGACGTCGACATGATATTTCTTCTAAAGACTGGGAGGGCGGCGATGGGTAGGCCGTTCACACAACGATCTAGCATGTTTCTAGCATCAAACCCAAAAAGCCCCTTTATTCTCGGCCCCTCATTCACGGCAGAGGCAAGAGGGCTTGCGAGACATGCCGGACCGGCGCATTCTGGTTGTGGACGACGAGGAGGATATCCGGGCGCTGCTGCGCCATCACCTGGAGCGGGAGCGATACCGGGTGGTCTCTGCGGAGTCGGGCGAAAAGGCCCTGGAGCTGGCGGTGGGCGCCCCCTTCGATGGCGTCATCCTAGACATCATGCTGCCAGGCATCGACGGATTCGAGGTGATCAAAAAGCTTAAAAGCTATCCCAAGACCCGCTCGGTGCCGGTGCTCATGCTGAGCGCCCGGACCGAGGACGCCGATATCGTCGCCGGGATCGAACTCGGAGCCGAGGATTACGTCACCAAGCCCTTCAGCCCGCAGGTGCTCCTTTCCAGGCTGAAGGCCGTCCTGCGGCGTCGCTGCCATGAAGCCTGCGACGATATTCCCGTCATCCGGATATCGGATATTCAGATCCATCCCCGCCGGCGCGAGGTCGTGGCCGGAAACCGCAGCATCGCGCTCACGGCATCGGAGTTTGCCATCCTGCAGCTCTTGGCGCAGCGGCCGGGCTGGGTGTTCAGCCGCACCCAGATTCTGGACACGCTGCGCGGCGACGACCACACCGTGAGCGAACGCAGCGTGGACTACCTGATGGCCGGGCTGCGCAGAAAGCTCGGTCCGCATGCCGGTACGGTCGAAACCGTTCGAGGCTTCGGATACCGGGCGGTGCAATGCGGCTGCGAGGGCAAAGGGCAGTAATCCCCCCCCTGCGGACGCATGTTGATTCGGGACCGGGGCTGCAGCGGTCGCGGAGGGTCTAGCGCGCCTGGACCCGGTCGCGCGAGTCCGATGGTCTGGGTGGCCGCGTCTGGCTGGCGTTGTTTTGAATCGAGCGGAAAATCGAGCGTATGGGGTGATCGGGATTATCGAACTTCACCTCGTGGCGCAAATAGAAAATGAGGCTGGTGAGCGCTTTTGAATACTCGCACCAATCCCTGGCCTGAGGATGGGTTTCGTGGCAGGAGCGCAGGGAGTTGCGGAAAGCGCGTGTTGCCTCCCGGTCCGCCAGGAGGATGATTTCGGCTTTATTCTTGCCGGCCAGCGATTTGGCGAATTCTCGGAGCATGGTGTCAGCGGCAATCATATGGATGATATCTCCTGTGGGGCAGTCCGCTCCTTGCTCTTTGCCGATGTCGTGACTTCGGCAGGCAAAGCGGGGGATAACGTTGTCAGGTCGAGCCTCTTGAAGCCCCTGCATTCGGGATAGCGCGAGCATCTGAATCTGATCTTCTGCGGGTCGCGCATGTAGATGTGCATGGTCGCTCCGCACGAATCGCAGCAGGGACGCTTGGCCAAACCCAGCTTGTTCTCGTAATCCGCAATGAACTGGCGGGAGCAGACCTGGCAGATATAGCGGCGCTTTCCCGTGACCGTATTCCCGAACCGGTACCAGGCGTCCGAACCGCAGCGCGGGCAGCGTATGTTGCAGCCAGTCTCCATTACTGCTCACGAAGCCTTGAATTCCCGGGGAAAACCGATTCAAAAAACTCCCGAGGGACTTCAGTCAGCCCAGCTTTTCAGGCCAGATATATAGCTGCTGTTTCCGCCAAAATCAAGAGCCCCTCTCGGGGATGCGCAAATGTAATTAATAATTTTTTTTTATGCGGGCAACTATCTATATTTTAATACAATTTTCAATTTTTGGAAGTATAGGTATCAATAACGAGGAAAGCTCGTTTTTCTTCTTTGCCGTGCGAGCGGACTGCCTGCCGAGCGGTCCATGCTTAGTACTGGATTTCATGAATATGGTCACGCAAAAATCCCCCTACCCTTCTTTAATAAAGGGGGAAATCTTCTCCTCCCTTAGGCAAATGGAGGCCGGGAGGGATTTGACAGCAGGTTTCATACGCTGCCGTATTTATGAAGCGGTGTACTTAGGTCCCTGCGGCAACCGTCCAGCTTCTGGAAAAGGTGGGCACGGGAGGAATTTCAGTGGTGCAGTCGATCCTATTCCACGACCATCAAAATAAAATTCTAGCACAACTTTAATCAAGAACCCAAACGCCAAGAACAGACTCCCACCGACAACTTGAATAGGGTACTTTGCTGGCCCCGCCCCAGGGCACCAGGAAGCCCGGATATTGAACTCCGGTTCAAGGTTCGGGCTTTTATTTTGTCGACCGATGACCGGAAAGGCTACGAATGAAAGGGGGTGGGAGAGCTAAAGGTTCTTTTGTGAGGCTGAATTCCATATCTTAAAAGAACGTATTTGAACTCTAATGCCCCAATTGGAAAGGAGCGGCACGTGAAAGCCAAGTTATTATTAGCCGTATTGCTCGCAGCCGTAATGCTTGCGGGAACCGCGCATGCCGGCTTCATTTCTATGCTCGGCGAGGACGGCCAAGTGTGGAACCTGGACACATCAAGCAAGCAGGCAAGCAAAACCGTCAAGTTCACGGACCCACCTGGATCAAATGAACAGCAGTATAACCCGAACGCGCTCGGCGTGAGCGGGGGTTCCTATTTTTACACCACTTATAACGTCCCTGGCGCTGATACGTTGTATCGCGATGGCACCCCACTTTATACGATTAGGGGGCTTGGCGATTGGAACATCGCCAATGGTGACGCTTTCGGTAGCTATTTCCACTTTGTTGACCGTTACACAGGAAACTTTTATACGATCAGCAATATTTTCGGTGATCCGGGTACTCAAAGTATGACTTCCGCATATGTGGGTGGCAGCAACACGATGGGCGATATCGCCATCAACGGTCAAAAGGCTTATCTGTCCTACGACAATGCCCTTGCTACCTTCAATACCAACGATCCCTATAATTTTACCAGCGTGACTCGGGATCGCTTCGTCGGACTTGCCTTCGACGGCGACAGCCTCTATGGCGTCCGCAGGGTAGGAGACAACAATTTCGACCTCTACAGCATCAATACTGATACCTTGGCGGCAACTCTTTTGGGTGATATCACGGGACTTGATACCGCTGGTGGAGCTGTTGCGGGTAAATATGAAATCACCGACGCTGCCCGCGCAGTGCCCATCCCGGCCGCAGCCTGGCTGTTCGGCAGCGGTCTCGTCGGCTTGGCGGCGCTTAAAAGAAAAGTACTGAAGCGGTAAATTCATCATCGGTGTCATCCGTTTTCCGGAAGGCAGGACGGGG
>Ga0114939_10003542_pt1 | contig 10861 bp, 7 predicted proteins | sample AshMeaCrysSpring_FD_87196 | JGI IMG/M metagenome (GOLD analysis project Ga0114939, IMG submission 87196) | Groundwater microbial communities from Big Spring, Nevada to study Microbial Dark Matter (Phase II) - Ash Meadows Crystal Spring | ecosystem: Environmental > Aquatic > Deep subsurface >... | reverse complement strand
CGATGGCGCGAAAATCTATCAACAAAAATCCCACCCAATGGCGCCAGAAAAAAGCTGGGAATTTGACTAGTAAATCCCACAACACCCAGCATCAAAGGTGAATTAGTCAGGTGATAAACTAGCCAAATTGTAGCTAATTGCGTCATCCACGAACCAATCAAGGAAATGCCTTGTCCGGCAAAAAATAAGCGGTAGTTTCTCGACTTTAAAGCCGGGAGAAAGTTAGCCATTAGTTATTAGTTATTAGTCATTATTTATTAGTCATTAGAGGCATTTAGCAATACTAATGACTCTCTTTGACTTCCACATTAACGGTAGCTGACATCCCTGGTGTAATCCTTGATTGGTATCCTTGGATGCTCTTTTGGTCGAAAATTACTTTTACAGGAATCCGCTGTACTATTTTGGTAAAATTACCAGTAGCATTGTCCGGTGGTAAGAGCGCAAATTGAGCGCCAGAAGCAGGAGAGATGCTCTCCACACGTCCAGTAAAACTATGATGAGGGAATGCATCTAGTTTGATTTCTACTGGTTGTCCTGGCTTCATACCTTCTAACTGGGTTTCTTTAAAGTTGGCGACTATCCAATAATCATTATTCACAATCGCCATTAACGGCGTTCCCGGTTGTATCCTGTTACCAACTTCCACATTTTTCCTCCCCACCCGTCCGCTAGCAGGGGCGGTAATATTAGTGTAGGATAGTTGCAATTGGGCGTCTTTAAGGGATGCTTCTGCTTGGCTAATGGCTGCTTTTGAAGCTTCGTACTGACTGCGATTTACTTGTGTTTGCTGTCCACTGGCTGTGGCTTGTTGCAGTCCCCCTTTGGATGCTGCTAGTTTTGCTTGAGCGCTAGCTACTCCTTCTTGAGCTTGCGCGAGTTTAGCACGCGCTCTTGCTACCCCTACTTGCGCGGCTGCTAGTCTTGCTCTTGCTTGTTCCACTCCCTGCACAGCAGCGCTCTTTTGCGCTACAGCCACATTATAAGCGGCTTTGGCATTATCCAGTTGCTGCCGAGAAATAGCTCCTTGGGAGTACAATGTTTGATAGCGGTTATAATCTGCTTGCGCTTTTTCTAAGTTAGCATTCGCCTGTTCCACTGCTGCTTGGGCTGCGGGAATACCTGCAAGTGCTTGCTGAACTTCCGCTTGCGCTGCTGGGATTCCAGATTCTGCTTCTGCTACGGCTGCTTGGGCTGTGGAAATACCTGCTAAAGCTGCATTAACATCACCTTGAGCTTGGGCTGTTTTAGCGCTGCTGGTTTGGGAAGCTAAGGCTATATTCGCTTGCGCTGCATTTGCTTGTCGCTGTGCTGCTGCTAACGCTGCTTGTGCTTGCTGGATTTTATTTTCATAGTCACGCGGGTCTAACTTCACCAGCAACTGTCCCTTTTGCACTTGCTGGTTGTCATTTACCAGTACTTCACCCACACTCCCGTTAATCCGACTGCTAACTTGGTGAATGTGTCCCGCAACGGTAGCGTTCTCTGTTTCTTCGTGGCTAGATGCGTATTGGTAGTAGCGATAACCAAATGCCCCAGCAGTTATCGCCGCCACTCCCAAACCTGCTAAAATCAATCCTATCGGTTTGTGGCGCTTGAGTGACTCTGGCTTTTCAGGACTGGGAGACCCCACCCCTAGCTCTGGTGTAGTGGTTTCCGGTGCAGTTACAGCTTCCAACGTCCTGACATCGGTAATCAATTCTTTGTCCAAAACTGCCGCGCTGTTTCCGTTACGTCCGTTGCGTTCATTGCTGGTAGTGCTTTTCGGTTCCATAGTCTTTGATTCACCTGATTATCAATTAGAAGCGGTAATTAATTAGAGTACGTAATGTTTATCTACCGTTAGTTAGATGGCATTTATTTAGTATGCTAAATATTTTGCCAGAAATTAGGAGGCGATCGCTTCACCCAATCGGGGGAAAAGAAATATGTATTAAGAAATATTTAAGAAATATTAGCGATCGCCCGATTCAGCATCTGGGAAAGTTGTTCCCGTTCAGTGTCAGAAAATCCCGCAAAAGTTTCTTCCCGTAATTCTACGACTATGGGAGGTAATACTCTTTCCATTTCCCTCCCTGCATCCGTCAGCCAAATGCGACAAATGCGGCGGTCTTTACTATCCCGTTCGCGACGAACTAACCCGCGTTCTTCCATTCTATCCAGCACCCCAGTTAAAGTCCCACCCACTTGTTGCAGACGTTCCCCAATGCTAGAGGTAGGTAAACCATCTTCCGACCACAAACAGCACAATACTACCCAGTGAAAAGGGGTCAATCCATAGGGAGTCAACCGCTCTGCAAACTTGCGATAGAGAAGTTGGGATAGCAGCTTAATTCTGTAACCCATACTATGGGGAGCCAGGACTTCTTGCCAAGACTCTAAAGGCGGCGAATTGACTGGTGTACTAGTCATTTCTCATAAAACTTAGCGTACGTAATATTATTCTATGCATATATTTTTGTTTTTGGCAAGAAGCAACCCTAGAGAAGGGAGACAAAGGGGAAATCAATTTACCCATTACCCATTACCCAACCCAATTGATTATAACCACCAGTTAGTGTATGCTGGCACTTTTGTAACTCAACTACAGTCACCCAACAACGGTGGTAAATGTGGCGTTGCTCTTTTGGGCAATGAATTGCGAAATTTGCCCTCTCCCTAACCCTCTCCCTAGGGCAGAGGGAATAGCGTGGAAATCAGAATTCTAGCTCCCTTCTCCCTGAAAAGAAGGGTTGGGGATAAGGGCAAATCATAGTGATATTCAGCAACACCGTAAATGTCAATGTCATGATAGGCAGTCAGAAGTAAATATTAAGTATTTGTTTATACTATATAGCCTGATGATGACATAAAATTACGTGCTTAAGTTGTTGAGGGTGTGAGTAGGGATGAGTTTATCCCGACATGGCATTTGCTAACAGATTAATTGGTGAAACCAGCCCGTTGTAGAAAAACTAATTATTGGGTGCGCTGCGGTAAATCTTATCAGGAGAAAGTATTGTGAAATTTCAGTGGCTAATACCTACAAGTAGTTTGTTAACCCTGTTGATGGTGTCCTATCCTGCAGATGCAGCGAAATTGCAATCTTGGCGGTTTGATAGCAATAGCAATCAGCTAGAGTTTAGTACAGATGATGCTGTCCAACCGCAAGCACAGCTAATTTATAATCCTACTCGCCTAGTGATTGATTTACCGGGCATTAATTTTGACGAGCCAACTATTACCCGACAGCTAGGGGGTGCGATTCGCTCTATCCGTGTAGGACAGTTGAATGACCGCACGACTCGCTTAGTAGTAGAGCTAAATCCTGGTTATACCATCGACCCGAAGCAGGTAAGAGTCCAGGGGACATCCCCCAAAAGATGGATGGTGCAATTACCGACACCGCAACGTGACCAATCATCCCATACAGACAGCGACTCTGACCCCATTGTTACCAACGTTACTAACGCAACCGCCATTGGTTCTATAGCGACAATTGAATCTGTAGAACTGAATGGCACCCAACTAGTTATCCGGGGGAACGACAGTTTTACTTACACCAGTGGTTGGGATAGAGTAACTGGTCTTTTTCGGATCACCATTCCCAACGCTACACTAGCTCGTGCTGTTAAAGGACCTGATTTATCTCCTAATAGTCCAGTACAACGGATACGTCTACAACAGCCAGACTCTCGAACTGTGGTGATTTATATTCAACCAGCCGCGAGAGTTCAAGTTGGGGGAATCAATCAACTGAGTTCGCAAATGGTAGCGCTAGAGTTACGTCCGCTAGGTACTCCATCTGCATCCACCAGCTACCCCAGCTTCCCACAGCAAGGGTCATCCCAAGCCACAGCTAGAATAGGTCAAAAGCGAGTGCTGGTAATGCTTGACCCCGGACATGGGGGGATAGACTCTGGTGCAGTGGGGATTAACGGATTGGAAGAGAAGAATGTTATTCTCCCGATTAGCTTAAAGGTGGCGTCAATTTTGCGAGAAAATGGCGTTGATGCAGAGTTAACACGAGATTCTGACTATTTCGTAGACTTGGCTCCTAGGGTGGAAATGGCAAAACGAGACCATGTGGACTTGTTTGTCAGCATCCATGCTAATTCTGTGGATAACAAGTCCAGTGTCAATGGTTTGGAAACCTACTATTTTGACAGCGGTTTGCGTTTAGCTCAGACAGTTCATAGGGTTATTCTGCAAAAAATAAACGTCCGCGATCGCAGTGTCCGACGAGCTAGATTCTATGTTCTGCGGAAAAATCCCATGCCTGCCATTTTAATTGAAACTGGTTATGTTACTGGTGTGGAAGACTCCCCCAGACTAGCAACCCGCGAATACCAAGACCAAATGGCAGATGCCATTGCTCGTGGGATTCTAGAATATATTCGGGAGAATTTTTGAATTAGTTATTAGTCATTAGTCATTGGTTCCATTAGTCTTTTGACTAATTCAACAATTGAATCAACTGCCAATTGTGGATAGTACCGTTATTTATATATTGGCGAGATAGATTAGCTACCTTATCTTCCGCTATCCAAGCATAGCTACTGGCAAGAAGTTGGGAAATATCAGGCAGTTCCTGACCATGAATGGGAGTATAAATTTTACCCAATCTTCTCAAGAATTGGTTGGGTTTTCAGACTGTAAACCCAACCTACTATTCTCTTAGCTCCCTTGAGATTGCTGATGCTGTATGGAAAGCTTCTGAGTCGATACTTTAGGTTGAACGGTGAGTGCAAATTGACTGAGATTAAACACAACAGACTCTTGACGTATACGGGGATACCGTGCGGTAATGGTACATAATTTGCACATAAGGGTTGTCCGGGAATTCAACTTGAGCAAGAATAATCATGGACGGACGATGTAGTAATCGTTGATGAAATCGTGTTCCAATTGCTTAATTTCTACTTGGCTAAACCCAGCTTTACTCAACATTTGCAACGCTTGTTGCTGTCCCCACATAGTTCCCAGTCCCATACCACCGTATGCTAATGATACCGTCATGCAATGCATACAGGAAATTGTGTACAAGAATGGTGCGGTGGGATGGTCTAGATTGCCAGCAACATCGGTTTGTGCATGAATATCTTGCATTAAATAAACCCCATCGGGACGCAGCGCTTTGTAGATGTTGTGTAGCACTATATCTGGTTGTGCTTGGTCATGAATGGCATCAAATGTTGCGATCAAATCATAGCGATCGCTTTCCTCTATGGTGGCTGCATCTTTAACTTGGAATTTAACATTGCTCAATTTCCAGCGTTGAGCTTGAGCTTGGGCTGTGGCGATCGCTTCTTGGGAAAAATCATAACCTGTAAATTGACTATTGGGAAAGGCTTGCGCTAGCTGATTAATTGCTTGTCCACAGCCACAACCCACATCCAACACAGCAATTCCTTCCTGTAACGCTGCGGTCAGTCCTGGAATCAGCGGTAGGATATGGTCTAACAGAGCCGATACCGTTGTTTGACTGCTATCTTCAGCCATTACCGCTTGGAAGCGTTTGTATTCAGAATAGGGAACCCCTCCTCCTTTGTAGAAGCAATCGATAATTTGTTCTTCCACTGACCCCAACACCGGAATGAATTGGGTAAACACAGCCATGTTGTCAGTGCTGGTGGCACGAGTAACAAAAGCAGCATGTTCTGCGGGTAAGCTGTAAGTGTAGTTACTTGGGTCGTAATCTACAATTCGACCCGTTACCATTGCCCCCAGCCATTCTCGGACATAGCGTTCATTTAGTCCAGCAGCCGCCGCAATTTGGGAACTAGTAGCAGGGGGCAGTTGTGCCATCGTGTCGAACAATTGAGTGCGATGTCCAATGGAGGTCATCAAAGCGATCGCACTACTATTAATAATATCTAGCATCCGTCCGGCGAAGGATTCTGCTTTAGTTGTGTCAAAGGTTTGCGTAGTCATAAAGTTTACCTCAACTCATTAAGCAAGCGATGCAAAACTGTTGGGTTGCATCTGAACTTAAGTTAGCGAGGTGAGCGTTACCAAAGCGTTCTGCCAGCGTTTTGCTAGCGTTCCTCAATCTTTTAACACTGCGGCAGACCAAACTCGTTCCCAGGGAATACCCAGTTTAGCTTGCACTTGCCGCACAGATTCTAAATCGGGTGCATTTAGTTCGTAAATCACTTTTGTGCCCTTCCAAGAGATATAAGACTGAATCCACTCAATGCCACTTTCGGCATAACAGTGTAAGGTCTTGATGTTAACTGCTCTCCAGTCATCCTCATCCAGAGGCGGATAAGTCGCTTCCATGACTTTGAGTAGGGCAGGATTTTGCTGTGGTGCAAAGCCATCTGGTTTCATCAGCGTCCCCGACCAAATGCGGCTAAACATCACTCCTCCTTGGCGATAAGATTCCCGTACTGACTCAGCATCGGGAGCATCAAAGGTGCAAATCATCCGCTGGCGATCGCTTGCGAGTAGCGAGTAACGCCAAATCGCATTTCGGACTGTTAAGCAAGGCATGACTCGCTCGTGTGCGTCGAGTAGGAATTCGCTTGTTAAAGGTTGCTCAGCCGTGGTTTCAACAATAATCAGAGCCATAACGACCTGTGTAGTTTATAGGTTGTTTGTAGATGGAGAAAGTTGCTGAATTTGCTTCAGGACTTGCCCGACAGCAGTTCTGCCACGAACACTCAAACTATGAGGCTCAATTTGCGTTTGTAAGAATTCAAACTGGGCAATCCCCTGCTGCCAGTTGCCCACTGCCAATAATCCTTGAATCAAAATTGCCCATGCCAAGGCAATTTCACTGGGATGATGAATGATTTTAGCTGCACTCAAAGCAGTTTCAGCGCGGACAACTGCCAACTCAGGGCGATGGCATTCTAAATCTACTTCGGCAATACCAATCATGACATAGGAAAGCATTCGCTTGGCATCTACTTGTTGCAACATCGCCATCGCCTGTTCTATCTGTGCATTTGCTCCCGGCTGTTGCAGTCGATAATTTACCAATGCCCTTAGTGCGGCGGCGATCGCACCCTCACTTCCCTCCCCTTGAATTTGAGCAGCCACCCTGGCCATTTCCTCACAATAGGGTAGCGCTGCTGCCGGTGCGTCCGATTCTAATTCTATCATTATTAAATAGCCTAGATAGATGCATTCTCGCCAATGATTTTGCTCTATCTGGGCGAGCCGCCATGCTTGTTGCAGTAGAGTTCGTGCCTCGGTATAACGGCTGTGGTGATAATGCATAATCCCCAATCCGCTATCAATATCATACAACTGCAAGCCCACCCGCTCCGCCAGAGATTGTGCCTCCACCAGTAACGCTTCGGCTCGTGCCATGTCTCGCCCAATTTCAGCTAAACAAGAACCAGTAGAAGCTAGCAACCGCGCTGACATGCCCGGACTAGCAGCCCTAGCAATCTCTACGGAGCGCAACAAATGTGGATGTATGTCTGCGAAGTTGTTTTGATTAAAATAAAGCATTCCCAGGGTTTCTAATCCCACCGCTTCCTCATCTTTCCAACCCCATCGACTGGCTTCCTGTATCAATTGTTGCACCTCAGTTTCCAGTTGGGCTGCCACATCGCCGGTCACTCCCGACATCACCCACACCTGCAATAGTCTTAAAGAAAGCCGAATCCTTCTCTCATCCTCAAGACGTTGACACTGTTGGATGCCTTGTTGTGCTAATTTACCAGCCTCGGCATAAGCAAATACCTTCAAGCAACGTTCTGCAGCTAATAAAGCAGTTGATGCTGCTAATTGTGGATCGTTACCCAATGAAGCGTGATGGGCAACATCAGCCGCCAAATTAATATCGCTACTCAGACGTTGCTTCAGCTTGTGGGCAATCTGTAAATGCACCAACTGACGGCGCGGTTGTGATAACTGGCGATACACGACCTGACGGACAATATCGTGAGCAAAATCATAGCCCACTTCCTCAACATCCGCAAAACTAGGGCGAATAATCGTCTGTTGTTCCAGCTGCTCAATCGCTGTGAGCAATTGGGGTAGGGTATAGTCTGAAACTTGAGCCAGCATTGTTGGTTGGAAACTTCGCCCTAATGCTGCTGCCCAAGGAAGCAGTTCCCGTGCGGAATCATCCAATCGTTGCAAGCGATCGCCTATCAGAGCTTCCAGATTATCACTATCAGCCCCCCGCTCCTGCGATAAAGCTCTGACTATTTCCATGACAAATAGTGGATTACCACCACTGTCGTTAAAGACTCGATCGACCAGTTCTAAAGATAAACTGGAGACACTAATAGCTGGAGCGCTGCGAATCAGTTCTGCTGTTTGTCCGCGATTGAGAGATGACAATTCCAGAATTTGTAACTGTCGTTCCCGTCGTAACGCTTGCACTACCCGTGAGATGGCTGGATTTTCCGCTAATTCTCCAGACCGTGCCGTGCAAGCAAATCGCACAGGTAAATGATTCAGCAAGCGAACTGCATAATGTAGTAAAGCCGACGAGGCTTCATCGAGCCACTGAATATCATCCAGAATTACCACTAATGGAGCCTGGTTTATCCAGTCCCCTAGCAGTTGTACCACCGTGTCAAACAAATGACTGCGATCTGGTGGAGTTTTGCTTGGTTTCCCTCTCTCCGGTAGCAGGAAGCCTATTTCTGCTGGTATGGAACAGCTTTGGGGAATGACCTTAGAGCGCAGTGCATCCGCCCAAATGCCATAGGGTCGCACCATCTCTGCCGCAAATCCGCGTCCCCACAACACTTGATTTGCTGGCATTGTTGCCCGCAATTCTTCTAGTAGTCTAGTTTTGCCAATACCGGGTTCACCGACTACTAATAGTACTGGAGAAACTGATTCAGTGGTGCTACCGCTCATCCACTGCTGAATGATTGCCCATTCTCGCTGTCGTCCAATTAAGGGCGATAGTGAATTAACCTTAGCGATGGGCTGTTTGCGCTCCACTGTTGGCATCGCTGTCTCAGAGGGTGGATAACACATACCTCTTGACATTGGTGATATTTCATGATAATGTTCATCTTTATCTAGCAAGATTTGCTCATAAAGTTTGCGGGTGGTGGTACTAGGATCGACTCCCAACTCTTCGCGCAGCGCTGTCATACAGCGATGATAGGTTTGTAAGGCCTGAGCGCGATCGCCAACGAGAGCATATAATTGGATTAAATGGGCATAGCCAACTTCATAAGAGGAATCGATTCGCAGTAGTTGTTGAGCATAGCGCAAGGCTGTACTGTAATCCTGTTGTTCCTGCAAAATTTGGATGAGCCAGGTATAAACGCGGATACAGGCTTGATGTAAGCGTTCCTGTTCCAGTTCAATCCACTGGTCACAGCAGTTTGGTAATAGCTTACCTTTATAGATACTAGCAGATCGTTCTAATGCCCCGCGCACAGAAGATGGAGCGGAGATTTGAGCAGCTTCGGCAGATGCGATCGCTAGCTCAAACTCCACAACATCAATACTTGCTGGTGCATCCTGTCGCCAATGTAGGGTTTTCGAGTCTATATTGATAAATTGCTCTACAGAAGGCAGAATTCGGCGTAAATCGTGAATGATTCGCCGCAGGTTTGTCCGTGCTTGAGAGTCTTGGGAGTCTGACCAAAATACAAAGGCTAAATGGGAGCGGCTTTGAGGCGTCTGCTGATTTAGCACCAGATAGGTCAGTAGAGATTGCAGCCGCTCACTTATCTCACCTGTCAGAGACTTACCATCATACCACAGGTCAAAGCCACCTAGAAGTTTTAGCTGTAGGAGTTGCGGCACTGTTTTTTTACTTCTCCAGAGCTTTCACAATGATAATGCGATTTATAAGTATTGGAACACAAAGCCCACCAACTGCAGAACCAAAATCTTCTTAATTCAACAACTGAATCAACTGCCAATTGTGGATAGTACCGATATTTATATATTGGCGAGATAGATTAGCTACCTTATCTTCCGCTATCCAAGCATAGCTATTGGCAGGGAGTTGGGAAATATCAGGCACTTCCCGACCCTGAATGGGAGTATAAAATTCTAACAAGACGCCAGTTTTACCGCCAACATCGACAAAGTGAACTGTTTGACTATGGATAACCTTTGCGATCGCATCTTGCTCAAAGAAAGCTTTGACTTTGGGGTTATAGTTACCAATCACTCCCGTAAACCCAGCTACAGCTAACCCTAACCAAGAAGCAATTAACCAACCCGCTAACCAGTAGGGTGCGGTGAGAAACTTGTGATTCCAGCGAAAACGACCAAGCCACACTCCTAGTATAATTAACCAACCACACCCCAACCCCACCGCAGCAGCTGCATATTTATGAATATTTGGTTTCCCCAAAATTAAAACAACTATACCTGCAATTAATAGCAAACCCCCTAAACCACCAAAGCCATAGCTTATAGTTCGCAACAGGGATTTTTGATGTCCAGAGGTGATATTTCCTGTATCTACATGCTGATAAATTTTGCCTAATCTATATAAACCCACGGCTGCTAATAAAGCCATAAAAGGGTAGAGGCAAAGGGTATAGTGGGGTAAACGAGTAGCGAACAGAGTTAACTCTAGAAATATGACTAACGGAAAGCCTATTAATATCAATTGATATTGTCCTATGGGACGGCGTAAAGCTAAGAAAAAACCAACTAAACTAAAAGCTGACCAGGGAAAAGCTGTAGCGGGGACATTCCAGAAATAGTAAATTAACCCATTACCTTTGCGCTCATGGGTACCAAGACGGAACACAAACCGCCACAATTCTTCAATAGCATCATCCCCGTAGTGTATCACACTCAGCCACAACCAAACCAAGGTGGGAATTAAACCCAGCAGAAATCCCAAATATAACATTGGGTTTGTCAGGTGGCGATGGCGAGGATGTTCCTTGATAAGATAGGGGAGAAACCCGATCAAGGGCAAAAAAAT